>Ga0302326_10007293_pt1 | contig 24675 bp, 19 predicted proteins | sample Palsa_T0_3_FD_202264 | JGI IMG/M metagenome (GOLD analysis project Ga0302326, IMG submission 202264) | Peat permafrost microbial communities from Stordalen Mire near Abisko, Sweden - Palsa_T0_3 | ecosystem: Environmental > Terrestrial > Soil > Palsa > Peat permafrost | place: Sweden: Abisko... | reverse complement strand
CCCTGAGTAGAATGCGGTGGGTCTGTTCGCTTTGGCGCAGCGACTTTTCCGCGGACTTCCTCTGGAGCATCTCTGCCTTCTGGCGTCTGTTCGCAATGGTCAGCTCAATCGTGCGTTTTCGAAGCGATTCCACAATTCGCTTCATCTTGACGACATTCTCGGTCATGGCCCGGTGCGTCCTCTCGATCGGATTGAGCGCATCGAGAAAGAAGAACCCCGCCTTCTTCGAGGCGTCGGCCATCGCTGCCGATGTGGAATCGGAGGGCGTCAGGGCCCTGAGCGCCTCCCCGTGGATGTTTGCAAGATCGAGTGTCTCCAAGCCCTCGGAAATGGCCACTCGTCCGACCGCCTCGGCCCGAAGCGAGGATTTCCGTGATCGACTGGTCAGATGATTGCCAAGTTCCGCCTTATACCTGCGGAACAGCATGTTGAATTTCTGCTTCAATAGAAAATGGTCGATAGCACGTTGTTATAGACGTCGTCTCGCGGCTCATGAATCTGACCGCTGCAGGTCCACGTGTCGGAATACCGTCGGTTTAGAGTCGCATTTCAGCGATTCGAAGTCGATGGGGTAAAACCCCACCACGCCTTTGCTTTGTAATGCAGCGGGTTAGAGTGGCGGGAATACGCGCTTCCGAAGCGACCGCCGTCGGTCCGGCTGGCGGGTGGGGGGAGCATTCCATTATCCTGACCCGGTGCGCACCGGGCTTTCGTTAAGATGCAACTATCTGGCTGGCCGGTCCATGGGCCAATGCGCCGCGCGCATGACGGTCGGCGCGATACGATCGATCATTATTTGATTGAAATCAGTCATATAAACGCATTCGAGTTGTCGCCGTGCGCGTTCCGATTCAGATTATCAATAGCCGCCGCGAGGAGCTTCGCGCACTCATACGCCGCGACGGCTTCCTGCCTATTTCACAGATTTGCCGCCGATTGCGGGTTTCGGAGGCGACGGCGCGACGCGACCTTACGGTGGTCGCGGCGGGCGGGCATATCTCCCGAACTTGGGGAGGGGCCCTGGCGGACTACAACTCCCATTTTGCCTCGATCGATGAACGCTCCCGGCGCGAGCGGACTGCGAAAGGCAGGATAGCTGCGGTCGCAGCGGCCATGGTTCCGAACTCGGGGGTTATTTTTCTGGATGCAGGGACCACCATAGTTGCCGTTGCAAGGGCACTTGCCCGGCGCCGAGGCCTCGATGGATTGACAGTGGTGACGAACAGCCTCCCCGTTGCGTCCGCATTGGGAGGAATTCGCGGCGCCGCCCTTCATGTCCTCGGCGGACAGCTGCTGGACCGCCAGGCCGCGCTTTTTGGGACGCGCGCCGTGCGCGCCCTGCGCGAATGGCGGTTCGAGGCGGCCTTTTTCGGAGGCGAGGTCGTGAATGCCTCGGGGGTCTCGAACTCGATTCCGGATGTTGCCGCCTTCCAGCGGTTTGTCCTCAAGCGCACCCGCCAGGCATATTTCTGCCTGGATTCGACAAAGCTTGGGGGCGCCACATCGCACCGCGTCGCGAGCTGGGGCGATTTCTCCGCGCTGATATCCGATGCGTCGGCAAAGCGGATGGCCGATGCCGGGCTGCGATCTCGGGTCGTCCAGCTGGTCAGGGCCTGAATTTATGGGAAAAACATACAAGTACGTGAACTACCTCTGGGACGACGCGAAGGCGGCGTCCCTGGACCCCGTGGGGCGCCTGGTGTACCGATCGAACCTGCTGGGAAGCGACCAGCGAGTCACGAACACCGGTGGGGGCAACACCTCATCCAAGCTGGTCGAGAAGGATCCACTCTCAAGCCTGCCGGTACAGGTGCTCTGGGTGAAGGGATCGGGCGGGGACCTTCGCACGAGCAAGCGCGAGAATTTTTCGTCGCTGTACCAGGACAAGCTGGTGGGCCTGAAGGCCGCCTATGCCGTCCGCTCGGACAAGGGGCTCAAGTCACCTGCGGAGGATGACATGGTCGGGATGTACACCCACGCGACCTTCAACCTCAACACGCGGGCCCCGTCGATCGACACGCCGCTCCACTCGTTCCTGCCGGGGAGGCACGTCGACCACATGCATCCCAATGCCATCATCGCGATCGCGGCGGCGGAGAACTGCGAGCGGCTGACCGGGGAGATATTCAAGGGGAGGATGGCCTACGTCCCGTGGTACCGGCCCGGCTTCGAGCTCGCGCTGGCCATGGAGACCATCATCGAGAGGGCGCCCGGCGTGCGCGCCATCATGATGGGCCAGCACGGGTTCATCTCCTTCGCCGAGGACGACAAGGAATGCTACGAGGACACGCTCGGGTTCATCGAGACTGCCGCCGACTACATAGAGGCGCGATATGCCGCCAAGGGCGGCGACAAGACGGCTTTCGGCGGCGCACGATTCGCATCGCTGGACGACGCGGCGGCCCGCGCCGTCCTCGCATCCGTCCTTCCGTGGCTCAGGGGGCAGGTTTCCAAGGAAAGGCGCCTCATTGGAACCGTGCAGCGGGACCCGGGGATTCTGCGATTCATCAATTCGAAGGATGCGCCGCGCCTCGCCGAGCTCGGGACCTCGTGCCCCGACCATTTCCTGAGGACGAAGATCAAGCCCCTGTACGTGGATTGGGATCCGCAGACGGGGGACGTTGAGAGCCTCAAGAAAAAGCTGGCCGCCGGACTCGACGGCTACCGGAAGGACTACGCTTCCTATTATGAGAGGTGCAAACACCCCAATTCGCCCGCCATGCGCGATCCGAATCCGACCGTGGTCCTGATCCCAGGCGTAGGCATGATAGGGTGGGGAAAGGACAAGTCCGAGTCGAGGGTGACGGCGGAGTTCTACAGCTGCGCAGTCGAGGTGATGCGCGGAGCCGAGGCCATCGACCGCTACCGGGCGCTGCCGATCCAGGAGGCCTTTGACATCGAGTACTGGCTGCTCGAGGAGGCGAAACTCGGGCGCATGCCTCCCGAGCGGGAGCTTGCGAGGCAGGTCATCATCGTCATCGGGGCAGGCTCGGGAATCGGCCGCGAAACCGCCCTTCGGCTGGCGAAGGAGGGGGCCCATATCGCCTGCGTCGATCTGAACGAGGACGCCGCAAGGGCGACCTCCAAGGAGATCGAGGACAAGCATGGCCGCGGTATCGGGGTTGCCGGAACAGGATTGTCGGCATGCGGCCCCGCGGTTGGGCTTGCAGCGGACATCACCAACAGGGCCAGCATTCGCAGGATGCTCGACGATGTTGCGATCGCCTATGGCGGCTTCGACTCGATCTGCGTCACCGCGGGAATCTTCGTTCCCAGCGACACGACCGGCCACATTCCCGACGACCGGTGGGCGCTCACGTTTGGAATCAACGTCACCGGGAGCTACCTTGTCGCCGACGAGGCCGCAAAGACATGGAAGCTTCAGGGCCTGCGGGGCAACCTCGTCCTGACGACCTCGGCCAACGCTGTCGTCGCAAAGAAGGGCTCGCTGGCGTACGACACGTCGAAGGCGGCCGCAAACCACCTTGTCCGAGAGCTCGCGGTCGAGCTTGCCCCCCTTGTCCGCGTCAACGGCGTCGCCCCGGCAACCGTGGTCCAGGGCAGCGCGATGTTTCCCCGGGATCGTGTGATTGGCTCGCTCGCCAAATACGAGATTCCCTACACGCAGGACGAGCCGACCGAGTCCCTGGTCAAGAAACTCGCCCAATTTTACGCCGACCGCACGCTTACCAAGGAGCCGATCACTCCGGCAGACCAGGCTGAGGCGTATTTCCTCCTTGTCGGCAGAAGGCTAAGCAAGACGACCGGCCAGATCATCACCGTGGACGGGGGTCTCCACGAGGCGTTTCTGCGCTAGCAATCCGGCCTCAATGAGATCGGTGCATTGCGCAGCCGTCGACCTTGGCGCCACAAGCGGGCGGGTCATCGTGGGCTCCTGGGACGGCAGGCGCCTTGCGCTCACCGAGGTCCGGCGGTTCGCAAACCAGTTCCGCTCACTGGCGGGCAACGACTACTGGGATCTGCCCTACCTCTGGCAGGAGGTGCGCACGGGGCTGACCGGTGCGCTGGGCCGATTCCCGGGCCTTGCCTCTGTCGGGGTCGACAGCTGGGGGGTCGACCATGTGCTCGTGGACGGGCGCGGAAGGCTCGTCTTCCCGCCAAGCGCCTACCGCGACAGCCGGACGGCACCGTACTCGGCGCGGCTCGCCCGCGGGGGCATTAACGAAATCTATGCCCTGACGGGCATCCCGAACCTGGCGTTCAACACCAGCCTCCAGCTCCAGGAAACCCTCTCCACGTGCCCGAACGTCCGCAAGCTCGCCGAGCGGTGCCTTTTTGTACCGGACTATTTCAATTTCCTCCTGTCCGGACGCATGGTGAACGAGCTCTCGATCTCGAGCACCTCGCAGCTCCTGGACGTGAGCGGGCGGAGCTGGTGCGGCGAGGCGATGGCCCATTTTGGCATCCCAGGCCGCTGGTTCACGAAGCCGCTGGCGTCGACGAGGCGCCTCGGTCCCGTGACGGGTGTCCCCGGGCTGAAGGGCGTTCTCTCGATCCTGGTTCCCGGGCATGACACCGCCTGCGCATATGCGGCCATGCCAGCGGCCGCCGACGGCTCCGACTTCTACCTGAGTTCGGGCACGTGGTCGCTGCTCGGCTTTGAAAGCGATGTGCCGGTCCTCGGCGGGGATGCGCTTGCCGCAAACGTCACCAACGAGAGACTGGGCGACGGGCGCTACTCGCCCATGAAGGTCTGCATCGGGCTCTGGTTGCTGGAGCAGATCCTGCCGGAGATGAAGTCCCGGCCCCGGACCGCGTCCGCATGGAGGGGGCTCATACGGGACGCGTCCCGGGTCCCGCCTACCAGGATACTGCTCGACGTTGCCGATCCCTCGCTGTTCAACCCTCCGTCCATGCGGAGCGCCATCGATGCGATGCAGAGGACGCGCGGCGCGAGGCCCCCTCGGAACCTCGCCGGTTACGTAAGGCTCATCTGCGATTCCCTGGGCAACGGCCACGCAGAGGCGCTGCGCGAGTTCGAGCGGCTCACCGGGAGAAGCTTCAAGCGCATCCTCATGGTCGGAGGCGGTTCAAGGAACAGGCTGCTTTGCGGCGCAACCGCGGACGCGGCGGGCGTGCCCGTCGCATCCTATTCACTCGAGGGCGCGGTGGTTGGCAATGTGGCGAGCCAGCTGGTTGCGCTGGGGGCAGTCAGGGACCTTGCCACGTTCCGGCGACTCCATGCCGAGACCCTGTCGCCAAGGGTGTTCCAGCCGCGGAACCGCTCAAGTCGGCGGCAGGCGATGCCAAAACCCTTGTTCCCATGAAATCACGCAAAATCCCCCGCACCGCCCTGCTTGTCTCGAACGGCGACCTTCGCGAGTCAGCCAACCGGAAATGCTGGCCGGCGCAGGCCGCGATGGAGGGCCGCCTTACGAGGGCGATGGGCCTCATGGGCTGGAGCCTCGTCCGCGCGCATCCCTATAGGGAGAGCCAAGGCCACGGGTTCATCAGCTCGCAGAAGGAGGGCATGGCCGTGTTCGCCGGCGTCGATCCGGACAGACCGCTCGTCATTGCCGAGAGCGTCTGGCAGTATTCACAACACATCCTTCACGGCCTGATCTCGCATCGCGGCCCCATACTCACCGTGGCAAATTGGTCCGGCACGTGGCCCGGCCTGGTCGGGATGCTGAATCTGAACGGATCCCTCACTAAGGCCGGCGTCGCCTACTCGACGCTGTGGAGCGAGACGTTCGAAGATGAGGCGTTCCTGGCCGGGCTGGCCGCCTGGCTGAAGGACGGCGTTGTTCGGCACCGGACCCCGCACGTGAAGGCGCTCGCCGGCGCAAGGGTTCCCGCCAAGGCCAGGGCGGTTGCGAAGAAGATCGCGGCCACCCTCCGCAGCCGAAAGTCCATCATGGGCATCTTTGACGAGGGCTGCATGGGCATGTACAACGCCATCATCCCCGACGAAATGCTCTTTCCGATCGGCGTCTACAAGGAGCGCCTGTCCCAGTCGGCGCTTTATTATGCGGCAACGCAGGTTGCCGATGCCGAGGCGGAAAGGGTCTTCGACTGGTTCGTGGGGAAGGGCCTCAAGTTCCATTTCGGGCCGAACGAGGAGACCGACCTGACCCGTCGCCAGGTGCTCCTGCAATGCAAGACCTACGTCGCGGCAGTCCGCCTGGCGGAGGAGTTCGGGTGCGAATCCATCGGTATCCAGTACCAGCAGGGCCTCAAGGACCTGCTTCCGGCGTCCGACCTCGTGGAGGGGACGCTCAACAACGGCGACCGGCCTCCCGTGAACGACTCCGGCGGCCGCGCCATTCGCCCGGGCGAGCCGATCCCGCACTTCAACGAGGTGGACGAGTGCTCGGGACTCGACGCCATTTTCACGAGGCGCGTCCACTCGGCCCTCGGCCAGCCGGTCGAGAACACGCTCCACGATCTCCGCTGGGGCGATTGGGACCGGTCGGGCACGACGGGTGACTACGTGTGGGTGTTTCTCATATCCGGCAGCGCGCCTCCCGAGCACCACGTCGGAGGCTGGGCGGGGAGCGACTCGCACCGCCAGCCGCCGATGTATTTCCGCCTGGGGGGAGGCACTCTCCGGGGCGTGGCGAAGCCGGGCGAGATCGTCTGGAGCAGGGTTTTCATAGAGAAGGGCAGGCTCCGGATGGACCTGGGCCGCGCCAAGGCGATCGCGCTGCCTCGGGCTGAGACGGAGCGCCGCTGGAACGAGACCACCTACCAATGGCCGATCATGCACGCGGTCACGTACGGCGTCTCTCGCGACCAGATGATGGCGCGGCACAAGGCCAACCACATCCAGGTGGCATACGCGAACTCGGCCAAGGAGGCCGACCTGGCGATGTACTCGAAGGCAGCGCTGGCCGATGAGCTCGGCATTGGGGTGTCCCTTTGCGGGACCAAGGCCAACGGGGAGCCGTTTTGATGCCCTCCAGATCCTCCGCGACCGCGGCCCTCCTCAATCTCTCGCACGAACTCGGGCGCGAGAGCCGCGCGCTGGCCATCCTGGGAGAGGGCAACGCATCCACGCGCCTCTCGCCGGGGACCTTTCTCGTGAAGGCAAGCGGCAGCAACCTTGCAACGCTCGACCGGAAGAGCCTGACAGAATGCCGCGCTGAGGGGCTCCTCGCCCTCCTCAAGCGGAAGAACCTGGGCGATTCGGACGTCACTGCCGCCCTGCTCGCGTCGAGGGTGGATCCGCTCGCGCGAATCCCGTCCGTCGAGGCGGTGTTCCACGCCTGGCTGCTCACGTTGCCAGGGGTGCAGTTCGTCGGGCACACCCATCCCGTCGCTGTCAACGGGCTGCTTTGCTCGCGCTGGGCCAGGAGCTTTGCGGAAAGGCGGCTGTTTCCCGACGAGATCGTCTGCTGCGGGGACGCCTCGGTCTTCGTGCCGTACACCGACCCCGGCCACAGGCTCGCACAGGCCATCCGACGGGAGACGACCCGGTTCATCCAGCGTCGGGGCCAGGTTCCCCGGGTCATCCTGCTCGCGAACCACGGGCTCATCGCCGTCGGGGCGACACAGCAGGCGGTCCTCGCAGCCACCCTCATGGCGGAGAAGGCTGCGCATATTTTTGCCGGGGCGGTCTCCGCCGGGACGGCCCCGTGTTTTCTTTCAAGCCGGCAGGTGACCCGGATCTCGGGCCGCCCGGACGAGCACTACCGTCGCAAGGCCCTCGGATTGTAGGAGCGAGCAGCGGGGACAGCGCTGCATTTCCCCTCGGTTGGCTCTCCCCCCGTCCTTGCGACCCGGTCCTAGAACCTGGTTTGCACGCCCACGTAACTGAGCAGCGAGATTCTTGGTCCCAGCGAGTTGCCGGCGTCCTTCCCAATAGCAAGCAGGAGCGTCGCGTTTTCAGAAAGATCGTATCGTGAGCCCACGTTCACCGTAGTCTCGCTGGCTTGAAAGCGGTCGGACGAGATGAAATGCACCTCGGCGTCGAGCTCCCAGTGCTTCGTGACATTTCGGCCGACACAAAGGCCGTAGGTCCAACCCCGATCGTCCGCTTCGGCGCTGAACGTGTGGCCGAGGTCTGCGTTCACGGAGATTATGCCGAAATCCTTGAGCAACTCGATTGGCATGAGGAAGGTCGACGACGATTCCGCAGTTCCCCTCCGGTCGGAGTGGGAGTCCGGATCGAGGAAAGAAAACCGCGGGTACATGGAGACCTTCAGGCCGTCCTCTCCTGCGTCGTAAAAACGCCATTTCACCGCTAGCTGAGAGTCGCTCATCCCACTCCTGGTGGCGGAATCGGAGACCTGAAGTAAGTTCCACGACGCCTGATAGTTGAGCTGGATCCGGTCGCCGACCCCGTAGTTGGCGTCAAGAAGCGGGATTCCGACGAGCGTCGAGCCGGGCATCTCCTGCTCGGTCCACGCAAGGTTGATTTCCCAATGCTTGTCGCCCGGTGTTCCCGGATCGTCCGTGATCATGGGCGGCCCCCCCTGAGCGCGCAATCCATGGGCTACCAATGCCAGTGCTGCGGATAATGCGAGGAATTGGACCTTGGTGGTAATCGAGCTACTTGTGCTCAGAATTTGTCACCGGTAAATAACTAACCCGAGGAAACCTGAACGGGGTTTCAGGCGCCAGGCAGCCGGTATCCGGCGCAGCCAGCGGGCTCCTCGACCCCATCGACTGGGCCGGGAGGCCCTAGTGGGGAACGATGCTCGATCGAGGAGCCGCTGTTTCTGCGTGGATCTGGCAGCAGAATTCTGAATCTGAAGATTCCATGATCGAGGACATCTTCATGGACTGAACCGGCGGATTTCTGGCCGGGCAGACGAAATTCTCCGGCTCCGAACCGAGCGCGGCCTGCGCCAGGCCTCCCGGGGCCAAGGCGGCGAACCTGGCCTGCAGCTTGGGCCCCAGAGCGTCGAGCATCGCATAGCGGCACTCGTAGGTCTTGCGCCGGCTGGGCTTCAGTTCACCGCGGGTGCGTGAATTGTATTTCAGCGGAAGCTCCCAGCTTCCGCCCCCTGGCAGGGTCCGGCCGTCGCTTTCCCGCCAGAATTCGTCGTAGCTGGCGGCGATCTCACGCCGCTTCATCCAGTGGCGCCAGACATGCTGGGCGTCGCCGACCGCCTGGATCTGCGTGATGCGCCACTGCTGCGCCAGTTGCTGGACGCTCCAGAGAAGAAGGGCCTTGGGGCGCATGCCGAAAAGGGCCTTCGTCGCGTCATGGATGAGGCCGCGCGTGCGGGGATCGCTGCTCGCCTGCACGCCGCCAATGATGGCGACGCGATCGTAGACATTTTGCGCGAGGCAAAATGTCAGCCCGGCCAGCGTCACGTTGGTCCCGACGTCGCGGATCGCGAGGGTGATCTCTCCCTCCCGCTCAAACCTGTCATGATAGAAGAGCCGCAGGTCCCATTGACCGTCTGTCTCGGCATGGCTCAGACGGATGAGGTCGACGCCATCTCCGTAGATTGCCGTCCTGACTTCGGGGGCGAAGACCTGGCAAAGAATATCGTAATGCTTGAGCAGCGCCGCCAGGCGCATGGGGGAATCCCAGGCGCAGGAGACGTACGGGCGTTGCAGCTTCTGGGCGATCCTCGGGCGGGCGGCCCACAGCGGGGCGATGTCCGGCTGCACGAGGCGGGCGAGCCACGCGCGCGTGAGCATGGGTTGGCCAAGGGCCCGGAGAAAAAACCGGGTGCGCCGCCGCAACCTGCCTTTGATCTCGGGCGCATGCGCCTGGGCGGAAGCCGACCAAAAGGAGACGGACGAGGACTGTAGGGTGGCGTCAGTCGAATCCGCTGGCGCCGGAAACGGGGCACCTGCCGTCAGGTCCGGGGTGGGGCAATACATGGCACACAGAGTACACCGGGCATGGCCGGTGCGTCTGTCGGCGCGGGACTAAATCACTTGTGAGGCGAAGCCTTACAACAGCCTGATCTCAGCGCGGTTTCCGGTGCTCCGACCAACGCACCGCGTCATGAACCAGCTCGGCGCCGCTCGCTATCCGGAGCTTGCCCTTGATGCGCGTGCAATACGCCTGGATAGTCTTGATGCTGACATGCAGTTCGCTTGCGATCTGGCGGGTGGTCTCGCCATCCCCGAGCCGACGGAACACCTCGAGCTCACGGTCGCTCAAGGATTCCGTGCTATCCTCCGGGGTCGACGGTGGCCGTCCCATGAACCTCTCGGTTAGCTGGGCCAACAGCGGCGCGCTGGCGTAAATCTCCCCTTTGCGCACCGTCCGGATGGCCTCGACGATTTGGTCGGTTGGATCGCTCTTCGTGACGAAGCCTCTGGCCCCTGCGCGGAGCGCCCGCTCCGCATAAAAGACCTCCCCATGCATCGAGAAGACGATGACCTGGGTTTCGGGAAGTTGTTCCGCCAGGTCCTTGATCAGGTCCAGTCCCGAGGAGGCCTTGAGCGAAAGGTCCACGATGGCCACGTCGGGGGGATGGGCGATCATGGCGGCAAGGGCGGCCGCGGCATCCGCCGCGTGCCCCCCGATCTCAAAATCCGGCTCCCGGCGAAGAAGCGCGATCAGCCATTCGCGCACGAGGGGATGGTCATCGACGAGGAAAATGCTTGTCGGCGCCGTGCTCATCGGGCCGCCGCGGCCGGCATCGAGGCCGGCAAGGGCACCCGGCAGCGCACGGTCGTGCCTCCTTCGCTTCCCGGCCCCAGCGAGAACTCGCCGCCGATCAGCTCGGTGCGGTGGGCCATGACACGCTGGCCGATTCCCGCCGAACGGCCGTTGGGCGATGGCAGCCCGCGCCCATTGTCGGTGACCGCAAGCTCCAGGCCGCGTTCGTCGGCGAACAGGCTGATCTCCACGGCGGTGGCGCGCGCGTGCCTCGCCGCGTTGCGCGCCGCCTCCTGCGCGATGTAGAAAATATGGGAAGACACGCTCGCACTGAGGCGGTCACCGGCGACTCCCCGGTGCACAAACCGAAACGCCAATGGGAATTCCTCGGCCAGACCCGAGGCGAGCTCGTCGAGCTCCGGAAGGAGCTCATCGGGTTCCACGGCCGCGAGCAGCAAGCCCCGGGCGATCTTTCTCGTGGTCCCGATCGCGGTGTGCAGCATGTCCGAGACCGCTCGCGCGTCCTCGGCGGCGGTGTAACCGCCGGACGCAAGGTTGTTGGTCAGAAGATTTGCGGCGATCGACGCAGCAGTGAGGTGCTGGCCCAGGCCGTCGTGGAGATCGCGGCCGATGGCGGCCCGCTCGCGCCGGCTGATCTCGAAGATCTCCGTCTGCAACTGGGTGCGCTCAGCGATCACCCGCTGCAGCGCGGCCGTACGCTGTCGAACGCGCTCGTCCACCTCGCGCAGCAGGGAGATGAGCGCATGCAGGATGAAGACGACGACCAGATACATGAAGAGATCGATCACCCGGTTCCAGCCCGCGACATCGGGATGGCGGTAGCCTCCGTTCGCCAGGTCCCCCGTGACGCGCAAGACGATGCAAGCGACGGCTGCCGCACATCCGGTCCGCCAGCCCAGCCATGCCACGCTGAGGGCAATCGGGATCAAGTAGAAGAGCGCCAACGAGACCCCGACTCCGGCCAGATAGTCGAGCGTGGCGACCACCGCGACCAGGCCGGCGATGATGGTCACGGAGGCAAAGCGACTCTGGGTGCGATTTGCGGTAAGCAGCGCGAGCTCAAGGAAGCGGGACGGGCGATTGAGTTCTCGCGCAGCCGCGCGCGGCTCGGAGTCCAGTGCGAGTTGTTGGGGTGGGATTGACGTTTTCGCCATGGGAGTTGGGGGCCGTTTCTATCGGTGAGCGGGCGAGCGCCCCGGCCTTTCCGCATCGGCCGGAGAATCGCCGGGGATCTCGGCTAGGGCCATATGTAGAGCCAATGGGCGTCGTGTGCCATTCAATTTCCACCCGGACCGTGCAGGGTTTGCCCTTCGGCAGGGAGTGAACGGCCTTCGGCATTCTTGCCCCCAGAACGGCGCGGTCTCGATTCAACCCTCGGCCACTCCTCTCGTTCGCATGGCAGCAATGCCGCCTGCCCTCTAGACTCCAATGACTTAGCCGGCATCTCCGACGCATGGCCGATCAGCTGGACGGGGTTGCCGCGCAATGGACGCCCCCGCGCTTGTCGAGGCAGGGCCGGCATCCGTCCACCGATGCGAAGGGCGACGCAACTTTACCGGCCGATATGCGTCTGACTCCAAAGGTCCCCATTACACCCCATGACGAATGCCAGATCATTCCCCGCGCTGCGCACACTTGGCTTCTGTGCAGCGATTTTCCTTAACGCGGCCTTTCCGGTTTCCGCTCATGCGGACGACGCGAGTTGGACCCCAGAATCGGGGAAGGAGCCGCCGAAGTCCTGGGTGGACCCCGACACGGGCCACCGTGTCTTCCGGATAACCGATGAGCCCGGCTCGGACAGCTTCTATTTCAATTTCAACGCCTTCACCCCGGATGGGACGCAGATGATCTACACCACGTCCGACGGCAATCTCATGGTCCTGAAGCTGGCCAATTTTGAGGCGAGGCCGCTGGCCAAGGGCATAACCCGGGCGATCGTTGTCGGGCACAAGACCCCCACCATCTTTTTCACCAAGCAGAACGAGGATTCATTCCATCTTTCGCTGTGGGCGGCCAACATAGACACCGGGGAAATCAGGAAGATCGCCGACCTGCCCAAGCGTGCGAGTGTCGTGACCATCAATGCCGACGAAACCCTGGGCGCCGGCTCCTACATCGAGGGCGACACCGTGGGTCCGGGCGTCTACGGGGGGAGGATGGTCCAGCAGAACAAGATGGGGGCCAAGAATCTCGGTGAGCCCGAGAACAAGGAGGCTAACATGGCACTGCGCCTCGCGGCCAAGCTTCCCAACACCCTCTTCACGGTAAACCTTCAGACAGGGGCCATCACCAAGCTGATCGAGCACAGCACCGATTGGCTGAACCATTTCCAGTTCTCCCCGACAGACCCAACGCTGCTCATGTACTGCCACGAGGGCTCCTGGCAGCAGGTCGACCGCATCTGGACCATCCGCACCGACGGCACCCAGAACCAGCTAGTCCACAAGCGGATCATGGAGATGGAGATCGCCGGCCATGAGTGGTGGGGCGCGGGCGGAGACACCCTCTGGTACCAGCTTATGTTTCCGCGACGCGTGCAGGATTCGAGCTTCATCGCGGGCTACAATGTGAAGACGGGCGAACGGGTCTGGTATCACCAGAACCCCGACTGCGGCTCAATTCACCACAACACCTCCCCCGACGAGACGGACTTTTGCGGGGACGGCAATATGCGCAATCCATGGATCGTACTCTGCCACCCGGTGCCCAACGCCGACGATCACACCTTGGGCTCAAATCTGATCAAAGGCGGCTCGCTGAAGGTGGAGAGGCTGGTCAACATGCAGAAGACCGCGATCCATGGCGCCCAGAACTACCGCCTGGAGCCAAACCCGATGTTCACGCCTGACAAAAAGTACATCATTTTCCGGGCCAACATCTTCGGACCCGATTACGCGTTTGCGGTCGAGGTCGCCAAGGCCGCGCCGGCCTTGGCCTCGAACTGACTCCCGGCTGCTCGAGCGCGATCCCGGAGCCGATGGCGTCGTGATCGGCTTTAAACGACGCCGTCGATCCTCAGGGTGACCGCGTAGTCGGACGGCGCCTTTTCCGGCAGCTTCACGGCGAGCCCCTGGTTGTCCTGGGACCATTCCAGGCGGCCGTCGTAGCCGAGCAGGGACACGCCCGTGACCTTTCGGCCGGCGAGCTGGGGCGAATTCGCAGCAAGTGTCTTTATGAGCGCGTTACGCGATTCGGGCCACGCCATGACAAACGCAAAGAGCCTGCCGGCCTTTGCGGTGAAACGGATGTCCTCGGATGTGTAGTCTATCTTTTGCTCGCGACCGACCATGCGGGTGGGACCCTCGCCGAAGGTCTGCCAGGGCCGGGTGGAGAAAATGCCCTCGCCGTTGACGTCCATCCAGGCGGCCAGCCCCTCGAGAAAGGCGTGCTCGTGCTCATCGATGGTGCCGTTGCCGCGGACGGGGATGTTGAGCATCAGGTTGCCGTTCTTGCTCACGACATCCACGAGAATCCCGACAACCTGGGAGACTGTCTTGTAGCCGTTCACTTCCGCGATCGCCCGGCTATAGTGCCAGTCGCCGATGCACGTGTCGGTCTGCCACGGCTCGGGGCGGATTCCGTTGGCGACGCCGCGCTCGATGTCCTCGACGAATGAGCCGACGTGCGCCGGCAGGATGTGCTTGCCATTCACCACCACGTTGACCGCGCCGCCGTTGCGGGCCGCGCTCGAGTTGTAGTAATGCGAGACGACGTCGAGTCCGGCCTGGCCGAGCGGCAGCTCGTTGGTGTCGAAATAGAGAACGTCGGGCTGGTACTTGTCCACGAGGTCCTGGCAGCGAAGGAACCAATCCTGACAAAAGCTGGCTGCCGGCATGGGGTTGCTCTTGGCCAGGCTGGTGTTCTTGACCTGCCAGTCGCGGACGGCCTTTGCGCTCGTCAGGCCGTCGGGCATCACCACGGAGGGACCTGTGTAGAGATTTTGCGGATCGAGGCCCTCCCACCACTTGCCCTTGCCGTCCGCCAGCGTGAGTTTGAAGGCGTCGTAGCGCACGCCGGCGAGCGGCCCCTCCCCGTCATAGCCGTAGGCCGGCTGCAGCCAGCGCGGGGCCCATGAATTGTGATTGCTGACGCCGAAGCGCAGGCCGTTTGCCCGCGCCACCTTCGCCCACGTTCCGACAATGTCCTTCTTGGGTCCGATCCGGACCGAATTCCAGCCATGGAACGCCGAATCGTAGGCGTCGAAATTGTCGTGGTGGGTGGCAAGGGCGAAGAAGTACTTGGCCCCGGCGCGTTTGTAGAGCGCCATGAGCCTCGCTGGCTCCCAGAGTTCCGCCTTCCAGAGATTGTCGATCTCCATGAACCCGAACTTCGAGGGGTGGCCGTAGGTCGCGACATGGTAGTTATAGGCCTTCTCTCCCTGTAGGTACATCCGGCGGGCATACCAGTCGCCCTGCTCGGGCACGCATTGCGCCGACCAGTGAGCCCAGATCCCAAACTTGGCGTCGCGATACCAGTCGGGAAATTTGTAGCCTTGGACGAGCGATTCCCACGTGGGCTGGAACGGGCCGGACATGAGAGTTCGTCCCGCCGCCGCCCCGCCAGCCGAGACCGGACTGTCGGCGGCGCACAGGCGCGACCGCCACAGCGGCGCGGTTAGGCCGGCGCCGGCGGCCAAGGCGGAGGCCTTCAGGAACTGGCGGCGGGACAGGGGATACTTCACGAGGGCGGGGACGATGCAGACCGATTGTTTGCCAGGGGCCAGGTTGGGGAAACCCGCGGGAACAGAGCGGCTGGCCGGGCCAAAAATGGCTTGGCCGGATAGAGCGGCGCAACCTCTATCTTGCCCCCGGGCAAGAAATGGAGGCGCTAGAACCCCTCGAAGTGCCGCTCGATCTCCTCGAGCGTCTTTCCCTTGGTCTCGGGCAGGAAGAAAGTGGCGGTCACGAAATAGATGACGGTGCAGGCCGCGAAGGAGAAGAACGCCGCAGAATATCCAAATCGCCCGACCGCCGGGAGGAATGAGGCTGCGATCAGGGTCGACACGGCCTGGTTCACGAGCAGTGCTGCGCTCATGCCGTTTGAGCGGATGCGGGTGGGCATCAGCTCGGAAAGGGCAAGCCACACGCAGACACCGGGTCCGACCGCGAAGAAGGCGATGAAGCAGAATATGAATCCGGCAGTGACCCAGCCCTTGGCCTCGCTGGGGACGGGAGTGACCAGCGCCCTCTCAATCCGCAGAGGGGCCATTCGGGCCTCGCGCAGGCTCGCGAACGGATTGGAAAAGAAGGCGACGACGCCGTTCGAGGGCACGCAGCCATCGCGTGAGATCGAGATCGGCGGAGCCGACTCGTCGTCCGAGCGGACCACGCTGGTCGCCGCCCGAAACCCCGCATAGGAGTAGATCACGATCAGCGTGACCGGGCCGCGCTCGATCGCCCCGCCGACGTGCCCCGCCGCATGAAGCAGGCTTTTCGCAGCGTCTGCGTCGAACCTTATGGTCGCCGTCTGGCTGGGGGAAACGTTGGATTGGACCGCGTCCCGGCAGTCGACGTTCAGCTTCTCCGTCGAGCGGAAAACGACGCCGACTGCCGCCAGCGATAGGATGATTCCGGCGCTTCCGACCGAGAGAAGCATCTTCCTTCCGATGCGGTCCACCAGGAATACCCCGACCATCGTGAGCAGGAAATTTGTCAGCGTGAGGATCACATAGCCCCAGTGGGCCTGGACGTCCGTAAGGCCCGCCTGCAGGAGGATGGCTGTGTTGTAGCCGATGATCGAGTTGATGCCCGTCGCCTGGTTGCAGGCGAGGATTATGCACGCGAGGGCGAACGGAACGACGTACTTGCGGCGGAGGAGGGAGTCGCGCGGCCGCCCCCCCGGCGCGCCGCCCGCTTTCCTGTCCGCGGTGGCCGACCGGTTCATCTCCTCCAGCTCGGCCTCGGCCGTGGCTTCCGGGCGGGAGCGCAGCAATGCGGCCCGGGCGTCGGCGATCCTGCCCCTGCGGTGCAGCCACCGCGGGGACTCGGCCACCATGAGGCTGCCGGCCACGAAAAGAACCCCTGGGGGCAATGACACCCAGAAGATGCTGCGCCAAGCCGAGTCCTTGGACGCCAGCAGGAGGGCCGGATCATGCAGCTTGGCCACATTCGCAACCTCGATGCTGAAATACATGCCGATGACGGCCGCGGCGACGATCCCGAGCGTCAGGAGCCATTGAAAGGTTCCTGTGCCCTTTCCCCGGGTTGACGCGCTGAGGCACTCGGCCAGGTAGAGCGGCACGACCACACCAATGAGTCCGGCGCTCACTCCCTGCAGCAGGCGTCCGAGTATCAGCGGTCCGTATCCATGGGAGAGGGCGATGACCGGTATGCTCGCGACGAAGAGCGCCCCGCTGGCGGCCATGAGCCGTTTGCGGCCGATCCGGTCGGCGAGCATGCCTGCGACAAGCGTCGAGAACACGCTGCCCAGCAGCACGGCCGCCACCACGAACGAAAGTTGGCCCGCGTTGAGACCCGATGTCGCCTCAAGGTAGGGAAGGGCACCTGCGATGATCCCGACGTCCACTCCGTAGAGAAGGCCGCCGAGGCCCGCGACAACCAGGAGCAGCCTGTTATAGCCTGTCTTGGCGTTTGCTGGATCTGGCATTGCAATGAGGAGCAGGCACCGAACATGCCTGTCCAGACAGGATCTGCCAGAGACGAATCACAGCGGCAGATCGCGGACAAACTCGTCCGGGGCAAATCGCTTGAAGGCCTCCATGGCCTCGTATTCGGCCAGGCCCAGCCCGTCGTAGGTCGCGGCAAGACGCCGGCCGCGGTCCTCCGATCGCTGCCAGAACTCGCGGCGATCGTCGCCAAGGAACAACGCCACGTCCTTCTGCGTCTCGTGGCAGAAGATTGCCCGTCTGCGGCGGAGCACCTCCTGGGGGCTCAACGGCACCGCCATGTCGATCTCGTCGGCAAGCCACTCGGACCACGCGCCCCTGTAGAGCCAGAGCTCGCTCTCGCCCACCCATGCGTTGCCGGAGAGCGCCGACAGCGCATCGCGCAGGGCGCGAAGGCAGAGCCGGTGGGTGCCGTGCGGATCGTCCAGATCGCCGGCCGCGAATATCAGGTGCGGACGCAGCTCAGCGAGCAGGTCCCGCACGATTGAATGGTCGCCGGCCCCGAGCTGCCTCATGCTGCCGGGGCCTGCGTTGTAAAACGGCATGTCGAGGAAGTGCAGGCGCTGCGGAGAGACTCCGCACACCCTCGCGGCAGCGAACGCCTCTTGCCGCCTCACGAGGCCCTTCCACCGGAAGATCTCGGGCGATTCCGGAAGCGAGCCCTGCGCGTCGTGAAGGTTGCAAAGCTCGAGCAACCGCTTGGAGGTCTTCTCGTCCACCAATCGGGACTCACGCGTGAACCGGAGGACGCGCGTGAGCGCGTCGTCGGACACGGCGTTTGCGCCGGACACCTGGTAGGCGACGTGAACCTCATGGCCGTGCTCGACGAGGCGGCACAGGGTCCCTCCCATTCCGATCACGTCGTCGTCCGGGTGCGGCGACATGACCAGGATTCGCTTGGGGAAGGTTCCGGCCGACGGAGATTGCAGCGGGCGCACCGGCGCGTCGCCGGGCTTGGTGCGCCGTGGGTCGCGTCCGCCCGGCCATCCGGTGATGGTGTGCTGGAGCTGGTAGAATCCCGCCAGGTTGACGTTGTAGGCGGAGCCCTTTTCCTGGAGAAGATCCTGGAGCCCGGCCTCGTTGTAATCGTCATCCGTGAGCTTCAGGACTGCCTTTTTCAGGCGCTGGGATAGCCAGATGATCGCGCGCCGCGTCATGTGCGTGTCCCATTCCAGCCCAAGGTCGGCCAGCGCGCCTAGGAGCCACGGAGTCCGGTAGCGGGCCAACGCTCCGGCCGCCGCGCGGTCGACGACGAACTGGGCCTGGTCGTGCTCCTGCAGGAACGACGCCGTCACCTGGGAGGTCACGGGCCCCTCGGCCGCCTCGCGCACGATTTCCGCCTTATGCTGGCCCCAGGCCATCAGCACGACGCGGCGGGCCTCAAGGATCGTTCGAACGCCGATCGTCACCGCATTCCTCGGTGTGCTTGCCTCCCCTCCGAAATCCCTGGACGCGTCCCGCCTGGTAAGGGAATCCAGCGTCACCAGCCGGGTGCGGGACCGCCTTGGGCTCCCGGGCTCATTGAAGCCGATGTGGCCCGTGCGTCCGATCCCCAGCACCTGGAAGTCGATGCCGCCCGCTGCGCGTATCTTCTCCTCATAGGCGAGGCAGTGGGCGTCAATGGCGTCGATCGGCACCGTGCCGTCGGGCACGTGGGCATTCTCCGGCGAAATGTCGATGTGATCGAACAAATGCGCCTGCATGAAGAAGCGGTAGCTTCGCGGGTTCACCGGCTGGATCGGAAAATATTCGTCGAGGTTGAACGTGACGACGTTGGCGAAGCTTAGGCCCTCTTCGCGGTGAAGCCGGACGAGCTCGGCATAGAACTCCAGGGGCGTCGACCCCGTGGCGAGGCCCAGCACGACCTTTCTCTCCGGGGGCCGCCGCGACCGGATCAGGGCCGCGACATCGCGCGCCACGGCCCTAGAGGCCGTGGCGCTGTCTGAAAATACGACAAGCGGAATGTGCTCGAACTTGCTGGGTCCGGACGCCGGCAGAGAAGTCATCTCAGGGACACTTGCATTGTGGATTCATTCGTTGATGCCTCCGCAGTCCGGTGGCAGGCGTCCAAACGGGGACCCGCACCCGGTTTACCCAAGGCCGATTTAAGAATCAAGCGGTTACGGAACCCGCGGCACGCGCGATGGCGGTGGTGAGATCCATCTCGATTCCCTCAAAATACCGGATGGCGCCCGTGTCGCCCAGCGAGCGGGCATATTGCTGAAGGGGCTGGAGCAGCCACCTCTCTGTCGGCGCCAATCCCGGGGCCAGCGTGCCGGATCCGATTTGCTGCTCGAGCAGTTGGAGGCTGCTCGGCACATGCCCGGCCGTCGAAAACAGAAGCAGCTGCAATTCGGCCAGGACTGCCGGCGGGGTCTCATCGTCGCGATACACCCCCACGCCCCGGCCGACCTTCATTGTCGCCTCCACCAGCTCCAGGATCCGCTCCTTCGGAACCCTTTCGGCGATCTCCCCGACGGTCAGCGCTTGAAACCGCCCGCTCGCGTCGATCGATGCCAATTGGCCGAAGACATTCATCGCGAGGTTGACCAGCGCCTTGTTGAATTCGACGCGGGTCGGCTGCATTTCCCCCGCGTCCTCGAACCAGCCGCCACACCGACTGAGGCTTTCGACCGCTGCCGCCCGGGCGGATCGGTCGCCGCCGGTCAGCTGCGTCCGGCCGGGCGGACCGGGCCGGTAGACCGCCGACGAGCCCCCGCCGCTCCTCAGGGCCGTCTGGATGGTGACGCCCCGCATCATCCGGCCGACGACCACCGGCATAATGTCCGGCCACAGGTCCGGCAGGCGCCCAAGCAGGGTCGATTCCTCAAGGAGCTCCACAAAGCTGCTCCGGATTCGCTGGAAATAGATTCCGTTTGAGCACAGGACAAGCGCGGGCAGCCTCGCCTTTCCGGACTGCAAGCGGCCTTCGCGGTGCTCGTGCTCCACCACGGCGACGTAGTCTCCGATCACGTCGAAGAGCTGGTCGGGATTGGTGCATGCGAGCACGATCTCCGGAAGATGGCCGCTCTTGGCTGCGTCCGGAAGGCTGCCGGCCAAGCGGCCGGCCAGCGAGAGGTCCTGGCGCCCCTGGGCGGTCTCGATCCTTACGCTGGAATCCTCCCGCCACCGATCGGTTGCCGCGGTGGCTCGTCGCGAGAGAAAGGTGATGCGAGGGAGAGACTCGGACGGCTTCGCGGTCAGGTGGTGGGAAAAGGCGACGCCAAGGGCGCTGATTGGGAGGATGCCGACCGACGTATCCTCCGGTCGTCCCACGGGCATCACTCCGGCGGGAGCTGGTTGAGGACCGCCTTTGCCCGCTCGAGCGGGGAGGCCTTCATCAGGACGCGCATCCGCTTCGTCGATCCGTGGCTGGTTCCGTACGCATAGTCTATGTTCACGCCTCCCTCGGCCAGCGCGCGGCACACCTCGGCGAGGCCGCCCGGCTGGTCAGGCAGGTCGAACTCAAACACCTCGGCCTCAATGAGATTGAGCCCGATCCTTCCAAGGACCTCGCGGGCCCTTGCCGCATCACTGGTGCGCAGGCGCACGACTCCCTGGTCGATGCTGTCGAGGATGGATATGCCCTGGATGTTTATCCCATGCCTCGCGAGTTCGGAAGCCGCCCGGTGCAGCGCGCCAGGATGGTTTTCGAGTGCTATCGAGATCTGCCGGACCAATTCGAATTGCATGATGCGCTAGTCAATTGGCGCCGTTCCGGATTCTGTCAATTTTGAGCGCACGGAGGAGCCCGGCGGAAACAAAGCCCGCGCAGGCGAGCTAGGTCGACTTAAGGTACGGATGGCGCCCCAGCAGCACCATCAGGACGGCAGCTATGCTCGTCAGCCCGGCGACGACGAGAAAAGGGGTCTCGTAACCGCCGGAGAGTTCGCGGAGGCGGCTGACGGCAAACGGACCGATGCCGTTTCCCACCGCCATGCCCACCGCGAAGAGCGTCGCAATCTCCCCGTAGGATCTCATGCCGAAGTAGCGGGCGGTGAGATAGCCCAGGGCGTCGGTTTCCGAGCCCAATGCCAAGCCGATCACGACGATGCATGCGGACGAAAACCCCACGCCGACGAACGCCAGGGTTGCGGTCGCGGCGGCCGCCAGGAAATAGATCGCGGCCAAGACCGGGGGGGCCTTGAAGCGATCGAACACGAAACCGGAGGCAATCCTGCCCGCCAGCGACGAGACCCCAAACAGCCCCAGGTGACCGGCCGCCTCGGCCCGGGTCAGGTTTTGATCCGTCAGATACGGAACGAGGGAGATCATCAGCCCGTTGGTGAGCAGCGAAATGAGGAAGTACGACGCTGCCTGGTACCAGAAGACCGAGGTGCGCACCGCCTCCTTGAGCGTGACGCCCGCTTCCCGGGACGCGTCCGATTCGCCGGAGCCCCGTCCCCGCTCGAAGAGGAGAAAGTAGACGAATGGGAACGCCACCAGCACGACGAGGGCAAGGAACTGAAAGCCCGCGCGCCAGCCCAGGCGGTCGACGACAATCTGCAGCGTGCGCGGCCCGAAAATGGACGCAAGGGCGATGCCGGATCCCATGAACCCCAAAGCCCGGCCGCGACCCGCCTTGAACCAGCCGTTGACCGTCTTGCTATAGAGCGAGACAATGGTGCCGCCCCCGAGGATCGACGTCGCGACAGCGGCAAGGTAGAGCATCCTTATGTCCCCGCCCAGCAGGCTCATGCTTGCGATCGCGGCGGCGAAGAGCGGGATGGAGATCAGCGCTATCGGCCGCGAGCCAAAGCGGTCGATGAGGACGCCCACGACGGGGGTGACGCACGCCAGCGCCCCCATCTGCCAGACGCTCCAGAGGCTGATCGCGGAACGCGACCACCCGAATTCCCGCGCAAGGGGGTCGATGAATAGGCCGATCGCGTAATTTGGCAAACCGGTGACGCACAGGCTGACACCGATCGTCGCGGCCACAAGGACCGTCCAGCCGCGCTGGAACTCAGACGACGCCGACGCTCCGGACTCGCGCGAGGCGGGTCTCGGGTGCGCCGCGGCGAGGCTAGATGGCCTCATAACGGACTTTCACGACCTCAGCGCTCTCCGCGGCCCGCTTGATGGCCTCATAGAGCACCATCGTCTTGTAGCTCTCATAAATATCCGAACGCGTGGTCCGACGGCCCTCCCTGAGCGCCGCCACGAAATCCTCAATCTCGGCCAGATGTCCGGTGTCGCGCCCGCTGTCGCCGAGCGACGTGAAGGTCGGAGGCTCCCGCCACTCGGAGGGCTGGTTGTTCTCGGTGATCCGCCAGGCTGACGAGTTGCGCACGGTCATGAAGCAACCGCCGCGGGCGGTGATCTCCAACTCCTCGGTGGGGATGGCAAACGAGCGCCCGTCGTTCATATTGAGCGTGCCGACGGCGCCGTTGGCGAACCGCAGCGAGACCGCATAGGCGTGATGGTCCTTGGTGAACGCGAATACCGACTCGACGTCGCCGAAGAGGTAGAGGGTCACGTCGATCACGTGGATGCAGAAGTCGTTGAGCAGCGTGCGGGGGGGCTTGTTGTCGTAGGCCGCCGAGCAATAGTCGAAGGAGAGCGACAGGAGTTCGTCCGCGGGCCGCTGTTCGATCCATTGTTTCGCCCGCACATACGCCAGGCTGTAGCGCTTCTTGAAGGCCGTGGTGCACAGGAGCCCCGCCTTTCTTGCCGACCGCGCGACCTCGAGCGCGTCCGCGCTGCTCACAGCCGGCGGCTTCTCGGTGTAGACGGGATATCCAAGCTTCAGCGCCTGCTTTGCAACAGTCGCATGGGCCTCCGGGCCGATGCAGACGACGAGGCCGTCGGGCTTCTGCTCGGCCAGCATGCCCTCAAGGTCCCGATAGGGCTTTCCCCCGAAGCGGCGAGCGTTCCGCTCCGCCTTCTCCGGGTCGAGGTCGCACACGCCGACGATCTGGGCTCCCGCTGCGCCGATATACGGATAGATCCGAGCCGTGGAAAGTTGGCCTGCGCCAACGATGCAAAGCCGGGGATCCGGGTTCGAATGGTTCATGGGTTAAAGGGGTGCGGGGCCATGTTCACCCTTGGATTAGTCATCGCGATAAAGCCCTTCAAGGTGCTCGACGGCCCGTTTCACCCCCTCGAGGGTATCCTTGCGCACGGTCTCCCGGTTTGAAAGCTCCAGTTCGACGACGATGTCACCCTCGTAGCCTGAGACCTTCACCTGGCGCATCAACCCGCGAAGATCGACCTCGCCGGTCCCGTAAGGGACCGACTGGCCCTCCCGGATGTCGTTGACGTGGATCAGGGCGATCCGTCCGCCCATCCACTCCCAGCCCTTCCTCCATTCGACGCCAGCGCGGTGGAATTGCCCGACCTCCAGGAGCGTCTTCATCCTCGAATCGTTATTCAGGCTGTGAAGGACCTCCTGGAAGTCACCCAACGACTGGATCGGGCCGCCTCGGTGATTCTGGAGCACGGGAGTGAGGCCGAGGTCTTCCGCGTCCAGCGCCTCTAGGAAGCGAGGCCCGACGCTCGCGTAAAGCTCCCGGCTGGCAGCCTTGAACAGCACCACCTTCGCGCCCAGCCCGGCCCCGTAACGCGCGGCAACCATAAGGTCGCTCAATTCGCTCTCCTCCCCGCTGCGGGCCGTCGGCAGATGGAACGACGAAAACCGCAGGCCCATCGACTCGGCCAGGCGCCTAGGTTTCGCAGGGTCATCCCGCCAGTCCAGCTTGCATGCCGCCCATTCGGTGAAACCTTCGAACTTGGTGAACCCGAGACCGCTGCAAGCCTCGAGCACCGGCTCGAGCGGCAGGTGGGGAAAGTAGACGGGCGAAGACACCAACCGGTCGCGGATCGAGAGGGATTGGGTCAAGGGCTTGGGCACGGCCGGCTATCGCGCGCCGGGGAGCCGGCGCTCTGATGGTGAAATTTGCACGAAGGAACGAGGGCGGTCCGGGGTGGATCGCGCGCTATTCAACCCTCTCCCAAGTCAGGATTCCGACCGAAAGCTTGCCGTCGATGGTGCTCGGCTGGGCGTTGGTCGTGATGTACAGCCTGCGCCCTTCGAGCCTGGCGTTGCGAATCTGGTTCGTTCCGGTCCAGTTGTTGTTCCAGGAAATGTCGACGTGATGCGTGACCACCTTGCCGTCGAACGAAAACGTTCCGCCATAGGCGAGCATCGTCCTGAAGAGCGACGCCCGATCCGCGTCCGTCAACTTGGACAGGTCCGCGGGTTTGGGGCGCAGCTCCGCGACCTCTATTGCGCTCATGCGGCCGTCGCGTCCGTATGACAGAAATCCATGGGGATGCTTCCCGAAGTTATCCGTCATTGCCCCTGTCTCGACGTCCTGCCGGACATCGCTCACCAGGCGCCAAGTCCCGTACAGTTTTTCTTTTTCGGTGGCCAAAGCACTTGGGCGTTCCAGGAGTAATCGAATTCGGAGGAATCCTCGTTAGCGGAATTCCGGACTACAAGCCCCGATTAGTGCACTGGCGTCCCCACGGGGATTCGAACCCCGGTATCGAC
>Ga0302326_10007292_pt1 | contig 24676 bp, 19 predicted proteins | sample Palsa_T0_3_FD_202264 | JGI IMG/M metagenome (GOLD analysis project Ga0302326, IMG submission 202264) | Peat permafrost microbial communities from Stordalen Mire near Abisko, Sweden - Palsa_T0_3 | ecosystem: Environmental > Terrestrial > Soil > Palsa > Peat permafrost | place: Sweden: Abisko... | reverse complement strand
ACGATCCGATCTGGCAGCACTCCAAGCACATCTTCCTGTTCGACATGGGCATGCTCGCCGCGCTGTCGCTGTTCTACGCCGGCTATGTCCGCTGGAGTATCCGGCTCAAGCGTTAGCCGCCGTCCAGCCGCAGTCCGTGGGCCGCGGCGTACGAGATCGCCTGCTCGATGTCGATGCGGGTCCGCGTCAGCGATGCCGTCGTCCATAGCGACGCATCGACGATCGCCCCGCGCAGATCTGCCTCGTCCAAGCGGGTGCCCGTCGTGCGTGCGCCGGTCAGGTCGGCGCCGCGGAACAGGGCTTTGCGGAGGTCGGCCTCTACCAGGTTGGTCTCCCGCAGTCGGCAGCCGCTGAAGTCAATGCCGCGGAGGTCGTTGCCGCCGAGCACCGCCAGCGTGAAGTCCACCTCGTCGAGTGTCACCGGCCGCAGTTGACACCGGACGAACATCGAACCCAGCATGCTGCATTGTCGAAAAGCGCTGTGCCACAGAGTCGTCATATTGAAGGTGCAATTGCGGAACGCTGATCCCCGGTGTTCCGACTCGGCGAGATTGACCCCGCTGAAGTCGCATTCGGTGAAGACGACACGCTCGGTCTGCAGCCGGCTCAGGTCCTCGTCGTCGCGGAAATCACGACCGACGAATTCGCAATCGGTCCAGTGCACTACGCGGTACGCGTCAAGCTCGCCAATGCGTATTCGCTGACCGCGATCAATGCGTCGGTCGCCGACCTGCGGTCCCTGGCATCGATGTTGATCACCGGTACATGGTCGGCCAGCGTCAGAGCCTTCCGCACCTCGGTCACCGGAAACCTTGTGCCGCCGTCGAATTCGTTGACAGCGATCAGGAATGGCAGATTGCGGTGCTCGAAGAAGTCGACAGCGGCGAAGCTGTCCTCCAGACGCCGGCAGTCCACCAGGATGACCGCGCCGATCGCACCACGGACCAGGTCGTCCCACATGAACCAGAATCGGCGTTGCCCCGGCGTACCGAACAGGTACAGCACCAGATCCTCGTCCAAGGTGATGCGGCCGAAGTCCATCGCGACCGTGGTGGTCCGTTTATCCGGGGTGGGATCGACCATGTCGACGCCCGCGGAGGTGTCGGTGACCATGGCCTCGGTCCGCAGCGGCATGATCTCCGAGACGGCGCCGACGAACGTCGTTTTGCCTGCGCCGAATCCACCGGCGATCACGATCTTTGTCGAAGCGGTATCGCGCGACTTCGGATGCGGGCGGACCCCTGCATCAGAGCGCTCGTAGGCCACGGAGCGTCCTTCCTATCAGTTCGCGGCGTTCATCGCGGGTCGAGCGTTCGGTCAATGTCCGGTTCACTCGAAGGTAGCCCGAAGTCACCAGATCGCTGACCAACACGCGGGTGACACCGAGCGGCAAATCTAGCCGAGCCGAGATTTCCGCCACCGATGGGCTCTTGACGCACAGCGCGACGATGCGGCCGCGCACGTCGTTGAGCGGCCACCGGTGGAACATCGCCGACTGCAGAGCCTGCACCGGAGCTTCCAGCGGAAGCTCCACGCTGGGCTTGGTCCGTCCCGCCGTCAGGGTGTACGGGCGGACCAGGCTCGCTTCAGCCGCGGGCTGCGGCGGATCGGGTGGCTCGCGATTGTCCATCGCGGCTCACGAACGTAAAGGAGCGCGTCGGGACGACTGCACGACGTTGCCCACCCGTTCGACGAGGATGGCCATCTCGTAACCGATCTGGCCGATGTCGCACGACGTCGAGGCAAGCGTCGCCAGATGCGACCCGTCGCCAACCTGCATCAACAACAGGTAGCCGTTCTGCATCTCCACCACCGACTGCAGCACTTGGCCACCGTCGAAGAGCTGCGCGGCGCCATTGGCCAGGCTGGCCAGGCCGGACGCCACGGCGGCGAGCTGGTCGGCCCGCTCCCGCGGCAGATGCTCGCTGGCTGCCACCAGCAGTCCGTCGACGGACACCAGTATGGCGTGTGCAACTCCGGGGACGTCGCGAGCGAAATTCGACACCAGCCAGTCCAGCGAGTTGTCGGCTTGCGCCGCATCGTGGCCAGAGGTCATGCGTGATCGGGTCCTTGGTCTGTGTCGCGGGCGTGCGATCGTCCAGCGCGAACGCCGCTGAAGTGGCTGCTCATCGAGGCGCGGATGGCATCAGGGTCGCGCACGCCGTTCGATGCTATCCCGCTGTCGTCGCCGGCACGGTGCTGCGCGGTTCCGTTCTGCTCGGCGTCCGCACCACCCGGCACCAGCCGCGCGCCGGGGTCACGTACCGGCAGGCCCTGATCGGTGCGCGCCTGCACCGGGACGTTCTCGACGTCGGCCGCGGCTGACCAGCCCTGGTCCCACACCGTCTGCCAATCCAGGTCGGGGCTACTGGCCATGTCGTGCGGGTCGACCAGCCACTCGGAGAGCATCCGTTGATAGATCAGATCGTCGTCGACCGGCCGGGTCGAGGGGGCGGCGGTTTCGGCGGTCCAGACGTCGGCGGCCTCCGCCACGTCGGGCTCGGCCATCTCCGGCCGGGCCATCTCTGGCTGGGGCACGGGATCCGGCGCGACCGGCGCCGGCGCGGGGGGCTCGGCCTCCGCGCGCTGGCGATTTTCCGGGGTGAGTCGCACCCGCGAGCCGAAGAACGACGAGGTATTCGAAACAGGTTGCGCCGCAGGCCGTTCCGGAGTCGGCTCGGCCTCTTCGGGAGCGGGCTTCGGCTGGCGTGGCGACAAACGATCAGGCTTCTCGACCGGGGCGCCGGTGATCCCGCTGTTGCCGGGTCGGCGTCGGGGCAGCAGGCTGATCGACGAGTCGGTCGAGTGCGAGCCGTTGCGCTCGCCGGTATCGGGAAACTCCGGCGCATCGGTGTAGTCGTCCACGTCAGCCACGGTGGCCGGCGGGTTGGGCGGGACGGCGGCGGCCTCGACCGGTGGCGTCGCCGCACGCGGGGCTGCGGGGCCGCCATCGACACCGGCCAGCACCGTCGACGGCAGATAGATCTCGGCGGTGCTACCCGACCGCGCTTCTTGGACCGACGAACCGCGCAGCCGCACCCGGATGCCGTGCCGGTCGGCCAACCGGCCGACCACGAAGAGTCCCATGTGGCGAGCGCTGTCCGGGGTGACTTCCCCCCCGGCGTGCAGCCGCATGTTGGCGATGCGCCGGTCCCCGTCGGTCATGCCCAGCCCCACGTCGACGATCTGCAGAAGAACCGCTCCGTCGTTGCGGAATCCAGCCGACACCCGAACCGGCGATGCCGGTGGCGAGTAGCGCAATGCGTTGTCGACCAACTCGGCGAGCAGGTGGACGATGTCGCCGGACGCCGCGCTCGCGATCATGCAGTCCGGCACCATCGACGTTTCGACACGGCGGTAGTCCTCGACCTCAGAGGCGGCCGCGTGGATGACCGACGACAACGGCACCGCCGAGCGCTGGTCGCCCCGTGAACTCCCCGCGCCGGCCAGCACCAGCAGATTGGCGCCGTTGCGGCGCATCCGGGCGGCCAGATGGTCGAGCCGGAACAGGCTGTCCAGCCGATCGGGATCTTCTTCGTTGCGCTCGAGCCGGTCGATGAGCGCCAGCTGCTGGTCGACCAGTGTCCGGTTGCGCCGCGACATGGTTTCGAACATGTCATTGACCAGATGCCGCAGCCGGGCCTCGTCGCCGGCCAACAGCAGCGCCTGGGTGTGCAGTTCGTCGACCGCGTGGGCGACCTGACCGACCTCTTCGGTGGTGTACACCGGCAACGGGTCGGGAGGTGATTCGTCACCGGCGCGCACCCGGGCGATCTCGCGCTCGAGGTCCTCGTGAGCGACCTTCAGAGCGCCGTCCCGCAGCACCCGCAGCGGCCGGATCAGCGATCGCGCCACCAAGAACACGATCACCAGGCCGGCGGCGATGGCGGTCAGCACCAGGACGGTGTCGCGGATCGCGGCGTTACGCCGACTATGGGCCTGGTTCTCGACGGACTTCGTCACCTGTTCGGTGCTGTCTTTGATGATCTGCGCGGCGATGCCGTCGGTGGTCTGCACCGAGCGCAGCAGCGCCGCGTTGTTGACCAGCGAGGTGGCCGGATCCGACATCAGCGACATCCGGGTCACCATCTGCTGCTGCAAGGACTTGGCTTCCGCTGAGCCTGCACCAAGTACTTCGGCCATACCGAAGAGCGTCGACGGCTCGGTACCGGCGAGCGTGATCATCGACGTGCGCAGCTCGGGCTCGGGCAGGTCAGCGCCGCGGGTGATCAGCAGTTGCTGCATCATCATCTGACCACGAGCCCCGATCGCCCGGCTCAGTCCCTGTGCGTCGGCGCGGATCCGCTCATCGCGGACGCGCACCGAGGCGTCGATCGTGTTCTCTGCGGTCAACAGGATCGGGGCGTAGGTGGTCACCCGCAGCCGTAGGGGCATGCCGTTCGTCTTGACCGCGTCAAGCAGCGTTTCGCCGCTGTCCAGCAGAGCGGTCACCCCGGAGTCGACGTCGGGATCGACGTTCGTCTCGGCCAACCGGGCTTCGAGTTCGTGTTTGCGGGCGTCGAAGTTCTTTCTCGCACCTCCGACATCACCGCCGGTCGAGCTCGCCAGTAAAGCGACGTCGAGCGCCGACATATATTTGGTGATCGCCGGGACGACCTCGGCGCGGTCGGCGGCCAACCGGAGATCGTGCGTATCGGTGAGCGCTCCCGCAATACGAAATCCACCGAAGACCATTGCCAGCGCCAATGGCACCGCGGCAATGGCGACGACTTTCCACCGGACCGGCCAATTGCGCAGCGACCAGGAAGCCGGTCGTTTTGTCGACGCGGACTCCGCGCTGTTGTTGTCTGCGGCGCTATTTTTGCCCGGCACAACGGCCCGCGTGGCGCGGGCAAACATCGTCACCGGACTACGGCGGTGCTAAAGACCGCCCCGCTGAACCGCAGAGTTAGCGCGTCGTTCATCAGACTTCCTGCTAATTGCGCTCACCCCGGGCGACGGGCAAGCGATATCGCCTGGCAATTCGACGAGTATGCCAGCTAGCGGCTACCGAGACCACAATTCTTACTGAACAGACAGAGTCCACCGACTCGCGCCAGACACCGCCACGAGCCGTCCAGCAAATTGTTGGCGGGCTACGGATTTGGCGGCCAGAAGTTCCGGTTGTCGCTTTACTTCCAAGAGTTCCCGGTAACGGAACATTCGGTTATCCGGATGCGACCTCCAATTGGACGGTCGCGGACGCGTTCGTGCATCAGCAGCTAACCCGTCGACGCCTGCTCGGCGGTCGCCGCCTTATGCGGGACCGCGCAAGACCGAGGACTGCGATGATCGTCAGGTGTTCCGGCTGATGTTTTTCTCGCCCCGAATCGCGCCCAATACCGGCAATGCGATCCGGACCGCCGCGGCAACCGGAGCAGAACTGCACTTGGTCGAGCCGCTGGGTTTCGACTTGTCCGAACCCAAGCTGCGTCGGGCCGGGCTGGACTACCACGACCTCGCGTCGGTGACCGTGCACGCGTCATTGGCTGACGCCTGGACCGCGCTGGCGCCCCGGCGGGTGTTCGCGTTCACCGCCCACGCGACGAAGCTGTTCACCGACGTCAACTATCAGCCCGGCGACGTGTTGATGTTCGGCCCCGAACCCACCGGGCTGGATGCGACGACACTGGCTGACAGCCACATCACCGAGCGGATCCGCATCCCGATGTTGGACGGCCGGCGGTCACTCAATCTGGCCAATGCCGCCGCGGTCGCCGTGTACGAGGCGTGGCGACAGCAGGGGTTCAGTGGCGCGGCGCCCGGTGACGATGCGGAACGCGCAGCGTTCTGAGGAGGAACGGGCAATCGACCCTGACTACCAGCCGTTCCAGTGCGTGAGGTCCGCCGCGGGAAGCCGCTTGGCCGGCTTGAAATCGGTGCCCTTGGTGTAGGCGATCGGGAAGAGGCCGCCCTGGCTGTATTTCTCGAAGGGAATGCCCAGGATGTCGGCGACCTTCTCCTCGCCGCCGCGAAGCAGGTGCAGCGTCGTCCAGCATGAGCCCAGCTCGCGCGACCGCAGCGCCAGGCAGAAGCTCCACACCGCCGGGAACAGCGACGCCCAGAACGACACCCCGCCCAGCGGAGAAGAGTCCTCGCGGCCTTTGATGCACGGGATCATCAGGACGGGGGCTTCGTGCATGTGCTCGGCGAGATAACTCGCGGAATCCTTGACCGCGCCCATCCGCTCGCCTCGGGTGTCACCCTCGGCGTATTCCGGGCCCGGTGCGCTCAGGTAACCCCGCGCGTTTGCCAGGTAGATCTCGCCGATCGCCTTCTTCTTATCTTCGTCTTCGACGAAAACCCATTGCCAGCCTTGGGTATTGGACCCGGTGGGCGCTTGCAGCGCCAAGTCGAGACACTCCATGAGCAGATCTCGGGACACCGGCTTGTCGAAGTCGAGGCGCTTGCGGACCGAGCGGGTGGTGGTGAGAACTTCGTCGAAGGACAAATTCAAAGTCATGGCGCGAGACTACTCATGGCGCGGAGTCACACAGTCCTCGCCTGCATCGTCAGCCGACCATGATGTGGTACCGGAAAGCGATGCGCATGCGATATCACCGCGTCCGCCAGAAGTGATATCGCATATGCATCGAATTGGGAAAGGCATGTACCCCCTTCCGAGCGACAGGGGATACTGCTGCGCCCGTGAGGTCTGGGATCATCGGAAGTCGCGTGACTTCGATCCGATCTTCAACGTGAGCTTGGCGATCCGCTCCGCCATGACAGTGATTGCGCCACTGGAATTTTGGACCTGACCGCGGATCAGCAGCGCCGATGATGTCTGCGCCACCTTGCGGTGCCGTGCCCACACCCCCGGTGTGCAGAGCACGTTGACCATCCCGGTCTCGTCCTCGAGGTTGACGAACGTGACGCCTCGGGCCGTGCCTGGCCGCTGCCGGTGAGTGACGGCCCCGGCGATCAGCACCCGCTCTCCGTCGGGCACCGACAGCAGCGCGTTGGCAGGTGTCACGCCCATCGCGTCGAGGTCTGACCGCAGGAACTGAGTCGGGTAACTGTCCGGGGAGACACCGGTGGCCCACACGTCGGCCGCGGCCAATTCCACCTCGCTCATCCCCGGCAATGACGGGATGTGCGATGACGAGCCCACTCCCGGCAAGCGGCCCAGCCGCTGGGTGGCTGCCGCGCCGGCCGCCCACAGCGCCTCCCGTCGGGACATCGCGAAGCAGCGCAGCGCGCCCGCGGTGGCCAGCGCTTCGGTCTGCGGTACGGACAACTGCAGTCGGCAGGTCAGATCCAGCAACGAGGCAAAGGGGCCGTTGACTTTTCGCTCTTCGACCAGCTTCTCAGCCAGATCGTCTCCGATATGACGAACGGCACCCAGCCCCAGGCGAACCTCGGTTCCGACGTTCTCCAGCGTGGCGTGCGCCAGACTGGCGGCCACACAGGGGCCGTGTACCACCACCCCGTGCCTGCGGGCATCGCCGACCAGCGACTGCGGCGAATAGAAGCCCATCGGCTGCGCGCGCAGCAGCGCAGCGCAGAACGCCGCCGGGTGGTGCAGCTTGAACCACGACGAGTAGAAGACCAGTGACGCGAAGCTCAGCGAATGGCTCTCCGGGAAGCCGAAATTGGCGAACGCTTCCAGCTTTTCGTATACCCGGTCGATCACATCGTCGGGGGCATCGTGAAGCCGGCGCATGCCGTCGTAAAACCGGCCGCGCAGCTGCCGCATGCGTTCAGTCGACCGTTTGGATCCCATGGCGCGCCGCAGTTGATCGGCCTCGGCGCCGGAGAAGCCGGCGCAGTCCACCGCGAGCTGCATCAGCTGTTCCTGGAACAGTGGGACTCCCAACGTCTTTCGTAACGCCGGCTCCATCGACGGGTGGTCGTACACCACCGGGTCGAGGCCGTTGCGTCGCCGGATGTATGGGTGCACCGAGCCACCCTGGATGGGCCCGGGGCGGATCAACGCGACCTCGACCACCAGGTCGTAGAACACCCTGGGCCGCAGCCGCGGCAAGGTGGCCATCTGCGCGCGCGACTCCACCTGGAACACGCCGACGGAATCGGCGCGGGACAGCATTTCGTACACCGCCGACTCGGACAGATCCAACTTGGCCAGGTCGACCTCGATGCCTTTGTGCTCGGCCACCAGGTCGATGACATAGTGCAGCGCCGAGAGCATGCCCAGGCCGAGCAGGTCGAATTTGACCAAACCTATTGCCGCGCAATCGTCTTTGTCCCACTGCAGCACGCTGCGGTTCTCCATGCGCGCCCATTCCACCGGGCAGACGTCGGCGATCGGCCGGTCGCAGATCACCATGCCGCCGGAATGGATGCCCATGTGCCGGGGCAGATTCTGGATCTGGTTGGCCAGGTCGACCACCTGCTCGGGAACGTCTTCGATGTCAGACGGTTGCGCGCCCCAGTTGCTGATCTGCTTGCTCCACGCGTCCTGCTGTCCCTGTGAGAAACCCAGGGCACGAGCCATGTCGCGTACGGCGATCCGCGCGCGATAGGTGATCACGTTGGCGACCTGAGCCGCGTAGTCGCGGCCGTACTTGTCGTAGACGTACTGGATGACCTTTTCCCGCTGGTCCGACTCGATGTCGATGTCGATGTCCGGCGGACCGTCGCGGACCGGTGACAGGAAACGCTCGAACAGCAACTCGTTGGCGACCGGATCGACCGCGGTGACGCCGAGGGCATAACAGACCGCCGAGTTGGCCGCCGATCCCCTGCCCTGACACAGGATGTTGTTGTCCCGACAGAATCGGGTGATGTCGTAGACCACCAGGAAGTACCCCGGAAACTTCAGTTGTGCAATGATTTTCAACTCGCGCTCGATCTGGGCATACGCTTGGCGCGCGTGAGCTCGCGGGCCGTAGCGGCGCTGGGCCCCCGCCATCGCGAGCTCGCGCAACCAGCTGTCTTCGGTATGCCCGGGTGGGACGTCAAACGGCGGCAACTGCGGGGCGATCAGCGCCAAACCGAATGCGCACTGCTCGCCGAGTTCGGCCGCGGCGGTCACCACGTCAGGACGCTGCGCGAACAGCCGTGCCATCTCCTCACCGGACCGCAGATGCGAGCCCCCCAGCGGGGCTAGCCAACCGGCGGCCTCGTCCAGCGACTGCCTGGCACGTATCGCTCCCATCGCCATCGCCAGTCGGCGCCGCGACGGCGCGGCGAAGTGCGCACCGGTGGTCGCAACACTGCTGAGACCGAATCGGGTTGCCAATAAAGCTAATTCAGCATTTACTTCGTCGTCGAGCGGGCAGCCGTGGTGGGTCAGTTCGACGCTGACACGCCTCTGCCCGAACCGGTCCACCAGATCGGCCAACGCCGCAGAAGCCGCATCCGGCCCACCGGCGGCCAGCGCGCGACGGACATGACCTTTGCGGCAACCGGTCAAGATGTGCCAGTGCCCGCCCGCGGCGTCGGTGAGCGCGTCGAAGTCGAAACGCGGCTTGCCTTTCTCGCCACCGGCCAGATGCGCCGCGGCCAGTTGCCGCGACAGCCGGCGGTAGCCTTCCGGCCCGCGAGCCAACACCAGCAGATGCGGGCCGACCGGATCGGGATCGTCGGTCCGGGAGCCGGCCCCCCCGGACCATAGCGACAGTTCGGCGCCGAAGACCGTGCTGATGTCCAGTTCCACGGCCGCTTCGGCAAACCGCACCGCCCCATAGAGGCCGTTGTGGTCGGTCAGTGCGATGGCGCGCAGATCCAGCCGGGCCGCCTCCTCGACCAGCTCCTCGGGCGAACTGGCCCCGTCGAGAAAGCTGTACGCCGAATGCGCGTGCAACTCCGCATACGGGACGGACGAGCGAATCGGCCGGCTGTCGTCCGGCGGCTGATACGCCGTGCGCTTGGGCGACGACGGCACCTCATCGGCGGGACCCCACACTGAGGGCGTGCCGGCGCGGCGCGGCTTACCGGCCAGCACCCGCTCCATCTCCGCCCAGCCCGGCGGCCCATTGCTCCAACCCACCTGGCCAGTCTATCGAATGTATGTTCGATACGAGTATGAGATCAGGGCTGGATATTTTCCAGATCGTCAAGAAGGCTCGGCGGCCCACCAACCAATGCCTCTGCGGACAGCAAGCCAATCCCTCCCCTGAGAGATCCCTGACCGTGGGTTCGCCAAATATCCATCCCGGCAATGGAATTGACGGCGTGGCCAATTCGGTTGATTCTCAGAAACTCTCAGACTTTACGCCGAAAGCGGGAATTGTTAATCATTCGCCCTGACATTGCCCCGCATTTTCCAACTGCGTTGCCACACAACCGACCACAGTTGTTTACATGAATTAATCCTGTCGCCACCTCTGACCAGTGGTCACCGCCAATACTTGCATCAATCCTCCAGCAGTGAAACGGCGGTGATGAGTCGTGGAGCAACTCAATACTCTCGATGCAGGCTTCCTCATGGCGGAGGATTCGGACCGCAACGTCAGTCTGGCGATCGGCGGGATCGCGATCATCGAAGGTCCGGCACCCGATTACGGCGAATTCAAAACTGTTCTGGCAGAACGGATTCAAACGATACCGCGGTGCATGCAGATGCTGCGAACCCAGCCGTTCGACATCGGCGCGCCGCAGTGGGTCGACGATCCGGCATTCGACATCCGCCGCCACGTGCGCCGGGTGGCCGTGCCGCAGCCGGGCGACGACGCCGAACTGTTCCAGGTCGTCGCCGACGTGCTGGAGCGCCGACTGGACCGCGATCGCCCCCTCTGGGAGTGCTGGGTGATCGAGGGCCTCAAGGGCAACCGCTGGGCAATCCTGATGAAGGTCCATCACTGCATGGCCGATGGAATCTCGATGACGCGGATCCTGACCCGGCTCTGCGACGAGATCGACAGCGATGCATCCGCCCGGCCCGCGGTCGCCAATCGGATCGTCATGCGCCCGCACCTCAAGCCGGTCCCGGATCCCAACCCGCCCAGTAACCCGCTGGTCAACCTGTGGCGGACCGCCACCGGCATCACCAACACGGTCAACCGAACGGTCAGCGGCGCGGCCGAGATCGCCGGCGGCCTGCTCCGACCCGGCGCGGGATCGTCGCTGGTCGGGCACGTCACCGCGATGCGCCGCTACCGCGCGGTGCGCGTTCCGCTCGCCGACGTCGAACAGATATGCCGCAAGTTCGATGTGACTGTGAACGACGTCGCATTAGCGGCCATCACCGAGGGCTATCGGTGCGTCTTGCTGCACCGGGGCGAGAGGCCCCGGCCGGACTCGCTGCGCACGCTGGTGCCGGTATCGGTGCGGGCAGGAGACGACGCACTCGACAAGCCGGGCAACCGCCTGTCGATCATGCTGCCCTACCTCCCTGTCGAGCTCGACGACCCGATCCAGCAATTGCGCACGGTGCACAGTCGGTTGACCCGGACCAAGCAGGGCGGTCAGCGTCAGGCGGGCAACATCGCCGTCTCGGCGAGCGGCTACGTCCCGTTCATGTTCTCCTCGTGGATGATTCGACTCCTCACCCGTCTGCCGCAGCGAGGCATCGTGACGTTGGCAACCAATGTCCGCGGCCCACACCGCCGATTGGAGATGATGGGTCAGAACGTCGCGCGGCTGCTGCCGATTCCGCCGATCGCGTTGCAGCTGCGCACCGGCATCGCGGTGATGAGCTACGCCGACGATCTGGTGTTCGGGATCACCGCCGATTACGACGCGGGCGCCGCCGACATCGACGAGCTGGCCGACGGGATCAAGATCGCCGTGGCACGCCTCGACATGCTGAGCCAGGACTCCATCCTGCTGTTCGACAGGAAGTCCGTCTGACCGGTCACGAACTAGCCTGACTACCGGCGCCGCAAGGGCGGGCCGGGAAGGCAGGCGAAACTTGGTCACCATCGACCCCCGCTGCCTCGACGCGGTGCTGTTCGACACCGACGAGCCGAGCGCGCTCGTGGCGCGACTGCGCGACGCGGGTGTGCGCTTCGCGCAGAGCGACATCGCAGACCTGGTCGAGACGGCCAACCGGCTGACCGTGCGCCCGGGTCGGTGCGCTGTGGTCACGGCCTCCGAAGACGGTGTGACGGCCGCGCGGTCCGGCGGATTCGCGCTGGTGATCGGGGTGGGCCCGGCCGGGCCTCCCGATGCGCTGACGAGCCGCGGCGCCGACGCCGTGGTCGCGGACCTGTCCGACATCGTGGTCCGCACCGGAGACCGGCGGATGTCCGAGTTGCCCGACGGCCTGCAGGCCCTGGACGCGACGGCCGAACGACAGCCCGCGGTGTTCTACGACTTCGACGGCACGCTGTCGGAGATCGTCGAGGATCCCGACTCGGCCCGGCTGTCTGACGGTGCGGCCGACGCGCTGACGGCGCTGAGCGCCCAGTGTCCGGTGGCGATCCTGTCCGGGCGCGACCTGGCCGACGTGCGGCAGCGGATCGGCCTGCCCGGCATCTGGTACGCGGGCAGTCACGGCTTCGAGCTGACTGGACCCGACGGTGAGCACCATCAGAACGAGGAGGCGGCGGAGAGTGTGCCGGTGCTGGCGGAGGCGGCGGCTGAACTGGCCGACCATCTCGATCACATTCCGGGCGTGGTGGTGGAGCACAAGCGGTTCGGTGTCGCCGTGCACTATCGCAACGCGGCGCGTGACCGAGTCGGCGAGGTGGCCGCGGCGGTGCGCAGTGCCGCACAGCGCACCGCGCTTCGCGTGACCACCGGGCGTGAGGTGATCGAGCTTCGTCCAAATGTCGACTGGGACAAGGGAAAGACGTTGCGGTGGGTGCTCGACTACATCGCAGACAAAACAGAACAGAAAGACCCGAGCCCGCTGCTGCCGATCTACCTCGGCGACGACATCACCGACGAGGACGCGTTCGATGCGGTCCAGGACGACGGCCTGGCGATCCTGGTACGGCACAGCGACGACGGAGACCGCGCCACCGCGGCCGGGTACGCGCTGGACGACCCCGATCGGGTTCGGGATTTCACCGAGCGGCTCGCGCGTCAGCTCAGCCGCTGATCGTCAGTCGTCCTTGTCGTCGTCTTTGTCTTTGTCGTCGCTCTTGTCCTTCTTGTCCTTGTCCTTCTTGTCGTCGCCGCCCTTGTCGTCGGCGGTTTCCAGTTCCAGCGTTGCCCAGTGACTCGGGGAGATGAGCACGGTCCACTTGCCGGACTCGCGTCCCAGCTTGACGACACCGTTCTCCACTTCCCAGTTGGTGCTGTCGTCGTAGTCGGTTGATTGTCCGTCGCTGTAGGTGAGTTTGAATGCCATGCCCGGGACTGCCACGCCGACGCCCCCGGTAAACCGGTTACCGCGAATTAACCTCGGTATTCCACCGCGCCGTCCTCTAGCACCAGTCGCGCCTCAACACCAGCTGCCCCGGAGGCTTCGGTCTGAAAGACCGCCTTACCCGGCTCGGTGCGCCAGATCAGCGTGGTCAGCGTCTCGCCGGGGAAGACCGGTTTGGTGAATCGCGCGTCGATTGAAGTGATGGCGCTCGCGTCGCCGTCGCCGAGTTCGGCGATCAGTGCGCGACCGGAGAACCCGTAGGTGCACAGCCCGTGCATGATCGGCCGGGGGAAGCCGGCGAGTTCCTTGGCGAAGTACGGGTCACTGTGCAGCGGGTTGCGATCGCCGGACAGCCGATAGATCAGCGGCTGATCCTCGCGGGTGGGCAGCGCGACGCGGGCGTCGGGCTCACGATCCGGAATCTCCGGCGCGACCGGGCGCTGACCCGGCTCTCCCCCGAATCCGCCGTCGCCGCGGATCACCAGCGTGGTCAGGGTCTCGGCGACCAGCGTCCCGGTGTCGGGGTCGCTGCCCCGGCCGCGCAACATGATGATCGCGTTCTTGCCCTCGCCCTTGTCCTGGATGTCGGCCACCTCGGTGACCACCGACAGCTTTCCCGCGGCCGGCAGCGGCGCGTGCAGCCGAATCCCCTGCGAGCCGTGCAGCAGCATGGCCCAGTTGAGCGATCCGACCTTGGCGGCCGCGCCGAATGCCGGACAGCAGATCACCGCGTACGTGGGCAGCACCTGCTGGTCGATGCCGTGGCTGTTCTCGGTAGTGAACGACAAATCCTCAGTGCTGGCGCCGACACCGAGCGCGTAGAGCAACGTGTCACGATCAGTCCACTCGAACAGCACCGGTTCGGTTGTCGCGCCCACGGCTTTCGGGTCTATCGCCATTCGGGTTCTCCTCTGGATCGGATTGACTGGGTCGGATTCACTGGGCTATCCGTGGCAAACCCACCACACCAAAGCCCTCGACAAGGCAGGCTATCGGCATGCGTAAACGCTCTCGCACGGTCATCTGGAAGGCTGCTGCCGCGATCGTCGCCGTCCTCACCGTCGGCGCCTGCTCGGGGTCGCCGCACGAGCGGAGCATCACCCTGACTTTTATCCGGCATGCCGAGTCGCAGAGCAACGCCGCGCACCTCATCAACACCGACGTTCCCGGTCCCAGTCTCACCGAAGACGGCCAGGGGCAGGCTGAGCAGCTCGCCCACCAACTCTCCCGCAACAACTTCGACGACGTGTACGCCTCCGACATGGTCCGCACCCAGGAGACCGCGGCGCCGCTGGCCCACGCGTTGGGCAAACGAGTCGAGATCCTGCCGGGGCTGCGCGAGATCGAGGCAGGCAAGTACAACAACACCCCGGTGAAGCGCGCCGACCTGACTTACCTGCTCGCACCGGCTGATTGGCTGAACGGCGACATCCAGGACTCCGTTCCCGGCTCGATCAGCGGTCAACAGTTCAACGACCGGTTCACCGCTGCGGTACAGAAGATCTACGAGGGCGGAAGCAGCAGGCCCGTGGCGTTCTCGCACGCCGAGTCGATCATGTACTGGACGTTGATGAACGTGAAGAACCCCAAGGACAGCCTGGCGACCAGCCATCCGTTGCCCAACCTCGGCCGAGTGGTGATCACCGGGAATCCGGTGACAGGGTGGACGCTGGTCGACTGGGACGGCATCCGCGATTTCAGTTACTGACCGAATCGCAGTCGCAGTACGGTACTGGACAGTACTGCCTCGCTGTTCTAGGGTCATTCGCTGTGACCCAGACTGCACGGCGCGGCGCCGAGTCGTCGCCCTGGTCGCCGCGAGAAACCGAGCTCCTCGACGTGACGCTGCAACTGTTGCAGGAACACGGCTACGACCGATTGACCGTCGATGCCGTCGCCGCCACGGCCCGCGCCAGCAAGGCAACCGTGTACCGGCGCTGGCCGTCGAAAGCCGAGCTGGTCTTGGCCGCTTTCATCGAGGGCTGCCGCCAAGCGGCGGTCGCACCCGGGACGGGCACGTTACGCGGCGACCTGCTGCGTCTGGGAGAGGTCATCTGCCAGCACGCCCGCCAACAGGCCGGCACCATCCGCGCGGTGATGGTCGAGGTGTCGCGCCAGCCCGCGCTCCACGAGGCCATGCAGAACGAGTTCCTCGATCAACGCAAGGCTTTGATCCAGGAGGTTCTGCATCAGGCGGCCGAGCGCGGCGAGATCGAGGAAGCCGTCATCAGCGATGAGCTGTGGGACCTGTTGCCCGGCTACCTGATCTTCCGTTCGATCATGCACTACCGGCCGCCCACCGAGCACACCGTACAAGCCCTTGTCGATGAGGTCCTCATCCCCAGCCTGACCCGAAAGGCCAACGGGTGAAACGCATCTCACGCCTGGTCAGGCGGCGCTGGATGGTTCTGGTCGCCGTCGCGGTGGTCGCTCTGGCTGGATTCGCCGTCTACCGACTGCACGACGCCTTCAGCTCGCACAAGAAGTCGTCGCAGGCCAGCGGGATGTCGAACGAGATCGTTCCGTTCAACCCGAAAAGCGTCGTATACGAAGTGTTCGGCAACCCAGGCGCAACAGCGACGATCAACTACCAAGACGTCCACGCCGCACCGCAGCGCGTCGACAACGCGCCGCTGCCATGGTCTTACACGATCACCACCACCGACCCGGCGGTCATCGCCAACCTCGTCGCGCAAGGCAACGGCAGCACCCTGGGCTGCCGCATCATCGTCAACGGCATCGTCAAAGACGAAAGGACCGTCAACGAAATGAACGCCTACACCTTCTGCCTGGACAAGTCCGGATGAGCGACCACAGCGATCATCGGCCCACCACGCCGCACACCATCCGCAGGCTTGCCGTGCCGATCCTGCTGTTCTGGATCGCCCTGGCTGCGATCCCGAATATCGTTGTGCCGCAACTAGAAGAGGTCGGCCGGTTACACAACGTCGGCCTCAGCTCCCCTGAAGCGCCGTCGTATCAGGCGTTCAAACACATCGGCAGAGTGTTCCACGAATTCGATACCGACAGTTCGGCGATGATCGTCCTGGAAGGCGATAAACCGCTCGGCGCCGACGCCCATAAGTTTTATGACACGTTGATCCACAAACTGGGACAGGACACCAAACACGTCCAGCACGTCCAGGACTTCTGGGGTGACTCGCTGACGGCGGCGGGATCGCAGAGCAGCGACGGCAAGGCCGCATACGTTCAGTTGTTTCTTGCCGGAAGTCAGGGCGAGGCGCTGGCCAACGAGTCCGTCGACGCGGTGCGCGCCACGATGGACCACATCCAGCCGCCGCCCGGCGTCAAGGCCTACCTCACCGGTGCGGCCCCGCTCATCGCCGATCAGTTCACCGAGGGCAGCAAAGGCTCCAACAAAGTCACCGCGCTCACCATCGCGGTCATCGCGGTGATGTTGTTCGTCGTCTACCGATCGTTCGCCACCACAGCCCTGGTGCTCTTCACGGTCCTCATCGAGATGGCCGCTGCGCGCGGATTCGTTGCCTTCTTGGGAAATATCGGGGTCCTGGGGCTCTCGACATACGCGACCAATTTGCTCACGTTGCTGGTGATCGCCGCCGGAACGGACTACGCGATATTCTTTGTCGGCCGCTATCAGGAAGCGCGGACCGCCGGCGAAGAGCGGGAAACCGCCTTCTACTCGATGTACCGGGGCACCGCGCATGTCGTTCTGGGCTCGGGCCTCACGGTCGCCAGCGCGGTCGCCTGCCTGAGTTTCACCCGGCTGCCCTACTTTCAGAGCCTGGGCTTGCCCGCCGCGATCGGGATCCTCGTCGCACTGGCGGCCTCGCTGACGCTGGGGCCCGCCGTGCTTGTCATTGCCAGCCACTTCGGTCTCTTCGACCCCAAGCGCGTGATGCAGACCCGCGGCTGGCGCCGCATCGGCACCGCGATCGTCCGCTGGCCCGGCCCGATTCTGGTGGTGGCGACCGCCGTCGCCCTCATCGGCCTGCTCGCCCTGCCCGGCTACAAGACCAGCTACGACACCCGCCCCTACATCCCGGCCACCGCCGCGGCCAATGTCGGATACACCGCCGCGGAGCGACACTTTTCCCGCGCCCGGTTGGAGCCCGAGCTGCTGATGATCGAGGCCGACCATGACCTGCGCAACCCGGCGGACATGCTCGTCCTGGACAAGGTGGCCAAAGGCGTCGTCCACATACCCGGCATCGCCCAAGTGCAGTCCATCACCCGGCCCTTGGGAGCACCGCTGGACCACAGCTCGATCGCGTTTCAGATCAGCCAGCAGAGCGTCGGGCAGGTGCAGAACCTCAAGTACCAGATGGATCGCGCGCACGACTTGTTGCGGCAGTCCGGCGAGCTCACCAAGACGATCGGCATCTTGCAGCAGCAATATGCCCTGCAACAACAACTCGCCGGCGCCACCCACGACGAGACCGCGAAGTTCCACGAGACTCTTAAGATCATCTCCGAGGTACGAGACAAGCTCGCGAACTTCGACGACTTCTTCCGGCCGCTACACAGCTACTTCTACTTTGAGAAGCACTGCTACGACATCCCGGCGTGCTTCGCCTTGCGGAACACATTCGAAGCAATCGACAGCATCGACGAGCTCACCGAGAAATTCGAAGACCTCACCACCAGCCTGGACAAGCTGGATGCGATCCAGCCGCAACTGGTGGGCCTGATCCCGCCCCAGATCGCCAGCCAAGAGATCAACCAGGAACTGGTGCTGAAAAACTTCGCCACCAACTCCGGGATCGCCGGGCAGTCGACCCTCGCCAACGACAATCCGGCGGCGCTGGGCCAGGCTTTCGACAAAGCCAAGAACGATGACTTGTTCTACTTGCCGCCCGAGGTGTTCACCAACCCCGACTTTCAGCGCGGCCTGAAGTTGTTCATGTCACCGGACGGCAAAGCGGCACGCCTCATCATCACGCACGAAGGCGATCCGGCAGAGCCCGCAGCCATCTCCCGCGTCGAGCCGATCAAGCTCGCCGCGCATGAGGCTGTGAAGAACACCCCACTGGCGGGCGCCAGCTTCTATCTCGGTGGCACCGCGTCGACTTACAAAGACATCGGCGACATGAACGACTACGACCTGCTGATCGTCGCCATCGCCTCGCTGAGCCTGATCTTGTTGATCATGATGATCATCACCCGGAGCCTGGTCGCCGCCATCGTGATCGTCGGCACCGTGGCATTGTCGCTGGGCGCATCGTTCGGGCTCTCGGTACTGCTGTGGCAGTACATGCTGGGCATCAAATTGTATTGGGTCGTACTGGCTTTGGCGGTTATCCTGCTGCTGGCCGTCGGGTCCGACTACAACCTGCTGCTGATCTCCCGATTCAAAGAGGAGATCCACGCCGGGCTCAAGACAGGCATCATCCGCGCGATGGCCGGCTCCGGATCGGTGGTGACGGCCGCCGGTCTGGTCTTCGCCGTCACCATGTGCGGATTCGTATTCAGCGGCTTGCAGACCCTCGGCCAGATCGGCACCACCATCGGCCTCGGCCTGCTCTTCGACACACTGATCGTGCGGTCGTTCATGACACCGTCGATCGCCACGCTGCTCGGCCGCTGGTTCTGGTGGCCGCAACAGGTCCGCCCGCGCCCGGCCAGCCGCATGCTTCAGCCGTACGGCTCGCGTGCCGCAGTCCGTCAACTGCTGCTCTGGGATGACCCCGACGAGGCCACGTCACCGGTGAAGTCTGGGTGATCCGCGACGATCACGTCACACAGCGTTGACGTGCGTCCCGGCCGAGCGCACCATGTGTCTCATGCGTTATGTCGTTACCGGCGGTACCGGGTTTATTGGGCGCCGCGTGGTGTCTCGTCTGTTGGACGCCCGGCCGGATGCCGAGGTGTGGGTTTTGGTTCGCCGACAGTCGCTCGGCCGCTTCGAACGGCTGGCCGACGGGTGGGGTGAGCGGGCAAAGCCGCTGGTGGGCGAGCTGACCGAGCCGGACCTCGGGCTGACCGACGAGGCGGTCGCCGAGTTGGGGGACGTCGACCACGTCGTGCATTGCGCGGCGATCTACGACATCACCGTGGCCGAGCCCGAGCAGCGGGCTGCCAATGTGGGCGGCACCCGCGCTGTCGTCGAACTGGCGACCCGATTGGACGCGACGCTGCATCACGTCTCGTCGATCGCGGTGGCCGGAGATTTCCACGGCGAGTTCACCGAAGCCGACTTCGACATCGGGCAACAGCTGCCGACGCCGTATCACCAGACGAAGTTCGAAGCCGAACTGCTGGTCCGGTCGGCACCGGGCCTGCGGCACCGGATCTACCGGCCGGCGGTCGTCGTGGGCGATTCGCGAACCGGTGAGATGGACAAAATCGACGGGCCCTATTACTTCTTCGGCGTGCTGGCCAAGCTTGCTGTGCTGCCCCGGCTGACTCCGATCATGTTGCCCGACACCGGGCGCACCAACATCGTCCCGGTCGACTACGTCGCCGACGCGCTGGTCGCCTTGATGCACGCCGAGGGGCGCGACGGCCAGACATTCCACCTGACCTCGCCGAAAGCCATTGGGCTGCGAGGCATTTACCGTGGGATCTCCGCTGAGGCGGGGTTGCCACCGCTGCGCGGTTCGCTGCCGCGGTCGATGGCGACGCCCCTGCTCAAAGTCCGGGGCCGACCCAAGGTGTGGCGCAACATGGTCGCCACCCAACTGGGCATCCCCGGCGAAGTTCTCGACGTCGTCGACCTCGCGCCGACATTCATCTCCGAGCAGACGCAGAACGCGTTGCGCGGCACCGGAATTGCGGTGCCGGAGTTCGCCAGCTACGCGCCGGCGCTGTGGCGGTACTGGGCCGAGCACCTCGATCCCGACCGGGCCCGCCGCGACGACCCGCAGGGCCCGCTGGTCGGTCGGCACGTGATCATCACGGGGGCATCCAGCGGCATCGGCCGGGCATCGTCCATCGCGGTCGCCGAGCGGGGTGCGACGGTGTTCGCGCTGGCCCGCAACGCCGACGCACTCGACGATCTGGTCACCGAGATCCGCGCCAGCGGCGGCCAGGCCTACGCCTTCACCTGCGATATCACCGACTCGGGTTCGGTCGAACACACCGTCAAAGACATCCTGGGCCGTTTCGACCACGTCGACTACCTCGTGAACAACGCGGGCCGGTCGATCCGCCGATCGGTGGTCAACCAGACCGATCGACTGCACGACTACGAACGGGTTATGGCAGTCAACTACTTCGGTTCGGTGCGGATGGTGCTGGCGCTGCTGCCGCACTGGCGTGACCGCCGCTTCGGCCACGTCGTCAATGTGTCCAGTGCCGGCGTGCAGGCGCGCAGCCCGAAATACAGTGCGTATCTGCCCACCAAAGCCGCGCTCGACGCGTTCTCGGAAGTGGTTGCCACCGAGACGCTTTCCGACCACATCACGTTCACCAACATCCACATGCCGTTGGTGGCCACGCCGATGATCAAGCCGTCGCGCCAACTCAACCCGGTTCCGCCGATCACCGCCGAGCATGCGGCCGCGATGGTGGTACGCGGCTTGATCGACAAGCCGTCGCGCATCGACACCCCGCTGGGCACTCTGTCGGAGGCCGGTCACTACTTCACCCCCAAGCTGTCGCGACGGATACTTCATCAGGTCTTCCTCGGCTATCCGGATTCGGCGGCGGCGCGTGGAGAGGTTTCGTCCAAAACTCCGGACCCTCCGAAATCCTCAGTGGAACAGCCTTCGTCACGTCAGCCGAAGCGTCCGGCGCGCGCGGCCGTCAGCCGGGTGCGGGTGCCCAGAGCGGTCAAGCGGGCGGCGCGCCTGGTGCCCGGGGTGCACTGGTAGCAATCCGGGTCCGACGATTCCGGTCGGGTTACCCTGAAAACCGTGCCCGACGACGCGAGCTTGGACGACACGATCGGCGAAGCCGACGTCGTCCGGCGGGCGTTCGATTGCCTCCCGAGTTTCATCGTCGCGTTCGAGGGTGCGGAGCACCGCTACGTGGCCGCGAACGCGGCAACGCGCGCAGCGTTTCCGGCAGTACGACTTGGGGTTCCAGCGAGCGAATTGTTTCCGGAATTCGAGGGTCAGAATCTGATCGACATCCTCGACCATGTTCACCGAACGGGCGAGGTTCAGTCGGGGCGGGAGTGGCGTTTCCAATTCGACTTCGACGGATCGGGAACCATGCAGGAAATATTCGGTGACATCGTGGTCAGTCCTCGCGTGGGTCCGGATGGCACCATCGAAGGTGTCCAGGTGATGCTCACCGACGGCACCGCTGCGGTACACGAGCGGATGGCGGCCGAGGCCCGCGCCGCCGAGTTGTCAGAGCGCTACACGCAGGTGCGAGATCTCGCCATTCTCGTTCAGCGAGCACTACTTTCGCCGTCGGTTCCGGTGTTGCCGGGCGCCGACATCGCGGCCGAATACCTCGTCGCCACCCAGGACAGCGGCGCCGGGGGCGACTGGTTCGAGGCGATGCCCGGCGATTCCGGAACGGCGTATTTGGTGGTCGGCGACGTCGTCGGGCACGGAGTCGAAGCGGCGGCGGTGATGGCTCAACTACGGACCGCGATTCGCCTGCAGCTGTTGGCGGGCAAGGGTATCCGCGAAAGCCTCACGGCGGTAGATGAATTCAGCAGATTCGTGCCTGGCTCGAAGGCCGCGACCCTGTGCATCGGCCGCTTGGACACCGGCACCGGGGAATTCGAGTACTGCACTGCGGGACACCCGCCGCCACTGCTGATCAGCGGCGGCGTTCCACGATTTCTCAAGCCATCCGGCGCCGGGCCGCTGGGCAGCGGAATCGGCTTTCCCACCGCCACCGAAGACGTGGAGGTGGGTGACGCCGTGCTGTTGTACAGCGACGGCATCATCGAACGCCCGGGCCGGCCGCTTGCCGCCAGCACCGCGGAGTTCGCCGACGTCGCGGCTCGCGTGCTCGAGGGCTCGGCGTTCCCGATCGAGACCGCAACACGGCCGGTGCAGCGCTTGTGCTCGCAGACGCTGGAGTTGATGTTGCGCACCACCGGCTACAACGACGATGTGACTTTGCTTGCCGCGCAGCGACGTACACCACCGCCGCCGCTGCAACTCACTGTCGAAGCGAACGTCCTTGCGGCGGGAGAGGTTCGCACCCCGCTGCGATCCTGGTTGTCCGCAATCGGCGCCGACGACCTGGACGTGATGATCATTGTGCAGATCATCTCTGAGTTCGTCGAGAATTCCTTCGAGCACGGATATCGCTCGACGGCCGCGGACGGTATCGACGTCGAGGCAACCCTGGATGACCACGGCATGGTGCACGCCTCGGTGACTGACCGTGGCCATTGGAAGACGCCGTCGGCCGATCCGGGCATGCGCGGCCGCGGGCTGATGCTGGCGGATGCGTTGGCCACCGACAGCCGTGTGGTCGGTGGAGACAGCGGCACGAGTGCCTCGATTACCCATCTGCTGAGTCGGCCGGCCCGCATCGTCACCGAACCCAACGTGGTGCCCGCCGCTGAGCAGATCATCGCGCCGGAGTTCTCCGTCGAGGTCGTCGGCGACGGACACCTGGTGATCGCGGGAGATGTCGACAGCGCGGCCGCTCCAACTCTGGAGGCGCGGATTTCGCGCCAAAGCCGTTCGGGCGTCACCTCTTTGAGAATAGATCTGTCGTCGGTGACCCACATGGGGTCAGCCGGGCTGCGGGTCCTGGCCGAAGCGCTGGAACGCTCGCGGCAGCGTGGCACCGCAATTGATTTCATAGCGCCGCCGGGAAGCCCGGCCCATCACGTCATGATGCTGGTAGGACTGCCGGTCGTGACCGAGGCTGTCCCCGACCGGGTCGACTAGCCGACGGTATCGTGTGCGCAGTGGCCGCCGCACCAGTTTTCGCCGACTTCGACACCGGTGTTGACGACGCCATCGCGCTGATCTACCTACTGGCAAGCCCTGACGCCGAGATTGTCGGCATCGCCTCAACCGGTGGCAACGTCGGTGTCGACCAAGTCTGCGAGAACAACCTCGGCCTGCTCGACCTGTGCCGTGTCGACGGCGTGCCGGTGTCCAGGGGCGCCGATCTTCCGCTGAACTCCGCCACCCTCACCGTCAGCCCGGTCCATGGCCCACGGGGCTTGGGTTACGCCGACCTGCCACCGACCGATCGACGGCTGTGCGGCGACGATGCCGCCACGGCCTGGATCACCGCGGCACGTCAGCATCCGGGTGAGCTGATCGGAGTGGCCACCGGTCCGCTGACCAACCTGGCGCTGGCGTTACGCCAGGAGCCCGCGCTGCCCACGCTGTTGCGACGGTTGGTGATCATGGGTGGCGCGTACGACTACCGCGGCAATACCAGCCCGGTGTCGGAGTGGAACATCGCCTTCGATCCCGAGGCGGCGGCCGAGGTGTTCGCCGCCTGGTCTCCGGAGTCGGGGCAAGCGCCGCAACACCTTCCGATCTTGTGCGGCCTGGACGTGACCCGGCAGATCGCGCTCACACCCGAGATCCTGTTCGGCCTGGCCGCCGCGGCTGACTCGACGACGACCGTGCTGAGCATCGCCGACCAGCGGGGAACCCGGTCGTCGGCGTCCAACCCGCTGATTCGGTTGATCGAAGATGCGACACGGTTTTATCTGGAGTCCTACCACGACCTCGGCCACGGCTATCAGGCACATTTGCACGATCCGCTGGCCGCGGCGGTCGCGTTGGACCCGCAGCTGGTCGACACTCGGCAGGCCACCGTGGACGTCGAGACGACCGGGACGCTGACCCGCGGCATGACAGTCACCGACTGGTCAGGGCGATGGGGCCGAAAACCCAACGCGCTGATCGCTGTTAACGCAGACCCGACCAAATTCTTCGACCGGTTCATCGAGCGGGTAGGGCCGTTCGCCACCCGGCTGGGCTGACCGTGACGGGCCGTTACTCGTAGATCCCCTCCAGATACCACCTCCTTTGGCGGTAGCACAGCAGCAGCGCGGCACCCGGATCAGACCTGCGTCCGCCGTGCAGCACCACCTGGGCGCGGGCGGTACGACTTCCCCCCGCCCCATCCGAATCCCACCAGCGTTCGTCGACCGGCCATGGCCCGGCCCACCAGCGCAGCCGGTCGTCGCGGTCGCGGAAGGTCAGCCGCGCCGGATCGGCGGAGAACAACCCGCGGCTGGTCACCCGAATCGAGTTGCCTTGAGCGTCGAGCAGTTCCACCGGATCGTCGAGAAGCACCGTCGGTGACGGCTCGGGCAGCTGACCGGGCCAGGGCAGACTCGGGTCAGCACGCGGCACCGGCTCGTCGCCCAGCGGCGTCAACGTGATCCGTTCGGCTGGCCCGCGGCCACCGGACAGCACCGGCACCTGCACCGCTTCCGGACCGAGCAGACCTTGCACCCGGACCAGCGCGCGACGGGCCCGCATCCTGTCCTCTTCGCCGAGCCCGCCCCACAGCGGCAGCTGCAACGCCCCCGCCGACATCACCTCCACCGCCTGCAGCCGTAACTGCACCACCGGCGCGGTAGGC
>Ga0302326_10007290_pt1 | contig 24686 bp, 13 predicted proteins | sample Palsa_T0_3_FD_202264 | JGI IMG/M metagenome (GOLD analysis project Ga0302326, IMG submission 202264) | Peat permafrost microbial communities from Stordalen Mire near Abisko, Sweden - Palsa_T0_3 | ecosystem: Environmental > Terrestrial > Soil > Palsa > Peat permafrost | place: Sweden: Abisko... | reverse complement strand
CCAAAATCGATTGCCGCAGAGGGCCTTTTAATTTACGGATAAGCTCTAAAGTCGCGCGCTGAACGTAGGTATGGCTCTGCTCGAAATACGAAATCTGCAAATGGACTTTGGCCGCGGTCCCAAAGCGCTGCGCGCCGTGGACGGCGTTTCTTTCTCGCTTGAGGCGGGGGAAACGTTGTGCCTGGTGGGCGAAAGCGGTTCCGGCAAGAGCGTCACCGCCCTGTCCATCGCACGGCTGCTGGCCAGCCCGCCCGCCTGTTACGCTGGCGGCGAGATTCTCTTGGAAGGCCGCGATGTCCTGCGGATGAATGCCACCGAATTGCGCGGCATTCGCGGCGGTTTGGTCAGTTATGTTTTTCAGGAACCTGGGGCATCCTTGAACCCGGTCTTTCGCATCGGCCACCAAATCAAGGAGGCCCTCCAATTGCACCGGCCCGAAGCCGCGAACGATGCCGAAGTGCTGCGCTTGCTCAAACTCGTCGGCATTCCGGCCCCGGAGGCGCGGATCAAAAGCTATCCGCACGAAATGTCCGGCGGTATGCAGCAGCGCGCCATGATCGCCATGGCGCTGGCTCCGCATCCGAAGTTGTTGGTGGCGGACGAACCCACCACCGCGCTCGACGTTACCATCCAAGCTCAAATCATTGAATTGCTCGGCCAGCTTCGGCGGCAATTGGGCATGGCCATCCTGCTTATAACGCACAACCTCGGCATTGTAGGCGACTTGGCCGACCGCGTGGCCGTCATGTATGCGGGGCAGATCGTCGAAACCGCCCCGGCACGCGAGTTGTTAAAGCGCCCTCTGCATCCCTACACGCAGGCTCTGATGAACTCCGTGCCGAGCCTGGATTCGGACACCGAGCGGCTCACGGCCATTCCTGGCACGGTTCCGCGATTAGGGGCGTTTCCCAACGGCTGCCGGTTCCACCCTCGCTGCCCGCGCGCCCAGTCTGAATGTTCTGAAAAATCCCCGGCGTTGGTGGAAGTCGAACCCAGGCGCTGGGTGCGCTGCCCGTTTTGGAATTCGCCCGGTTTGAAAAGATGAACCCATGAACGAACCTCTCCTGGCAGTCAAGTCCCTCAAAGTTCATTTCCCGGTCAACGTCGGCCCGTTCGCTGGCGCGAAGGAATTTGTGCGGGCGGTGGACGGCGTGAGCTTCACCATCGCGCCGGGCGAAACCGTTGGACTGGTCGGCGAAAGCGGCTGCGGAAAAACCACCCTTGGGCGCGCGATTGTCAGGCTGGTGGAGCCGACGGACGGACAAATCCTATTCGAAGGCGAGGATCTTGCGCGGTTGAATGGCTCCGCACTGCGAGCGCGGCGGCGAAAATTCCAAATGATCTTCCAGGACCCTTATGGATCGCTGGATCCCCGCGCGAAAGTCGGAAACATTATTGGCGAAGCCCTCGACATCCATCGCCTGACTCCCGATGCCGCCGCGCGCCGCCAGCGCGTGGAAAGTTTGCTGGCGGACGTGGGTCTTGACCCCTCGCACGCGGAACGTTACCCGCACGAATTCAGCGGCGGCCAGCGCCAGCGCATCGGCATCGCGCGCGCGCTGGCCGTGGAACCGAAACTGATTGTCTGTGACGAGCCTGTGAGCGCCCTGGATGTTTCGATTCAGGCCCAGATCGTCAATCTCCTGCGGGATTTGCAGCAGGAGCATGGCATGGCTTATTTGTTCGTAGCGCACGATTTGGCCGTCGTCCTGCATTTGAGCCGCCGCATTCTAGTGATGTATTTGGGCCGGATCGTCGAAGCGGGTGAGGCCCGCATTACGTGCCGTTCACCCCGGCATCCCTACACGCAGGCGCTGATATCGGCCGCGCCAGTCGTCGATCCTGACTCGAAGCGCCGTCGAATCATCCTTGCTGGCGACGTGCCCTCACCGATTCATCCGCCTGGAGGATGTCCCTTCCACCCGCGCTGCCCGTTTGCGGTGGCGCGATGCAAGGCGGAAGTGCCGGCTTTGCGTGAGATTGATTCGGGTCATTGGGTTGCGTGCCATTTGGCGGAACAAACGGCACCACAATGAATAGCGATTTTCAAGTAAAGCGCGGAGGGAGCTGAATCAAATTCGTCGGCAGCCACGCGGACCGGTCGGCATCGAGGTAATCCAGCGAAGCCAGCATGGCGGGGACAACGGCGTCAAGCTTGTGGGCGCGCCAGACGGCGTGACGAAGACTTTCCTGGCAGGCCATGACGCCTTCGGATAAATCGGCATCGCAAAGCAACCCAGGCAAGTCCGGTGTCTCTTGGAAGGCGGCGGTGATGTCATCAAGCAAGGTGGTCCTCAGGTGGGTGCAACCTCTCCAGGCACGCGTTATATCGTGCAGCATGAACTGAAAACCAAACTTCTTGGAGCCTGCGCTCAACAAGGCCATGCCTTGCGCGTAAGCAATCATCATCCCCGCGTGCAGCGCGGCGTGCAATTCATCCAATACACTCTCGACATCGTCGCCGAACCGCCCCATGGGCTGGCGGAAGGAAGCGGAGGCCAGTGCCTGCCAGCGTTCGGCGACCGCGATGCGTTGCGTTCCAACAGCCGCCTCGATGGTGGGAATGGGTACTTCCAATTCCCACGCGCTCTGCGCGACCCATTTTCCCAAAGTATCGTTCCTGGCGGATTCCAGTTTTTCATCCAGCATCGACTTCGTCGCCTGTTCGTTATCCGGTTCAAAGGGCCGCCCGGACATTTCACTCAGATGTCCACAGAGCTTATCAATGTGGGACAATGTCGGCGCGCCGCGAAGTTCCTCGTCTGGAAGCAAGGCGGCGGCGTGGAGCAAGCCGAATGTTTCGGCGAGCAATTGCCACAAGGCAAATTCGATCCCGGCATGAACCATTCTGGTAAAGTGGGCCGCCGCCGCGTCTTCAAAGTAGCATACGCAAGGTTCGCCGCGAACCGAGGCGGCCATGGCTTCCAACAGCGGGCGGGTCCGTTCACGGCCCTGGCACGCTCCTCCGGCCATAATATTGGCTCCGTGACGGGCTCCACGTTCGCCGCCCGCCACGCCGAGAGCCATGAATTGAACGCGCTGCTCTTCCAGACGCCGGCTTTGCATGGCAGTGTCCTTGAAATAAGAATCCCCCGCATCCATGAGCAAGTCGCCGTCCCCCAATTCAGGCCGCAATTGGTCCACGACGAATTTCGTGGGAGCGTCAACGCCGCTGAAAATGACAATGGCACGAGGCGAGGGAAGGCTCGACATCAATTCAGGGACATTGGCCGCCAATCTTACTTTTGGGCCTTTTGTCTGTTCCCGAAGTTCCACGGTCCTGGGCCGTCGCCAATCAAAAGCCGTTACATTGAAATTTTGCTCGGCCAGACGAAGAGCCACATTACGGCCGATACTATCCAAGCCGACCAGACCGACTTCGTTTCGAATTTTGTCCAAACCCGCCATATAGTCTGTCAACACCGACAAACCAACTTAGATTTTCTGTGGTTCTTTTTCTATGGGGTGAACACCTGATACTGCATGGTACGGTTTATGCTGTTCCCAATGTTATATTTTACTGCCAGACTCGCACCAGGCAAACGCCGTGGCGGGGGACGCTGGCGGTAAAGGAATCGGCCAAGGCGCCCGCATTCTTTTGCCTCCATAAGTCACGCACTTGGCATTTTCCGGCCAACCCCAAGTCCGCCCATTTAACGGTGACTTCCGCCGCGCCTTCGCCGCGATTGAACAGGCCGACGGCTTTTGAACCGTCGCCCAGGTCCTTGGCCCAAACTTCCGTTTCACCGTTTTTTGTTTTGCGCGAGGCTTGATGGCCGGCGGCATCCTGGTTCACCGACAGCACTTCGTCGTTGGCCAGTAGATTGAAAGTGAAGGGGTCCAGTTGCGACATATCAGCCCCGATCAGCAGCGGCGCTGTCAACAAACACCAAAGGCTGACGTGCGTGTATTGCTCGTTGGGGGTCAAGTGCGTGGGATGAAGATGGCCCCAACCCACTTTGCCCAGGACGAGCATGTCGGGATCGTTCCAATGACCCGGCCCCGCCCATTTCTCATGTCCGTTCTGTTTGAAGCCGATCCCGGACATGCTGCCCCACGAATCGCCGATGTCGCCAGTGGTGCGCCAGCAATTGCCGCCAACTTCCGCGCCCCATTCCCACACGTTGCCCATGCCGTATTGGCAGAGGCTGAACACGATGTCGCGGTTCTGTTTGCGCAAGGCGGCTTCCATGACCAGGTAAGGCTTCATCAGTTCCTCATGATTGGGGTTCGGCGCAATGCCGCCGTAGCTGCACCAGTCGTATTTCAAATAGTCGAATCCCCAGGCGGCGTATTGTTGGGCGTCCTTCTCTTCGTGTTTCCAGCTCGCCTCGAAACCGGCGCAGGTTTTGGGGCCGGGCGAGGAATAAATCCCGATCTTCAATCCCTTGGAATGCACATAATCAGCCAGGGCTTTCATGTCGGGAAATTTTGCGTTCGATTGGATGAATCCATTGGTATCCCGTTTGCCTTCCCAACAATCGTCAATATTAATATAAGTCCAGCCGTGATTGATCAGCCCGCTGCGTACCATGGCGTCGGCGGCGGCGCGGATTTTTCCGTCATCGACGGCACCGGCGAAACAATTCCAACTGTTCCAACCCAGCGGGGGCGTCAGGGTGATTTGGTCTCCGAGCACGATCTTCAAAATTTTGTTGGCGTGGCCGCTGGCGTTGCTGGCGCGTAGCTTCACTTGAAATTCGCCCGCTTTCTCCACGACGCCGGTAATTTCCCCGCTGGCCGCGTCCAGCTCCAAACCGGGAGGGAGGTTGTCCGCCGCAAGATTCACCGGTGCCTGGCCCGTCACGGGAACGTGATAAAAGAACGGATGCCCCGGCCGCGCTCCGACCACCGAAGGCCCGTTGATGCGCGGTGGCGGAGGCTCGGGCGGAGTCAGAATTTCGGCCTCCTCCGGCGGCGCGGCGGCGGTGACGGGCGGCACACCCTCGTATTCGAAACGCGCATCGGCCCAGTCGGCGTGGTCGAAACTGATGCTGTCGCCAGCCGGGCCGACTTTCAAGACCAATGTTTTGATTCCGCGGAGATTGAGCATTAGATTTTTGGCCGGCTCCCCTGCTTTCATCACGCCGCTTTGCCACATCGTTTTGCCATCTCCGACGACAAAAAACTCGATGCCCGCCTCTGCGCTTGTTTCTTCGGAATCCAAACCGACGCTGGCGCTAAATTGGGTCGCGCCATGGACGCTAAGGCAAAGAGTGCTGGCGGCATGCGTGCCCAAGCCGTGCTCGAAAGTCGTTCCCCCGATCTTCAACGGGTGCCCATCCACGGACTGATTGCGGCGGGGTTGTCCCCAATCCTGTTCGGTATTTTGGATTTCCAATTGATCAAGCCGAATCGTCGCTGCTCCAGCCGAATTACCCAACAAGACAAGCCAGGAGACGAAGCCAGCGGCGCTGAGGCGAAGTAAGTTCCATTTCATAACAAGTTTTTTCAACGCGACACGATAAGGCCAGCCGCCACGGAAATCCAAGGCAGAATAATTTAACGAGACGAGCGGTCATCTTTCTGCTAAGACATTCGGCGTTGGCAAAAAAACAAATGATTCCAAGATTCGATGCCAGATGAATTTTGATTTGCATCATTACTGGTTGTTGTTGCGTTACAATCCGTTGATGGGGCTGGTCTTCCTGTTCCAGCTTTGGATGCTCATTGACGCTATTCGACGAGACGAATGGTTGTGGGCGGTGTTGATCTTTTGCATTCCGCCTTTTATGGCGATTTGGTATTTTGTGTCCGTTTATCGGGCCGGACCATCGGCCACCCAAGGCTTCGAATTGCCGGGCGCCGGCAGCCGGAAGCGCATCAAGGAACTGGAGGGGCTGATTCATAATCTGGACAAACCGCACCATTACTTGGAACTGGGCGACATCTACTTTCGCAAGGGAAACATGGCCAAAGCCGAATCGTGCTATCGCGCCTCGCTGGAACGCGAGCCTCATGATATCGATGCCCGCGCCCATTTGGGCCAATGTCTGCTGCGCGAAAAGAAGGCCCAGGAGGCTTGTCCCATCCTGTACCAGGTCTGCTCCGAAAATCCCAAACACGACTACGGTTATTCGCTCATGGCCTATGCCGAGGCGCTGGCCGGGCTGGGCGATACCGATGCCTCCATCGCCGTGTGGCAGGAAGTGCTCAAGGACCACAGCTACGCCCGCGCCCGCGTGCAATTGGGCCAGTTGTATCTGGCCAAGAACCAGCGCGATTTGGCCGAGGTAGAATTTAGGGGCGCCATTAACGACGACCGCCATGCGCCCGGCTTCCAGCGCAAACGGGATCGCTTTTGGGTCTGGAAGGCCCGGCGTCTTTTGGTCTAGCCATTCCTTGCCGAACACGGCGTCGGGATGAATTGTTTTTGGACGACAAGACATCGTTCCGAAATTCACTGGCGGTTCTTCCCGCATATTGTCGAAAAACCTTGCTGAAATACTGGCTTGAGCTAAAGCCGCACTCGAAAGCAATGCTGGTGAGCGAAAGATCGGCCGTGATAAGAAGTTCTTCGGCCTTCTTGATCCGAAGCCGCAGCAGATAGTCATTGGGCGTCATGCCTGTGGCTGACTTGAACATGGCAAACATTCGGCTGCGCCCGAGGCCAATGTGTTTGACCATGTCATCAATCTTGATGCAATCGTCGAGGTGCTGCTGGAGATAATGCTGCGCCGCCACGACGAGTTCCTCGGATTTAGGGGGGCGAGGCGTCAGCAGTTCACAAGCTGCGCCGTGGATGGCAGCACAAGCCAGGATTCGCAGACTGGCTTTGTAAATCGGGTCGCCTTGATTGGCTTGCCAGGCGAGTTTTTTCTCCATCAACCAGGTAACGTTCTGTCTCAGATTCCGGCTGAAAGGCTGTGGGGCCAAGGCCGCCTTATTGAAATGGGCGCCTAGCCAGCGCATTTCCTGTTTGGTGAAGGGCGTGTTTTTCCAAATGCCAGCCCGATCCGGGTCCAGCAGGAGTCCGCAGATGGTTGAGGGCTGCCGCACATCGTTCGATCCGCGATGAACAGTCCCTGAAGGGATGATCACAAAATGGCCGCCGGCTATCTCGACCGTTTGGTGGTTTCGCACTTCATAAGCAGTTGCGCCTGCCAGCACGAAGATCAACTCGCAACCTTGATGCGAATGCCAGGTGACAGGTTTGGCGCTGTGACTTTGGATCGTTCCAACGTGAGTCACCAATGGCAGGCCGAAGTCTTTGCCGAAGATTCTCTCCATCGCATTTAATGGTTGGACTATGATCACATTTTTGTGAAATTGTCCAGTGTCTTTATTCGCAGGACGAAATGGACGGCCCGCTCTGCCCGGTTCCTTCTATGCCTGGGCCGTGGTCGGGCTGCTTTGGCCGGTGGTCGTGCTCAATTATCTCGACCGCCAGATGCTCTCCACGATTCGTTCCTCGATCCGCATGGACCTTCCCAGCATCGCCAACGATCAGGATTTCGGCACTTTGATGTCTGTTTTTATGTGGGTCTATGCCTTCTTAAGCCCGCTGGGCGGATTCATGGCCGACCGATTCAACCGGCGCTGGGTGGTCATTGGCAGCCTGTTCGTCTGGTCGTCCGTGACGTGGGCCACGGGGCAGGCGGGGAGCTATTGGCAGATGTTCTCTTTCCGCGCGCTCATGGGGATCAGTGAGGCGTTTTATTTTCCGGCTGCGCTGGCACTCATCGCGGATTTTCACAGGAGAGACACTCGCTCCAAAGCCGTGGGGATTCATCAAAGCGGAATTTACGCCGGCCTCGCCCTCGGTGGCTTCGGCGGTTACATCGCGCAGAGCCATTCCTGGCGGAGTTGTTTCACCTGGTTTGGCGCAGTCGGAGTTCTCTACGCCATCGTGTTGATATTCACTTTGAAGGACGCCGCGGCCTCAAGCGTCGAGGACACTGCGAAAAGAAATTCCGTCACGTTCGCCGAGACTTTCCGCGCGCTTTGGTCGCAACCGGCTTATTGGATTCTCGTGGTTTACTTCACCCTGCCGGCCATCGCAGGCTGGGTGACGAAGAACTGGCTGCCAACCTACCTGGCAGATGCGTTCAACCTCAAGGAAGGGCCGGCGGGACTTTCGGCGACCATTTATATTCAGAGCGCATCGTTCCTTGGCGTACTTTGTGGCGGTGCTCTCGCAGATCGGTGGACATGTTCAACTCCTCGTGGACGGATTTATTGCAGCGCTCTCGGTGTGTTCCTGCTGGCGCCGGCGTTGCTTGGACTTGGGTACGCATGGAATCTGCGGGCCGCCCTTGGTTCCATGATTCTTTTTGGGATCGGATGGGGCTTTTTTGATTGCAACAACATGCCCATTTTGTGCCAGATTGCGCGCCCCGAACATCGTGCGACAGGCTACGGCTTTATGAATTTCGTCAGCATCAGCCTGGGCGCCGGGGCGACAGTCGTGTTGGGATGGATGCGCGATCACGGCATAAAGTTTGCGATGGCCTTTGTTGTTTCAGCCGTCCTGGCTTTGTTGAGCGCGGGACTGATACTTTTGATCAAGCCGCGTGACGGACCGGACTCCACAGTTTAGCCCTGCTATTGCGAAATTGTCCACTGGCTTTAATCGCAAGACGAAATTAGCAGCACGACATATTCTTTTTCAACGAGTACTGCGGTGCTTCGTTCTTTTGCGTTATGATCAACATTAAAAGATATCGTCAGCGAAATTCAACGGGAGCGGGGGGTTTTACACTGATCGAGTTGCTGGTGGTGATTGCCATCATTGCCATTTTGGCTGCCCTGTTGTTGCCCGCCCTGGCCAACTCCAAAATGCAAGCGCTCACCACCAAGTGTCGCAATAACCTGCACGAAATGTGCGTCGGTTTCGCCATATATCGCACCGACAACAACGGTCAAATGATCGGCAAATTGACCCTTAGCTCGACCCAGGATTCTTTATGGGTGAATACCTTGGCGCCCAATTGGAACAACAGCTCCAACGTCATCGAGTGTCCGGCGGTCAATGTTATGAGTGACGCCCAAATAGCAGCATTAGGAGGAGCAAGCCCGAGCGGCAATGCCAACACGCCGTGGGTATGGCAGGAAGCCGGCGCGCAGTATCTGACCGAAAGCAGTTACACCCTCAACGGCTGGTTGTATGACTCAGCCGATACCTATAGCGAGACCCTTCCTGAATACCGCTTCAACAAGGAATGCAACGTGGCCCAGACCTCCAAATGCCCCGTGTTTGCCGAGGGCATAAGGGTTGACACTTGGGCCTTGGAGACGGATACGCCGGCTTCGCCGATGAATCTCTATACAGGCGACGACAATCTCAATGCCACGACAGGGGGTGGGATGGGCCGCATTTTGCTTGACCGCCACGGCGGAATTCCGCCCGCGAAAGCGCCCACCGCCGTTCCGTACCCCAGCAGCCTGCCAGGCGCGGAGAACCTCGGGTTTTTCGACGGCCATGCCGAAAGCGTGCCGATGCAAAATCTTTGGCTTTATTATTGGCACCTCCATTGGAACCCCAAAGCCAATCCTTGGGCAACAGGCCAATTAGGTCCTTAATATATGAACTCCAACGCGGTCTGGCCGTCCCGGCCCAAGGGAACTTCTCTCTGCGGCATCGTGACGCCTATGGTCACGCCTTTGGCAGGAAAAGACAAACTCGATGCCGCCGGCTTGGAGCGGCTCATAGAGCACATCCTTGGCGGTGGTGTGGCTGGTGTATTCATCCTGGGCACCACAGGCGAGGGGCCTAGCCTGAGCCATCGCTTGCGGTGTGAGTTGATTGATCGAACCTGCCGCCAGGTTGCCAGCAGGGTTCCTGTCTTGGTTGGGATCACGGATCCCTCTTTGACAGAAGCTGCCAATTTGGCAACTTACGCTGCAGACGCCGGAGCGCAGGCTGTAGTCGTATCGTCTCCTTACTACTTTCCAGTGGGGCAAACCGAATTGCTGTCATTCATTCGTCCGCTTGTGCGGACATTGTCACTGCCGCTTTATCTCTACAATATGCCTATTCTCACCAAAACTTGTTTTGCGGTTGAAACGGTGCGTAAACTTGCGCAATTAGAGGGAATTGTCGGCTTGAAAGACAGTTCCGGGGAACTTGATTACTTTCGCCAAGTGGTGGAGATCGCCAAAGAGCGGCCTGACTGGCGGCTATTCGTGGGACCGGAGCACCTTTTGGTCGAGGCCGTGATGGCGGGCGCACACGGGGGCTTTAATGGCGGATCGCAGATCGAACCTGCCTTGTTCGTCGAACTTTACAAAACGGTGTGTCGAGGCGAACATTCGCGAGCCATGGTCCTGCAGCAGCGTTTGTTGCAATTGGGGCAGATTTACCGTCTCGACCGCAATGGCCCGCCGGGAGCAATTCGAGGAATCAAATGCGCTCTGGCACTGCTGGGCATCTGCAAGGAGAAGATGGCCGCGCCGTTGTCACCATGCGGGCCGAAGCTACGCAAGCAGGTGCGAAAAGTACTGGAGGCAATGAGTCTCTTGCCCTCTCTGGTAAAGTCGGATGAGAGCACAAGTCCTTGTATCATTTGAAATGAATTTGCCATGTATCTTGATTCTTGCGTCCTTGAGCCTTTGGCCGCTGGCCGATGCGGCCGGAGCGCCTCCGGGCCTGATGCGCTCTGAATTCATCTTTGAGAAAGCGTCATTTCCAAGTTGTCACGCCTCTACGATTGTTGAGACCAAGGGAGGTCTCCTCGCCGCGTGGTTCGGCGGCACGGCGGAGCAAAACCCCGACGTTTGCATCTACGTTGCACGAAACGAAAACGGTTCTTGGACACCGCCAGTGGAAGTCGCCAATGGCGCAGGTTTCGCTACCAACCGTTTGCCGACTTGGAATCCGGTTTTGTTCCAGCCAACGAACGGTCCACTGATGCTTTTTTACAAAGTCGGCCCGAATCCTTCCAAATGGTGGGGGATGCTGATGATTTCCGCGGACGATGGCAACTCGTGGTCGAAACCCGCGCGATTGCCTGAAGGCATTCTCGGACCCATCAAGAACAAACCGGTTCAGTTGGCTTCGGGCGATATTTTGTGCCCCAGCAGCACGGAGGACAAAGATCGTTGGCGCGTGCATTTTGAGCGGACAAGCGACTTTGGAAAAAGCTGGACCAGGACACTTCCGGTCAATGATGGCGTTGCCATTCAAGCCATCCAGCCAAGTATTCTGTTCTTGGGCGGCGACAAACTGCTCGCCATCGGGCGGTCGCGGCAGGACCATCTTTTTCAAATCGCCTCAGACGATGAAGGCAAGACTTGGGGAACGATGTCGCTCGGGACCTTGCCGAATCCAAATTCTGGCACTGACGCGGTAACGCTCAAGGACGGGCGCCACCTTATCATCTACAATCACGTTCCTGGAGATCCCGGCAAGTGGAAGGGGCCTCGCACACCCTTGAACGCCGCCATCTCGCGCGATGGCATGTCCTGGTTGGCCGCCTTGGTGCTGGAAAGCGACCCTGGCGAATACAGCTATCCTGCTGTCATCCAAACAGCCGATGGCTTGGCCCATATCACGTACACTTGGAATCGTCAGCGCATCCGTCATGTTATTGTTGACCCTGCCAAGCTGGCGCCCGGCCCCTTTGTGAACGGCCAATGGCCTCAGTAACTTGAGTGGCCTGCATTTACGAAATTGTCCAGTGGCTTCATTCGCAAGACGAAATGAGTTGCATGCCTTAGGATTTCCAACGTGGACAGAAAACAAATAAGAACTATGCAAACACATCAAACAAAAAGTAACTCCAAGCCGCAGCGCGGGTCTTTGCCGGAATTCACCTTCACGTTTGGCTTTTACGCCAAAAAGAACCTCCGGCGAGCGCGAAAGGTGTCCGCCATGGCAGTGGTGGCTTTGCTTCTGAATTCGGCCTTGGCGCGCGAGACCACGAATGACCTTACAGCCTCTGATAGCAATAGCGGGACGGCAACGAGCTTTTCCTTCAACGTCGGCCATTGGACGGACGATTTGGCGCCACATTCGGGCAGTGTTTACTTTGTGACTAACCTTGCTGAAGGGAATAACTTGCGCACGCTGGCCGCCAACGTTAGCGCCACATTCCAGGGAGACGCATTGACGATTTGCAACTCATCGACCCCAGGCTCGCCCGATTTCCTCGACCTCAAGGGAAATGCTAATGGAGTCACCACTACTGTCCCCAACTTATTCTTCAATGGAGGAGGAGTCGAAAATGGCGGCAATGTTAGCAACGTCCTTACCGGCACCTCCCTCACGCTGTTAAGTAACGGCGGATTCTTCGACCCGCAAGTTCCTCCAGGAATTATGGCAGTGATGATGCCCATTATCGGTTCAGGGCCATTCATCGTAGGATCCGAGGGAGGCGTTACCAGCGGCAATTCCGGAGGTATTGATTTCATCACTGCGAGCAATTCCTATACTGGGGGCACCTATTTTCAGATGACTCAAAATACCACTGTAGCAAATAATATTGGTCAGGTGAATGGACCTGACGTCCTTGTCGTCGGCAATACCTACGCACTGGGCAGCGCAAATGGCACTCTGAGTATGACCAACGGCGTCTTGCGTCTTAATGGCTTCTCCGTGGCCGTGGGGAATCTTAGCGGACCAGGCGGCGCCATTTTCAACGACGACCCCAATGGAACGGCCGTTACGCTTACTATCGGCAGCGGCGGCAACGGGGGAGGAACCTATGGCGGCATTATTCAGGACTATTACTTTAACCCCGATAGCACGCTCGGTTTGAACATGGTGGGCAATGGCGCCACAATTACGCTCGCCGGGGCCAATACCTACAGCGGCGCCACCACCGTCAGCGCCGGCACGTTGGCTATTAGCGGTTCCCTCAACACCTCCAGCGCCATTGCGGTAGCTTCGGGCGGCACGCTTGCCGGCACGGGCAGTGTTGGCAGCGCCACCATCGCTTCCGGAGGTGGTGTTAGTGGCAGTCTGACTCTCGCTTCGCTGACTTTCAGCGGAACCGGCACGATAACTACCTCGCCGGGAGTCGGGCTTACCACCAGCAGCCTCACTGCCAACGGCGGCAGCGGTTCTGTCACAATCAATGTCACCAGTTCCGACCCCATTCCAAACGGCACTTATAACCTCATTACTTACAGCGGGTCGCTGGGTGGAACGGGATATTCCGCCTTCACGCTTGGGACTGTTCAGAACCTGATTGGCCGGCAGCAGGCTGCGCTGGTCAACGGCAACGGCGTGATTCAATTGGTTGTCACAGGCGATTCCCCGGTGTGGACTGGCGCGGAAAGCGGCACCTGGAGTACGGCCACCATTCCAAGCCCCAAGAACTGGAACCTGGTCACAGCCGGCACGCCGACTGATTACGAGCAAGGCGATTTGGTCCTGTTTGATGATACCGCCGGTAGTGGTGTAACAGCCATCAACATCTCGGCGGCCAATGTGCAGCCCTACTCCGTCACTTTTAACAACAGCGCCCTCAATTACAGTCTCAACGGCTCGTTCGGCATCACTGGAACAACGGCTCTAACTATGAGCAACAACGGCGCGCTGACCATCAATAACGCCAACACTTACTCAGGCGGCACTTTCGTTTATGCCGGGACCGTCACTGTCAATGGTTCGCTCAACTCCACCGCCCCGGTCACGGTGTCATCGGGCGCCACCCTGGCCGGCACAGGCAGCGTTGGACCCGCCACTATCGCCGACGGTGGCGCGGTCAGCGGCAATTTGACTTTGTCTTCGCTGACCTTCGGCGGAACCGGCACTTTAACCACGACGGGGGCCGGCATTACAGTCGGCGCCATTACGAACGAGGGCGCGGCCAGTTCTGTCACCATTAATGTCAACAACACCGGTGGTTGGGCCAACGGAGCCTATACGCTTGTTCACAATTCCAGTTCCATCATTGGCGGAACCCACGGTTTCTCCGCTTTTGTCCTGGGGACAGTCCAGAATCTCAGCGCCTTCCAAACAGCGACGATAGTTCAAAGCGGCGGTTCAGTCGTCTTGGACATTTCAAGCCTTCCCGTCTCGTGGACGGGCGCAGCGAGCAGCACTTGGAGCACGGCGACCATTCCCAGTCCAAAGAATTGGGTAACAACCGTCACGGGAAACTCGGCCGATTTCGTCAACGGCGAACAAGTCGCGTTCCCGGATGCCGTCACCAGTTTAAGTGTCAATATCCCGACAGCTAGCGTGTCGCCTAGCTTAGTTAATTTCAACAACTCCTCCGCCAGTTACGTTCTAAGCGGAACCTACGGTATCTCAGGCGGAACGAGTCTCAACTTGAATGACCCCGGCACCCTGACCATTAACAACGCCAACAGTTACTCGGGCGGAACGCTTATTAATGCCGGCACACTCAATATCAATAACGGCTACGCCTTGGGGACTGGTCCCTTGACCATTGCCGGGGGCGCGATTGATAACACGAGCGCGGGGCCTGTGACCCTTTCAGCCAACAATGCTCAGAACTGGAACGCAACCTCTGGGTTTACTTTCAAGGGAACCCAAAATCTGAACCTCGGCACGAACGCCGTGGTCATGAATAATTCTGAGAACGTTATTGTCAATGCCAATACGCTCACAGTGGGCGGCCCCATCTCGGGTGCCGACATGAGCTATGGTCTGACCAAGGCTGGCAATGGCACGCTTATACTTTCCGCCACTAACACTTATGCCGGCGGCACCATGAACATGGGTGGCACCCTCAAAATGGGAGCGCCTAACATCATGCCCCCAGGAAACCTGACTATGGCCCCAGCCAGCGGAATCGCAATTTTTGATTTGGCGGGCTTCAGTCAAACTATTGAAGGTCTCATCGGCTCCGGGTCTGGCAACAGCGTGGTAGATAACACTGGCGTTGCAGCAGCCACCTTGACCATCAGCGGGTCGGGCGTCTTCGCCGGCACCATCCACAACACGGGTGGCGCACTCACTTTGAATGTTACTGGCTCCCAGGAACTGGCTGGAAGCGTGACGCTCGGCGGCGGCATGGAAGTCGGTGTGAATAGCGACGGGATTCTCACTGTGGACCCTGGCACCGGAGTTGTTCTTGGATCAAATGGCACAGGCGTCCTGTGGGTTGGAGCAGGACAGACCGCTAACAGTGACGGCACGATTGATGTTTCCCAAACTACCAATTTCACGGCAGATGTTTCGACCGTGTATGTCGGCAACGAGTATAGCGCCGTCGGCGGCACCACATTCTACCAATGCATCGGCGAATTGTTGCTGGGCACCAACAATGCGATTATCGCCACAACTTCCTTCATTGACGGAAACAGCTCCGGCGGAAGCATACCTGTTGGCAACTGTTCTGGTTACGTGTCAACTGCCTCCAGCGGCACAACGACCATCAATACACCTTTGCTCACCATCGGCGGTAACGAAGCCAACGCCCAGTTCGTTCTCGGCAGCCAATCCACCCTCACGGTGGCAGGCACCAACGGTGGGAGCGCCGCCCTTGCCGTTGGCAACTATTTCAACGCGAATGTCGTACAACCCGGCACCGGTCCTGGCTTCACCGACAATTTTGCCAGCACTTTGGACGCCTCCCAAGGCATGTTCAGCGGCACACTTAGCAGCCTGATCGTCGGTGCGCTTTACAACAGCCAGTATGGCAATCAAGCGGCGACCATGATCTTGAGCGAACCTGGCAACGGGTATGCGGCCAACCACCTCACCGTCAGCGGCCCGGGCAATGTCGTCGAGGTCGGCAATTACTTAGGCGAAAACTCCAGCGGCGACGCTCCCGGCTACGTCACCGGCAGCCTCACCCTTGGGAATCTGGACTCTGCCAGCGCCATTACCTCCACTGACAACAGCGCCGCGATCGTGCTTGGAATCGTCGTCCCAACCAACGCAGCCGCGACCAATGCAATCGCCACGCTTAATCTGGTAGGCGGCTCACTCACGATCAACACAACCGGTGCGGGCATTGCCGGAGGTGCCGGGTACAGCACTCTCTTTCTCAATGGCATGACCCTCAATGCCGGCGCTTCCAGTGCGGCCTTCCTGACTGGGATTTCGTACGCCAGCGTCTCGGCTAACGGTGTGACCTTCAACACCGGTTCCTATAACATCGGGATTCCACAGGCGCTCGCCACCGACATTAACTTAGGCGGCGTCCCGGACGGCGGGTTGGTGAAACTTGGCCACGGGACCCTGACCATGGACGGAGCCAACTCCTTCACTGGCCCAGTGTTGGTTCTCGCAGGCACGTTTGCGGGCACCGGCAGTTTCCAATCCGGCAATTTCACCGTCACTAACGGCGCCACCTTGGCTCCAGGTGACGGTGGCGGCATCGGCACGCTCACCATCAACAACACCCTCAGCCTCCTCGGCACGACCTTTATGAAGCTCAACAAGACCGCCAGCTCCAGTGACTCGATTCAAGGAATGACCACGGTGAATTATGGCGGGACTCTCAGCCTCACCAACCTGTCCGGAACCCTGGCTGCTGGTGACGCCTTCACCCTCTTCAACGCCGCCAGCTACGCGGGGGCTTTTACCACCATCCAACCGTCGTCGCCCGGCCGGGGTTTGCGTTGGGACGTCAGCAGTTTGTCCGTGAACGGTGTGCTTAAGATCGCCGTTCAACCGAGTTTCTCGGCGCCGGTCGTCTCGGGCGCGAACCTGGTTTTGAGTGGCACGGGCGGCACACCGGGCGGTGCCTACACGGTGCTCACTTCAGCCAACCTCGCCCTGCCTCTGTCGATCTGGACGCCGGTGGCAACCAACACCTTCGACGGCTCCGGCAACTTCAGTTTCACCAATGCGATCAGCCATGCCGTCGGAGCCGCGTTTTACACGATCGCGATTCCCTGAGTTTATAGGTATTATTGATATTCAAGTTTGTAGAATGTCTGCGGCGAATTTTGATTGACGGTGTTGGTCAACATAAAATTACCATTTGCGTCGAATTGATTCGTGGCCACCGGCGTCCACGGAGCCGCTGCCAGATTGGTCGAAGCCAAAAGGAGGAACGGCCAGCCACTGATGCCGCCGGACCCGCTTAATACAAGATTTCCTGCAACTATCCCAAAGGCACTGAAGGTTGGCCGTGTCAGAGCCACGACCGAGAGCGTGCCAGCCATTGTGAGCGCATTGGTATTCCAGGCCAAATTTCCCGTTAAAGGCGGCAGAACGAAGCTGCCGAATGAGCCGCCATAATTCGCGGCGCTGAGTAATTTGAACGTGTCTCCCGCGGTGAACGGCGTCGCGCTGATGTTGGTGACAATGAGCGTGCCGCCCTCGTTCAAGGCCCCGGAAATTTTCACGGCTCCGTTCGTCAGCGGCGAGGGTTCGACTTGAACAAAGACGGTGCTGCCGCTGTTGAGTGTAAGATTGTTGCTGATCGTCAAAGTCCCGAATGGATTGCCGGGAACGAGCGCGCCGCCTGAATTCACAGTGACAGCGCCGGATATAATTCCATCGCCGCCAAGCTTGCCGCCGTTGGCCACCGTAACCGCGCCGGAGCCGGCCCCGCTGCCAGTGAGATTGTTGACTTGCAAAAGGCCGCCGTTGATCGTCGTGCCGCCGCTGTAAGTATTCGCGCCTGTGAGGGTCAGGGCGCCGGTTCCGATCTTTATCATGGCGGTCACGCCGATGCTGCCGTTGGCAATGACACCATCAAATTCCGTGTTCGCATTGGCCCCGCCAATGGTGTAGGTCACATTGTCTCCGCCGCTGCTGTTGTCCCCTTGCAATTGAGTCCCGGAACCGCCGGTCAATCCTCCCAAGGCGATGGCGGTGGTTTCGGTCCTCCGGACATTGGCCACCGCCGTGCCCGTGCCCAGATTGAAAATGGCGCTGCCGTCCCCTGCCGTGCCGTTGAACCGCAGCGTCATGGGGGAGCTGCCCAGGACAAGATTCCCCGGGCCGGACATGACGCCGGTCAGATCGAATACCGCGCTGCCGCCGCTGACGAACAAAACGAGGGTGCCCTGGTCGTTCAACGTAGCGATGCCGGTACCGCTGTTGCCGTTGCCGGTGATGCTATTGGTGCCGTTCACCAGCACACTTGGCAAGGAATTGGCGGGCGTCACCGTCACGGAGGCGGCGTTGTTGAGCGTCAACGCCCCGCTGGCTGGAATGGCCGAACTGGCCGAGAAGATAAGACTGCCGCTGTTGAGCGTCGTGCCGTTGGTGTAAATGTTCGTGCCGCTCAAAGTCACGTTGCCGTCCACCGTCACGCCGTTGGTCGCGCCGGAGATGTTGCCGGCCAAGGTCAATGTATTGGTGGAACCATTCGTGACCAGCAAGCTTCCGTTGACGGTCATGGTCGCGGAAATGGTGTCGCCCTTGCTGGTGGCTGATTGCAGGAGCAAAGCCTGGCCCGGTGTGTTGTCCAGGGTTAAAGTTCCACCGTTGCCGGTGATGTTGAAGGCTGCCGCCCCGCTTGAGGCGCCCATGTTCAGCTCGCCAATGGTGATGGCCTGGTTAAGCTCAATCGTCTGGCCGGCCGAGATGGCGGTGTTGACGATGGCCAGCGCCTGCGTGCTGTTGGGAAACGCCGTTCCATAGCTCCAATTGCTGTTGGCATTCCAGCTTTGCGGCGAGGTGGTGATGGTGTTGATCCAATAATTGCCGGTCGCCCCGACAAACGGCGTCGCGCTGGCTTGAGCGGAAAGCGGGCTTGCCCCATAAGGGCCGACCGCATAGACAAGGTAGTAGTATGTGTCCCCATTGACCAACCCGGTATTCACATAACTAGTGTTTGTCGTGGAGAGGATGGTGACGAACGAGCCGTTGCTGCTGGTGGAACGCTCAAGCACATAATTGGTCGCACTCGGCGTCGCGGTCCAATTCAACGAAATCTGCCCATTGCCGGGCACGGCCGTCAGACCGGGCGGGGCCGGCCCAAGCGTGACGGCCAGCGGCGCGGAATTGGAACTGATGCCGGCGAGATTGGCCGAGGCCACTTCATAGTAATAGGTTGTATCATAGGCAAGCGGCCCGTCAGTGAAGATGCTCAACCACGCTGGATAATCTAGGGTGGTGTAAGGGCCGGCCATGGACGTTGCGCGCTGAAGAACATAACTTGAAGCATTGGAGACGGGATTCCAGGAAAGGTTGACTAGGTTTGAACTTAAGGTCGCCGCCAGTCCAGTGGGCGGCACCGGCAAGACCGGCGAGGGGGTGGCGCTCACCGAAACGGAATTCGCGCTCTGGCCGTTCGCGTTGGCCGCGCTCAGGGTGTAAGCGTAGGTGACGTTGTTGGCCAGTCCGGTGTCCGTGTAGTTGGTGGTAGTGACAAAGCTGTTGACAACATTGATTGGAGGGTTGCCATCGGGCTGAGTCACGACCGCGGCCCCGGGATCGTTGGCGACAGCGCCGCCAGTGATCACCGTCCGCCGGATGGTATAAGTTGCCGCGCCAGGAGAAGGGTTCCAACTGAGCGTGGCTTGCAAATTCCCCGGAACCACTGTCAAACCTGTCGGTGCGGCGGGGGCGTCCGGTGTTGAGGTCGAGGGCGCGGCAGTGGCTTGCGGGGAATCGAGGCTGGCTCCGTTTGGGTTGACGGCTTGGACAACATAATAATAAGTCGTGCCATTCACCACAGCAGTGTCCGCGTAAACAGCGTCAGGAACATCGCTCCCGACCACCGGACCTATCACATTCGTGGCGATGGCCGTGTAGCCGCTGCCCGAACTCGGGGAGCGCAGCACGGTGTAACTGGTGGCACCGGAACTGACCGGCCAATTCAGCAGGACCAGACCGTTGCCGGGGATGGCGGTCAACCCCGCCGGCGTCGGTGGTATATAACCCGTCAGTTCCAGGCGGATGTAGTCATACAAAATGCTGTCGGAAAAATAGCCACCCTTGCGCATGTTCAACTGGATTTCATTCTGCCCCAGGTTTAGGAGATTGCCTGCGAAATTAAGCCGGTAGTCGCAGAAAATACCGTGTGATTCCATGCGGATCATCGGGTCGGAGGAGTAGTAGGGGAAGAAGCCCGTCGAGGGCGACGTCACGTTAACCCCATTGACGGTGACGATGACCGGCCCAGCATAATCGCCGACAATGGCGAAATAAATCGAGGCTTGGGAGCTGCTGGCCGGGGTGTTCGCCAGGTCGAAAAAAATATTCTGCGTCGTGCCGTTCAAATTGCCGGTCGTCGGGTCGAGCGAAGTCGGTTGCGCGTAATCCCAATCCGCCGACCAGCGGCTCTGGCCGACGGTGAAATTCACGCCGGACGGATAATCCAGATTGTATTCCTGCCACTGCGCCCAATTGACGGGGAGATTGGTCGCGTTGCCAAGATCGCCGTGAAAATAGTCCGCGCCGTGCCTGAATTCAGTCGTGTCGCGGTCGGGAACGCCCATCTCCCAAACCGTCGCGCCCACGCGCGTTGGCCTCCAAGTGACGTTGCCCAGGTTGTTGGTCTGCCCGCCGTTGACGGTGATGGCAAAAGGCGTGGGTGGTATGTAAAGCTGCACCGGCGGCGCGGCCCCGAAGGATTGCGACTGATACAGCCCGATCGCCCCCGGCCCGAACGACAGCAGCGTGTAGTTGCTTCCGGCAACGACATTGGAAATCACAAAATTTCCATTTGTATCTGTCTGCACCCAGAACTGGTAGTTTTTAGCGAAGTATTGAAAATCGGTGGTGGGCGGAACGATGGATGATGCTGGCTGCTGCAAGACCCCCACCCACATTCCAGCCGCCGAGGCGTTGGGATTGCCACTGTCGGCGATGAGCAGCTTGCCGGATACCGCGCCCCGTCCGGCAGCCTGGGCGTAATTGGTATCGTCAGTGAACCAGTTGTAGGGCCATGCACCCTCTTCCGCGACGGCCTGGGCGGCGGCATCCGCATAAAGCGGAACCTGCGGATTGGCCGTACCGGGGGGAACTTGGTTGAAATAGAAAAAAAGCGGTCCGCATACGTGTGACCATGTCTCTCCGTTTGTAAATTCCAGATCGCTCCCGAACCCAAAATGAACTCCAGCGAACGGACAGTTGATCATATCGATTTGGCCGATGATTTCCGGGTGTTTCGGTCCGCAGGCGTTGAATTCGGAACTGGGCCGGATTAACCACAGCCCGAAATTTGTGGTCAGGTCGGTGCTGCACCAGCCGGCAAAATGCAGCAGACCCAGGTCGCCGGAAAAGTCATACTTGCATTCAAACTGGCCGGCGAGCTGCCCGGTCTGCAACAAAGTGACTTCCTTCGGCGCGTTATTGATCCCGCTGATCGCGTCATCGGCATCGGCCGCCGACTCGCGCAGCAGATTCCGGCCGGTGTCCTGAGCCAGCCAGTTAAAATTCGTCCAAAGTTTGCAGGTAAGGCTGGGAACGCCCCCGCCGCCGGCCGGGGCATTGGTGGTTCGTTCCATGTCCTCGGTCACGTAAATCCCCGGCGAACCGCGGAACATGTCGAAATAATAATATGCGTCGGCGGCATAGGCATTGGTGTCGTCTTGACTGGCGTAAAGGTTGGCGATGCATATCTCCGCGTCATCGCCGCCGTTGGTCGCGGGATTGACGACCACTGACAGGATGCCGTAACCACCCGTCTGCTCGGCCCCAGTCTGGTCACTGCCCTGCCAATAAAACGCGCCGTTCCCGGCGGTGCCGCCATCCGTCACTTGCTGGCCGTTGTAAGTGAGTTGGAGAATTTGCGAGGAATAAATGCTGATGACCGCCGTCACAATCCCGTTGGCCATCGTTATCGTGCCCGCGCTGCTATTGGTGCTGAGGGTCACATTGGGGCCGGTGCCATTTCCGCCATTGGGAGGATTGGCCAGCATGGCCTCTGCCGCTAAAAACACGATGGCCATGCTAGCGGATTTCAGCAGAACCAAATTGTTGCGCAAAGATGTTTCCATTGAGTTTTCCTTTTCGCGACCTCGGCGGTTGCGATGAGGCCATGGTGCGAGCAGGCTGCAAGCATCACTCTACCAAATCGAGAGCGGTGTTCACGTCGCCAGTTCTGGCGATGTCCTCGGCCCGGACCACGCGCGTTTCGCAAGATGAATGCCTTCGCCCAAGATACGAATTTTTTCGTTTTCCTATGCTTTGGACAGTCAAATATGTAGGAAGCGTGAAAGATGCGGGTTATGACAATGGCGCAAGTGCGGTGTCAAGAACGTCCAGCAGAAACTGCGCGTCGGCCTGGGTCACGATCATTGGCGGAGCAAGGCGGATGGTTTGGCCCCATAGCCCGCCTTTACCCACTAACAGGCCCAAGTCACGGCAGGTTTCCACGACTTGCGCGCATTCGACCTTGCCGGGTTCTTTGCTGTTGCGGTCTTTGACGAGTTCCAGACCGATCAGCAGACCCTTGCCGCGCACGTCGCCGATGAGTCTGTGTTTGGCTTTTAATTTCTCCAGACCTGCCAGTATGAAGCCTCCCACGCGCAACGAATTGGCTTGGAGATTCTCGCGTTCGATTACTTCCAGAACCGCCTTGCCTTGGGCGGAGACTACCGGGTTCCCGCCGAAGGTGTTGAAATGGATGCGCTGGGTCAGCGTGGCGGCAATCTGCGGCGTTGTCACCACCGCACCGAGCGGACAGCCATTGCCGATGCCCTTGGCCATGGTGACAATGTCGGGAATGACGCCCTGCGTTTCAAAGCCCCAGAAATGCGTGCCCGTCCGCCCAAAACCCGCCTGCACTTCGTCGGCGATGCAAAGGCCGCCGGCGGCGCGGACGTGTTCGTAAGCGTGTTGCAGGAAGCCATCGGGAAAAACCACGCAACCGCCCACGCCCTGAATCGATTCGGCAATGAACCCCGCCACGCGGCCGGAGGTGGCGTAGTCAATCAAACTTTTGACATCCGCCGCATAATTCTTCCCCGCTTCCGGTTCGGCGCGGCCCCATTGGCCCCGATACGGATCCGGCGCGATGGCATGGTGGACCCCGAAACTGTGCGGCACGTTGAATTTCCAAGTGCTGTGCGCGGTCAGCCCCATCGATGACATGTTGCCGCCATGATAACAATTGCGCAGGGCGATGATGTCGAAATTGCCGGTATAGGCGCGCGCCATGAGCATGGCCAGATCGGTCGCTTCCGAGCCAGAATTGACGAAGTAGCAGACCTTCAAATTGCCCGGCATTTTGGAGGCCAACTTTTCGGCGTATTCGGCGACGTTGGGGTTCAGATAAATCGTGGTGGAATGTTGCAGCAATTCGTTCTGCCGCCGCGCGGCCTCGACCACGTGCGGATGGCAGTGGCCGACGCTGACGGTAACGATGCCGCCCAGAGCATCCAAATACCGGCGGCCTTTATCGTCGAAAACGTATTGGGCTTTGCCCTCCACCAGCATCATCGGCTTTTTGTAGTAGAGAAACAGGCCGGGACTGAGGAATTCGCGGCGCAACTTCAAAACTTCCTCGGCCGTCGGCCCGGCGTAGGTCTTGGGTTGATAATCGAAGGCGGGTAGCACTGGAGTATTCATAATCAAATTATTTTATTCTTTTTGCAAAAGCCGCGGCGCTAAATAGACCACAAAGGCCACGGCAAAACCGACAAACCAAGCATAACTATAAATCGACATGAAGATGGGCGCGACATTTTCCTTTGGCACAGCATGAATCGTGACCAGGAAGCCGGGCAAATTGGGCAAGATGGCAATGACCAACGCCGCCAGCCCAATCAGGCTGAACCCGCCCGTGGCGCGATATTTGCCGTCCTTTTGATAAAGCGCCACCAGGTCCAATTCCCGATGGCGATAGACAAAATAATCGGCAATGAGAATGCCGCCAATGGGCCCCAGCAATGCGCTGTAACCGCCCAGCCAATCAAAAATATATATGGACGGGTTGGCCAGCAGTTTCCAAGGCATCATGACAATCCCCACCACGCCCGTGATAAAACCGCCAAGCCGAAAGGAAATTTTCCGGGGCGCAAGATGGGCAAAATCATTGGCTGGACTGACCACGTTGGCGGCGATGTTGGTGGCCAAGGTGGCGATGCACAACGAGATCATGGCCACGATCAGCACGACTGGATTCTTGAAGCGCGTCACAAGAACCACCGGGTCCCAGATCGTTTTTCCATAGATGATCGTCGTCGCCGAAGTCACGGCCACCCCGATGAACGAGTAAAGCGCCATCGTGGCTGGCAGCCCCAGCGCCTGCCCGATGACCTGGTCCTTTTGCCCGCGCGCGTAGCGGGAAAAATCGGGGATGTTCAACGACAGCGTGGCCCAGAACCCGATCATTCCCGTCAATGCTCCGGGGAAATAACTCCAGAACTGTCCAGCCTTGGGTTGGCCGGGATCGAAGGCGGCTGGTTGAGACAAAATCGGCCCGAAGCCACCCGCCTTTTGGCAGGCCCAAGCCAGCAACAACAACCCCAAAGCGATCAGCACGGGCGCTTTGATGTTGAGCAACAGGCGAATGGAATCAATGCCCTTGTAAATGACAAACATATTGACGCCCCAAAACAACATGAAGCACAAAAACTGCGGCAGAGTAATGCCGAAAATATTGTGCGCCTCGCCTCCGAGAGAGGGAAAAAAGACGGCCAGGATTTTATGGATGGCCTGCCCGCCGATCCAGGTTTGGATGCCGAACCATCCGCAGGCCACCAGCGCGCGGAGCATGGCCGGCACATTGGCCCCCAATGGCCCAAAGGCCGGCCTGCAATAGACCGGGAACGGGATGCCATATTTGGTGCCCGCGTGGGCGTTGAGGATCATGGGGATGAGGACAATGAGGTTGCCCACAAAAATGGTCAGAACGGCCTCCCACCAATTCATGCCGCCGTCAATAAGCCCCGAAGCCAGCATGTAAGTGGGGATG
>Ga0302326_10007289_pt1 | contig 24689 bp, 26 predicted proteins | sample Palsa_T0_3_FD_202264 | JGI IMG/M metagenome (GOLD analysis project Ga0302326, IMG submission 202264) | Peat permafrost microbial communities from Stordalen Mire near Abisko, Sweden - Palsa_T0_3 | ecosystem: Environmental > Terrestrial > Soil > Palsa > Peat permafrost | place: Sweden: Abisko... | reverse complement strand
GGAATGCAGGCGCACGATCCGGAGCTCATGCTCGAGGTCGGGATAGTCGAGCCACAGGTAGAGGCAGCGCCGCTTGAGCGCCTCGGTCAGCTCGCGCGTGTTGTTCGAGGTCAGCAGCACGACCGGTTGCGTCCTGGCCTCGATCCGGCCGAGCTCGGGAATCGAGATCTGGAAATCGCTGAGCAGCTCCAGCAGCATCGCCTCGAACTCCTGGTCGGTCTTGTCGATCTCGTCGATCAGGAGCACGACCGGTTCCGGCGAGGCGATCGCAGTCATCAAAGGACGGGGGAGCAGGAACTCCTCGCCGAAGATGTCGTCCTGGACGTCCTGCCAGCCGGTCCCGTCGGACTCCGCCTGGATGCGCAGCAGCTGCTTGCGGTAGTTCCACTCATACAGCGCCTTCGCCTCGTCGAGGCCTTCGTAGCACTGGAGGCGTACGAGGGTTCGCCCGAGGTACTTGGCCAGCGCTTTGGCGAGCTCGGTCTTACCGACTCCGGCCGGACCCTCGACCAGCACCGGCTTGCCCAGCTTTGTGGCCAGGAACGACACGATCGCGGTCGAGGCTCCCGGGAGGTAGCCGACACTCGTGAGGCCGGCGGCGACTTCCTCAACCGAGTTGGGTTGCTGCGTTGAATCGGACAGGGGTTTGCCTTTGCAGTTGCCGGAGAATCAAACGGACGTCGACCGGCGTGCGCCGGTCAATCCAAATATAGGGTTCTGTCAGCCGTGATCCTCGTCCTGGCCTCGCAGCAATCGCAGCTGACCCTGTTCACGGTCGCGCTGATCCTCGGGCTCGTCGTCGGCGTCTTCGGTCACATCATCCATTCGCGAGCGCTGATCATCACCGGGATCCTGGTCATCGGGCTCGGGAGCGCCTACTTCTCGTTCGTGCTGCAGCCAGGCGGAAACTGAACTGCTGGCCACGCGCGGCTTGGCTCAAGCGCGCTGATCCTCGCGCTTGCGCTCGCCTGCTCAGCTGTCGTCGGGCCGGCGCCTACGGCGCGCGGCGTGTGTGGAAGGCCCCAGGGGTTCGGTCCGGGCGTCACCGCGAGTCGCCGCCGGCGGCGGCTCGTCTCGATCGCGGCGCAGTGTCGGCGCGTCGTCACTCATGCTGCTCCGCGCCGGCCGGTCGTCTCCAGCGCTCTGCCGCGTCCCAGCTTCGTCTGCCCCGCTCGGCCGTTTTCCCGGGTCGTCCGTCCTACTGCGCCTGCCCTGCGTCCCGGCGTCACTGCCGGTACTGGGTTGCGCTCCGGGGTCACTGCCCGCGTTGCGCTGGGTTCGCCGACCTTGTCCGTCGATCCATTCGGTTCCTGGTTCCTTCCAACCCATCGCGTCGGGGCGGGCAGCGGTGGGCTGAGGTTGCCTGGCCGTTGAGGCCCGGCGCCTGGCTGGCCTCGCTTCCCCGCCGGTGCGAGGCGTCTGCTGGCTCCTGGCCACCACCGGCCGCGGCGTCGAGGCGCGTCGGGGCTCACGGGTGGATGGACTCTGGCTCGGGTCGCGCTGGGCGGGCCGCTCCTCACCCGGCAGCGGCGGCTCGGGCCGATGAGCCGCTCGGATGCGCGAGCCGGCGTACGCGAGGGAGGCGGCGACCGCGAGCGCGACGAAGATGCCCCATTCGATTCCAGAGATGTCGGCGCCAGGACCGTGGATGCTCGTGCTCTGCTTGTCGAAGATCCGCCACACGACCAGCACGCAGGTCCAGATGCCCGCGGCCGTGATCACCCCGCCGTCGCCGCCGGGGACGTGGAACGCCTTGCCCTCCGCGCGCTGGAACAGCAGCACCAGTACTCCCGCGGCGACCAGCAGCACGGCTGCTTCCACGAATGAGAACGCGCCCCAACCGGTCACCGACACGCTGGCGGCCACCGGCTGCTTGCCTCCATTTGCGACCAGCACCGTCTCGTGGTACCAGGGCAGGAAGAGCGTCAGGAACAGCCCGACCGCCGCGTAGACGGCGAGTCGCCGCTCGTGCGGCAAGGTCTGCCAGGCTCGCATCACGCGTCCGGCTCCGGAGCCGACTCGGTGGGCCGCGCTCGAGGCACTCCGGCTCTCGCTCATGCCCTCACTCCCGCCGCGGCGGCCATTCGCTCCCGCAACACCCCCGCGTCATGATCGGAGACGGCGCGGATCTGGCCTTGGAAGGCAAGCTTCCAGTGCTCACGTGGCCATTTGCCGATGTGCTCAAGCTCATCCACCAGCGACTCCGCCGGAACCCACGCCGATTCGTCGAGGACAATCTCCGGGGAGGTGGGGAAACGCCATGGGTAGGAATCTGCCTTTCCCGGTTTGCCGGGCCAGATCTGGGAGCGATCCTCGTACATCTCGCCCTCGATGCGGATGCTGCCGACGAAGGCCATAACACGGGTTGCGTACAGGACGATTCGGTCCCCGGACTCGATCTCGAGCGCCCGGTTGCGGTTGCGCTCCTTCAAGCCGATCACGGCGAAGCCGTGCTCTCGAGTCGCCGCGTGGTTCTCTGGCGACCCGGTCAGGATCCAGGTGCGGGCCACATCTCGATTGTAAGCACCGGGTCGGGCGCGTCACTGGCCGAGTCCAGACCGCCCCGATCACCCGCCGCGGGCGGCTTCCGCGGCGATCAATCGCCCCAGCGATTCTTTACGTGATCGGTATGTCCTGTACCACGACCGGTTCGGCACGCCGCCGCTCCGCCCGCTCGAGATACCAGTCGATCAGTGCCCGGAGGGCCAACAGCACCTCCCGCAACGCCTCCGCCAGTCGGCGCTGGAGCTCGCTGGGGATCAGTTCCCCGAGCGAGCGCAGGAGCCCGAGGAGCAGCTCAATGTCACCAGCCGCCCGCGGATGCGACCGTGGGCGATCATCATCTGATTCGGGCCGCTGCCAGCCGGCCGGTGGCGGCTTGCCCGCGGCCCGCTCGGCGGCATCCGCGATCAGCCGTTCGGCGGCTTCGGATGCCCGCTCGAGACGCTCCTCCAGGCGACTCAACGCGTCCTCGGCGGGACCGGGCTCACCGCTCGGTCCCGACCTCGGCCCTGGGGGATCGTTGCTTACCATCAAAGGTCACCTCGAGCGCGCCGTCCTCGAACGTCGCGGCAGCTGGACGAAGAGCGGCTAGCGCTGGCGGGAGCATGATAGTTCGCCGCTGGCCGTCGACCCCCACGATCAGCTCGAGTCCGATCTTCTTCAGCGAGATGTCTCCCTTCTGCGCGAACGGGAGCGCCAGGCGCAGCCGTGCACCGTCCTCCGACATGATCAGCTCTTGCGTGAGCGCGTCGTAGAGCACCGCCTCTGCTTCGTGCGCCTCGAACAGGGCGTCGGCGAGACGATCGAGCATCTCCGCTCCGACCACCTCCTGCTCGAAGTACGGCGCGCACAACACCGGCACCGGAGCGAATGCCGAATGCACGAGCTGCAGATGCTCCTCCTGCACGCGTCTCCAGTCGGCGAAGTATTCCCCCACTCCGGCCGGGAACAGCCGGTTGACGATCACCGCGTCGGTCAGGTAGCCATACAGGTTCAGGTAGGTGAACGTGCGCATCGCCTCTCCGATCACCATCCTGTCCGGGTTCATGACCAGGCGGATCGTGCAGTGCTTGCGGTCCCGGAGGATCTCGTTCATCGCAATCAGGTTCTGCGACAGGCGCTGGATGTCAGCGAACACGGCTTGGCTGGGCAGCGAGATGTCGAGCAGCGACCGCGCGATCGGCCTCGCGGCCGCCAGGATCTGGCGCTCGATCGGAAACACCTTCTCGATCCACCAGCGAGCGACCTCGGGAAACGACAGCAGCCTCAGCGTCTCGCCAGTCGGCGCGCAGTCGACGATGATCGCATCCCAGCCTCCGGACTGGTGGTGCGCTTGGAGTCGAAGCAGCGAGAACAGCTCGTCCATCCCCGGGGGGACGGTCAGCTCCTCGGCCGAGATTCGATCGACTCCCCGCTCCATGAACAGCTCCCCGAGCCAGTCCTGGACGGCCGACCAATGGCGTTCCATCTCCTCCTGAGCCTTGACCTCCTGGCCCCACAGGCAGTCTCCGATCTGGACGGGATCGGCGTCGAACTCCGCGTTGAGGCACTCCGAGAGACTGTGCGCCGGATCGGTCGAGATCACCAGGGTCCTCAGACCGGCCGCCGCACTGCGGCGTGCCGTGCAGGCCGCGACCGACGTCTTGCCCACGCCGCCCTTGCCCGTGTAGATGATCGTCCGCGCTGTCATCGCGGGGCGAGTCTACGAGCCTGGCTGACCCCGCGCAGTCGGCCCGGCCTCCGCGCGCACGCTTAGCGCGACACTTGCAGCGTGCCCTGGGTCCGCGCGAAGTTGCCCGCCAGGTCGGTCCCGGCGAGGTGGATCGTATAAACGCCCGCTGCAGTGAGCGGCGGGATCGAGAAGGCATCGACCCCATAGGGGAAATCAGCGCTGGTCGAGAACGTGGTCTGAGCGCCCTGCGTGATGACGATCCCCACGTGCGAATACTTAGACAGCCTGAATCGGATCGTCGTTGGCTCGCGCACCCGCGCTCGGGCGGTGAGGAGCTGGAGCACCGGTGGCGTCGTCAGATACGCCTCGAAGTGATCAGCGGTCGTGCAGTACACCGCCGCGTCAGTCCGTTCGCACAGTTCCTGGAGAAAGCCTGTGACGAGCGTGTGATAGTCGAGCGTGTCCTCGATGCCTGGCTGGTAGAGCGACCAGGCGCCGGTGTCGTATTGGGGCACTTCGGCACGTGCCTCGGCGTCCCCGGCGGCGAACAGGCGCGCGGCCAGCGGGTTGCCGCTGACGTGAGCGAAGTCGTATAGGCCGATCAGCGTTTGCAGGAAGGCGTTCAGGATTGCCGCGCCCGGTGCGAACGAATATTGGAGGTAGCGCGTTCCGAGCGCCGTCTTGACGTTGACTCCGACCGGAGGGCCGACAGTGAAGATCGGGAGCGCGCGACTGGCGATGCGCAGGTAGTTGGCGTTCCCGAACGCCTCGTAGGCTCGGGTCAGAGCCTCGAGTCCGGTTGCCTGTGACATCGCGCTCGTCCACGGTGGGGAGCCGCCGTCGAAGTCGAAGTAGTACTCCCAGGTCAAGCCACCGCCACGCTGCGCGGCCAGCGGGATCATCTCGGAGAGCAGCTCCCCCAACTCGGGATAGTCGGAGGGCCCGGCGGCGTACAGACCGTCGGCTTTTCCGAAGCTGCCCAGCACCTGCAGCTCGATTCCCTGACCGGGGTAGTACTCCCATACCAACTGTGAGCCGGCGAACTCGACGCGCTGGCCCGAGCTGAGCAGCGGCCCGGTCGTCCACCACTGGCGGTTGCGGTCGAGCGTCTCGAACAGGGCGGGCAACCGTGACGCCGTCAGCGACCCATCGGCGGCGATCTGGTGAAGGTTCTCTGTGACCGCGGTGAGCTCGGCCGCCCGTGTCCCTCCGAGCCGCCGCTCGGCCGCGAGCGCCGCGTTGAAGCTGGCGCTGTAACCGCGGAAAGCGGCGCGGGTGATCGCGTGGATTCGATACAGCCGCGCGAGCTCGCTTCGCACAGTGCGTTGCTTGGGGTGAGCCGGCGCCGAGTCGGCCCCTACGGCCAGCGGCGCCGGAGTGATCGCCGGACCGCTCAGGAATGGGTCATTGCGCACGGTTGCCCGGTCGTGGGGGCCGAGCACAACGACGGGTGCAGCCGCCGCGGTGCTGGGAAAGATGGCCACCGCGAGCAGGCCGATCAGGCGCCTACGCACCACCCCGATGCTACATTCGCGGCTGAGTCCGTGCCATCGGTGAGGAGGAAGTTTCATGGATCGACGGATCAGGGGCCTGGGCTGGTGTGCCGTGCTGCTGGTTGCGGCGGTGTCCTCGATCGTTCTGGCTGCGTGCGGGGGCAGCAGCGGCGGTGGCGGCGGCGGCTCCGAGAGCGCGGCGAGCCTGCTCAAGCAGACCTTCACCGGATCGCACGAGGTCAGCAGTGGCAACCTCGGCTTGAACCTGACGCTGACTCCCTCGGGTTCCAGCACGCTCAAGGGCCCGATCACTTTGAGCTTCGGCGGCCCATTCCAGAGTCGCGGGAGCGGCAAGCTGCCGGCGTCGGACTTCACCATCAGGTTCGCCGCGCAGGGCAAATCCGGGGCGATCAGCATCCTCTCGACGGGCACCGCCGGGTACGTGACCCTCCAGGGCACCAGCTTCCAGTTGCCTGCCGCCAGCTTCCAGAAGCTCGAATCGAGCTTCTCGCAGCTGACCTCATCGTCGGGTGGTAGCTCCGGCTCGGGCGATCTATCGAAGCTCGGGATCGATCCCCTGCGCTGGCTCGTCAATCCATCCGTCGTCGGTTCCGAGAACGTGGGGGGCGCCCAGACGACTCACATTCGCGCCAGCGTCAACGTCGCGGCGCTGCTCGGCGATCTCGACACCTTCCTGCACAAGGCTTCGTCGCTCGGGGTCTCTGGGGCTCGGTCCATTCCCACCAGCATCCCTGCGGCGACCAGGAACCGAATCGCCAGTGAGGTGAAGAACCCGACCCTCGATGTGTGGACCGGCAACAACGATAAGACGCTGCGCAAGCTGTCGGTCAACCTCACAGTCCCCGTGTCGGGACAGGTCTCGACCGAGCTCGGCGGGCTGAGCTCGACCGGGATCGGGCTGAGCCTGCAGTACGCCAACCTGAACCAGCCGCAGACGATCACCGCACCGACCACCGTGCAGCCGTTCAGCGAGTTCCAGACCGAGCTGCAGGCCTTCCTACAGCAGGTCGAAGGGTCATTGGCCGGCGGAGCGATCCCCGGGTCGACGGGCTCGACTGGTTCGACCGGCTCCGGTGTGGCGGCCCCGGCGACGATCGCGAACTACAGCAAGTGCATCCAGGCGGCCGGAAGCGACGTCGCCAAGATGCAGCACTGCGCTTCCCTCTTGAACGGGCAGTAGACGGCTGGCCGTCCGGGCCAGCCTTATTCCCGGCCGACCTCTTGGTGGTCTTCCTCGAGTTCGTCGGGACTCTCGTCGCCGTCGTCTTCCGCGGCACCCGGGTGGTACTGGACCTGGAACCTCTCGAGCAACTCGTCGCGCCGGTTTTCTTCGACCGGCGTTTCGTCAGAGATCAGCACCCAATCGGCACCCTCGAACTCCTCCATGTTGAAGATCTCGGAATCGAGCTCCGGGGAGTCGTCGACGATGACCACCACTTCGGTCTGGGGATTGAAGTATGTCCCCGGACGGATGACAAGCTCGTCCAGTTCGAAGCGGCGCGGATCAGCCATGGTGCGCTCAGCGTACCGCCAATGCCGCGAGAGCGAAAGACCGGCCTCAGATCGGGTGCCGAGCGGCGATCTGGCGCTCAATCTCGGTCGCCGCTTGACGAGAGCCCCCGGAGCTCCTCGATCTGTCGCTGCACCTCAACCGGGACGTCGAGCGGTGGCTGACCCGTCCGGGCCCGGCGGTAATTGCGAGCGATGACCAGGTCGCGAATCTCCGCCCGAAGCTCGGCATCGATCTCGGGGGCAGGATCGATCTGCCCTGCGGTCAAGCGCGCGAGCTCCCGATCGACATCGATCGGCGACTCCCCTCGGCGCCGGCGCCGGTCGTTTCGCGCGTTGAGAAGCTGACGGATCTCGACGTCACGCTCCACCAGAGCGGCCGGCGAGCCGGCCAGAGGTGCGCGCGACTCGTCCGTATCGAGTACGAGCCGGTTCTTCCCGTACTCCTCCCAGGTTTTACGGCTGAAGAACAGTCCGGCCAAGCCGACGACGACGGCCACGCCGCAGACGACCCAGACGACGGTGCCGAACAGGTGTTGCATCGGCGAATTGTGGCGCACGCCGAGGTGGCCTGCGAGATCGCGATCACTCCGCGCACACGGCATGTCTGAGCCGTTTTGAGGATGGGGTAACCTTTGACGTCTAGTGGTTGACTGACTAGTCAATCTATCTCGCTTTCAAGGAGCAATCCACCGTGGTTGATTTCACGCTCACCGACGAGCAGAAGAGCATTCGCGAGCTCGCGCACGACTTCGCCGAGAAGGAGATCCGGCCCGTCGCCTGGGAGTACGACAAGGAAGGGACCTGGCCGCAGGAGATCATCGAGAAGGCCTGGCAACTCGGGCTGATGAACACCCATCTCCCGACCGAATACGGCGGCCCCGGCCTCGGGTTCCTCGACGGTGCGCTGGTTGAGGAAGAGATCTCCTGGGGCTGCTCGGGAATCGGCACCACGCTGTCGTGCAACGGCCTGGCCGCCACGCCGTTGGCCCTCGCGGGCTCGGACAAGCTCAAGCGGGAGTATCTGGGTCGGCTCAGCGAAGCCCCGGTGCTCGCGTCGTTCTGTCTGACCGAGCCGGACGCCGGCTCCGATGTCTCAGGCATGAAGACCAACGCCGTCCGCAAGGGCGATAAATGGGTGATCAACGGCTCCAAGTGCTTCATCACCAATGGTGGCTACGCCAACTGGTACACGGTCTACGCGAAGACCGATAGGGAGGCCGGCCACCGCGGGATCTCGTGCTTCATCGTGCCGCGGGACGCGGGCGTCGTCGTCGATAAGCACGAGGACAAGATGGGCCAGCGGGCCTCGAACACCGCCACGATCTCCTTCGACGACGTCGAGATCCCTCTCGACCACCTGGTCGGCGAGGAGAACCACGGCTTCAGGATCGCCATGATGACGCTGGACAGGACACGTCCCGCCGTCGCCGCCATGGCCACCGGCGTGGCTCGGGCGGCGATGGAGTTCGCGATCGCCTACTCCAAGGAGCGCGTCCAGTTCGGCGTTCCGATCGCCATGCACCAAGCGATCCAGTTCATCATCGCCGACATGGCGACCAAGGTGCACATGTCGCGCCTGGCCACGTGGAACTCGGCCGTGCTGCTCGACCAGGGCAAGCGCAACACGCTCGAGTCATCGCACGCCAAGCGTTTCGCCGCCGACAGCGCGATGGAGGTCACGACCGACGCCGTCCAGGTCTACGGCGGCTACGGCTTCATCAAGGACTACCCGGTCGAGAAGCTGATGCGCGATGCCAAGATCCTCCAGCTCTACGAGGGCACAGGTCAGATCCAGCGGCTGGTCATCGCCCGCGAGACCCTGCTGCCCCGTCCCATCGAGGAACCCGCCACGACCGCCGCGTGATCGCTCCGAACAGTTTGTTTTATAGGGGCCGGCTTCGCCGGCCCTTTTTTTGGGCATGTGCTGAGGAGGGGCGAACAAAAGTCCCCCCACGTCCAGTGAATCGGCGGGGTGCTCACGATATGTGCCGCTCAGCGGGTCCGGACGCACACACCCCTCCAATTCAAGGGGGGCGGGTGAAATATTGTTCGCTGCGGCTCGGCGCGCTCGGGCGCGCGCACGTCGGGGAAACCGGCCGGTAATCGCCCCCAGCACTGGCCGGGTAATCGCCCCCGGGCAATTACCCAAGCCAATTGCCCTCCGGGCAATTGGCCCTACTCGATCGCGCTGAACTCCCAGATCGCGATCGAGAGCATCACGAGGCCGAGCGCGAGGATCACGCCCGCCTCGAGCAGTCCCGGCACGCGCCATCCCCACCAGGTCACGCCCGAGTCGAGCGCGTGACGGGCCGCCGGCGAGATCGTCAGGCTGGCGAAGACCAGGCGCCGCATCGGGTCGACTGCGTAGGTCAGCGGGTCGAGCCGGTTGAGCACGGTCAGCCAGGCCGGCAGCCCGGCGACGGGGAACAAGGCCCCGGAGATGAAGAACATCGGCATCACGATCATCTGCATCACGCCCATGAACGACTGCATCTGCTTGATGCGGACCGCGATCATCACGCCGAAGGCAGTGATCGCGAACGCGAGCAGCAGTTGCAGGGCGAAGATCCCGAGGATCAGCAACGGGGTGTAGGGGACCTTCACCAGCCCGGCGAGGGCGATGATGACCAGGCCCTGGAAGCACGCGACGGTGGCGCCGCCGAGGCATTTGCCGATCACGATCGAGCTGCGCCGGACGGGCGCGACCATCATCTCGCGCAGGAAGCCAAATTCCCGGTCCCAGACGATCGACGCGGCCGAGAACATGGCCGTGAACATGACCGAGATGCACAGGATCCCGGGATAGATGAACGTTTTCAGCGCCACTCCATGGGTGCCGGCGCGGGCCAGGCTCTGCAGCCCCGCTCCCAGCACGAACAGAAACAGCAGCGGCTGCACAAGCGCGGTGACGATCCGCAACTTGTCGGCGCGGAACCGGATCAGTTCCCGCCGCCAGACGATCTTGATCGCTCGCAGCTCGCTCCATACGCTGCGTTGGGGTACGTGGACCCGGACGAGCGGTGATTTCGGGGCGGTGGGCGAGCCTGTTGTGGTGAGCGCCTGGGGATCAGCGATCGTGCTCATCGTTGTCTACCTCCCGTCATCATCTGTGCCATCACGCGGTTCTTGAGCTTGGACTGGTCCTCCTCGGCATCGCGGATCGTGCTGCCGGTGTAGGACATGAACACGTCGTCGAGCGTCGGGCGCGACACGCTGACGCCGCGGATCGGGACCCCGAGCTCGGCGAACAGCCGGGGCACGAACTGTTCGCCACCGGGTACCCCGAACGTCACGGCACCCTCGGCGATCACCGCCTCGATCTCGAACTTCTCCCGCAACGCGGCGATCGTCGCCTGATCGTCATCGGTGTGGATGGTCACGCGGTCGCGGCCGATCTGCGCCTTGAGCGTTTCCGGTGCGTCCAGCGCGACGATCTGCCCGTGGTCCATGATCGCAATCCGGTCACACCACTCGGCCTCGTCCATGTAATGCGTGGTCATGAAGATCGTGATCTCCTCACGCTCCTTGAGCTCGCCGATATAGGTCCAGATCGACCGGCGCGTTTGCGGGTCGAGCCCGATCGTCGGCTCGTCGAGGAACAGCACCCGTGGCGAGTGCATCAGCCCGCGCGCGATTTCCAGGCGCCGGCGCATGCCGCCGGAGAAGGTGGCGACGGGAGAATCCTTGCGTTCCCACAAACCGACCATCTCCATCACCTCCTGCATCCGTCGCGCCACCAGGCTGGACTGAACGCCATACAGCTCGGCGTGCAGCTTCAGGTTCTGTTGGGCGGTCAGGTAACCGTCGAGCGTCGGATCCTGGAACACGAGGCCAATGTTCCGCCGCACGTCGTCCCGCTCCCGGACCACGTCGTGACCGGCGACCGTCGCCGAGCCCGACGAGGGCTTGGCGAGCGTGCAGAGCATGTTGATCGTCGTGGTCTTGCCGGCGCCATTGGGGCCGAGAAAACCGAACACTTCGCCGGTGGCGACCTCGAAGTTCACACCGCGCACCGCCTCGACCTCGCCATAGGTCTTGACGAGGTCGTTGACGGTGATCGCGGCAGCGACGTTTCCGTTGGTGTGCGACGCGGACATGAGGTCCCTGTACGTTACGCCGGTCACTCCTCGGCGTCGTCGGCGTCCTCGGCGAGGATGCGATACAGCCCCCGCCGGGTCTCGGCCAACAGCTCGGTGGCCAGTGTGGTTTGCCGCTGGTTGCCGACCTGGGCGACCTGCCAGGCGGCCTTGCCGATTTGGACGATCAGCGGCGCGATCTCGGGCAGGGCATGTCCGCCCGGCTCGTCGCTGGGCTCCCAGGGCGGGGGATCCTCCGAGCGCGTGGCCAGGTGCTCGCGGCCCGCGTCGGTGATCTCGAACTGCCGAGCCCCGTCGGCCTCGGTCGCGCGGATCAGCCCTTCGTCCTCGAGTTGGGAGAGCGTCGGGTACACCGAGCCAGGGCTCGGGCGCCAGCGCCCGCCGCTGCGTTCCTCGATCGTCTGCATCAGCTGGTAGCCGTTACGCGGCTCCTCAGCGAGCAGGAGCAGGAGCCCGAGGCGGACATCACCGCGTCGTGCCCGGCCGCCGCGCCCGCGTCCCCGGGGGCCGCCGCCGAACGGGCCGCCGCCGCCGAACGGACCGCCGCGCATATGGCGCATGGCGATCATCTGCTCGATCTCCTCGGGCCCCGGACGCTCGTGGCGTCCCTTGCCCTTGGTAAACGCCCAGCCCGGGGGCCGGCCGTGTGCCCGGTGTCCCCAGCCGCGCGGCCCGCGCCAGTCTTCTGAGTAGGCACTGCCATCCATCACGAACCTCCTACGTTGAGGCTTATCGATGCGTCAACGATATATCGTGAATGTTCGGTTGTCAACCAGAGAACCTCACTTCCGGGTCGCCTGGGTCGCTGCATCCCGACCGTTCGCCGCGACCGGCTAGCTCTCGTCGTCGGCCGAGCCGCCGCTGCGTTTGCGCACCCAGCCGGCCACTTGCTGGCTGACGTCGCCGACCTGGGAGCTGAGCGTGGTCACGTTGCCACCGATCTCGCGGAACAGGGTGCGGAAGCGCTCGGCGTAGAACTCGAACGCGTCGCCGGCCTCGGCCCGCACGTCGCGCTCGTCGCCGCGCCGGCGGTATTCGCCGCGGACGATGCGGTCGTACTCACCGCCCTGCACCCATTTCATCACCTCGGACACGCGGCGGACAGCGTTGGAGTGGGTGGCCCCGATCTCGTAGAAGAAGCGCCGGGCCCGGTCATGCTGGTCATCCCAGCTCTCGTATTCCATCGCCTGGGCCAGGAACGCGTCGAGATCGAGGCGGTCGGCGGGCAGGCCGCCGGCGGTGACCATCAGCGTCCGGCAGACGATGCGCGGGTCGCGCACGGCCAGCGTGGCGGCGCGGTCCGAGCTGAGCTCCGCCGCCCGCACCCATTCGAGCAGCACCGCCTGGACCGCGCGGAGCGGAAGGCCAAGCAGGAAGGGCAGGTTGCCGCCGGCCCGGACGAGGATGTCCAGCGCGGTCATGTACATCACATGGTCAGACAGGATGTGCGCGACCTCGTGCGCCAGCACCACGCGTTGCTCGCCGGGGCCGAGGCGCTCGAGCAAGTTCGCATCGAGCACCACGATCGGGTTCTGCGATCCGATCGCGCGCGCGTTCTCGCTGATCGACGAGGTGACGTACAGGTCGTAGGTGCTCGGCATGTCGAGGATCCTGCACACCCCGGCGTGGGCCGCCCACAGGTCCGGCAGCTGGTGCTCGCCGACCTTGACCGAGTTCCCGAGGTAGAACTGGCGCAACGCTCGCTCGTAGCGCAACTCGATCAGCTTGCGCACCACGGTGTCGAGCATCGGCACGGACTTCAGAGCGGCGGTGGCCGCGCGGTCGGCCGGATGCTCGTAGGCCTTCGACGAGATCTGCGGATAGGGCTCAAGCGCTGCGGGGAGTGTCTCGGGCATGGACGAGAGACCCAGGTTAGTCCTCGGCGTTCGCGCAGGAGCGAGCGATAATCCGACCGATGGGATCGGTCGGGGTCACTGAGCTGTTCCCCGGGTCGGTGCAAGAGGTGGAGACCAGGTGGTACGACACGAGCCGCTGGCCGGCCTGGGTGGACGGCCTCGACCGGGTGCTCAGCATCGAGGACGACTGGCCGCGTGTCGGGGCAAGCGTCACGTGGGAGTCCGGTCCCGCCGGCCGCGGCACGGTGATCGAGCGGGTCACCGCCTATGAGACGCTCGCCGGTCAGACGCTCGAGGTGCAGGACAAGGCGATCCGCGGCCGGCAGATCGTGGCGTTCAGGACGGTGGGCGACAGCGTCGAGGTGAAATTGAGCCTGCAGTACTCCCATCGGCACGGCTCGATCGTCATGCCGATGATCGATGTGCTGTTCATCCGGCGTGAGATGACGAGATCGCTGGCCCGGACGCTGACGCGGTTCGCGGCCGAACTGGCGGCGCGCCGCGACGCACGGCGATCATCGACAGGTGATTCGGGTCAATAGACTCCGCACTCGGCGGCCGCCGGCAGGCGGCGCCAACTACCCCGACACGACCAAACGAGAGGTCCATGTTCGTCTTCAAAGCCGCCGTGGTCGGCGCCGGCACGATGGGTGGGGAGATCGCGCACACGATCGCCAGCGCCGACATCCCAGTCGTGCTCAAGGACGTCGATCAGAAGTTCGTCGATCAGGGCATCGAGAAGGCTCGCTCGCTCTGGCAGGGCCGCGTCGACGCGGGCAAGCTCGACGCCGCCGAGTTCGAGCGCAAGCTCGGGCTGATCTCGGGCACGACCGATTACGAGCAGTTCGGCGACGTCGATTTCGTGATCGAGGCGGTGCCCGAACGGATGGCGCTCAAGCAGGCCGTGTTCTCAGAACTCGACGAGCGGACGCCGGGCCACGCGATTCTGGCCTCGAACACGTCGTCGCTGTCGATCACCGAGATGGGCGAGGTCACCAGCCGCCCCGACCAGGTGGTCGGCTTTCACTTTTTCTACCCCGCGTCCGTGATGAGGCTGATCGAGGTGATCGAAGGCGACGACACCTCGGCCGAGACCGCGCAAGCAGCGACCAGCTTCGCGCAGGCGATCCGGAAGATGCCGATCCGCTGCGGCGAGGCGCCCGGGTTCGTGGTCAACCGGATCCTGAACTCGTGCGTGTCGGAGATCTGGCGCGTGCAGGAGGAGACCGGGATCGACATCAAGGAGCTCGACAAGATCGTCGCCGAATCCAAGGCTGCGCCGATGGGCCCGTTCTTCCTCACCGATCTGCTGGGGCTGGACACCGTGCTGCACGTGGCCGAGCATCTCCAGGAGTCCTACGGCGATCGCTTCCACGTCCACCAGCAGATGCGGTCGCTGGTCGCGGCGGGAAACCTCGGCGCCAAGACCGGGAAGGGGTTCTATGAGCACGGGAGCTGACATCGACACCGCCGCACTTCTCGACCGCTTCACGCTCAAGGCACTGGTCGAGAGCTGCCTCGTGCTCGAGGAGGGCCTGGCGTCGCTCAGGGACATCGATCTCGGGATGATGGCGGGAGCCGGGATCGTCCCGCCGCCGTTTGCCCGCGCCGACCGGGTCGGCCTCGACGAGGTGCTGGCGAAGCTCGAGCACGCCGCCCGGGAGTGGGGCGAGAACTTCGAGCCGCCGACCATCCTGCGCCGGCTCGTCGCTCAGGGGCGGTTGGGCGTGAAGGCCGGCCAGGGCTTCTTCCCCTACGCGCGGGCCGACGCTGGCTGGGAGGAGAGTCCGGTCAAGCTCGAGACTCGCGGGGCGGTCGCGATTGCGTGGCTCGACCGCCCACCGGCCAACTCCATCTCCCCTGAGGTCGTCCAGACGCTGCAGAGGCTGTGGGATGCCGTCACCAGGGACGGCAGCGTGCGAGCGCTCGTGTTCGCGTCAACGAACCCGATGCTGTTCTGCGCCGGAGCGGACATCAAGGCGTTCACGACCATGGACGCGGTGGGCGGCAAGGAGCTGGTCGACCAGATGCATGCGCTGCTGATGCGCATGGAGAGCTCCAGCGTGGTCACGATCGCGGCGGTCAACGCGCTTGCTGTCGGGGGCGGCTGCGAGCTGGCGATGGCGTGCGATTTCCGGATCGCGGCAGAGTCGGCCCTGTTCGGTCAGCCGGAGATCACCCTCGGACTCATCCCCGGGTTCGGCGGCACGCAGCGGCTGCCCAGGCTGGTCGGGGCGGCCAAGGCGCTGGAGCTGAATCTGATCGGTGACCCGATCGCGGCGGACGAGGCGTACGAGCTCGGGCTCGCCACCCGTGTCGTCCCCGACCACGAGTTGTTCGACACGGCGCTGGCGTGGGCCCGGAAGTTCGCCGGCCAGGCCCCGCTGGCGATCGAGCAGATCAAGCGGGTCTCCGCGGGCCGTGACCTGGCGGCTGGAATCGAGGCCGAAAAGCAGGGGTTCGCGACCGTTTTCGCCTCGCAAGACGCGCACGAGGGTATCTCCGCGTTCCTGCAGAAGCGCACGGCGCGGTTCAGCGGCACATGACGGTGCGGGAGGTGGCGGCCGCCGCCCGACTGGCGGACTTGATCCGCGCTGCCGGATCGGTCGTGGCGCTGACCGGGGCCGGGATCTCGGTACCGTCGGGGATCCCGGACTTCCGTTCTCCCGGCACCGGCCTGTGGAGGAACGTCGATCCGATGGAGGTCGCGCATATCGACGTGTTTCGCCGCGACCCCAAGCGCTTCTGGCACTTCTACGGCGATCGCTTCCAGACGCTCGAGCACAAGCACCCGAATCGGGCCCACGAGGCGCTGGCGAAGCTGGAGCAGGCCGGTTTGCTCGCCGCGGTCATCACGCAGAACATCGATCGACTCCACGTCCGCGCGGGCTCGCGCGAGGTGATCGAGGTGCACGGCACGATCGACCACTCGTCGTGCCTGAGCTGCGGCACCCGTTACCCGCTCGCCGAGGTGCGGACTCGGCAGGCGGCCGACCCTGGCCAAGTGCCTCGCTGCGATTGCTCCTTGCCGCTCAAGCCCGACGTGGTGCTGTTCGGCGAATACCTGCCCATGGAGGCGTTGGCGCGCGCCGAGCAGCTCGCCGCACAGGCCGACCTCATGCTCTGCATCGGCTCCTCGCTCGAGGTATATCCGGTCGCTGCACTCCCCGAGATGACGCTGGACGCCGGCGGCCGGATCGCGATCCTGACCCAGGGCGCGACTCCCTTCGATGACCGCGCGAGCGTGCGCTGCGGCGGCGATGTCGTCGACGAGCTCGACGCCGTCATCGACGCGCTCGGCCTGCACTGATCGAAACGAGCTGGCCCGCACCTGGCCGGCCCGCAGATGACGAAGTCATCTGCCCGGTATCTGGCGCAGCCATATCCCGCCCTGTACCTGGCCGGCCCGCAGATGACGAAGTCATCTGCCCGGGATATGGCGCAGCCATATCCCGCGCCCTCACGCGTTGGCCACCGCCCGGGCTCGGAGCGCCGCTTCGATTCGTGACAGCGTGAACACCACCGTCTCGCGCTCGGAATCACCGAGCGGTCCCGCGAGCGCCGCCTGACCGGCGAGCGCAGCCGCGTCCCGCTGGCCGCGGAGCTCCATCAGCCGGTCCTCGAGCATCGGCGCCGCGCGGTCGCTCGCCAGCTCGGCCAGGGCGGCATCGAGGGCGACGACCACCTGCAGGGCGGCCTCTCGGTCACGACCCTGGTCGAGGTCGAGCCGGGCTCGCAGCGCCAGCTCCTCGCAGGCCAGGATTCGCTCACGGCCGGCCAGCACCCCGGCGAGACGGGCCTGCGGCTCCAGGACCCTGGTCCTGCGCTGGCGGCTCGGGCGGTTGTGCAGCTCGCGCGCATCGGTCCATAGCCCGTCGGCGACCTGCTCACCGACCCCGAACCCGATCCGCGCCACGAGCGTCTGCTGCCGCCCGACGGAGTTCAGGTGCGGATCTGTCGTCACCAGCCGGAACGCGTGCAGCGCCCGGTTGAGGATCTCGAGGCCGGCGCTCAGCTCCACCTCGCCCGCCGCGGCCAGCCAGTGACGAGCCTGTTCGGGGGTGCCCAGCGGGGTACCGACGTCGATGATCGTCGCCCGACCGGTCGCCACCGGCGTGGGCTCAGGCTCAGGTTGAGCTCGAGCTTGACGCCGCCGGCCGGCGAGACGACGCCGCTCAGGCGCGCCGAGCGTCGCGAACACGATCACGTGGACGGGCGCCGAATCCGGCTCGGCCCCCGGTTGGCGGAGCAGGTAGCGCCCGTCCGGCGGGCCGAGCGGCCACGGCAGCTCGACCTGGCAAAAGCGGAAAAATGGGGGAGTCGCGCTCACCGGGAGCCGGCGCGGCGGCGGGGACGCTAGCCGCCGCGGGTGCGGATGGCGTACTTACTGGGGGCGATCGGGACGACGGGTTCCGGGATCTGGCTGATGCGGTTGATGAGCTGGATCCACTGGCCGGGCTGGAGGATGCTCTTGATCTCAGACGAGAGCTTCGGGTTGGTCCCGAATTGCGGGGTGAAGGTGATCTGGATCCGGTTGTTGTGGTCGGGCAACGCGATCGTGTTGCTCTGGCCGCTGTAGCTCATCGTGCTGATGATCTGATCCGGCGTCATCGCCCCTTGCAGGGTGAGCAGCCGGCGGATGGTGATGTCGGTGATCGATCCGGGCCCTTGGTGTCCGAGGATCGGAATGTTGTTGATCTTCGAAATATCGACGCTCGCCCCGGTGGCGCCGGCGGCATCGGTCCCGGTCGAGCCGGTGAGGCTGTGCCCGCAGTCCAGTCCGGACACGTACGGGTCCAGGCCGGAAGCGGACAGGAACTCGATCGTGGCCAGGACGCGCCGGTCGATCAGCCCGGCGGCGATGTCCCGGCGCCCGCAGCGGTAGATCTGGACGTGAGGATCTTGCAGGATCCGGTTGGTCAGCTGCAGCTTGGACATCAACAGCACCTGGCCGACGGTCGGGTTCTTGGCGCCGGGGCCGAAGAACGGATCGACCCCGTCAGCCCGATACACGGCCGTGGCTTCTAGCAGCTTCCATCCGTCGAGGATCGGCTTGGGGTCGATCTGCGGCGCGTGCTTGCCCGCCGGCTGGATCATGAAGTAGAGCTGTGACGCGCGGCTGGCCGTCGGCGCTCCGATCCGGCCCAGGATGGTGCCGGCGACCACGATCGATCCGACCTTCAACGGCCGCAAGGTGTACTGGTTGCGGGCCAGGTGAAGCACGTCTGAGAAATAGTTCTGGAAGTTGCTGATCTGCTCGGTGGTGCTCTTCAGTTGCAGAGCACCACCCGCCGCATACGAGGCCGGCCGGGCGGGGTCGGCGAACAAGCGCTCCTTGACCATCGGGGTGGCCACCGTCTGGGCCGGCGCGGTGGTGTCCGACGTGGCCGGCAGAGGCGTGGCTGGGGTTGCGCTCAGGGTCTTGGCCGGGGCCGCGCCGGCACTGGGCACGGCCGCCTGCTGAGCACCGGCGGTGGCCGGGGAGCTGGGCGCGTGCACGGCCGGGGCGGAGAGCTCCCGGGCGATATCGGCTGGGGTGATCTTGATCGGTTTGGGCACCGGGTACATCGTGGTGATCGACCCCAGCTGCGCGTAGGTGTAGATGTTGCCGGTCGAATCCTGGAGCTCCAGGTAGCGCCCCAGCGTCGGGCTCTCGCCGATCTTGACGATCTTGCCGTCGTTGACCGCGATCACCGGCGAGCCCTGCTTGGCGAAGATCGAGGTGCCCTTGCTATTCGGGTCCGACTGGACCGGAATCGCGGCATTCAAGCCTTTCACCTTCTGCTTGGCCAGCCCGAGCACCGAGTCGTCGTCGTACTTCGCCGGCGCAGCCACGGGGAAATGCCCCTCGACGAGGCCGGTCAGCGCACTGATTAGCTGGCTGGGGATCCCGCCGATCAACTTGGCCCGCAACAGCACCGACTGCACGTACCAGTTCGCGTGGTTGTAGGCGAAGATGGCCTGCGACAGGTTCGTGGACGCCCCGGCGGCGTGCAGGTACCGGGCGGCGGTGAAGATCGCGTCCACGGGGTTGTAGGGGTCCGCCACGCCGTCGCCGTTGGCGTCGACCCCCCACACCTTCCAGGTTGAGGGCAGGAATTGCATCCAACCCACGGCGCCCGCCGACGACACCGAGAGGTCGCGGCCGTAGTCGGTCTCGATCTCATTGATCGCCGCCAGCACCTGCCAGGGCACGTCGTACTGGATTCCGGCCGCCTGGTAAATCGGCAGCAGGAACGGCGGGATCCGAAAACTGTCGATGAAGAAGTTCGGCACCCCAATCGGCGCCGGACCCGGCAGCGACAGCGAGAACGTCGGGTTTGAGGCCGTCGGCACGCCCTTTTGGTTCGAGGCCTTGGCCGACTTCGGCTTCGGCTTCGGCTTCGGCTTCGGGCTCGGTTTCGGCTTGGGTTTGTGACTCGTGTGCTTGTGCGTCCGCGGCGAGGTGGCGGAGGGCGGACGCACGGACGGGGTTTGGGCCTTGGCCGGCCCGCTCGCGTGGGGCGGCGCCGTCGAGGTCCCGGTCGTCGTGGAGCTCGTGGACGTGGAGGTGGGTGTCGAGCTCGAGGTGGAGGTCGACGTCGAGGTGGGGGTCGAGGTCGTCGGGGTCGCGGTGGAGGTCGAGGACGAGGTCGTCGAGGACGAGGTCGTCGAGGACGAGGTCGTCGAGGTGCTCGACGTGCTGGTGGTCGAGGTGGAGGAGGAGGTCGAATCCGTGGTGGCTGACACCGTGCCTGGGGTCGTCGCCGTGACTCCGGGTAGGCAGCTGTCGGTCTCGGACGCGATCACGCCCGACACGGGCAACGACAACGAGGACATCGGTGTGTTCGGGGGCGCATCCACGATGAACGTGTCCGTGTCACCGCCCACCATGGTGGCGGTGATCGTGCACGTGTCAGCCGCGGCGGTGGACAATCCCACCGTTGCCATTGCCGCCAACATTGCTCCCGTCAGCGCGCCCGCAACGGCCAGCTTCCGGCTCCTCGACACTACGGCCTATCTCCTCCTGCCATTTCGCGCGCGCAATCCGACGGGCGCCGCGGGGCGGCGCCGGTCTGGACGCTACTGGCTGCGTCGGAGGTTTGCAAAGCTGAACCGATTCCCGGTGCAAGCGCTGTTGCCGGTCCGCCCAAGGACAGTCGCCGACGGGGGCGGTGGCGGCCTGGAAGCCGTGGCATGGACGCTTGCGGGGCGAGTCTAGCGGCGTCGGCGGCTCGCCGGAAAGTCTCAGTCTCGACCACAACCTGATGCTCGCAGGTGCGCCGCGCTGGGCGTTGGCACCGGCCGCTGAGCGACGGTGGCGCACGCTAGAGTGGCCGCAGTCCGCGACTGAGCGAGCCGACCCGGGAGGCAGACACACACGATGAGCGAAGAAAAGGGCCTACGGGAACGCGTCACGCGTCAAGGCGAGGAGGCGATCGGCAAGCTCGCGCAGGAGTTGCTGGAGAACTCGGTGGTGAGCGGCGCGCTGTCGGCAGCGTTTGAGACGCGCGAGCGCGCGTTGCGCGCGCAAGAGGCGGCGATGGGGGCGCTCAACCTGCCGTCGGCCAACGACCTCGAGCGCCTCACGCGGCGGTTGCGGGGCGTATCCCAGCGTTTGGAAGCGATCGAAGATGGACTTGATCGGCTCGAACAGCGAATCGAGAACCTCGGCGCGACCACGGCGGTCGAACAGCGCCTGACCGCGATCGAGGCTGCGCTGGAGCGGGTCGAGTCCTCGCTCGCGAGCTCCGGTTCCGGGAATTCTGGGGCGGGGGGCTCTGGGGCCGGGGAGTCTGGCAGCGGGGAAACTGCCCCCGAGGAGTCCGGGACGGGAGACTCTGGCTCGGTCCTGGGTTGACAGCCTGACGACGGGTCGCTCAGCGCGCCAGCGCGCGCACGGCCAGTTCTCCGCTCCGGCGCTCGGCACTCCGCAACCGTTCGACTTCGAGGCGCTGCCGAGTGGGCAGGATGAGGTCAGTCACGATCAGGAGCGTGGCCGCCTGCAGCCCGCGCCGAGCCGCGAGCGCGAACAGCGTCGCGGTCTCCATCTCAACCGCGAGCGCGCCCTGCTCGATCCAGCGCTGCTCGGAGTCCTCGGCGCCGTCGTAGAACAGGTCGGTCGAGACGATGACGCCGACGCGAGCAGCGCCATCGGCGGCAGCCACGAGCTCGGACAGCAACTCAGGGCTCCCGGTGACCCGGCTGGAGGCGCCCAGGGCGCGGCTGGTTCCGTCCTCGGCGATCGCCTCAGCGGCGATCAGCAGGTCGCCCAACCCCAGCGAGTCCTCCAGCGCGCCGCAGGTCCCGACCCGCAGCAGTCGCTGCGCCCCCAGCTCCGCCAGCTCGGCGATCACGATCGCCGCGCTCGGGCCGCCCATCCCGGTGCTCTGAATCGTCAGTGGCGCTCCATCGCTCGCCGCTCCCGTGTATCCCCACAGGCCGCGGTTGTGATTGAACATCCTGGGCTCATCCAGCAGGGCTTGGGCGAGCAGGAGGGCGCGGCCTGGATCGCCGGGTAGGAGCACCCGTTCGGCCAGCGGCGCGGTCGGGTGGAGGTGGATCATGTCGGGCACGCTGGGCGAGGTTAGGGCTTTCCGTGGGAGCCCTTAGACTCCGCTGCCATGGACCGGCATCACGCGGCGCGGCCGCTCCAATGACGGACTTCCAGTCCGAGCAGGAGTTCCGCGAGGTGATGGACCGCACGTTCAGCCTGATGAGCGAGGATCCCGAGATCGGCCCCGAGCTCCGTGACGCCGACACGCCGCAACGGTTCGAGTTCACCGATCTGGACCTGGTGGTGAACATCCGCGCCGGCGGTCCCGATGAGGAGAACCTCGTGTGGGAGTGGTCCGACGATGTCGACTGGGAGCCGAAGGTCAAGATGGCGATGAGCTCGCAGACGGCCAACCGCTACTTCCAGGGCAAGGAGAACGTGGCGATCGCCATCGCGCGACGACGCATCAAAGCCGGGGGCGACGTCAAGGCGGCGCTGGCGATCATCCCGATCACCAAGCCCCTGTTCGCGCACTACCGGAAGATGATCGCCGCCGATTACCCCCATCTGGAGGTGTGATCGACCTCGCGTTCGCAGCCCGATGACTCTTGATCAGGCCGCGAAGCGAGTGGGCGTCGTCCCCGCGACGCTCAGGCGGTGGGTGCGGCAGGGGGTGATTCCGCACTATGAAGGCGCCTGGACGCCGGAGGCGATCGGGCATGCACGGGTGGTCGCGCGCATGCGCGACCGCGGACACTCGCTGCAGAGCATCCGCGAGGCGACCGAGCAGGGCCGCTTGGCGTCGGGCTTCCTCGAGGCGCTGTTTCCCTCCGACGTTTCCCGTTACACGCTGAAGGACGCCGCGCGCGAGGCCGGCCTCGAGCCGGGTCTGGCCCTGCGGCTCGTGACCGGACTCGGCGTCAGCCCCGAGCAGGCCACGACCGTCTCCGAGGACGACGTGCAGCTGCTGCGCTATGTGGCGGCGGTGCTCGCCTCGGGTTTCCCCCTCGACGCCGTGCTCCAGCTCACGCGCGTCTACGGCCAGGCCATGGCCCGGGTCGCCGACGCGGAGGTGAGGCTGTTCCATCTCTACGTGCACGAGCCGCTGATGCGGTCCGGGTCGTCGGGGACGGAGATCGCCGAACAGATGCACGCTCTATCGCGCGAAGTCCTGCCGCTGGCGGCGCCGGTGCTGGACCAGGTCCACCAGCGCTACCTCCAGCACTTCATCGAGCAAGACGTCGTCGGTCACATGGAGTCCGACCTCGATGAATCGGCCATCGACCTCGGCCGGATGCGCGTCGCCATCGCCTTCGCCGATCTGGCCGGATACACGCGACTGACCGAGGAGGAAGGCGAGCTGACCGCGGTCGATGCGGTGGAACGGTTCGTCGAGGCGGTCGAGATCACGCTGCCTGAGCAGGCGCGGGTGATCAAGACGATCGGCGACGAGGTGATGATCGTCGGCTCGGATCCCGCCACGCTGACCGCCTGGGCGGTCGGGTTCCAACGCTTGCAGAGCGGCCGGCCGCTACCGCGGATCGGTATCCATTACGGGGTCGCGCTGTATCGCGATGGTGACTACTTCGGCCGCGCCGTGAACATTGCCTCGCGGGTGGCGGCCCGCTCGGCCGGCGGGGAGGTGCTCGTCACCCGATCGGTGGTCGCCTACGCCGACTCGCACCTCGAGTTCGAGCGAATTGCCGAGGTGAAGCTCAAGGGGTTCAAAGAGTCAACCGAGATCTTCATCGCCCGCCAGCGGGTGCCGGAGTGACGACCGGCGCCGCGGATCGCTGCGTCATCTGCCGGCCGGTGCGGGAGTGATGTCCGATGCCGCGGATCAACTGCTGGAGCGGGTGACCGCCGCGGGCCTGCTGTGCGCGGGGCGCGCGGTGCTCGTGATGTACTCGGGCGGTCGCGACTCGACCTGTCTGCTCGAGCTCGCGACGCGGATCTCCGGGTCCGTCGCGGTCAGCGCGCTGCACGTCAATTACGGCTTGCGTGATGCCGCGGATGCGGACGAGCGTCACTGTGCGGAGTTGTGCGAGCGGTTGGGCGTCGACCTCTCGGTGCGCCGGCCGCGGCGTCCCGGGCCGGCCGGCGGGGCGGCCCAGTCCGGGAATCTCCAGGCGTGGGCGCGGAAGGAGCGCTACCTCGCGGCCACCGAGTTGGCCGGCCAGCGCCATGCAGAAATCGCCGCCGGCCACACCGCCACCGATCAAGTCGAGACGATCCTCTACCGACTGGCGTCTTCGCCCAGCCGCCGGGCGCTACTGGGTATGCGTCCCCGTGACGGCCTGCTCGTACGGCCGCTGCTGCCCTTCACGCGCGCGCAGACCGCCGCCTACTGCTCCGCCCGCGGTCTGCTCTGGCGGGACGATGAGAGCAACGAATCGGACGCGTTCGCCCGCAGCCGGATCCGCCGCCGTCTGGTCCCCGCGCTCGAGCAGGCCCATCCCGCCGCGCAGGCGAACGTGGTGGCGCTGGCGGAGATTCTCCGCGACGAGGCGCAAGTGCTGGACGAGCTCGTGGACGGAGTCCTCCGAGGAAGCAGCGAGATCCCGCTGCAGCGCCTGCGGCAGCTGCCCGCGGCGCTTCGGCGGCTCGTCGTGCAGCGCCTGGCGGACGAGGCGGTCGGATGGCCGGCCGCGGGCGCGGCCCGACGCGCCGACGACGTCGCCGCGCTCGCCGATCGGGGGACCAAGGCGCTCGACCTTCCGCACGGTGTGCGGGCGATCGCCGAGCACGGGGTGCTGCGCTTCGGACGGACGCCCCCATAAACTAGGGCTTCGTGAACGGCGACGACGATGCGATCGGGGAGATCCTCGTCCCGGCGGAGGATCTCGAGCGCCGGGTTCGCGAACTCGCCGACGAGGTCTCACACGACTACGTCGGCAAGGACCTCGTGCTGATCGGGGTCCTGAAAGGCGCGGTGTTCTTCCTGTCGGACCTCATGCGCCACCTGAAGGTTCCGTGCGAGGTCGACTTCATGGCCGTCGCGTCCTACGGTTCGGCGACCAAGTCCTCGGGCGTCGTGCGGATCCTCAAGGACCTCGACGC
>Ga0302326_10007288_pt1 | contig 24691 bp, 20 predicted proteins | sample Palsa_T0_3_FD_202264 | JGI IMG/M metagenome (GOLD analysis project Ga0302326, IMG submission 202264) | Peat permafrost microbial communities from Stordalen Mire near Abisko, Sweden - Palsa_T0_3 | ecosystem: Environmental > Terrestrial > Soil > Palsa > Peat permafrost | place: Sweden: Abisko... | reverse complement strand
CAGGCAATAGAAGGCTTGAATGGGTACATCGCGGTCAGGCTAGTGGGGGTGGTTATATCAGGTTCCCCTTGAGTGGATATTGTCGCCGGCCCGGTTTGCAGCGATAGTGGCGCCAAGGACAAACCATGAAAAAGCAAACCCTACTCACTGCAGCGCTTTTTGTCTCGTTATTGTTGCTGGCGTGTATCCCTTCGCCCGGCGGCTCTAAGACGCCGAAGCAAAAGGACGATGTCGTGTACGTCTGTGCGTGCCTGAACACAAAGTCCTGCTCTTGCATGACCGAAGCCAAGACCGAAGGGCCTTGCGCCTGCGGGACGCAAGGCGGCCCACCACTGAAGGCGGTGCCGCGAGATGGTGACTGGGCGAAGGAGAACCGCGACGCGCTAGCGGCGAAGTAATGACGACACGATTCGCCGATCGTGATTGTCAATCGGCACTCACGTAGGGTCCAGGTTCACCCAGGACTGACCCGGATTTCCTGCACGCTACTCTAGACAGGTCTGCGTATGCGGCTTTCTTCACGGAAAGCCGCACGAGGCTCCTTGGTTCCACCAAGCTGCACAGGAAATCCGGGTACCGTCCTGGGGCATTCTCAGTCGTCCCTGCGGGACTGGTCCCGGTGGAAATGTACACCCAGGACTGACGTCCTGGGCTACTCTCAGCCGTCCCTTCGGGACTGATCGCGGGCTGCCCTGATAGCTGTTTTGTTTTCAGCAAGTGCTGTCCAAGTCAGCCGATGGAAAAGAACTACTTTGGACAAGCCTGACTTTCGGCCGTCCCTGCCGGGACCGTACATGCTATTTCTATTTGGCAATGCTAAGACGTAGACTCCTGCCGGGCGACTTTCAGTTGCAGCGGAGGGCGACGATGGGATCGATACGAGAGGCGCGACGAGCGGGAAGATATCCAGCGATCAACGCCACCGTGACCAGGAGCAGGATCATACAAGCGAACGTTATGGGGTCGGCTGGACTGGTGCCGAAGAGGAGCGAGGCGATCAACGCAGCAATTGCAAAGGATGCTCCAACACCAACCGCAATCCCGATGAACGCTAGTTTGAGGGTACGCACGATCACCCCCAATTGGACTCGCGCCTGGGTTGCGCCCAGAGCCATGCGAATGCCGATCTCCTGCGTTTGCTGAGTCACCGAATAGGAGATGACGCCATAGATGCCGAGCGAGGCCAGCAACAGCCCCAGCCCAGCAAACGTGCCCACCAGCAAGACGAAGAAGCGGCGCGGCGAGATGGCATGATCGACGAGCTGCTGAATGGGCCGGAACTCAACTGCGGGCTGTCCCGGATTCATCGATCGCAGAGTGGTCATTACGCTTCCGGCGAGCGCGGCGGGTGCAAGCTTGGAGCGCACCACAAGCTCTCCGCCTTCCGGATTCCCCTGGGTGATGGGCACAAAGACCTCCGGATTGGCAGCCCCCTCCACGCTGCTCTCGTGCACATCGGATACCACACCGATGACCCGGGTTAAACCGTTGCCGATTCCATAGGCTTCGCGCCCGATGGGGTCCTGGCCCGGCCATTCACGGCGGGCAGCCGCCTCGTTGATGAGAATGACCGGCGGGCTGGTAGCTGTGTCACTCCAGTGGATGTCGCGCCCCTGGCGCAAATGCATGCCGATGGCGTCGAGATACCCGGGGGTCACAATGTAAACAAAGACGTCGTAATTTTCTGTCTTGGAATACGGCTTTCCCTTGGCCAGCAAGTCCCAGCTTCGATTGCGGTCCAGGGGAAGCTTGTCGGAGATGCCCGCGGCTTCGATGCCGGGAAGCGCACGGACTCTGCGCAGCATTTCCTCCAGGATGGCGCCCCTGCGGGCCGCCTTGCCACCATCGTCGAAGTCAACTTTCACCGCATAGGCGTGGCTGGGTTCAAATCCCAGATCGACGTCGAGCACACGCAGAAAACTGCGCAGCAGCAGACCGGCGCCGACCAAGAGCACGCAGGCCAAGGCTACCTCAGAGACCACCAATGCCGCGCGCATCCGGTCATGCTTCCTGCCAGAGCCGGCGCCCCGGTCTTTCAGAGATTCCTGCGGGTTGACACCTGACATCCTGACGCTGGGAACCACACCGAAGAAGACCGTCGCGGCGCCGGCGACAAGAAGCGTCCAGGCGAGTGCGCTGGCGTCGATGCGCGCGCTGCTCAGCAACGGAAGCGCGATCGGGCCCTGACGGGAGAGATAGAGGATGATGGCGTAGGCGATCGCCAGGCCAAACGCAGATCCCATAGACGCGAGCACCAGGCTTTCGGTGAGCAGCTGACGGACCAGCCTGGAACGCCTTGCTCCCAGAGCACTGCGCATGGCGAACTCCTTGCTGCGTGCGGCGGCGCGGGCCAGCAACAGATTGGAGAGATTGGCGCAGGCGATCAGCAGAATGAGACCCACGGCACACCAGAGCACGATGAGGGAACGGCGCAGATGGCCGCTGACGTGCTCTTTTAGGCCGGTGATCTTCATTGTCAGGTCGGTCGTCCAGTCGGGATGCGCGGCCCTGATTTGTGGATAGACCACGTCGGCTTCGGCCTGCGCCTGCCGTACGGTGACACCAGGCTTCAGCAGGCCAATGATCGACAGCATGTGTCCCCAGGTGCGGATGTCATCCATAGGGACGGGGGTAAAGATGTCCGCCCTCACGCCGGGATGAAAGACTCCGCCGAAATCGAAGCCGGCGGGCAAGACGCCGACCACGGTTACGGCACGATTGTTCAGCGTAATCGCCTGTCCGACAATCGCGGGATTGCCGGAGAACCGCCGTTGCCAGAAGGCGTAGCTCAAGAGAACCGCAGGCCGGCCGCCTTTGACGGTTTCTTCGGGAGTGAAGAGACGCCCGAGCTGAGGTTGAATGCCGAGCATGGGAAAGAAGTTGCCGGCCACCCATACGCCGGCCAGCACGCGCGGCTCACCGCTGCCTGTCATCTTTGCGTCCGATGATGCGAAGAACGGGACGTAGGCCGTCATGTCCTGAAAGGACTGGCTGTGACGCCGAATCTCTTCGTAGGCGTCCACGCGGAAGGTGGTGTCAGAGAGGGCGCCGGCTCCATTGTTGCCGGCGATCCAGGCCAGGCGCTGCGCATTATGGAAAGGCAGCGGACGCAGCAGAATCGTATCGACCAGGCTGAAGACTGCGACGTTGGCGCCGATGCCGAGGGCGAGGATTAACACCGCAATCATGGTGAAGGCGCGATCGCGGCGCAAAGTGCGCAGGATAAAGCGGAGATCCTGAGCGACGGAGGTGACCCACAAGGTGCCGCGGCTTTCCCGGCAATCTTCCTTGACCTGGTTCAGGCCGCCGAATGTGAGGCGAGTGGCACGACGAGCCTGCTCATCCGTCATGCCGGCGCGCATATTTTCAGCGACTTGTTGCTCGAAGTGAAAGCGCAGTTCCTTGTCCAGTTCCTGTTCCAACTGCTTGCTAAGGAAAAGGCGCTGCCACCAGCTCATGACAGTTCTCCTTGCGGATCTTCGAGGAAGAGCGCGACTACATCCGTGAGGCGGCCCCAGCTCTCGGTCTCGCTTTTCAATTGCGCCCGGCCGCGCGCGGTGAGCTCGTAAAACTTTGCATCGCGCCCGGTTTCCGACTCCGCCCACTTCGCAGTGAGGAGCTTCTTGTATTGCAGGCGATGCAAAGCGGGGTAGAGCGAACCCTGTTGCACCTGCAGCGCGTTGCGCGATATCTGCTGGATGCGCTGCGCGATGGCGTAGCCGTGGATGGGTCCGAGCGCGACCACCCTAAGGATCAGGAGGTCGAGGGTTCCCTGAGGAAGATCGAACTTGGTAGTCGCGTCCATGCCTATCGCTTCTACATATACGCCTCGATAGGTAGAAGTGCAAGGTGTTGCGAGATGAGAGAATTCGATATTCCGCAAAACAGGAGAACTGAACAATGAAGAGGAAGTATTTGGCGGTGGCGAAGCGCGGCCTCCTATTGGCTGGGATCATGGCTGTCTTTACATCGGTCAGCGCGTTTGCGCAAAACCAGGCGATCGGCTTTAAGCCGGGCATGCCGTTCAGTGAGGGCTATGTCGCGGGCAATACGCTCTACGTCGCAGGCCAGCAGGGTCCTGATGCAAATGGCAAAGTCACCGGCACAGACATCACCTTGCAAACAACCAACACCATCGCTGCAGTAAAAAAGGTTGTAGAAGAAGCCGGCTTCAAGATGACGGACATCGTCTCCGTGACGCTCTACATCACGAATTTAGACGATGTGCCCAAAATGAACGAGGTTTACAAGAGCCTGATGCCTGATCCTAAGCCGGCTCGCGCCACGGTTCAGGTCGCCGGCCTGATTGGCGGGGCGAAGATTGAAATGTCAGCCATTGCGGTAAAGCACTAGAACTCAACACCTTGCCTGGGTTTTTATCGGACACGCATGGGGGCGCAGGTATTACTAAAGTGGGACAACCGCCCAGGCAACCAATATAGGGCAAAGGCGCGACTGACCGCAGGGCGAAATGTTTCTATAATCAGAAGATGCGAGTGAGTTGGTTACTTTCGTGCTTCCTGCTTTTCTTCACGGTGCAATTCGCCCACGCGGATGGGGGTCCAGCCTTCGATCTTGATGGGCCTCGTATTCAGGCCAAGGTAACCCGCAATGGGAAGACGTTGCCCATCGGTGCAGTCGCATCGCTGGCTGTGGGGGACCGCGTGTGGGTGCATCCCGACCTCCCCGAAAAAGAAGGCGCGCGCTATGTGCTGGTGGTGGCGTTTCTGCGTGGTTCGGTTAACCCGCCTCCAGAGAATTGGTTCATCAAGGCGGAGACCTGGAATAAGAAGGTCCGCGAAGAGGGAATTAACGTAACCGTCCCTGAGGGCGCGCAGCAGGTTCTGCTGTTTCTTGCCCCGGAGACAGGCGGAGACTTCAGCACCGTGCGCAACGCGGTGCGCGGGCGGCCGGGTGCTTTCGTGCGCGCTGCGCAGGACCTGCATCAGGCGAGTCTCGATCGGGCCCGGCTGGATGCTTATCTTGCAGCGGTGAAGTCCGAGGACACGAGCGATCCCAAAGCGGTGGAGGATCAGGCGAAGCTTCTGGCGCGCAGCCTCAACATCAAGGTCGATCAGCAGTGTTTCGACAAGCCTACCGAGCAGCAGGCTCCCTGCCTGGTGCAGAACCCTGACAGCCTGGTGCTCGACAATGGGCGCAGCGCGAGCATAGTGCAGGCAGCCACCTCGGGCCCGGCCGCCGACATGCTGGCGCAAATGTCTTACACCCAGCAGGCTGGGAGTGGCTATTACAGTGTCTACGTCGGCACCGTGATGGATATGGCGAAGATCCTCGACAGCTTTCACACCGCGGAGTACCAGTACCTGCCTGCGCTCGCCATTCCCAAGGGCGACACCATGATGCTCAAACTGAATAATCCGCCATCGTTTCATAAGCCACAGTCGGTGCTGGTGGTGGGGCTGCCGGCGGTTCAAACTGCGGACGCCCCCCCAGAGCTGCCCACGATGCATGCGGTCGATCCCAAGGATATTTTGTGCGCGCAAAAGAAGCCCCTGGTGCTGCAAGCGGTAGGAGCGCCCTATGTCTTTGCTACCACCTACGCCCATGATTTTGTGTTCCGGGTGCAGAACAAGTCAGGACAAATGGTCGACATCCCGGTCACCCCGGCCCCAATGCAGGGTGGATTTGTGGTCGATGAAAAGGCATTGGAAGCGCAAAGCCTGGCCGGCAGCGCGACGGGAACGCTGCATGGTTATTGGGGTTTTGATCCATTCGAGGGACCGAAGTATCACCTGGTGAGCGCTCACCCGCAACAGTGGACGCTGGCTTCGAGCGATCAGCATGCGCTGATCGTAGGCCGTAAGGATACGGTGCATCTGGAAGCTCCGGAGGTTGCGTGTGTCGAGAGCGTGACGGTACAAGATGCTGCCGGCAAGAAGCTGGACGCGACCTGGAAGGCGGTGAAGTCGAACCAAATCCAGGTTGACATGCCGCTGGATAGTGAGCAGGCAGGGGCGGTCAGCCTGCAGGTAAAGCAAGTGGGATTGGAAAAGCCGGATCAGGTTCCATTACACACCTATTCCGAAGCGGGGCGGCTGGATAGCTTCAAACTCTATGCCGGCGATCATCAGGGCGTATTGAAGGGCACGCGGCTGGACGAGGTCGCTACCATGACGGTGAACGACGTGGTCTTCTCCCCGGCGGCTGCACTCACGCACACCGGTAGCGAAGATTCGCTGATACTGGCGGCTCCGGAGTCGGCGGCGTCGGGTTTTCACCCGGACGACAAAGTTGTGGCCAAAGTAGCGTTGAAAGACGGACGCACGCTGGATTTAGAGTCGACTGTGCAAGCACCGCGGCCCAGCGTGAAGTTGATGAATAAGAGTGTCCACTCCGATGGGCCGGCTTCGGCGGTGCAATTGGGTAGCCAGGATGAACTTCCTGAGCACGCCAAGCTGACTTTCTTTGTGCAGGCAGTGACGCCGGCGTCGTTTTCTCGCGACCAGAAAATCGAGGTGGCCAGTAATGACAGCTCCTTCTCCACCGTGTTGCGTGTTGGGGAAGGCGGCATCGTGCTGCAGGATAGCAAGACCGCACTGGTAACGCTCGATCCCACGAAGGCCTTTGGAGGGTCGGCCTTTGGCCCTCTGCGTTTTCGCCCCATTGGCGGGGACGGCACACAAGGAGACTGGCAGCCTCTGGCTACGTTGGTCAGAGTGCCGCAATTGAAGGAGTTGAAGTGCGCGGAGGGAGCGGCCGTATGCACGCTGGTGGGAACGGATTTGTTTCTGCTGGACCAGGTCGGTGTTGATGCTCAATTGGCGAACGCGGTCACGGTGCCCGAAGGCTTTGGTGAGTCGACGCTGAGCGTGCCGCGCCCGAATGGAACTCTTTATCTCAAGCTGCGCGATGATCCGGCGGTGGTGAACACGGCCGTCTTGCCGGTGACCGCGGAGCCGTCGCAGTCCGCGGCGGTCGCGCCTTTGGCGGTTCCGGCGGCTCAGGCGACAGCGCATCAGGCGGAACAAAAGACAGACCCGCAGGCTGCACCTGCTCCGAGCCAGCCCGCGTCGCCACCTAACTAGCGCGGCTTATAGAGCTTTATCCCTGCAAAGGAGCTTGGGTGCCCCATATCTCGCTCGTTTTTCGCGAGATATGGGATACCACAAGTCTTGACGTTCCTTGCTGATAGCGCCAGAACGCAACGGTGCGGGTTCGTGGTATCCCACATCTCGCGAAAAACGAGCGAGATATGGGGCACCCAAGCTCCTTTGCAGGGCAGAGGTTTAGGAAAGCATCACTCTGCAAGAACTAAGTGCTGGAGATAAGGACTCATACCTGCGCGAAGCCTCCGTCGACAAATAGCTCAATGCCGGTTACGTAACTGCTGTCGTCGGAGGCCAGGAAGACCGCAGCCTTGGCAATCTCATCGGGGAGACCCAGCCGCCCCAAAGGCACGGTTGTGCTTATGCTCTTCAGACGATCCTGTCCAGCTTGAGCCGAGCCGAATAACTCACGCAGGCCCTCGGTGTCGATGGGTCCGGGGCTGATGGCATTCACCCGGATGTGACGGGCCTTCAGATCCGTTGTCCAGGTGCGAGCGAAGGAGCGTACGGCGGCCTTGGTTGCGGCATAAACGCTATTGGAGGGCAATCCTTTGCTGCCCACGATCGAAGCATTAAGAATGATCGACGCACCATCGGGCATCAACGGCAAGGCCTTCTGGACGGTGAAGAGCATGCCCTTGACATTGCCATCGAAGATGCTGTGGTAGTGCTCTTCGTCGATCGTACCGAGTTGCGCATATTTGGCGATACCTGCGTTGGCAAAAACAATATCGAGCTTGCCCTTCTCTTTCTCGATCTGTGCGAAGAGCCGATCCAGATCGGCGAGCCTGGCTACATCTCCCTGAACTCCTGTTACATTGGAGCCAACCTGCTTCACCGCCTCGTCGAGCTTCGTCTGCGTACGGCCGGTGATAAAAACGTAAGCGCCTTCCTGCACGAAACGTTTCGCCGTCGCCAACCCGATACCGCTGTTTCCACCGGTGATGAGCGCAATTTTCCCGTCAAGCTTTCCCATAGAACCTTCCTGTGAAATTCAAGCCACAAGTCATAGATGCAACGAGGTTCGCTACCGACTCTCCTCCGAGGAGCAAGCGCTAGCCGCTATTCAGAAAAATTTGAATAGAGCAATCGAGGCTCGCCCATCCAGAAGAGATTGCTTTTCCGTGTAAGCGCACCGGGAGAGCGCCCTCGCAGGCGGCCCTCTGCTTCATGAAACGGGCCGACAAAACGCAGCATTTTGGGAACCCTGGGATACAGCCGCGGCAACCAGCGGGCAGCTTGGTCCACGGCTCGTTGTTCCTGTGCGCCGAACGGCAGGCCAAAGCCGGCGCGGAGCCGGGGTGGCATCCAGAATGCCGTGACCGATAGATACCAGTGCGGAGGCCGAATCCACGTGCCCGCTCCAGACAAGACACTGTGGCCGAGCGCAAGGGCATTGGCATCGACCCCGAGCTGGGGTGAATCGAACATCTCTGTGGTGTAGCGCGAGAAGGCAGCCCAATCCTGTGGCAGGTCTTCCGCCTGGATGCCGAAGAGTGCGGCCATTCGCTTGCTCTCCAGGTAATACTGCTCCCGTTCGCTGGGAGAGAGCGGGGGCAAGATAAAGTCGTAGGCCAAGATTGCGCTTTCGACCAGCGTGGCATAAACCCAGCGCAGGGCGGCAACCTCATTGGCCTCATAGTGCTCGCCCGGCAGATGGGTTCCAATCGCGTGGGGAAGTTCGCCGCGGATACTGGTATGGCGTCGATACAGCTGGTTCGCCGCCTCGATTGCTTGAGCCCGGGTGCCGAAGAGCATGGTGTAGATGACGCGAAAGGTGGAATGAAAACGGCCGACGGCATCGTTCAGCAGGGTGGAATGATGGGCCAGCGCGACCGCGACCCAAGGGTGAGCCAATTGCAGCAAGGCCGCGCGCCCCGCACCAAGAAAGACGGCGGGCTCCCGATTCACTCGCCAGGTTACGGACCCGGGGCCAAAGAAACCGCTGCGTGCCTCGCCGGGCAGGCTCTCCAGCGAGTCGAGCAGTCTTCGGCTATCTTCCCTGGAGACATAGCGGTGCGATGCTGATTCAGCCATCATATTTTGTGAATACGAAACGGCATTCGATCCTGTAACCCTACCGTTTCAGTTTAGATGTACAGTCATTGCTGGTGTGGACGAACAAGAGGAGTGAACAATGAAACAATTACTGGTATTGGCGGGCTTGCTCGTGGCCCTGGGTTCTGCCTCGGCGCAAGTAAGCCCTCCAGAAACGGCGAGCGGGAAAATCGGCGAAGCAATGCTGGTGATCAAGTATTGCGCGCCGTCGGTTCGAGGACGCCAGATCTTCGGTGAGGGGGGACGGGTGATGCAAGACCCGACGGCTCCGTTTTGGCGTGCCGGGGCGAACGACGCCACGGCTTTCCATACCAGCGCGGATTTGATGATCGGCAGCCTGGCAGTCCCGAAGGGCGACTACACGCTCTACGTCAATGTCAAAGACCCGGACGCGTGGGAACTCGTCATCAACAAGCAGACGGGGCAGTGGGGTACATCGTACGATGCTTCCCAGGACCTGGGCCGGGTGAAGATGCAGATGAGCAAACCACCGGCTCTCATTGAAGAGCTGAAATATACGATCAGCAGCACCGGCGGCAACAAGGGCACGATCCAACTGGCATGGGAGAAACACATCGCATCCGTGCCCGTCACGGGCAAGTAGTGCGTTTGCTTGCGCAGGTCGGCGCAAACTCAGCTATCGCTTGAAGAATCGCCGGTGGGAAGAATGCCTTTGTTCTCAAACATGAGAATGACGGTGCGATGCGGTGCGCGCGTGCGATGAACGACGCGCTTGGGAACGACGAAGCCTTGTCCAGGATGGAGCTCGACGGTACTACCTTCGAGATCGATAAGCAGTTGGCCCTCGACAACGTAGAAGAACTCGTCGTCTTCGTCGTGCTTGTGCCAGTGGTATTCCCCCTCGACGACGCCCAGGCGCACCACGGATTCGTTTACCTGGCAGAGGGTTTGGTTATACCACTTGAAGTTGCAGGCGTCCGCGAGCGCCTTGGTGTCGACGATTTCCAGCGGTTTGTACAAAACATTCAGGCGAGTCTCGTAGGAATACTTCGTAGCATCGCTCATGAAAAAGCACCTCGAGGCTATGTTATCGTTACTGCGCCTGCAGAATTTGCTATTGGCCCAAGTGTCACCATGGGTCGGTACCGTACCGGGTGAAGAGACCGCCCGTGGGCCCGTTCTCATCGAGCAGCGCGAGCCGCAGAGCCTCCATCGCCCCTTCTTCCACAGTCTGGTATCCACGATGCCCGTTCAGATCGGTTGCGGTAAATCCGGGGTTGGCGGAGTTCACCTTGATCTTTGTATCCCTTAGCTCATAGGCCAATTGAACCGTCAGCATATTGAGTGCCGCTTTGGAAGAGTTGTAGCCGATGCGCTTGACCTGGGCAAATTCCCATGTGGGGTCGCCATTCAAGGTGAGGGAGCCCAGTCCGCTGGAGACGTTCACGATGCGGCCTGCGGGAGCCCGGCGAACCAGCGGCAGCATTGCCTGCGTCACCGCAATCGTACCGAATAGATTGGTGTCAAAGACGCGCCGCACAGCCTGAAGGTTGGCCGTGCTTGGCGGTCCGTCTGCCGGATCGGCTATTCCTGCGTTGTTGATTAATACATCCAGGCGGCCGTACTCCGTCTCAATGTGCTTCGCTGCCTGGTTGATTGTGTCCAGTTGGTTGAGATCGATGTGCAAGGCATGCGCATCCAACCCTTCGCTTTTTAATTTGTGTGCGGCCTCTTCACCCAGTTTCATATCCCGGGCCCCTAGCAGGATGGTCATTCCATTGAGCCCCAGCTGGCGCGCCAGCTCAAATCCGATGCCTTTGTTTGCCCCGGTCACCAGGGCCACCTTTTCTGGCTGCGGCATATGCCTTAATCCTCCTTCAGTGATTAGATGAAGAAGTCTTCAGTTTTGCATTCGCATTCCACGGTCGTGGCGCGAACCTGGGCGAAGCCTGGAAAGACGCATGTCCGGACGCATTCGCCCTTAGCGTACCGTTGGTTGGCGGGGCTGCCATTCAGGTTTGCGACGACCCTGCTCTCATTTGCCGACGCCAGATGCGGGCAAGAGGCCATAGACGTCTACTTCCTGCCTCGAGCCCACATATACATGCCCATTCACCACCGTCGGAATGTTGAATCGAAGGGCCACGCCGGCGTGGTCGCGGGCGACATTTTGATTGCTATCGTAGAGCTCGTGAGAGACATCATTCGCGTCGTAGGCATACAGAACCGCGGACCGGTCGGGTGTGTTCCAGCCCTTGGAGCGGAGCAGCCAGACAACTCCATCCTTGGCTCCATTGGCAGAGACGATGGGCGTCGCGGAAACGCCAGGGAAGGTATTGGCGCTTTTTGCTTTGAGGGAGAGCTTCCCGTCCTTTACGTCGAATTCCCTCAGCGAATCACTGTCGCTGAGCGCGTAGAGATAATGGTTCCAATAGGTCATCGCGCCGAAGACGCCACCGGGGAGCGGCATCGTCTGCACCGCATGGCTGTCGTTGGCCGGCTGCCAATGGCCCATATGGTCGCGGTCCACCAGGTAGAGCACGCCCCCTTTGCCCTCCACTACCGCCATGTGAGGGTGTGTTCCCGGTTGGTCCGGCAAGAGCGTGGGCCCGCCGGAACCTAAATCGCTATCGCTCGCGTCCAACGCATCCACGTTGAACGGCGCGAAGTAGTCGCTCACCTTTAAGGTTTGCCCGTCCAACTTGAGCAGAGCATCGCCATAGTCGCGGCCGCCTTTGGACACATCGAAACGGCCGTTGCCAATGGAGACAAATATATTTCCACTGTTGTCCGCCGCCGGCCCAGTATCCCCACCCCAGATACCGCCGTCATCCGCATCGGGAGAGGCGTTGAAGACTGCTTTCTGCTTCAGGCTGCGTGCGTCATAAGCCATAACCCAGCCATGGTACGGCCCAACATCGCAAGACGAGGCCCAGGTCAGATAAACCACGCCATTGTTCAACAGCATGGCCGCCCGAGGATTATCGCGCAGCGGATTGAAGACCAGCTTGCCCCCACTGCTGCCCCTGCCGGTGGCGCTCATACTGGCTTGAATCTCTACCGGGCCACCGAATTTCTCCGCGCCCGTGGTGATGGCGAGGGCATGCAGGCGCTGGAAATAAGTGTTCGCGAGCAGAACTCGTGCGCCTCGGGTGCGGGCAAGCACATAGAGGGTACCGGTGTTTGGGTCGATGACCGGGGTCGAGGTGATGCCAACATCAGGTGCGATAAAGGGACACTGCACATCATCCGCGGGAACCGCAGTCTCATCGTCTTTGACGAAGCTCACCTGCCACAAAGGAGTGGCCGGACTGGCGTAGGCATCGAAGGCATATACGCTGTCGTGCTCGGTCACGACGAAGAGCACATCGTGCCGCCCCTTACCTGGAATCTCCACCCCGCTGAGGAAGAGCGGCTGTGCATAGACTTCTCCATCTACGTGCAAGGTGAAGACCTTGCCCAGCTGCTGAGCATTTACATTGCGCGGCGTCAAGGTGGTCTCATGCAGATTCGCTCCGGTGCGCGCGTTGTCGTATTGCGAGGTGATGACTTTCTGCGCCTGTGTCGGGATGCCGAGGGCGAAGGCGAAGATCCCGATGGTGCATAGGGGCGCGCTGGGTCTGGCCGGCTTTCTCACATGATTCAGCATGGGCGGTTACTCTCTCGGCGAAATCATACTATCGACTAGAGCCTGCTCGCTCGGCTCAGAAATCGTTGTACACTGCTGTTGTCGAAAACACAGGAGCCGAATGTGATCACGACTCAGACCCTAAACCCCAAAGTGGACGCTTACCTGGCGAAGGTGCAGCCGTTTGCGCGGCCGATCATGGAGCACTTGCGGGAGCTGGTGCACCAAGGCTGCCCAGAGGTCGAGGAAACCATCAAGTGGAGCCGGCCGTTTTTTGAGTATCGCGGTGTGATTCTCTGTAACATGTCGGCTTTCAAAGAGCACTGCAGCTTCGGTTTCTGGGGCGAGGAGATCGCGGCCGTGCTGCGTGAGGCCAAGGTGCTGGATGGGGACGGCATGGGTTCGTTCGGCCGTATCACCAGTTTGACGGATCTGCCCTCCGACAAGCGGATGCTGGGTTGGATCCGGCAGGCCGTAAGCTTTGTGGACAGTGGCCAATATACGAGCCCAATTGCCGCCAGGCGCAAAGTGGTGAAGCCGCAAAAGCCGTCGCTCGATGCGCCAGCGGAGTTCACGTCGGCCTTGCGAAAAAATAAGCGAGCCGCTTCTGTTTTTGCGGCCTTCAGCCCAAGCTGCAAACGTGAGTACGTAGAGTGGATTGCCGAGGCAAAGCGCCCGGAGACGCGGGACAAACGGATCGCGTCCGCGATTGAGTGGATTGCCGAGGGCAAGCAGCGCAACTGGAAATACCAGAACTGCTGAACTGCAACGAGATTCTCCCTAGCCTTCAGCCTTCACGTTGGAACAGATCGCCAAGGCCGCTTGCTGATCAAGACTTCGCTGCGTCCGCACACCCCGGGGCTGCAGATTCAAGAGGACCAAGCCGACAATGGTGATCGCGACACCGAGACAAGCGACCAGGCCCACAGACTCGTGCGCGAATAAGCCCCAGAAGAGCCCCCAGATAGGAAGCAGATAGGTAACTGCCGTGACGTGAGTGGCCGAAACCTGGGAGAGCAAGCGGTAATAGAGCAGATAAGCGAATCCGCTGCCGGCAAAGCCGAGTACCGCGATGGCGAATACCGGAGCCAGGCGCACGGCGGAGGGATGGGCGCCGGCAAGAGCGATGGGCAGGATCATGAGCCCGGCGAGGCTAAGCTGAGTGGTCGCGAGTCCGATGGGATCGAGCCCCTGTAACTTCGCCTTGGCCAGGATCGTGGCGATGGCATAGCCGAGAGCGGCGAGTGCAATTACGACCGTTCCGCGAAGCAGTCCACCAGGGACGCTTTCGGCCGCAGGATCGGAGGCGTGGCTGATTACTACCACCAGTACACCGCCGAAACCGAGAAGAACGCCGCCGATAGTGAGCAACGCAGCCCGGGTGCGATGGATAGTCATGGTGAGAAGCAACGTCCAGATAGGCGTAGTCGCGTTAATCACGGCGGCGATGTTGCTGGGCACGGTGCGCTCGCCCCAGGCAAAGAAGGTAAAGGGGATGGCGTTATTGAACAGGGCGACGGCTAACAGCCAGGGCAGCAGACGGCGCGGTGGCAGCTTGTTACCGCCGAGGCCGAGGACGGTCCACAGCAAAGCCGCCCCCAACGAGCAGCGGAGAAGCGCGACCCAGAGTGGCGGAAAACTCTCGCCGGCGATGCGGATCATGAGGAATGAGACGCCCCACACCGCGGAAAGCAGAAGTATCTGCAGAATGGATTTAGTCTTCATTCTCTAACCATGACAGCGGCGCCGGCTCGCGTCCAATGCATAGATATGATCCCATGAATCGAAATCAATGATGCATCGAAGTGTGTCATTGGTGGAGGATCTGGCCGGTCGACTTATCCAGTATGTACGGGCGCGCATCGGGATGCGCAAAGTCAAACATCGCGTTGATGGTGCCGGCGATGGCGTCAAAAGATCCACCACCCACGCGCTCTCCGTTGAGCCAGTTGTCTTCGATGAAGCGCAGGATCGAAGTCTGATCAGTCAAACTATGGTCAACGTAGTTGCGCCGGGCAAAGGGAGAGATCACCAACAGCGGCAGACGAGGACCGTACCCGCACCGGCCTTGCGCATGGTCCACCGAGGGGCCGGGCAGGGAAGTGGCTCCATCGCCGCATTGGCCGGGCCCGGTTAGGCCATCCGCCTTGCTGGCCGACTGGTTGGCGATCGGCCCCATCTGGTGGTCGTACCAGCCATCAGAGTCGTCATAGGCCACAATCACTGCGGTGCTCTTCCACTCCGGTTGGCGTTCCAGGAAGTTGACCACGGTTACCACCCATGTCTGCTCATCCAGCGGATCGGAATAGCCGGCATGCGCATCCTGGTAGGCCGGAGCCTTGAGGAAACTAACCGCGGGGAAATTGCCAGCCCGCACTGCGGCGACGAAATCGTCGCTGTCGTACTGATGATTTGCGCCATCCCCCTCTTTGCCGATCGTCTTTACCGAGGAAGGCCGGGTGTGGAGCAGGTTTGCTGTCGGCGCGTAGTACTGGAAGGGCTCGTGATGCGGAATGTAATCCGCGGTCAATACCTGCGTCACTTTGGACAGCGTACTGCGCTGGCAGCCTGTGGTTCCATTGGGATTGGTCTTGGTCAAATCGAAGCCGGCTTCGAACCAGCCCCAGGTGACGCGCCCCTTGCTCAGCATCTGGCCGATGTTGTTTCCGGTATAGCGCAATTGACCCCAGGAGGTGTTGGAGCACTTGTCCCCGATGGGATCCCCATCATCGACCTCGGTATAGGTGCCGTTGCCACCGTCGACCACAAAACTCGCCGCGTTGATCTGGTCAGTCACGCCGTTGGTTTGACCGGAGATCAGCTCTATGGCTCCCTGGGTTGATTGTCCAAAGGTCGATGCGTAGGAGTTGTCGTTCAACGCATATCGTTGGGCATAGTTCCATAACGCGGTCACGGTATTCCCGTCGAAGTAACCCATCACCAATCCCTTGGTCTGGTGAACATATTCGGGGGGCGCGCCCACCAGGCTTTCCGGATGCAGCTTCTGGGTTGCAAGCGCGGGAAGGCCGGTAAATTGCGGGAAGGAATCCATCAGGCCGCTGTGGAAGGCGAGCTGCTCTTCTGTGTAGCCGTGATTCTGGTCGGCGGTTGCCGCCTGCGCCGGGCCGAGGCGAAAGGGATTCACGGCGTAGCTCTGATTTACTTTTACGTTCAGGAAGTTTGGGTTGCGCTCGAGTAACATCGCCGTCAAGCCATTCACTCGAGGCGTTCCGGCGAGCGCCTTGAATGGCGTCTCGTGGGGCGGGTTAAGGGCATTGGGATAAGTGCCGAAGTAGTGATCGAAGGAGATATTCTCGTCAAAGATAACGACCAGATGTTTGATCGGGGTCGCCGTCGGACTGCTTGTGCTGCGGGCGGCCTTCTGTGCGAGGCCCGGCACCAAACCAGCGATGAACGTCGCAGCCACGCAGGCTGCGGCAGCTGTCCTCATGTACGCTCCTTCAGTCCTTTCTGCCACCCCACATTAGCATGTGGATGAGAGCAGTCAAGCCATTGAGCGGAGCACTGCTTCGCTGAAGTGTCGGGGTGGCGGAGTCCACCTCATAGCAGAATCCAATGGGAACCAGACGGGTGCCCCACGTTCGCCCAAGCGTACGTGGGCCGAAAACGATATGTTTCGATTGCTTTTCCTGGCGCTGTAACATTCTGCCGGTCGATATCACAAAAGCAATGGTGGGCTTCGCCCGGATTTCCTGTCGAGTTTGGTGGCGTTGGTGAACCTCATGCGGTCCCGGCCAGCCGGGACCGCACACGTGGTCGTTGGTGAGTGCCGCGTAGCAGGAAATCCGGGTCGCCCGTCTTTTTCGGCCCATGTACGCCATGGCGAACATGGGGCACCCGTCCTGTTCCTACACCCGTCTCGTTCCTATGGGGTTCTGTTGAGACTTCGACTCTGCAGGGCTCAATGCTAGTGGACCTTGCCGGCGGAGTTTTCGAGCACGACGTTGGAAAGGACTGCGGTATCGGACTTATCCGGCAGGTGGGAGCAGAAGCCGATGCCGACATAAAACGGCCCGTCGATGTGCAGGTTGATGGGCGGCCCGAACTGGTGCATCGGTTCGCCTTCCAGGCTTACGTAGAGGGCGAAGGAGTCGCCGTGCTTCTCGATGCCGATGCGCTGGGCAAAGACGGGCACAAGGCTGTCGGGGCTGGCGCCGCCGGGACGGCCCCGGCCCCCGACGCGAAACTCCATGTCCTTGACGCGGACATCCTTTTCCGCGCGCTGCGCCAGCTGGATCATGCCCGCCCCGTGCAGGGCGGCGATGGCCTCTTTGGAATCGTCCTCGAGGTCCTGGCGAATGATGAGCACTGCCTTGCGATCGCCGAAACCCTTGGCGTCGGGAAACGTAATGTCGGCGGCGAGCGAAACGTCGCCAGACATCTTTTTCCATAGATAGCGAAATTCGTCGCGGGTGTACCAGACGTTGTAGCCGGCGGAGTTAATGGTGTACCTGCCCGAAGCGGTGTCGTAACTTGCGCTGCCTGGCACCAGCGCGCTGCCAATGTCAGACTGACGATCAAAGACGCCGATTGGCGTATCGAAATTTGTGCTGGGGCGGTGAAAATCCGCCGGTGGCGCCACCTGCACACGGTTTGGAGAACCCGGCTGGGCCCAGGGAGGTGGGGCCGGCGTTTGCCCATGCAGCACAGGCCCCGCGATGCACAGCGTAATCACGAGGCCGAGACTCTTCATTCGCCATCCCTGCTGCAGGCAAAGTTGGCGGCATCGTTGGTATCGCCGGTGCCCTTATACTTCGCTACCGCGGGATAAGGGCACAAGGGCCGGGTCATCAGAACCTTATTATCCGGCGCATATTTCGTTGCGATCACAGTCCCCGCCGGAGCATCCTTCTCTACCCAATCGACCAGAGCATCGAACATCCCATACTTCGGACCACCGCTGGTGGAGATTCCCAGCTGGCCAAAAGAGGAGGGGCCCGGACCACCGACGCAGTGCTCCACTCCGGGCGCCATGTAGAGCCGCATAAACGACTCCGTTTTTTCCGGGCTCATCGTCTTCTGTACGCTTTGGTAGTAAGCGATGCTGTTCCAGGGGGAGATGGCAGGATCGTCCCAGCCGTGATACATAATCAATTTGCCGCCACGGGCTGAAAAGGGCCTTAGGTCCGGGTTGGTCGAGTCCAGAGCGGTCGCCGTTTCTTTGCCGGCTGCCGCCAGCGATGCATCCACATCCGCGGTCAACAAATTCCACTTGGTGTTGCCTGTGACCATGTAGCGGAAATAGTTCTGCGCATACTGAACGCCGGCGCCCGCTCCGGGACCCTGCCCCAGGATCCATTCGCGCCATGCACCCGACTCGTCGCCCATTGCATATCCTGGCAAAATGGATTTTCCTTGCCCATCGACCCCGCCCGCATAGAGCGTCTTCAGAGATTCCACTTGCGGCTGGGTAAGGCAGTCCAGAGAATCCGCGCCTTTGCATAACAGCAGCGAAGGATCAAAGTGGCATTTCGCAGGGTCGTTGATGATGCCATCTTTCACCCCGTCCAATGTGTCACACGCGGCGAGTGCGGCACGCTCGATCGCCGGCAACTTCATCGCGGAAATATAAGCGTGTGGATCCCCCGTCGTCTTTTGAGTCACATCCACACCCGAAGCGAACAAGTGGGTCCAGTTATTGGCCGGTGCGCCGGCCAGGATTCCGTCGTAGTCCTCCGGAAAACGCTGCGCTTCCATCAGGGCCTCGCGCCCTCCATCGGAACAGGAATCGAAGTAGGCCTTGGCGGCGGTTTTGCCGTAGTACGCCTTGACCACGTCTTTCGCACGCTCCGTGGTCAAGTGGACGGCGCGCCATCCGAAGTCTTTGATCTTCTCCGGATGGCCAAAGGCCCAGCTCGCATCCTCACCGTCCGCTTGATGCCCGGCGTCCGAGCCGGCCGTCGCGAAGCCACGGCGCAGATTGCCGGCCAGTCCTCGAAATCCAATGGAGCCGGCAAAGCCGCCGTTTCCAACGCCGAGAAAGCGGTTGTTCCAATCCTTTTCCGGCATCCAGACTTCGAAGCGGATTTCCGAATCGGCGCTCGGCCGAAGTACTCCTGTGACGCGGCAGAATACCGGGAGTTCCTGCAGTGGCTTGTCGATGCCAGGCACGTCGAGGTTGCCTGAATCGACTCGATCCGCCGTGGCGAAGGTTGTATCCGGAAGCTTCAGGTCCTTGATGGCCGTGCAGTTGTCGGCATGGAGCACCGGGGTGGAAGAGGCAAATACTAGAAGAAAGGCGAGAACGATCCGGGTTTGTGTCATTCGAGTGAATCCAATGCTCTCCACGCAGATGAGTACTGACAGAGCATTGTAGCCGGATCGTATATTCGCGCAGCTCACCGCAGTTGCCCACTCTTGGAGGTGATCCAGACGGAGTAGCGTTAGCGATCAATGAAAGGGGGCAGGTTGCCGGCGGTTCTGGCGATTGCGCGCCCTTCAACCCGGCGAGTTTCCTGTATATCCAACCTGTTCATGCCATCCTTTGGGAGAACGGCAAGCCCACCGACCTGATGAGTTTGGGCGGGGCGACAGGAAACCTCGCGTACGGCGTAAACAATCACGGGGAAGTGGCTGGTGTTTCAGATCTTGCAGGCGACACTATATTTCACGGCTTTCTCTGGACCAAAGAGACCGGAAGAATGCAGGACTTGGCGCCGTTCTCCCCGGACGTGTACAGCGTGGGCCTTGCCATCAACGATGCTGGTGTTGTTGTCGGTGCATCCCTCGACGCTAAGTTCAATTCACGCGCGGTAGGGTGGGACCGCGGTACACCGGTCGACCTCAACAGCCGAATTCCTCATAACTCCACCTTGTATCTATTGCTAGCCTGCTCGATCAACTCTGGCGGGGAGATCATAGGCCTTGCCGTAGATATAAAAACCGGAGAGACCCATGGCTATCTGGCCAGACCGGCGGCATGGTGAAGGTGCACTCCTGCTCTCTTTGTACTCGCAACTCACTGCAGCCGGGCGTACTCCTGTTTCGCTTCTCGGAAGATCGGGATATCGGGGTCAGCAGCTTTCCAGAGGGTGAGGAAATTCTCGTAGGCGGACTTCGCCCTGGCCTTATCTCCCGACATAGCGAAGGCCCTGCCTAGCTGCAAGCGCGCCAGGGCGCCGATGGGATCACTGACTACGGTCCCGCGGTGGTCGAGGATCTTCTGGAATTCCGCAGCGGCTTGAGGTCCCTGGTGCGCCGCCAACAATGCCTCGCCGCGAAAGTACACAGGATAGAGCGGGCCAAAAATCCCGTGATAGCTGCTGCGCGGCGCCCCCAGATCATAGGGCGCCGCGACTTGCAGGAGTTCGATGGCCCGGGAACTTTCACCACTGTCCAATGCCAGAAGGGCGCGAAGCGTTGGCAGATAACTGAATTTGACCGAGGTATCCTCCGCGAAGCGCCGTTGTAAGTCATTGGCGAGTGTTTGCGCCTGAGCGGTATCGCCCGTCAGGGCGAAGGCGAGGGCCGCGCCGTACTCTATCTCTCGATCTTTGGAAAGCACCAGGGCTGCTTTAGCCTTCTTCCTGGCGGCAGACGGATCGGCCAAGAACGCCTCCAACAAGGCTGCTCCGGTTCCCCAGAGGGCCGCTCTTTCCGGTTGATCTGCCTGTTGCGCCATATCCGTTGCCCGCGCGGCCATCGTCCTCGCTTGTCGCAGGTGACCGGAATACGCCATCGCGAACGCCTGGTAATACCAGCTCTGCGCTTCGGATTCGGATTTTGCCTGCTCCACGGCAGCTTCTCGCTCCATTCCAACCTGATCGCCTTTCAGGAAGGCGATGTCGTAGGGCAGCACCAGGGCGTCGCTGGCTTCCAGGTTGCGTGCCGAAGCCAGTTGAAGGGTTTTCTCCGCCTGCCCCAGGCGATCGAGGAAGACATAGTCGAAGGCCAGGTCGTTGTATCCGATGGCAAAGTCCGGATCAAGCTCTACTGCTTTACTGGATTCTTCGACCGCCTTTTGGTATTTGCCGAAGGCAGGGTAAACGACGCCTCCGAGAATTCCAGGGGGATCGTAATCGCGAGGATAGGCTTGCGCCCAAGCCATGCAAGCCTGCTCCACCTTTTCCAGGTTTCCGGTCACTCGGAAATCGTAGGAAGCGGTGACAAAAAACTTCTCCCGGTCACTGGCGCGATCTTGGAACTGATATGCCTTGCTCATGCTTTCCGCCGAGAGGTCAGACTCGCCAATTTCGCCATAGGCGTGTCCAAGATTTGCGTAGGCCATGGCGAATTTCGGATCGAGGGCGATAGCGTGTTTGAACAAGGGGAGGGCGGCGGCCGAACCTTTTTGAGAGTGAATCTTCAATCCCGCGCTGTAGGCTTTTAATGCTTCGAGCGACGGGGTCGTGGCCTCGGCAAGCGGAGTGTCGTACTTCTCGACCGTAGTCAGCGATTCTCCGACTCGGGATCGAAACTTGCTGGCAATTTGATCCAGCGCATTCAGCACTTCTTCTTTTCTATCCGCCTGCACCTGCTCTGCCGCGAGAACTTTACCTGTGCGGCAGTCCTTTGCTTGCAAACCCAACACGTACTTGCTGCCCAGGCTTGCGATCGAGCCATCCAAAACCGCAGCGCTGCCGGTACGCTCACAAACTTCGCGGCCGATCTGCGGGTCGAGCCGCGCATCGGGCGGCTGGCCCATCGAGTGCAAGACTTGTTGCATGCGTTCGTCTGAGATGAGGCTCAGAAAAGGCGACTGCTCCAGTTGCACGGTCAGGCCCTGACGTAGCGTCCCGTCAAATACAGGATCGCCGGTGGAGTTGGCGAAGTCGGCGAGCACGACGGTGTCTTTTTCGGTGAAGACCCTTCGCTTGTGGGCTAAAGACAGGAATGCGCCAGTGGCCGAAGTGATAAGGATAAGCAGCAGGAGCGCCGCAAACCAATGCCATCGCTCGGGACGCTCGGACTTGGCTGGCGCCTCCCGGCCGGCGGGACTGGCTTCCGTCTCCTCGATGCGCTGGACGGATCCTACGGCAGAAGGGAAGGGAGCGAGAAAGCGGTATCCCCGCTTGGGCACGGTCTCAATGTATCGGGGATTCTCCGCATCGTCGCCGAGCGCCTCCCTTAGCTTGCGCACCGCGACGCGAAGGCTCGCGTCAAAGTCCACAAATGTGTTTTCTTCCCAGATGCGGCTTTGGATCTGCTCACGGGTAACGACCTGCCCCGCGTTCTCCAGAAGAACAACCAGCAGACGGAAGGGTTGGTCCTGCAGCTTGACCCGGCGCCCGTGTTTGAGGAGTTCACCCGATCCCGGACGCACTTCGAAGGGACCGAATTCATAAATAGAACCAACCGGCGTTTCCACGGGTCTTCCTCGATAACCGGCCTAATGTCCCGCACCAGTTTACGCCACCTTCTTACTCCTCTTGTTCTCAGCAGGTTGCCAGTTAACAAAGAACTCACGCTTAGTTTCGTTGACCTCTGTGCGAGGGGGGTTCTTCTGCCTGACGAGCCTGCCAGTTACAACTTGCACGCTCAGGAGTGAGGCGACTATGAAAGTAAAAAATCCGATCTTGTGCGTTGCAGTGACGTCGTTTTGCACGCTGTTCACGCCTGCCTGGCTGTTAGCCCAGCAGCAGGAGAAGCTACCGCCAGTCCACTATCACATCACCGACCTGGGCACGCTCGGCGGCCCGTTCAGCGAGGCCTTGTCCGTGGCCAGCGATGGCTTGGTCTCCGGCGCGGCGGCCCTCGCCAACGGTACACAGCATGCGGTCCTTTGGTACAAGGGATTGAAGCTCGATCTGGGCACGCCTGGTCTCAATGCAAAGAATAGTGCGAGCTTGAACAGCATCGGTTTCACCACCAATGACTTTGCCCAGGTCGTGGGTGCATCTGAAGTCTCCCCTCAGGAGAAGGACAGCGAAAATTTTTGCGGTTTCGGCACCGGCCTCGAATGCGTGCCTTTTCTCTGGCAAGGAGGAGCGATGACGGCTCTGCCGCTACTCGGGGGCAAGAATGGCCAGGCCATTTCCATCAATGACCTAGGCCAGGCAGTGGGGGTTGCAGAAGAGGGCACGCTCGACACCCACTGCGTAGCTCCGCAGACCAACGATTTTGAAGCCGTCCTATGGGGGCCAGGACAGGGTGAAATTCAGAAGCTGCGCCCGCTGCCGGGTGATTCAGTTGGAATTGGCCTCTGGCTTAACGACAAGGGCCAGGTGGTCGGACAATCGGGTTCGTGCGGGAACACCCTCCTTCCTCCTCTCGCCGTAGGCCCGCACGCAGTGCTTTGGGAAAATGGCACGGTCACCGACCTGGGCAACCTGGGAGGAACCTGCATCACCCCCTGTAGGAACGCCGCGCTGGGCCCGCTCGGCAACACCGCCTTTTACATCGGCAACCAAGGCCAGGTAGTCGGTACCTCGGTGCTGGCAGGCGAACAAACCATGCACGCTTTCTTATGGACCCGGGAGACGGGCATGAAAGATCTGGGTACCGTAAAGGGTGACTATGCGAGCGTCGGGCTGGGCGCGAATGAGAAAGGCGAGGTGGTGGGTTTGTCGATCGACAAAACCGGAGTACCCCGCGCGTTTCTCCGGCGGAACGGCGTGATGATCGATCTCAACAGCCTTCTGCAGGCCAACGCCCCCATCCACGCGCTGGTTGCGGAGATCATCAACTCGAGTCACCAGATTGTCGGCTTTGGGGTGAACGGAAATGGACAAACGCACGCCTTCCTGGCTACGCCATGTCCTTAGTTGCGCGCTGCGGGATAAGAGCAGGAATGCTCCTGCTCTCTGCGTACTCGCGCTTCACTGCAACCGGGCGTACTCCTGTTTCGCTTCTCGGAAGATCGGGATATCGGGGTCAGCATCTTTCCATAGCGTGAGGAAATCCTGGTAGGCGGCCTTTGCCTTTATCTTGTCGCCCGCCAGGGTATACGCTCTGCCAAGTTGCAGGTGCGCGAGTGCGCCGATGGGATCGCTGCCCACGACTCCGCGATGGTCGAGGATTTTTTGGAATTCGATGGCCGCTTCAGCACCCTGGTGCGCTGCCAGATGGGCCTCGCCGCGCACATAGACGGGGTACAGCGCCCCGAATAGCAGGCGGGAAACGCCCAGCTCATAAGGAGCGGAAACCTGGAGAATTTCGATCGCTTTCGAAGGGTCTCCCTGATTCAGAGCAATACGCGCTTGCAGCACCGGCACGTAACTGCCGCGCACCACCGTATCCTCAGGAAAGCGCCTTTCCAGATCATCGGCCAGCTCTTGAGCGCGGGATGAGTCTCCGGAGATAGCCAACGCGAGGGCGGCGCCATACTCTACCTCACGGTTATTCGCGTGCTGCAGTGTGATTGTCGCGCCCGCCCTGGCTTGGGGTGCGTCTCCGAAAAAGGCCTCGCGCAGAGCCCCTCCTGCTTGCCATAAGCCGGCCCTCTCCGGCTGCGCTACCTGCATGGCCTGATCCACCGCGCGTTGCGTCAACATCTTTGCCTTTTGCAGATGACCCGCATAAGCCAGCGCAAAGGCCTCTTTGTTGGAGATCCAGGTATCGCCTCCGGATCTTTCCCGGGCCCGGGCGACAGCCCGTTCCATGGCCGCCGGATCGCCCTTCAGGAAGGCAATGTCATGCTCCAGCATGATGAATTCGTCGATTTCCAGTCCTCGACCCTGGGCGCGGCGGAGGACCTCCTCGGCTTCCTCGATGCGTCCCAGATAGACATTCAGAACCGCGAGGTTGTAATACGCGATGGCGAAATCCGGGTCGAGCTCGATCGCCTTTCGGGTCTCCGCGAGCGCCGGCTGGTATCGACCCAACGCTTTGCTTGGAAAACCCGCTACCATCGAGTGTGGTACCGGATCACGAGGATAGGTCTGCGCCCAGGCCTCATCGTTCTGCCGCGCCTTTTCCAGGTTTCCCGTCGCCAATCCTTCGTAAGTGGCGGTGATGTAGAACTTCTCCCGGTCACTGGCATGGTCCCGCAACTGCCAGGCCTTAGTAGTGTGTTCCA
>Ga0302326_10007287_pt1 | contig 24692 bp, 17 predicted proteins | sample Palsa_T0_3_FD_202264 | JGI IMG/M metagenome (GOLD analysis project Ga0302326, IMG submission 202264) | Peat permafrost microbial communities from Stordalen Mire near Abisko, Sweden - Palsa_T0_3 | ecosystem: Environmental > Terrestrial > Soil > Palsa > Peat permafrost | place: Sweden: Abisko... | reverse complement strand
AACAGAACCAACAGCGCAAAGCCCAGCGCACTGCCGGTTGACTTGGCAATAACATCCGCCAATGCCGGATCGCGAGATAGAAAGACCTGCGAGAGCTCCGCCGTCGTGGCCAGCGCTGCCCCGCACAGCACCGCAATCGCGCAGCGCAACGCCATCTGATGCACTCGCATCCCGCGCCAAGCCCACAAGAGCGATCCGAGGGCAAACCCCAGAGGCAGATAAAAGATGAGCTTTTCCCAGTTCTCTCTGGTCCGCCACAGGTCATTGTTGGTCAGATCAAACCGCTGATGGATCTGGCTGATGGCGCTGCCAAAGCCCGACGAAAAATCGAAGGGAAACATCCCGCCCAGGAGCACCATGAGCACGGTCAGCGCGACGAGCCAGCGAGCGATCGTTCGCCGAGCCTGCGCCGACTCGCGTTCGCCCGCAGTGTCGCGGATGTTGATGACGATGCGTTGCGCTGGAGCCATCTTTGCCAATTTAAGATTCGCCCATCTGGAGTTATCGGCGGTCCGGCGGCACAATCGCAATCCCAAACCCCGGATTTTGCGCTTCGCGCAGAACCGGGGATATCACTTCGCCGGCCGAGCTAGATGCTGCTATCGTCATCGTTCCAGGAAAATCGATTATGCACCCACACTTTTTGCTTGTCGCCCCAATCGTCGCTCTTTGTGCTCTGGCCCGGGTGGTCTCGGCCCAGACCGAGCCCCCTTCCTGGGTGTATGTGGCCGGCAAAGACGCAATCTCTCTCTTTCGCCTGGACTCCGCCGCGGGCATGCTCCAGCCGCAAGGCGTCGCCGCCCCAATTGGCGCTGGATTCCTCGCGTTTTCTCCTGACCAGCGGTCGGCGTACGCCATCACAACTTCCGTCACTGCGGATCACAAGCGGATCGGCGAGGTCCTCGCGTTTTCCGTCGATCGCGCCACCGGGCGTCTGACGCTGTTAAATCGCCAGCCCTCCGCGGGCGATGGACCATGCTTTGTCACGGTCGATCCACAAGGGAAAAATGCGCTGGTGGCGAATTACAGTTCGGCCACGGTGGCGGTCCTGCCTCTAAATTCCGAGGGCACCCTCCAGCCCGCCAGTTGTGTCATCAAACAGACCGGTTCGAGCATTGATCCGCTGCGACAGACGCATGCTTACGCGCACTCGGTGAATCTCGATCCGTCCGGCCGATTCGCCTTCGTCGCCGATCTGGGCGCGGACAAGCTCTTCATCTATCACTTCGATTCCGCCAACGGCAAGCTGACGCCGAGCGATCCGCCCGCAATGATCCTCCCGCCCGGCTCGGGACCGCGCCATTTCACGTTCGATCCGGCGGGAAAGTTCGCGTACCTCATCAACGAAATGGGCGGCAGCGTCGTCGTCTATTCCTTCGATGCGGTCGACGGCACTCTGAAGCAGGTGCAGCTGGTCAAGACTTTGCCGGAGGATTTTAAAGGCACCAACACCTCGGCCGAGGTGCAGGTGCATCCATCTGGAAAGTTTCTCTATGCATCCAATCGCCTGGGCACGGATTACCTCACCATTTTTTCGATCGATCCATCGACCGGCAAGCTGTCGTTGATCGGCTATCAACCGACGCTGGGCCGAACGCCGCGCAATTTCCGAATCGATCCAACCGGCAACTTTCTGCTCGCCGCGAATCAGGATTCAAATTCCATCGTTCTCTTTGCCATCGATCCCCATACGGGCAAACTGACACCGATCGGCCATCCGCTGGATATCGCTGCCCCAACATGCGTGAAATTTTTGCCGGCGACAGCGCGATGAAACCGGACTCGCCGCATCGATCCCTAAGGGACAGTTCGGCAACCATTTCGTTGCAAAAAAATTGGCGATAACTATCCTTCGATGATATTCGGTGTCTAAAGGCGAGTTGTTCGCGCTGTTGGCGCCTTGATCCCTTCCCTGAATCCAATGCCCGGGCGACCGTGCGTCGCCGCCGGTTTGGCCATCCGTGTCGGAGGCTCGCCATGCACGTTTCGATCACCGCTCGGCGTCGGAGCAGACTTTTTGCCCTCGCAGTGGGAGCGATTCCGCTGTCTCTCTGTTCACGGGCGTCCGCAGGCAGCTACTGGAACGACACCGGCACCTTCAGTTGGATAAATACCACTAATTGGGGAGTGAATTCCTCCAGCGGCACGCTTTCTCCACGAGATGCCGTTCATTCCGGACAGAGCGCAGCGCAATCCAGCTACAAATCCGTTCTGGCCAGCTTCAATAAATCCCCCAGCAATCTGGTGCCCGGTTCATCGCTGCGAATGGCTTCCCCAGCGTTGAGTCCCAATCTGGCAAGCGACCTGACGCTGGAAGTGAACCTTTCCACCGGCGATGTCTATCTGCAGGCGGCGACAGCGACGGCGTTCACCGGATACGACATTTTCGACAACAGCGGCAACCTGCTCGACTCGGGCGATCCCAACACGGACCTGAATGAATTGCTCCTGTCACAATCGACCAAGTCCAGCCAGGGCAATACAACCACCTATCGAAACGCCACGAACTATAAATTGTGGCACATCAGTCTCGATAGCGGCAGCAACCTTGCCGAAGCCCAGAACTACAGCAAATTGCTCCCCGGCACTGCCAGCAGTTACGACACAATAAACATTCCCGCCGGCGGGACGATCGATTTTGGCGATATCTACAATACAACCATCAACAATCAGGATCTCAATTTCAGCTTCCTGGAAGCTGATCCAACCAACGGCGGCAATCCCGTCACGGGCGCCGTCTATGGCGGAGAGGTGAACTACCTCAACGGTGCACCCAACGCGCCACTGTACTGGAAAAACAGTGCCGCCACCGGCAACTGGAGCAACAGCAATAATTGGAGCGCGGCGTCTCCAAATGGAACTGACAATGGTGGCTCTCCTGGTGGCAATTTCGACCAGGCCCTCATCACCAACGCTGACGCCCTGAACCACGTGATCACGCTCGACGAGAATGCTGCGATCTCTTATCGGCTGCAGATAGGCAACACGGGCGGCGGCACCGATACGTTGTCCCAGAGCGGTGCGTTTAACATTTCGACACCCACCGAGCAGGTTGGAGTGGGAGCCGGCGGGGTCGGTGTTCACAATCAATCCGCCGGGATCAACACTTATTCCAGTGCACTGGTTGTCGGATCGGATGCCAATAGCACCGGAACTTACAATCTCAGCGGAAGCGGCAGCATCAACATCAACGGAACCGAAACCTGGGTGGCATCGCCGGGGATGTATGTTGGCTACAATGGCAGCGGCAATTTTAACCAAAGCGCCGGCTCAGTTACTCTAGGGGGCGTTTTCAATCCTCTTCCAAATTCGCAGGGTATTCCCAATGTCAATCTTTATATCGGATTCGCCAGCGGCGGGGTCGGGACTTATGCCCTCAGCGGCACCGGCTCGCTGACGGTCTATGGCAATGTGTTCGTCGGTGGATCGAGCGCCGCGCAAGGCGGAACGGGCAACTTGACCATCAGCGGCGGTTCCATGTTGGTGTCAAACGGGTTGGTGTCAAACGGGGTAACCGTCTATCCCGGCAGCACCGTAACCCAATCGGGTGGCACGCTTACCGCCAACCAACTGACCGTCAATTCGGGCGGAACATTTGCGTTTACCGGTGGTACGCTAAACATTAACAGCGCAAGCGTTAACACTTCCGCGCCACTTGCGGTAGGCGACGGGACAAATCAGGCGTTTTTAAACTTGGCCGGCAGAAGCGGAGGTGGTAATGCGACCTACACTTTTCCACAGGGACTTTCGGTCAACACTAATTCGACCCTTGCGGGCGGAGGAACAATTACCAACGCCGGCGGGAACGCGCCGGTGACTGTATACGGCACGCTCTCTCCCACGGCGGTGCTCGATTCGAACTATTCCATCCAAATCAACGGCTCGCTCACGCTCGAACCTTCGGCCGCCTTTCTTACTCAGCGCGTCGGCTCCACGCCGAGCTTCGGATCGATCACCGCCACGGGCAATATTACCCTCGGCGGCGCGCTCGATATTTACGAAGATGCGGCAAACGAGTCCAAGACGTCATCCAACCAAGGCTTTGCAATTCTTTCAACTACGAGCGGCACGCTCGGGGGCACGTTCACAGACGTCGCCAGCGGCGGCCGATTGGAAACGGAGGATCGGTCGGGATCATTCCTCGTCACTGTCAACTCAGGAGCGGATGGAGATGTCGTTATCAGTGATTTCGTAGCCGGTCCCTTCGCCTATTACTGGAAGAACAGCGTCGTCGCGGGTAACTGGAGCAATGGCAATAACTGGAGCACGATCTCCCCAAGCGGAACTGACAACGCCGGCGCGCCTGGCAACGCCATTGACTTCGCCGAAATCACAAACACGGACGCGCTCAACCATGTCATTACCCTCGACCAGAGTGCGCTGATTCAATCGCTCCAAATAGGCAATACAGGCGGCGGAACCGATACCTTCTCCCAAACAAGCCGCTTGTATTCCATAAATGTAAACACCGAAGAGGTGGGTGTCGGGTCGGCTGGCATTGGTGTATATAGCCAATCGGCGGCTACCAACAGCGTCGAAGACGCTCTGATAGTCGGTGCTGACCAGGGAAGTGTAGGCACGTACAACCTTAGTGGTACCGGTTCCATCAACCTGGTTGCGATTCAAGGTACCACCCAAGGCATGTACATTGGCTACAACGGCCAAGGGACCTTCAATCAAAGCGCTGGGAGCGTAAGCCTCTCCATTTTTCCGGGCGCGAACCTCTACGTCGGCTACAGCAGCAACAGTGCCGGCACCTACCTTCTCAGCGGTGGCTCAGTCAGTGTAGCTAACAGCGCATACGTCGGTTACAGCGGTAACGGAACCTTCAACCAAAGCGGCGGGTCCGTTGCCTTCGCGCCCAATGCCGCCGGCAGCAACCTTTACCTCGGTTACAACGGCACGGGGGTCGGAACCGGTCTTCTCAGTGCAGGCACGCTCACCTTCAGTGAAGGCAGCGAATATGTGGGCTACTCTGGTAACGGCAGCTTTAACCAAAGCGGCGGGTCCGTTACGTTCCAGGGCATTGGCAACCTCTATCTTGGCTATAATAGTACCGGAATCGGGACCTACGTTCTGAGTGGAAGCGCCACAAGTACGTTGGCCCCCGACGCGGGCAACGAGTACGTGGGCTATAACGGTACAGGTACGTTCACGCAGAGCGGTGGCTACAACCATCCGTTTTATTTGTTCGTCGGCAGTTCCGGCCCGGGCATCTATTCACTTAGCGGCGGGACGTTATCGGCATTTTACGAAACCATCGGTGATGGTGGTTCCGGCACTTTCAATCAGAGCGGCGGCACTAACACATGCTACGGCGGTTTGGTGATCGGTGCTTCTGGCCAAGGAAGCTATCTTCTCAGCGGCAATGGCTCGCTTCAGAGCGGCGCGTCGGTCGGCTCCAGCACTAACTCCGGTGGAGTCGGCACATTCGCGATAAGCGGTGGCACCGTGTCCGGGGAATTGTCCGTTTACTCCGGCAGCACCCTGACCCAAACCGGTGGTACGCTCGGCGGCGGCGCCGAAATTAGCTCCGGCGCGACTTATAGCATGTCTGGCGGAACGCTCGATAGCGGCATTAGGGTCGATGCAGGCGGAAGTTTCACTATGAATGGCGGCACGCTGAATGTGAGTGAAGCAAACATCAATACCGGATCAACGTTCGTGGTTGGCGACGGATCGACCGCGGCAACCCTGAATATGAGTGGAAGTGGCGCATTTACCTTTGCGCAAGGCCTGTCAATTTCGACGGCCGCGACGCTCACGGGGGGCGGCACAATCACGAATGCTTCGACCTCGGTGCCGGTCGCCGTTTCTGGAGTAATCGCTCCATTGGCGGCGCAGAAATCCATCGCCATCAATGGGTCGCTTACGCTCGAATCTTCGGCGACATCGCTCATCCAGCGGATCGGCTTCACCCCGAGCTTTGGAACGGTTACTTCCACCGGCAACATGGCTCTCGCCGGCGTATTGACGTTAAGTCAGGACACGGTAAACCAAGCCGCGACCACCCCCGCCCAGAGCTTCGTCATCCTCTCGACCACCAGTGGCACGCTCAGTGGCGGATTCTCCGATGTCACCAGCGGACAGCGACTCAGCACTACCGATGGCCTGGGATCCTTTATCGTGACTGTGAATGACGGTCCAGACGGTGACGTGGTCTTGAGCGGATTTCAATTGACTGATACCGACTACTGGAAGGACGGAATTTCTAATGGTAACTGGAGCGGCAGCAATAACTGGAGCGCGACGGCTTCCAGCGGCCAGGACAATTCCGGTCCACCTGATGCCAACGCCAACGTCTACATCACTCATGCCGATGCTGTCAGTCGGGTTGCCACCTTGGACGAAAATGTTGCGATTCAGACGCTTCAGATCGGCAATACCGGCGGGGGGACGGATACTCTGTCTCAAACCAGCGCGTTCAACCTGACCATGAACTCCGAACAGGTGGGCATCGGGACCGGCGCAGTCGGCGTCCATACGCAATCGGCCGGTACCAATACTTATTCCAATGCGCTCATCGTCGGTGCGAGCTCTGGCAGCAGCGGCACCTACAACCTTAGCGGGACCGGCAATGTTAATATCAGCGCCAGTACAACCGGCGCACTGGGGATGTGCGTTGGCGAAAACGGCAGTGGTACTTTCAATCAGAGTGGTGGCTCTGTGACGGTCGGAGGCGCTGCCAACGCTAACCTCTATCTCGGCTACAACGGTGGTGGGACCGGAACCTATGCACTCAGTGGGTCGGGCGCACTGACCGTCAACGGAAGTGTTTATCTGGGTGGCTCAAGCACCGCTTTGGGCGGAACTGGCACGCTCAACATCAGCGGCGGTTCAATGTCCATCTCCAACTCGCTCAATATCTTCAGCGGCAGCAGCGTAACTCAATCCGGCGGCACGCTCACAGCAGGCAATATCTCCGTTTATTATAACGGAGCGTTCACCTTGAACGGCGGTACGCTCAACATCGGTAGCGCAGGTTTTAACAACACGACATTTGCCGTTGGGAATGCATCGAGCGCGGCGACATTAAATCTGATTCCGTCATCGCCGTCGGCAACCTTTACCTTTCCACAAGGCTTATCAGTGTCACCTTTGGCCACCCTCAGCGGTGGCGGCCTCATCGTCAACGGCAGCGGCCTAAACGCACAAGTTTCTGTATATGGCACGATCGCTCCGGCAGCGCAGAGTTCCTTAACCGTGGTCGGCTCCCTTACGCTGCAGTCCTCGGCAACAACGCTGTTTCAGCGTGTCGGTCCTACGATCAGCTTTGGCAGTGTCCAAACCAACGAGGGCACTCTGACGCTCGCGGGTGTGTTGGCGGTGTACGAAGATGCGGTTAACGAGGCCGTCACAACCTCAAGCCAGAGCTTTATCGTCATAGAGGCGTACAGCGGTGGAACTCTTAGCGGCGCGTTCTCCAACATCGCCAGCGGTCAGACCCTTACCACCACCGATGGCACGGCCAACTTCCTCGTGACGATTAACGAAGGCACCAATGGCGACGTGATTCTGAGCGACTTCCAGCCGGTGCCCGAGCCGAGCAGCTTGGCGCTGCTGGGACTTGGTGCCTTTGGATTGCTCAGCAGGCGGCGACGCGGGAAGCACGCCATGGCGCAAACAAGCCGCGGCCGCCTCACTTGATCACATGTGCGCTGCCGATCGCGTCATCGATGCGGCGGACCAGGGCCCAGTCGTTTTTGTAGTTCACCGGAATAAACTTGGTCTGCCCGGTGGAGCTGAAAAGCTTTTCCAACCCAGTGCCTTTCCAATCGAAGTCCAGCAGCGCTGCGCGGATTTTATCCGCCAGGGCGGGTTTGAGGTTGTAGGCGTAGCCCATCGCGGCGGTGGGGAAGAGTTCGGAGGAATAGATGATGCGAAAAGCGGATTTCTTGATTCGGCCCTCGGCGACGGCGCGATCCAGAACATCGCTGGCGACGGCGGCGGATTCATAGGTGCCGTCGGCGATATGGGCGATGGAACTGTCCTGTCCGCCGGAGTAGCGGAGATTAAAATCGCGTCCGGGAAGCAGATTAAAGTCCTGGCTCAGCAGCACGAGCGCTGCCTTGTAGCCACTGTTGGAGCTCGATTCGGTGACTCCCAAATCGTGCCCCTTGATATCGGCCAGAGTCTGCATGGTGCTGTTGGCCGGGACGATGATCAACATGTGATACCCATCTTCGGCGCTTCCGCCGAGTCGGCAGACCGGAACAAATCCGCAGGCATCGACGGCAAGAGGAATCGTTCCCGTGCTGAAGCCCGCGATCTGCAGCTCGCCGTCGCGCAGGGCCTTGAGTTCGTCGTCGGTATCGGCGATCAGCGTATATTTCACTTGCTTTCCCGTCGCCTGGGAAAGATGGTCCATGAGCTCCTTGAATCCGTCGCGGAATTTCTCGGGATCGGCGGTGGCGACGTAGCTGATGTTGAGCACATCAGGATCGATCTGTTTGGTTGGATCCGCGGGGGGATCGGCGACGAGATTGCCACTGGCGTCGGTGTACGGCGCCGCGAGTTTGTTGACTACAGGCGCGGTTAAACCGATGAGGCGGAGTGAAACCTCGTTATTGGTTTGAATGCGCTGCTGCGAGAGCGTCTGAATCTGGAGGTAGATCACCACGCCAAAAACCGCGACCGCAACCACGGAGGCAAGGACAGCAACGACACTGAGCGTGAAAGGCTTTTTTGGGTCTGACGGTGACATACGTGGATATCCTGTCGTTTACCAACTCCGGAATGACGCAACTCGTAGTTTTTACGCTGAAATTGCGGCGAGATGCAACAAGATTCGCGATTTTCAGCAGGACCAGCTCATCAAGCCACATCTTGAAGAACCTTGAGCGGTTGTCGAACGGCCTGACTAGCTGGCTCGGCAGCGACGGGATTTTTCTTCACATTAGCATCGTCCGCCGTCGAATGCCGAATTGGATGAGCGAGGGACAGGATAAACTCGATAACCTCGGCGATCCACACCATTCCAGCATGAAGCAGGGTCCATAACTGCTGCTGTCGTCGAAAAGAATCGCGCTCCCGCAAAATCTGCATGATCCGACGCGGGCGCAAGTGGAAGCGCAGCTCAAGCCATTTCACTCGAGCAAAGAGGGCGGTGCGGGTCATAAAAGGCTGCGCCAGCACCTGGTGCCGATAGTCCCACTTTCGCAGATCGGGTTCCACGATGGGCCGGCCGGCGGCGCCACGGCCAAAGGGTGTCCAGTCATGGGGGGTTACATACATCGCGTTGAGCCAATCGCCGTCGTAATGGGCGAGCTGTTGTCCGGCGGTGCGAAAGGTGGCGGAGGTTTCATCGCGGAGGCCGACGATGTGCCCGACGACGGAGAAGATGCCATTGCGCTTGAGCAGTTGGCAGGCTTGGTGATCGTGGCGCGTCGTCGAGCCCTTGCGCACCTGCCGAAGCACATCATCGCTGGTGGATTCGACGCCCATGAGGACATACAGAATGCCGGCCTTGCGGTACAGTGGCAGGAGATCGGCATCACGGACGATGTCCGTGGCGCGAATGGTGGCGAAGAAGTACATCCCAAGATCCCGGAACGCTATCTCCTCGAGCAATTTCATCCACACCTCTCGTCGCGTGGTGGGATTCTCATCGGCAAGCGTGAGGAAGCGGACGCCGTGCGTACGGCCAAGCCATTCGATTTCGTCCGCGAGTTTGACGGGATCGCGGTGGCGCCATCGCACCCAAAATTCATGCTGACCGCAATAAGTACATTTGTGCGGGCAACCTCGGGAAAACTGCACGATGGCCGCGCGACCCAAGCCAAAGCAGCGGTAGGCGTCCCAGTCTTGAATCAGTTCCCAACCGGTGCGAAACGCATCGAGCTTCTCGACCGGCGGCCGACTCGGCATCGAAATGATCTTGCCACCATCCCGAAATGAAATACCTGAGACGGACCCGAGTTTTTCGCTCGATGTTGCTGTCGCCAGTGCTACGGCGGTCGCTTCGCCTTCACCACGCGCGATGATGTCCACGGCCGGTTCGGCCGCCAGAATTTGTTCGGCGTGGTAGCTGGGATACACACCCCCATAGACAGTTATCGCTTCCGGGCATCCTTCCTTGATGGCGCGCAACATGGAGACACAGGTTGGATGCGCCGGCGTTGACCCGGCATGGCCGGTCATAACCAAATCAGGTCTAAATCGCTGAGCCTCACGCACGATGGCAGGGATGGACATGTGTCGGCATTCTGCATCCAGCAGGCGAACCGTATGACCGCCATCCAGCAGCGCCCCGCCCACCATGAGCAATCCAAGCGGAACCTGATGACCAACGCCAAAATTCGAAGTGGTCGTCTGATATGGAGGATTGACTAGCAGGATGTTCACGCCCGGCCTTTCCGTGAAGGATCACTTATGACCTTACACAGATTCTCGCGACAGGGGCGTTGAAAGGTGCGAAACCTCTGACGATCATTTCGAGAAGAAGCTCTTGATCGCGTAGACCGTCGCCTGGCGCTGCATTGTGGCAATGGATTCGAGAAGCGGAATTTCCTTCGGGCACACTTCGACACAGTTGCCGGCTTTGCTGCAATCGGCCAGGCCGCCCTCTTCCATTAAGGCGTCCAGTCGTTCCTCTTTCAGCGCCGCGCCCACGGGATGTTCGTTGAATAAGCGAGCCTGGCTGATCACCGCGGCGCCGACGAATTTGTTGACCGGCGTGTATTGCGGGCAGGCTTCCAGGCAGCAGCCGCAACTGATGCAGCGGCTCAGCGGATAGCGCTCTTCCTGGAGCTCCTGGCTGATCGGCGGCCCCGGCCCCAAGTCATAGGTGCTGTCGATGGGAACCCAGGCTTTGACGCGCTTGAGATCGTCAAACAGCCGCTGGCGATCGACCCACAGATCGCGGATGAGGGGGAATTTACTCATCGGCTCGAGCGTGATTAATTCGCCGGGGGCGGCGAGCTTGTCGACCAGCGCGGAGCAGGATTGCCGCACCTTGCCGTTGATCACCATGGTGCACGCGCCGCAGACTTCTTCCAGACAGCCCGAATCGTAGACGGGCGGCGTGGTGGGCTTGCCCTCAACCGTTGTTGGATGCGCCGCGATCCACTGCAGGCACGAAATGATGTTCATATTCGGACGGCGAGGCACGGCGAACTCTTCCCAGCGCGAGGGCTTGCCCGGTCCGTCCTGACGCAGAATGCGGAGCGTGATCGTTCCATTCTGCGCGGGAGAATCAGCGACGGTGGTCGAATCCATGGCCGAATCGTATGGATCGGCGGCTCAGAAATCGAGCATAAAGCGGGTCCGCGTCAGGCGGCATCGCGACTGGGCTGCTTTGCATCGGGATCCTTCATCTGGACATCTTTTTCGATCGACTTGATTTCTACCCTTCCCTTCTGGATTTCCAGTCGCAGGCGGCCGTAGAGGTTCAGATAAAAGTTGGCGACCAGAACGAGTGAAAAAAAGGCGATCACATAACCACGCCAGTCGTCCAGCAAAAGTTTGTATCCGGTGAAGAGCACGAAGAAGAGCGCCACGTAATGGCTGAAGCAGTATTCGCAGGTGAACAGATAGAAAAACTTGCGGCGCAGCACATCGTCGCAAATTTTGCTCTTGTACTGGCACCACTCGCGCGGCTCGCGGAAGACATCTTCGAAAATAACGGTCCGAACCACGCAGGCGATGGGGATGGCGATGACGAACAGGCCAAACAGTTGCTCGCCGATGGTTTGGAAACGGCCGATGGGCATAACGCGGTTATATGGCGAAGTTGGATGGTGCGGAACCGACGATATTGGACCACTGGATTGCCGACGCATCGGCAAGTTGCTCGATTTATGCCTTTTGAACTAGAATGCATCAAATGAGCAGCTCTGAAATACTTGCTGAATTGCCTAGGCTCCCGGTGGAGGAGCGGATGCAGCTCTTTGCGAGACTATGTGAGTTGCAAGAGCAGGATCTCGTGAGGGGCGTTGGTCCAACGCAACACGAAATGGAAATGCTAGACAAGGCGCTGAGCGATTTTGAACGCGATGGAGATCATGGGCTGCCGTGGCGCGAGGTGATGCGCGAGATTCGTTCCTCGGGCAGACTGTGATCTGGCACGTTTCTCTCCGCCCGGCCGCGTCGAGGGACCTTCGCAAGGCGCGGGATTGGACAGGTTTCCTTACCGAATTTTCTTTCGCATTGCGGGTGACGAAGTAATTGTCTTTCGGATTGTTCATGCCGCGCGCGATCACCAGACCATGCTGGGGTGACGACGTCGGTTGGATGGTTTAGACGCTCGCTCCAACCGCCTGGCGTACGTACCGATACGCATTTTGAAAGATTTGGAGTCCGGGTCCATCGCCGTTTGGATCGATTCCGCGGCTGGTCCACGCGGGGTGCTGCATGGGGCTGAGATGGCGTTCGGGATGCGGCATCAATCCGAAGACCAGCCCGGTGGCGTCGCAGACACCGGCGATGTCGTCAGTGCTTCCGTTGGGATTGTCGGGCCAATGCCCGGCGGGGGAACTGCCATCAGCGCCCGTGTAGACCAGTGCGATCTGATCGTTTTCCTTGAGGGCCTCTCGTACGGCCTGGTTCGCCGGCACGAATTTGCCTTCGCCATGGGCGATGGGCAGCTCCAGTGGAGCGAGCCCGACGGTCCAAATACATTTGCTTGATCGAGCGGCCAGATGCACCCAGCGGTCGATGAATCGGCCGGAGTCGTTATTCGTCAAGGTGCAGGTTTGGCCGGTCTTGCCGGCCAGTGGGCCGGGCAGCAGATCGGTCTTGACCAGAACCTGAAAGCCATTGCAGATTCCAATGATCGGTTTGCCCGCGGCGATGAAATCAAGCAGGCCATCGCGCAGATGTTGCGCGATCTGGTTGGCGAAGATTCGGCCAGCGGCAATGTCGTCGCCATAACTAAACCCGCCGGGGATGGCCAGGGATTGGTAGTCGCGCAATTGGGCGGGGGATTCGAGCAGGCGATTGATATGCAATCGCTCGGCGTGGAAGCCGGCCTGTTCAAATGCAAAAGCGGTTTCGCCATCGCAATTGGTTCCGGCGGTGCGGAGGATCAGGGCGCGGGGAGCCATGTGCGGGAGTTTATGTGGGAAAGTGAGGGAGGGAAACCCGCGGGACAAATCCGAAGCCCGAAAATCGAAATCCGAAGCGCAAATTCGAACGATGAAATTTGAAACTCGAATGATGTTCCAATGTCCGAAATACCAGGATTCAAACAGTGGCTTGCGTTAACTGGCCGTTGAAGCGGCCAGTCCGCTGGGCGGGGGCACGCGGTATTGGTCAATTACACCGATTGGTTCGAAGCCGAAATCTTTGAAAAGGGCTTGTGCGGCGACCTCGCTGGACGATGTTGAGAGCACAACGTGCTTGAACAGGGCACGGGCGCAGATTTCCAGCGCGCGGCTCAGCATCAGTTTGCCCAGCCCCTGACGGCGGTATCGCTGGGTCACATAAAGCTGATCGATTCGGCCAATTTCCCCCATCGCCAGCACGGCGACGCCGGCCACTCCGTGGCCGTCTCGGAGCGCCAGAAGCGCATCGACATGTGGATCATCCAGATGCAGCAAGGCGGCGTCGGTCTGCTGAGCATCGCCGCCGGTCATTTCCTCGGCCAGTTGACGGGCGTGCCGGAAGCTGGCACGGGCCGGAATGATTTTGCTGCCGGGCGGGATCAGCAGCGGTGACGCGGCGGGCTGGCGGCCGAGTCTGAAGATGTCGCGCGAGTCGGCGGACCACCCCAGGGTCAGGAGCCGCTGCTTGAGCGCATCCGAACTGCCCGATGGGTTGGGAATCAGAGCGCGAAGATGGGAACCCTTTTCTTGATAGAACGCTTCTGCGGTCGCGATTGCATCGGTCGGATCGGTCCCTGGTGCCACCGCGGCATCCATCAGGATATTCGCCTCCGTTACCTGGGACAGTTGGGGGTTGAAAAGGGCGGTTCCCAGATCGAGGAGCTGTTCCTCAGCCAGATGGCGCGACCAGTGGAGCTGGGTCTGATGGAAAAGGCGGACCAGCGTTTGAGGCGTCGCCTGTGTCGCCAATGGAGTGGTCACCTGGAGAATCGGCAAAGGCATTGCAGGGATTGTACCCCGCTGAGCGATCTCGCGGATTTTATTGCACCATTTGGCCCCCGTTGACGTATGATTGCATGGCGGTGAGTGTCTTTGAGGGTCCTAGCCTCCCGCGAGGAAATCAGTTGTATATTTATTGGCCGCTGTTCCGCAGGAGCCGCAATGTTGAACGCGGCAGCATAACCAGTTACACCATGCCAGTGACGCTCGATCCCACCGCCTTGATACCATTTGGGAACGGCAAGGAGATTTGAAATGGCTACTCCACGATTTGCCTGGGGCATCGATATCGGCAACCGGGCTCTCAAGGCCGTCAAGCTCGTCCGCGCCGGTGACGGCCTGCGCGTCGATGACTTTGAATTGATCGAACACGAAACAGTTCTTTCCAACGCCGGTGACAACCGCGAGGCACTGGTGCAATCGGCGCTGGCGAATTTCATGGCGCGGCATCCGATCAAGGGCGGCGTTGTTTCGGTGGGCGTGAGCGGCCAGGCGAGCTTCGCCAGGTTCATTAAACTGCCGCCCGTCGAGGACAAGAAAATCCCCGAAATTGTGCGGTTCGAGGCGATCCAGCAGATTCCGTTCCCGCTGGATGATGTCGAATGGAGCTATCAGCTTTTTCGAAGTCCTGACAGTCCGGATGTGGAAGTCGGCATTTTTGCGATGCGCAAGGAGCTGGTCAATCGCTTCATCAAAGACTTCACCGACTTTGATCTGAACGTCCAGATCGTTCAGATGAATCCCCTGGCGGTTTACAATGGCCTGTATCAGGACAACCGATTCACCGGCACGACCATGGTCATCGACATGGGCGCCGAGAACACCGATCTGATCATCGCCGACAACGACACGATCTGGATGCGGTCGATCCCCATCGGTGGGAACAATTTTACGCAGACGCTCGAAAAGGCGTTTAAGCTTCCGTTCCCCAAGGCGGAAGAACTCAAGCGCAACGCCGCCACCAGCAAATACGCGCGCCAGATTTTCCAGGCGATGCGGCCGATCTTCGCCGATCTGGTCGCCGAGATTCAGCGGTCGATGGGATTCTACGCTTCGGTGCATCGCGATTCGCGGATCAAGAAGGTGATCGCGCTGGGCGGCACGTTCCGTCTGCCGGGATTGCAGAAGTATCTCCAGCAGAACTTGCAGCTTGATGTCGAGGGCTTGGACAGCCTGGGCAGCGCCGGCCCGACCGACGCGAAGCTGGCGGCGGTGTTCAACGAAAACCTTCGCGCCAGTGCGGCGGCCTACGGACTGGCGGTGCAGGGGATGGGCGAGGGCAAGATCTCCAGCAGCCTTCTGCCAACAGCGATCCGCCGCGAGAAGATGTGGAAGGAAAAGACCAAATGGTTCGCCGCCGCCGCCGCGCTGTTCGTGGTGGGCACGGGCGTTGCCGTCGGCAAATACGCCCTCGAGGATTTCCAGTACAAGCAGCAGGCGGACGCGCGGGCGCAGATCGCGGCGATCAATAGCAAGGCGACCGGATTCGACACCACCTGGGACCAGATCGCAGCCTCGGGCGCCGACGACCGCCAGCAGATTCTCAATGTCAAATCGCTTGCCCAATATCGCACGCTCTGGATCGATCTGCTCAATGACCTGCAGCAGGCGATTCCACAGCCTCCGCCTCAAGTTAAACAAGCGCTCGATGCCGGGAATAAAGATCTGCTCATGAAAACTCCGCGCGACAAACGCGGCGTGGTTCTGATCGACGCGATCTACTCTAAATTCTACGGCGATCTGAATTCGGTATTGATCGATCCTCAGTTTCAGCGGTTTGTTATTGATAATCCAACCGGCGCCGGCGGATTCATGACCGATGTGAATCCCGATGCCACCCTGGGCGGCTCTCCCGACAGCCTTAACCCCGGTGGCCCTACTCCCCCGCCGGATCCCAATGCTCCCCAGCCTCTGCCTCCGCCTCCCGGCGGAACTGTTCGGGGCGGGCCCAACACGCGTGGGTTTATCATCACCCTCAAATGCACCTGCCCCGACGCTGACGCGGTAGCGCTGATTTACAAGCAGCTCGTCGAGACAAATCTCATGAACATCTGGCCATCGGCCACCCGGCCGCGAATGGAATACGGCGTTGCCAAGGCGATGATGGTGAAGGCTAACCAGATTGGTGATGATCCCCAGCGGCTCCAGCAGCTCAAAGCGCAATATGACACGGCGTTGCGGGCAAAGGCGATAGCGGATCAGGCGGCCGCCACAGCCAAGGCGGTTGCGGATCAGGCGATGGCGGCCGCCAACCCATCGGGTCAGCCAAGAGCGGGACTTTACGGCGTTCCCCAGATGCAGCCTGCCGGTGCCGATACCGTCGTGCCAAACCCCGCCGACGCCTTCAATGATCGCTTGACGGGCGAAGACATGCGCAAGGATTGGGAGTTCACGATACTGTTCGCCGTTCAGCTTGATCCGCCGCCACCGCCCACACCGGCGCCGGGCGCGGCACCGGCGGCGCCAACCGGCCCGCAGGCTTCGGCGGCGCCAATCATCCGCTTGCAATGAGAATCGAATTTACCGGTGCATTTACGCGACAGTCCCAATGTCCTAATCTTCGACACCGCTGTTTTGAAAGGTGATTTATGCGCGCGGCTTTAGCGGTCATCAAGAAGAATCTCCTGAGCATTATTTGCGGCGTGATTGCGCTGGCGGCAATCGTCGCAGTCTTCGTCTGGCCCATCAACGGTTACTTCGCCGATCTGCAGACCCAGGTCGATGCGCGCAAGGCCGCTTATTCCACCGCCACAACCCTTTTGCATAAGCAGCGAACCTTGCCCGTGCTCGATCCTTTGAGCACAGACCCCCAGCCCCTCAAGGATTTCCCTACCGATCCTGTGATTGCCCGGGGGAGCCTGGCTGAGAAAGCGATCGCAGACGAGAGCAAGGCGATGCTCGATACCGCCACGAAACTGGTCACCCATCAGCCCTTGTATGCCAGCGCCCTTCCCGATGGCGGCACCATGGATGCGACGTATTTCCTGCGCAAGTATCAACAGGTCATGACGTTTCCCAACAGCGATCCAGATCAGTCCAAGCTCACGCTCCCAGTCGCAATTCTGCATGCGGGCATGCCCCCCGCCGACGTTGACATCAAAGCCCGCCAGGATGATGTCAAGAATCAGATCACCAAGGAAAAGACACAGACAGACAGTAGCGGTACTGCTATCAACGCGCCTGAGGTGGCGGCGGCGGTCGATCAGGCGGTGCAAGCGGTCCCTGCTGAAATGCGCACCGACGCGGCAACCCAGAACCAGATGTACATCGCCCCCGATGCTTTTCACCTCAACCCCGCTCTCACCGGCGTCAATCCTCCAAGCACCGTCGCGATGTTTAACGGGCAGGTTGGACTCTGGCTCTTACAGGATGTGTTCACCGCCCTGGCGTCGGCCAACAAGGATGCTGATGGCAAGGATTTGGTCGGGGGCGTTCCCGTCTCAAGCGTCAAGCATCTCATCAAGATCGAGTTCACCAATGGGGATGATTTCTTCAAGCCCGTCTATAGCACCGACGCATCATCCCCGCCGCCTTCGTCCGATGCGCTTCATCCGGCTCGAATGCTCAACGTCTCTCCCACCGGGCACGTTTCCAACGGCTTGTATGATGTGATCCCGTTCAAATTGCGGATCGTTGTTGACACAGAGAAAGTGCCCGCGGTGCTGGAAGCGCTTTCCAAGGATCGCTTCATTACGGTTTTGCGCATGGATATGCTGACCGTCGATTCCGGTCTGGCGGTCCTGAACGGCTTTTTGTACGGCAGTAAGCCCGTCGTGCAATTGAATCTCGATTGCGAGGAGCTCTTTTTCCGAGCTGATACGTTGCCCTATATGCCTGATTCGATTCGCAAGGCCCTGGGAATTACGCCCCCGCCAACAGCAGCACCAGCGGCAGCGGCAGCGGCGCAGTAAGGGTCAATCAACTGTTTGCATGGGTGTGCCATGAATAAAATTCTCGCCTTTCTCGAAAAGCAGGTGCAATGGATCGCCCTGGGATTGGGTGGGCTGTATCTGGGTTACATGATCTTCACCTATGCCGTGCAGACGCCGGTGTTGGAACCCGGGATTGCGTCCACGCCGCTCACGCCCGGCGAGGTGGACCCTCAGATCCTCGAGAGCGCTGATACTCCCCTCGAAGCGGCAATGAAAGATACGAACGTGCCCGAGATGACAGTTCCGAATTTTATCGACCAGTTCAAAGCGGATATGGACTTCTCGAATCTCACGCTGACCCCGCTCTCGCTTCTTCCGGACAGTCCAGTGTTGCCCTTTAACGGACAAGGCAGCTTGGCTCGTGTGGTCGTTCCGGACCGTCCGATCAACGCACTTCCAGCACTGCCCCAGGCAGTATTCGTCGATTACAGCACCGGCAAATCCAATGTTCAGCCCCTTGTTCCTCCCGCCGGGGGAGCCAGTCCCGCTCCGCCAGCCCCCGCCGGGAATGGCGTGCAGTTGGTTGCGGGATCTTCCGACAAGTGTTGGGTCACCATCAGTTACAAGATCTCGCCCAGCGATCTGGCCAAGGCGTTCAAAGCGGCGAATATCCCAACCTGGACGGAGCACACCACCATTCTCCAGGTTCAGCTCACGCGCGAGGAAGCATTGCCGGGCGGGAAATGGTCCGATCCAAAGCTCATTACGCCGATCAACAACCAGGCTCTTCTGCCATTTCCTGCGCCAAACGATGCCAACCAGCAACAGGCTTTTCTCACCTGGGCCACCGGTCACGTAAGTGACATTCTTCAACCCGTCTTCTATCAGGTGATCAAAGGGGATCCGTGGCACGCCCCCGGGCAGATCATCGCGGCAATTGCGCCGGCGGCGCCCGCGCCTCTGGATCCGTCCCAGAACTATCCGAACAGCGTGCTCTCACAGTATTCGGCTCAAGATCGGTTGGCTTATTGGCAGGCAAAGGCGAAGCTCAAGGCGAGCCAGCCGCGCCCCAGCGGGCGTTCGGCGCCAGCGGCGCCTGGAGCTCGGAATAATTCATCGCCCGATGCGATCGGCTCGGAGATTTTTGCCGACGTGATCCCCCCCAATCCTGATGCACCAGCGTCGGCCAGCCCCGGGGCGCCGGCTGATCTCTCTGCACAATTTCCGATTCCACAGGGCGATTTTGATCCCAACCTTGTTACCGCGGATATCACCGGCTGGGCACACGATGACACCGCCGAGCCCGGCCATACCTACCGCTACATGATCTCTTACCGCATCAAGAATCCAATCTTTGGCACGAACGCGGCGAAGAATAATCCGAAGCTGGCCGCGGTTTTCGATATCCAAAGCCCACCCGGTTCCTGGAGCAATCCGATCAACGTCGCCAGCACCACCAGCTTCTTCGTCTACGCCAACAGCCGGCCCGGCGCGCCCAGTGCTCGGTTCAAAGTCTACAGATGGCAGAACGGCGTGGAGCGGTCGCACGTGTTTGAGGTTGCGCCCGGCGACATCATCGGCGGCAAGGACGGCGACGTCGATTACAACACCGGATGGACCGTCGTCGATCTCCGCTTTGACGATCCGCATAACCCCGATTCGATGACCGTCCTCGTCATGGATCCCAGCGGCGTTCTCGCTCGCCGCGATTACCGATCCGATCAGGCCAAGCCCGAACTCAAGGCACTCGATCAGCAGGTCAGTATCGCCCCCGGCACCGACCAACTCGCAGGAGGCGCAAACCGAACACCCTGATCGATTTACGGCGAAGTGCATCGTACGGCTGTTTTTTCAATCGGGGCGGACGGAATCGTTATCTTCTCTGCGAAATTGCAGAAGGTAATTGAAATCGGACCGGCCGAGTCCTATATTCCTTTGCTGTATCACGAATCAGGATATTCGCGAGGTGTGCTTTGCTCCGTCTGGGAAAAAGAGCCGAATATGCTTTGATTGCGTTAGCGCATTTGGCGCAGCGGCCCCAAGGAATCACCTCGGCTCGCGAGATCGCCCAATCGTACCGGCTGCCCGTGCCATTGATGATGAAGTTGCTTAAGTCGCTTCATCATAAAGGCTTGGTAAAAAGTATTCGAGGCGTCCATGGCGGATATCAATTGCGTGCCGACCTCCGGGCCGTTTCGCTCGATGATCTGCTGCAAATGCTTCGCCCCGCGCCTGTGATTGCGTCGGACCAAGCGCCGGGCGCGGGAGTGCCCCTCGCGGCAATCGATTCCCCCTTGACGGCCCTGCGCTATAAGATGCAGCGTTTCGTCAAGGACGTAAAGCTCTCGGATCTGGTCCTGCCGGGCCGGCGCATTGATGTGCCGGTGGAACTGGTTGGAATTGAAAAATCAAAAGCCGGCCTGATGGCCGGCGTGTCGGCCTAGAGGATTTTCAAATCCTCGCCCCAGCCGGGCCATCGCCGGCCGGTCCGGCTTGTAAAACAGTCTTGTCGCATGAGTGATCCTCTATAGGAGTCTGATATGGCTATTTCTCTCTCTGAATCGGCTGCCCGCGAGATCAAGGACATTATCAAGCAGCAGAATCTCCCCGAAGATACCACGCGTCTCCGCGTCGGCGTCAAGGGCGGCGGCTGCTCCGGTTTCTCCTACATGCTCGACCTCACCGAAGAGCCCAAGGGTGAAATGGACGAAGAGCTCGAAGCCCATGGAGTAAAAATCCTCTGCGACAACAAGAGCTATCTCTATCTCAATGGAGTGGAGATCGACTTCAAGGACGAGGTGATGGGCCGCGGTTTTGTCTTCAAGAATCCCAACGCAACCAGCACATGTGGCTGCGGCAGCTCGTTCCAGGCCTGATCTTCTCTTCGTTTAGCCGGCGAGCCATGCTCGCCGTTTATTCGACAGGAAGCGCATCTTTTCCGGAGCCGACGGAACCCCCGCCGGTCTTAAAGTGCCCACCGCCGATGCTGAAATCGAAACGCTCGCCAGCGCCGAGTACAAGTGGGGCTTCATCACCGATATCGAAGCCGACTCCGCTCCGCCGGGACTAAACGAGGATACCATCCGCTTCATCAGCCATAAAAAGGCTGAGCCCGATTGGTTGCTCCAGTGGCGACTCAAGGCCTATCGCCACTGGCTTACGATGGAAGAGCCAACATGGCCGATGGTGCATCATGCGCCCATCGATTATCAGAGCACGATTTACTATTCGGCCCCCAAACCGAAGCTCAAATCGCTCGATGAAGTCGACCCGGAACTTCTGGCCGTCTACGAAAAGCTCGGCGTTCCCATGAACGAACGGGCAGCATTGCTTGGCGTCGAATCCCCCAACATCGCCGTCGATGCCGTCTTCGATTCGGTCTCCGTCGCCACCACCTTCAAGAAATCCCTCGCTGAGAAGGGGATCATCTTCTGCGGCTTCTCCGATGCCGTGAAGGAACATCCCGAATTGGTGCGGAAGTATCTCGGATCGGTCGTCCCCTATTCCGACAACTATTTCGCCACCCTCAACAGCGCCGTCTTCACCGACGGCAGTTTCTGCTTTATCCCCAAAGGCGTGAAATGCCCGATGGAGCTGAGCACCTATTTCCGTATCAACGCCAAAAATACCGGGCAGTTCGAGCGCACGCTGATCATCGCCGACGAGGGTGCAAGCGTGAGTTATCTGGAAGGCTGCACCGCGCCCCAGCGTGATGAGAATCAGCTCCACGCGGCCGTCGTGGAACTGGTCGCGATGGACAACGCCTCCATCAAATACAGCACCGTTCAGAACTGGTATCCCGGCGACAAGCAAACCGGCAAAGGCGGAATCTACAACTTCGTCACCAAGCGCGGCGCCTGCCGCGGCGTAAATAGCAAAATCAGTTGGACGCAAGTCGAAACCGGCTCGGCCATCACCTGGAAATATCCAAGCTGCATCCTCCAGGGCGACAACAGCATCGGTGAGTTTTACAGCGTCGCGCTGACCAACGGCATGCAGCAAGCCGACACGGGCACGAAGATGATCCACATCGGCAAAAACACCAAAAGCACCATCGTCTCCAAGGGAATCAGTGCCGGCAAAGGACAAAACACTTATCGCGGCCTGGTGAAAATCCTTAAGGGCGCGACCAACTCCCGCAACTACACTCAGTGCGATTCGCTGCTGCTGGGCGACAAATGCGGCGCGCACACCGTGCCGTACATTGAGGTTCGCAACACCACCAGCCGCGCCGAACACGAAGCCAGCACCAGCAAGATCGGTGAAGACCAGTTGTTCTATTGCAAGACCCGTGGCATCAGTCTCGAAGACGCGGTGAGCATGATCGTCAACGGCTTCTGCAAGGAAGTGTTCAAGGAGCTCCCGATGGAGTTCGCCGTCGAAGCCCGCAAGTTACTTGGAGTCAGTCTCGAAGGCAGCGTTGGATAAGAGTTTTGTCCACGAATTGGCACGAATAGACACGAATGAAGAAAGAGAGGAGCGAAGGCGAACGGGTCGAGTGAAGCAATCAATGGGTCGGACGTCTTATTCCCTCTTATTGGTGTTCATTCGTGCCAATTCGTGGACAACTCTTCTGTGATTAGATGGCATTGCTAGAAATCAAAAACCTCCACGCCCGTGTCGCCGCCGCCGGCGGACGGGACATTCTCAAAGGCGTCAATCTCACGATCGACGCCGGCGAAGTCCATGCGATCATGGGCAAGAACGGCGGCGGCAAGAGCACGCTCGCGCAGGTGCTCGCCGGCCGCGAGGCCTATCAAGTGACCCAGGGCACGATCACGTACAACGGTCATGATCTCCAGGAACTCTCCGCCGAGGAGCGCGCCCGCGAGGGCATCTTCCTCGCCTTCCAGTATCCCGTTGAAATCCCCGGCGTTTCGACCAGCTATTTCCTCAAGGCCGCCGTCAACGCCATCCGCAAGCATCGCAATCAGCCCGAGCTCGACAGCTTCGAGTTCCTGAAAATGGTAAAGGACAAGATGCAGCTTCTGAAGATGGACCAATCCTTCATGAACCGCGCGGTGAATGAAGGATTCAGCGGCGGCGAAAAAAAGCGGAACGAAATCTTCCAGATGGCCGTATGCAATCCCAAGCTCGCGCTGATGGATGAAACCGACAGCGGACTCGACATCGACGCCCTGAAAGTCGTTGCTAACGGCGCCAGCAGTCTTCGTGGCCCCGATCGCGCGATCATGCTGGTGACGCACTATCAGCGGTTGCTCGATTACATCCAACCGGATTACGTCCACGTGATGCTTGACGGCCGAATTGTCAAAACCGGGGATAAGAATTTGGCTCTGGAACTTGAAGCCAGGGGTTATGACTGGGTGGAAGATGAGGCCGCGTAAGGTTCTCTTAGTTTAGCCGGCCCGCTCGCGGGCCGTTTGTTCGGTTATCATCATGACTCAGCTCGCTGAAGATCGTCAGACCGGCATCGCCCACAGCAAGGGAATTCATTTGGCAAACTTCTCGCGCCACTTTGCCACCGGGGAGAAGCAGTCCGCCGTCGTCGCCCATCCCTGGCTCGACGACTTGCGCAAACGCTCCATCGCTCGTTTTGACTCCGTCGGTTTCCCCACCACCAAACAGGAGGACTGGCGGCAAACCAACGTCAACGCCATCGCTAAGACCCCTTTCAAACTGGCGGGCAAGCCCAAGGATGGATCGGCAATTGAACACGCCCGCTGTTTCGGTTTCGCCGATGAGGCGGCTTGCGAACTGGTCTTCGTCAATGGCCGATACGAGCCGCAACTGTCGCGCCTGGGCAAGCTCCTTCGTGGATTGAAGGTTGTCAGCCTCGCCAGCGCGATGCCAACGCCGCAGGCGACTGAAATCCGCGATCACCTGGGTAAGTATGCCGACATCAACGCCAATCCGTTCGTCGCATTGAATTCCGGTTTCATCGACGATGGCGCCTTCATTCGCGTGCCGCGAGGCATTCACATGGAAGCGCCGATTCATCTGCTTTTCATTTCAACAGCAGATGGTGGTGAGCCAACGGTCTCGCATCCCCGCGTCCTGGTCGTCGCGGAGGACAATACGGAATTCAGCTTCGTTGAAAGTTACATCGGTGCAAGTGGGGGCGAAGGCGCGGGAGCGTACTTTACCAATGCCGTCACCGAGCTGGTCATCGGCGAGAATTGTGCGGTCGACCATTGCAAAGTGCAGCACGAAACCGACGATGCATATCACGTCGGCACCATGCAGGTGAGGATTGGCCGATCCAGCACGTTCGTCAGCCATTCCGCTTCCCTGGGCGCAAAGCTCGCGCGGAATGATTTGAACGTCATCTTCGCCGGCGAATTTGCCGAAGCGACGCTCAACGGGATTGTGCTTCTGGATGGCACGCGCCATTGCGATAACCATACTTTGCTGGATCACGCGTTGCCCAACTGTCCGAGCCACGAGCTTTACAAGCACGTGCTCAAAGGCAAATCCACCGGCGTCTTCCGTGGCAAGATCCTCGTCCGCCCCGACGCACAGAAGACCGACAGCAAACAGACCAGCAAATCCCTGCTGCTCAGCGATGACGCCTACATGAACAGCCAGCCGGCATTGGAAATCTACGCCGACGACGTCAAATGCACGCACGGCTCCACGACCGGCCCGGTCGATGAAGAAATGGTCTTCTACCTCCGCAGCCGCGGCGTGGGCGCCGAAGCCGCCCGCCATTTGCTCACCTACGCCTTCGCCGCCGACATCACCCGCCGCATCCGCATCTCCCCGGTGCGCCGATTGCTCGAAGATTACATGGCCCAGCAAGCGGGCCTCCCCCAGG
>Ga0302326_10007285_pt1 | contig 24698 bp, 24 predicted proteins | sample Palsa_T0_3_FD_202264 | JGI IMG/M metagenome (GOLD analysis project Ga0302326, IMG submission 202264) | Peat permafrost microbial communities from Stordalen Mire near Abisko, Sweden - Palsa_T0_3 | ecosystem: Environmental > Terrestrial > Soil > Palsa > Peat permafrost | place: Sweden: Abisko... | reverse complement strand
GCTCATTGGCATCGTCAGAAAGAAAATGCGTGACGCGCAAATTCAACACCTTGTTCGGAGCCCTTAAATGATCAATTGCCGTGCGAGAAGTTATGGGGCTGATCTTGTCAGGCGAGGCCGCCCGGCAAGCCCCGGCTCAGGGTAGAGTCGAGATCTGGCGCGGTGGAGGTAGGTTCAGCCCTAACTGTTTCCGACCCTTTCGGTTGTCGGTGTCTGAATATCTGACCATGTCTCCGTTTCCAGATCCCGCTCATCAAACTGGATGTGCTTTCATCGGTCAGCGTGGCTGTGGCTTCAACCAAAATGGCCACCAATGTGGCGTGACGGCGTTCAATCTCATACTCTTGCAGTTGGAAGACTGCGGTCTGAGCGCCTTCTCTAGCCAGATGCAGCAGCCGATTTTGATGAACCTTCCGACCGGTTTCGACGGAGATTCCGATGGACCGGATCTCCAGAAGCCGTTCTATATGAGATAGAATGTTTCTTGCGCTGGGCGCACCCGGCGGCAGCCGTAGCCAGGCCAGCAAACTATGAGAACCGCCGTCCCCTGACTCCAATAAGTGGTCGAGCTTTTTGCGTTGTTCGTCGGTTAGCGATTCAGTCAGCGCCCTATGAACATGGCGCTGCGCCCGAGTGGCGACTTCCGCGCAAATCCGCTCGATCACTAGAACCGGTGGTAAGACGACGCAACGTCTTCGAAGTTCCTCAACGACAGCTTGAGCAAGCACGAGACCTTGCGTTGTTTGCAACGCGGTTGCCAGTAACCATTTCGCGATCTCTCGGTGCGTGACCCGGTCAAATTGCTTAAGGCTGAGGCGTTCCAGGATCTCTTGTAAATGCTCGCGCCGGGTCTGATCGCGATTGGCGTAAAGATCCCAAGCAGCAGCGGGAACCTTAAGCTGGGCTGCAACCAAGTCCAGGAGCTGTGCGTCAGGCGCCTCGTCGATACCCAGCACCCGACCGAGATGCCGCAGATAGCATAGTTGGATACCAACACCCAACCGGTTATGATTTCCGCGATGCTGCCCGATAAAAGCAAGTTCTTCTCTCGATAAAGTTGCGATTCTGAGGAGCGCCCCATCATCGCGCGGAAGCGCAAGCAGCTGATCTCGTTCAGATGACGTTAGAAGTTCTCGCCGGGGCATAGGCCGAAGTTGAAGACCTTCGCCATTTGCATATTTCGGATAAGCGAGATCGAGCTCGGGTTTCCTCACGATTTTTTGCAAAGTCCCGCCGTGACGAGGTTCTTCTGGGGTGGAACCTTCGATCAGATCGATCGCCAGCGGCCGATCGCTTATGTAGAACCAGCAAGACTCACCCGCTAGGTGTAGCGACCTTAGAACGTAAATCCCCTGGACCAAAAACATCGCTCTTTTGGGACCAGATTAATTGAGAATGCTAGCGTGCCCAGCAAAGCGCGATCGCGAAGGCCGACTTCGTTGCTCGTATCAATTTTATCCAGGACCTTCTGCACCTGCTCAGTATCGAACGCCGGGGTTTTGCCTTCTCTGCGAGAAAACTTCTCCGTCTTGACCTCCCGAGCAGGATTCATGGCGCCAAAATGCCTTTCTCGGTCAGCCAGGAAAAGAGCATCCGGATCGCGGACATATGTCCAAAAAAATCCCCCTTCTCTAACATGATAAAATACATTATCGGGTTAGAGAAGGAATAGAAAAGCCTGGCGATCTATCGGGATTTGGCTCTGACAGATGTTTCTGCTGAGTACGAACGAACAGGCGATTCGATCGTTTCCGGTACGGTGATGCTTATTGGGTCTTATCGCAGCTTCCCTTGTGTAGGCCCGTCACCGTCATGGATAAAAGTCATTGGCGATTAAGATCTCTCACTTTTCGTGACAGAAACCCTCGCTCAAGAAAAGCCTACCCTTCCATTTTTAAGATATGCATGTTGCCGTTAGCATCTCCGGGCACAATCGTCCGGCCCGTCCAACGAGACTGCACAAGAAGTCGTGGGGGCGTCTGCTGTCAGTAAAGCAAGTTCTTTTCCACTCTCCAGGTCCCACACCCGCAGCGTGTGGTCCTTAGACGCAGCCACTAATCCGCGTTGTTGGTAAGCGTCACGCTTGATCTCCTGACTCTGTCGCTCATTCTCGGCCTGGAGGAGCCGGTTTTGCGCTCCCGACGAGCATAGTCGGACCGATCAGCCAGAAGGAAGCCTTGTGCCCTCCCTGAATATTTGTTCGTGTTTGTCGAGAATTATGGTGGGTTAGTTCGATGAGTGCCCTCAAATACTAGATCAATCTGTGAGATTTTCGATAACTGATCGGTGGTCAACTCCTGGAACTCCAAGATGCCCGTTTTTCAACCTGCCCGCAACCGGTCGTTGGACTGGATTCAGGGTTAACCGTCACCGAAATGAAGCGTTGTATTTGGGTTAAACCGTCGATGGTTTGTGAGGTGAAGTTCACGGAAGTGGACGCGGGATGATCGCCTCCGTCAACCGGTCTTTCTTGGAATCCGGGAAGACAAGAACGCGAACGAAGTGGTCCGAGAGAAGGCAGCTAGCTATCTCAGAGATGTCAGCTACTTCCCATCCACCCGTATTCCCTCTCCCGTTGTCCTCTTTCGGCTTGTAGAGACGGTCGCCATTGGTACTGCAAAGCGTGGGTGGAAAAAATCTACAAGTCGAACCGGCTCAATGGAGTGACGGCACGAAAGGGAGGTCGGTGGAGCGATGAATCTGAATCCGAGCCTTTCGCTTTAGGGATCAATAAGGCCCGAAATCTGAAGCCTTGCAGGAACAGACGACACCGCCGATCATCCGGTTGTGGTGCAATGACGGCACATGCTGGGCTATTCCTTTTTCCCAGATCGCGTTCGCTCGGTAGCATCCCGAACAGCAGAGCTTGCTAATCGAGTGCTCGCCGGGGACGATTGTCGTGATGGGGCCGAAGTCCCCGGGCACAAGGTTGGCTTGGTCAAAGCGGACGGCAAAGATATCTCGGCCGTGACGATGGCTGTAAGGAGTAAGCCAAGTCACGCGGGCCGGAATGGAAGCCTACCTTCGCATCTCGACGGCTCTGCTTTCTTTTCTCTACTTCTTCGTGGCAATGGCTCTCGCTTTTTTGCATAGATAGTCGTCGTGGGTGCCATTATAGAAACGTTGATTTATAGTTCTGATAATCTCCAGCCTTATAGTGTCCCGAATCCACTAGATCCAAAAAACGAGGCGTTGAGGGTCAAAGTGGCCTGGAAGGTCTTTTTCCTATACGACATCGATTCACTGCTTATACCCGAGGGGCCGTACGGTACCTATCGAATCGAATTCTCGCCCGAAGGAAGAGAACCGATTGCCGTTCTTCCTGAACCCGATCAAAAGTTCGCATTTTGGGCCTTCCGGGAGGAGCTACGAAAGCGCTTTCCGAGCTTCAACCACGGCTTTTTCTTAGAATATCATTTGTTCACGAAGGGCACCGATCGAGACAAAGCTTTACGATTGTCGGAAGATCGAACGGTCACCGGATTTAGGATAGAGCGATAAAGCGTTTGAGCGAATCCAACGAATTGCAGCTGGTGGCCGCAAAGCGAAAATGGCCTCCGCGGCGGCGGCCCCAGCGTCCGTGAGGCGTAGCTTTTATTGTGCTAACTTGTTAAGATGCGGAATGGCTACCACACCCGTTCGCGTGTCACTGGACAGATCATTCGAAAGTCTCTGCGATGAGTTTAGAAGGCAACTTGCAAAAAAATGCTTCTACGAACTCGCTTCGGTTGTACAGGCGCTGCGTCCTTGGAAGGATTTGGTTCGTGATTTACTCGAGGGCCCCGTCACCGGCGTAAATTTGCATTCCTACCAGACGACCCTCCGGATGCGACATTGGTATCTGAATCAAGTGGAAAAACAGCTTCAGTTGAACATACGGAGTTCGATAATTCAATGCATGCTCATGCGCGCCATCTTCATCTGACGGCATTGGAGCGCATGACCTTTCTGCCGCCTCTTTATAAACGAGAACAGCTTTCGCGTGCAGAAACCATAAAACTGTTGCTGAACCCTCCCCAGCGTTGGGATTCGCCAATGAAGACGATAGCGAGCCTTGCTTGCCAGCTTGAGGAATGTGTTGACAGGAAATTAAAGTCTTGGCACCCGAAGATACTTGTGGTGACGGACAAGATGGCCTTGGATTTCAAATTCGACGTTGCGGTGATGTACGTCGTCGCTCGAGTTCAACAAGCTGATTTAGCTATCGGTGAATCGACGATAGTCTTTTACAGTGAACTCGATACCGTGCCAACCAGGTTCGCGTCCTGCTGGCTATCAGCGAGCAAAGATGAATTGCGGTACCGCAATTCTGCAGGATTCAACCTCTCATCGATAGAGGGTATACGCGTGGCTTCTGCCTTGGACAGGAAATGGTATTGGTTTCGTCCTTGAGACGAAGGCGGCGGGGATCGCGGCAATGGCACGCGCCGGCCTTAGGCGCAGTAACCGCTTTTTGTGGCATGTGGCGGTAACAGCACGCCAGGCCTGCACCGGCCTCGCCTGGAGCGCGCCAAGCATCCTATCGGCAATCGTCCCATCAGTGACCGTTTCTTACCCCCTGCGACAGGGGGTCAAGGGGTCCGCCGGAAGGAAGCAATACAGGGCGGGCGTTCGCACCTCAGAACACGCGGGGATTCAAGTCTGAGGGTGCTTGCGATTGCCAGTATCAACTCAACCACATTCCCAGATTAAATTTGCTCCGGCTCGCTGCAGAGTCCTCGATCATCTCAAGCAGTAGAATGGCGAACAAACGAACTGCGTGAGCAGGTGAACCCACCGCTAGTTTGTTGCCACTCAGCGCAAGGAAGCTTTGCTTGGTTACGACAACTGCCCGACAGGCGGCGGAGTTGTGCTTCATGTCGGCTGGAAAAGAATCCGTCGCGACGTCCCAGTCTGCGTCAAACGCGAATATTGAGGAAAAAGGGTAGTAAGACTGCGCGCCTTGTAATGTTCCTTGGGAAGCGATTTTCAATCCGAGCGGATTGCTAGGGTGGAGCAATAGGGCTGCTTCCTGCGCTTCCAACAGGTGTTCTCGCTTCAGTTTACTCTTGACTTCGACCGTTCTGTGCACGGCATCGAAAGGGTAAAGGCCATGGCCCTCTTGAAACACTACCGGTGGGATTACCCTTCTATCAAAAACGATGATGTCAGTTTGTCGACTTTGTCGGCCCCATTTGTCTACGATAATCCCTGTGCCTAGACCAAAGTGCGGCGGGAGAACCGACCCAAGGACGCCGCGTACTAAAGATTCTCGGAAAACCCCTTTCTCTCCCTGGTGAGATACGCTGACAGTTGCATTGTAAAGATTGAGCAGGTCATCGACTCTGCGGTCGAAAAAATTCTGGATAAACTGCGGACCCTGTTGAGCTTTTGGGTAATCTGGCTGCGGGCCAGTTCTGAAGGATGTCGCCGACGTGGAACTCCCGCCACCGGCGGTCAAAAATATCTCGGTTAAGGGCCGGATCGTCCGTGACGGGGTTTGCAAAACATTGGCGCAGCGGAAATCTGTGGTTGAAGGCTTGGTCAAAGCGGTCAAGCAATACAAGCAATCGCAAGACCGTCAGTCGATTCACGCTCTCAATAAAGCGCTTGAGCGTGCGGAGGAGGTTTTGCAATCATGACTGACTGTGCGGCGGGCAGGCTGCTGAAGGAGGAGATTGAGCGTTCCATCTGTTTCGTCCAATCTCCTGAAAACATGACCATCGACGATCAAAAGGACCAGTTCAGTTTCGCTTATGTCCGTGCGGTAGCCGCGGTGTCGCGGATTGCGGTTTCCGAGCCGACAGTCGATGATGACAGTGTCGACCTGCTTTTCCAGCAGAGAGATGGCGGCGGAGTCGTGCTGTCGCCGCGCCTGGAAGCGCAGGTCAAGTGCACAGACGCAGCTGTAGTGACGGCAACGCACGTGGCGTACCCGCTCAAGATGAAAAACTACGACGATCTGCGAGCAACCAATCTGCTTGTTCCAAGACTTCTTATCGTTGTAGTAGTGCCGGATCAATTGAACGACTGGGTGAATCATTCAGAGAAGGAACTTGCCATTCGCAAATGCGGATACTGGCTGTCTCTTTTTGGAGAACCGGCGGTTCAAAATGTGTCGACACGGACGGTTCATGTTCCAAGGTCGAACCAATTCACTGTCGTACATTTGAGCGAAATGATGCAACGTATGGTGAGGGACAGAGACCATGAAAACTACGATTCGCGACATAGAAACGCTGAGCGCGATTCGTCCTCTGGATATGATCGCCTACCTTCGTTCCAACGGATGGGACCAGGCGCAGCTGCTGGAGCGCGGCGCATTCTGGCTGAAGGTAAAGAATGGCGAAACTTTTGAGCTTCTGCTGCCGCTAGATCCCACAGTGCGCGATCTGCCGTATCGCATGGCTGAGGTATTGCGAACGCTTGAAGATGCTGAGGGGAGATCCCAGTTGGAGATTATCGACGACGTGGTTATGACAAGTGCCGACGTGATCCGCTCGCGACTGCCGGGAGGACAACACTCGGGTGAAATCTCCGTTGAGCGCGGCCACCTCGTTTACGAACAAGCTCGCAATCTGATGCTTGCTGCGGCCTGTGCGGCGGTGGAAAAGCGCCCATTGTTTGCTAAGCGAAAGCCAGAACAGGCGATGCAGTTCCTTGAACATGCTCGTTTCGGCGTTCCAGAGGGCGGCAGTTACGTCCTGAAGATTATTTCGCCAGTAAGTCCAAAACTGGTGGGCAAAGATTTGTTCGGCGAAGAGATCGGGGAAGAACCGTTCGAAAGGAAGGCCGTAAGGGTTCTCGCGCAAGCCGTGCACGCACTGGCGGTGGCGAGCCGGGACGTTGCGCTGACCAGCGGCATCGAGCCGATGAAAGCGGCGGTCGCTCAGGGCGTAAGTGCGAATCTATGCGAAGCGATCGTCGGTCTGCATGAAGGGGGCGGAGAAAGGGGGGTGGAATTTAACTTCTCGTGGGCTCCGCTCCGAGGCGCACCGTCTAATGTGGTATCACAGGTTTCCATAACGCCTGATTCGATCCCGATCATTGGCGAGACGGCGCGCATTTTTCGAGAGACCGAGGCTGTCGAAAGCGCCGAGGTGCTCGGCATTGTCAATAAGCTGCAACATCAAGGCGGGGACCAGGGAAGGGTAACGATCGCGGGCTCCGCTGACGGCGTTGCGCGCACAGTCACTCTCGAACTCTCTGGTCCGGATCACACACTTGCCGTTCGCTCATACGAGGATCGTATTCCCATTTCGTGTGTCGGCGAGTTGACGCGAGAAGGGCGTTCGTGGGTCCTAAAAAATCCTCGCGAGATTGAGCTCATTGTGAATGACGACGGGGCCTGAGTCCGTCAAAGGCGGAACGCCTACACTGGGCCTGTGATGCTCTGCGGAAAGTCGATGAGTGTCTAGATAAAACAAATGCAAAATTTCGTGATCGGGTTTTTGAGGCTTGCCACGATATCATCGATGCTTTTGCGACCGATTGAGCGAAATGCTCCGAGTATATCTGGCTTTCGTGTCGATTTCAGTTAAAACGTAGACTGAAAACCGATGAGTCTCCCTCGGAGTCTACGAATTAATTGAAAAGGGTTTTTTCAATTAAATCGTAGATTTTTCATTTAATTTGTAGACTATTTGTGACCTCATTTTAGTCGCAGATTTAAATGAAAAATCGTCGTTCCTGGCACAGCGCTTCCAAGGCCGAATGGAAAGAAGCTTGCCGACGCGAAGCTATTATCAGACCCCTGGTCGTGGAAGGGTCCGTCTCCAACGCCCGGGCTGATCAAGCCGCTAAGGAACTGGGCGTCAGCCGCAGCCTAGTCTACCGGCTCGTTGCACGCTATCGCCAGCGGGCGCAGACATCGTCTCTGCTGTCGGTCCCACGGGGACGCACCGAACGAACTCAGTGGCTTGATAAGGAAGTTGAAACGCTAGTCCGCTCGGCGGTCGAGCGGATTTACCTGCAGCGAGAGCAGCCTCGGGTGAGCGACCTGTTCCGGGCCATCAAGGCAGATTGCCAACGGTTTGGTCTTAAGCCACCCAGCTACAACACAGTTCATGCTAGGCTGTTGAGTCTAGACCCAAAAGAGGTTACCAGGCGCCGGATCGGCGCATCCGCCGCCCGGCAACGCTTTACGCCGGTTGGGACTTCTTCGCTGCAGCCAACTCTACCATTGGAAGTTGTGCAGATCGACCACACCCTAGTCGACGTGCTCGTCGTTGATGAACTGGAGCGCTTGCCTCTTGGTCGACCTTGGTTGACCCTTGCGATCGATGTGGCCAGCCGCATGGTCACCGGGTTCTACGTCTCACTCGATGCTCCCTCGACTCTGTCCGTTGCCCTGGCTCTTACTCAGGCTGTGCTCCCAAAGGATATTTGGCTTGGCGATCGCGAACTGGAGATGGCCTGGCCGGCATGTGGCTTGCCTGAGTTGCTGCACCTCGATAATGCTCCCGAATTCAAGTCGGAGGCGCTTGAGCGGGGGACACGCGAATATGGGATCAACCTGCTTTACCGACCGATCGGCCGGCCTCACTTTGGCGGGCATATCGAACGGCTCATCGGCACAGTCATGGGCGCAGTCCATCTGCTGCCGGGCACCACCTTCGCCAGTGTGACAAAGAAGGGAAGCTACCGTCCTGAGAAGACAGCTTCGCTGACCTTACTTGAACTCGAACGGTGGCTAGCGCTTGAGATAGTGGGAGTTTACCACCACACCGTGCATTCGGCTTTGCACCAGACACCGGCGACCGCCTGGCAGCATGGCCTTGCTCAACGGCCTCGACCGGTGCGTCAGCCGCAAGATCGGGAACGCTTTTTCTTGGACTTTCTGCCAGTGGAACGTCGGCAAATTCGACGCGATGGGATTCGGCTGTTTCACCTGCACTATTGGCACAACGTACTCAGCCCACGGGCAGGTCGTTCTAAGACTCGTGAGCTCATCAAGTACGATCCCCGTAACCTTTCGCGAGTCTATTGGCAGGATCAGCAGGGTAACTACTGGCCGATTCCGTACCGCAACCTCGCGCTGCCACCGATCAGCCTCTGGGAGCATGACGAAGCCGTACGCCGGCTGAAAGCCGAAAGCCAGAGAGAGGTCGACGAGAACAAGCTGGTAGCTATGGTCCTGCAGCAACGCCGGTTGGTGGAAGAGGCGCGCACCAAAACGGCCCGTCGGCGACGGGGACGACAACCTCCGGATGACCAGTGCAACTTGGAGGCCGATACCGGACGACTTCGCGTCACAACCGCTCAGCCAAATGAGCAGGATAGTGAGATAGAAGAACTCAAAGAAGTCGCTCCTTTTCCGGTCGATATTGATCCATAACCGAGCGATGACAACCATCCCGGGCGATTTGTCCCATCTGCAGCCAGCTCACCGGCCTTACGCCCTGTTGGCTGATGCCGAGAGGGTGGACTGGATTCGGCAGGAACGCTGGATCAATTATACCCGAGCTGAACAGGTTCTGGTTCGCCTTGGCGAGTTGCTGCGCTATCCACCGCGCCACCGGATGCCAGCGTTGCTGCTTTTTGGGGCAACCGGTATGGGCAAGACTCGCATCATTGAACGATTTCTCCGGGAAAACGACTCCCACTTTGATGAGGTACGCGGTACTACCCGACTTCCGGTGGTCGCTTTGCAGATGCCGCCCACTCCGCACGAGCGCGATTTCTACGAGGAGTTGTTGGTAACTATGGAAGCGGTATTACCGGTGGGACTGAGCTCGACCAACCTGCGTCAGCGCGTACGGGTACTGGCTCGCCAGTTGGAGGTGCGAATGCTCGTCATCGACGAGATTCATTCAATGCTAAGCGGCACCTTTCGCGAACAGCGGATCTTTCTGAACTGTCTGCGTTTTCTGGCCAACGACCTACATTTACCGCTCGTCTGCGTGGGCACCAACGAGGCTAAACAGGCGCTTATGACCGACCAACAGTTAGCCGATCGCTTCGAGGCTCGCGAACTACCCGCTTGGCGTGACGACACCGGTTTTCACCAGCTTTTGGCGAGCTTTGGTTCGACGTTGCCGCTTCGGCGAGCTTCTGCCCTACGAGAAGCGCGAATCCGCAAGCGCATTCTTCACCTGACAGAAGGAGTGACAGTGCGCGTCTGTCGGTTGCTGGAGGAAGCGGCTGTCCAGGCGATCGCAAGCGGAGGAGAGCGAATTGAACTGGAGACCTTGAGTGAAGAGGTGGTCACCGCCAGTCTTGTGTCCATCTCCGATCGACGTACGCGGCGTACGGTCGCCTGAAAACGCGCTCACTTAAGCATTTTGTTTCGAACGCTTATCGACTTTGCTCCTGCTCAGCTCGCTTTGGCACCAAGACCGTTGGAGGGAGAACTGACCTCCAGTTGGTTGTACCGCGTCGCCGCCGCTAATCTCGTCAAGCTGGAGGAACTGCTATCGGGACTGCTCGAGCTATATCCTGAAGTGCACAGCTGCAGCAACATCTGCCTGGATTACGGAATTGCCCCGGCCTGGATTCGAGCGCTGGCAATATGGTGCCGGTTAGCCGAGTCACGGATCCACAAACTTGATCTGGCTCGAGTGTTCCCAGGCAGGCACCTCAATTGGTTTGTACACGGAAACGGCGCACCCAGCAGCGGACGGAACTCGGGCGGTAGGTCCGTGTGGTGGCTGGCATTCATCTTCTGCCCCCGATGCCTGGACCAACAGATCAAAGATGGCCTGCCGATACACCGGCGTGCAGAATGGACGCTGGCTTTCTTGACGCATTGCCCGCAACACCAAGATGAACCGCTACGTCACTATTGTCTTTGCTGCCATCGCGAAGAGCCCCGATGGGTTGTCGCCCCCAAAGGCAAAGATGAAGAAGTTCAGTGTCGGCACTGCGGAACAGCGCTGTCTCACTGGCCACGAGGGACTATTGACCGCTTCAGCCCACCGTTGCAGCTGACGCTCCGTCTAGAGTCGACAATACTACGCAGTCTGAGTGGGCAAGCTCCTGATCCTTTTTGGGTAGGAAACGTCGACGCGGACACTTTCGCTAATTTGGTGTCCGATTTGTTTTTGCTGTTGGCGGAACCGGATCGTCAAGGCGTGCTGGCGCTGGCCGACCATCTAGGAGGCGAGGACTGGTGGGACAAGCATCGCTTGGGTTACGGTGTGGTCACAACCGTCGCCAGTTTGCAACACTGGGCCAGTCGGTTGAAGATGGTCGCTTCTGTGGCCAAGTGCCTCCTGGGTGAGCGATCTCTGCAGTTTTTTCGCTTCCGAGGTCCTCGCTGCGTGGGTCAGAGGGACTTGTATCCGTTTGCCATCTTGTTTCGCGAACTCCCTGTGGACCACCATGAGGAGTTGATTCGGCGCGCTATGCGCTGGCCTGACCCGCTGGCCGACCAGATCTTGCGAGTACTGAAACGATAAAAGAATTCATCAACTTATTGAAATCCTGAGGCTGTACTGCCTTTCTGGCGCCACGAGTAGTCTACGATTTAACTGAAAAAACCCACTCTAGTCTCGATTTAATTGAAAAAAATATCGATGAAAGTGACTTAGTGTACGTTTTAACTGAAATCGACACGAAAGCGCTAAAACTACGCACGATCGGCTCGCCCTGCTCGACAGGGAATCGCGCGACCCTATAAATCAGGGAACATCCCTATTTACAATCCACAATAATGGCCATACACTCCATATGTGTATCGGATGGTCTACGTGAGTTCCGCGACAGAGCTTTTTTCGGATACGCAACTTGAAAACCTCCTTTTAAGGAGCCGCCAGAATAACGCGGCGCTTGGAATCACCGGGATGCTTCTATATAAGGATGGAAACTTCATGCAGTGTTTGGAAGGTCCCAAAGACTTCGTACTGAAGTTGGAGGCAACAATCAAATCCGATCCAAGGCATCAAGGCATGATAGCCCTACTCAAAGAGGAAAATGCTGAACCTCAATTCAACGAATGGGCGATGGGATTTAAGAAAATCGATGCTAAAACCGCTTCTGAAGTACCCGGCTATAGCGATTTTCTCGACCTGCCATTGACGAGCGAAAAATTCCAGTCGAATCCGTCGAAGTCGCTCAAACTTCTTCTCAGCTTCAAACGAGATATGCGATAGACCATCAGTCGGCTGAGACGCTCTGGGCTCAGCCGAGGAAACCCGGTCCCGGCTTTGCGGGATGGGGTTTCCTATTGATTTCTTGAGGCTCACACCTAGCGGAATCCGCCTGGACCGCAAGAAGGACGGTTACGTGAGCCTTCCCTTCAGGCGCTTTTGCGCGAACTCGCTGCCTTCAATACGGGGCTTTGCGTGATTACCACGCGGACGCAGGTCGCTGATATCGCAGATCACGAGCGCACCTCGGCTCTTCGTCGTGACCTGGAACAACTATCCAAGGATGCCGGTGCGAAGCTACTCCAGGCGCTGGGCGTCAAGGGACATGACGCTGAACTGCAAAGTGCGAGCGACGAGTTCAGCGGCCATTGTCTAGCGCTCACGCTACTGGGCAGTTATCTCAACGATGCATTTAATGGAGATATCCGCTTTCGCAAAGAGGTATCAGAACGTCTTGCTCACGACGTACGGCAGGGAGTCCATGCTCGAAAGGTGATGCAATCTTACCAAACCTGGTTTGGCGAAGGTCCTGAGCTGTCAGTCCTCCGCATGTTAGGACTATTTGATCGGCCCGCCGACGAAAAGTCGATTGGAGCTCTACTAAAGTCGCCTCCGATTCCTGGACTTACAGATTCTCTAACACGTTTGAGCCACGTCGAGTGGCGAACAACTGTCGCCAGACTGAGAAGAGCTAGACTGCTCGCTGCCGAAGATCCCAGCGATCTTGGGCAATTGGATACGCATCCTCTCGTGCGCGAATACTTCGGCGAACAGCTGCGGATTCAACGGGCTGAGGCTTGGAAGGAATCCAATAGACGACTTTATAATCATTATCGAACGCTTGCGCCTGAGCTGCCAGAGACTTTCAGAGAGATGGAGCCACTTTTCTTGGCAGTAGTCTGCGGCTGCAATGCGGGTTTATATCGCGAATCCTTACATGACGTTTACATCCGGCGAATTCAGCGAGGGGGTACGTACTTCGCAGCTAAAGTCCTCGCAGCCAGAGGAGCATTGCTCTCGGTCTTAGGTCAATTCTTCGAAAATGGCCGCTGGGAGTCGCCGGTAGTAAAAGGTAACGAGGAGAACAGCCTGAGTGAGGGGGACGAACTCTTCATCCTCATGCAAACGGCGCTCAATCTATCAGCTACAAGAGGACTCTCCACATCAGAAGCGCGCCTTTGTTACGGGCGAGCAGAGTCCTTGTGCCACACCCTCAACCGCCCCGACCTCCTGTATGTGTCACTGATCGGTCAGTGGCGTCATTTGTATAGCACTGAGAGAGGTTCGGCAAGGCTGCAGCTTGCACAACGCATCCACTCCCTGGCACGGAAGCAGAATGACGTTGTACAATTGATAGGGGCCCTCAGCGCTCTGGCAATGACGAACTGTGCTCTGGGTGATTTTGAGGCCTGCTATCAATACGCCATTCGCGGCGTTGAACTCTGGCGCTCGGGAGGTGCACAATCCACGATCGAAGAGATAGACGTACCCGGCATCGCTTGTCTTTGCTGTGTGGCCACAGTCCAACTGCATAATGGTGATATTACCTCTTCCCAAGCAACGATCGAAGAAGCGATTTCGCTCGAGAGGGAGCTCAATGATATGCATGGTCTTGCGGAGACCCTAGACATTGCAGCTTCTTTAGCCTGCGACGAATATAATTTAGCGAAGGTAGAACTCTACTCATCGGAATTGATTGAACTTTCAACATGTCATCGTTTCGCGTTATGGATGGCCGCTGGAGTCATTTATCGCGGTTGGAAGCTGTGCGCTGCTGGTAGAAGCGCGGAAGGTCTTCTGTCGATCGAGCAAGGTATAAGAGGTCTCCGAGCGGCCGGCGAGCTCGACCTTTTAACGTCCACAACGCTGAAGGCTGAAGCTTTGTACCTTGCGGACCGCAGTTACGAAGCTCTCGAAGCGATAAAGGAGGCAGAATTAATTGCTAAAAGATTTGAGAGTCGGGGTTTCGACGCTAAAATTCTTCGTCTTCGCGGTGTTTGTCTCACGGCTTTGGGCGCTGAGGAGACCCAGATTGTACCTTCGTTTTGCGAGAGCATCAGAGTCGCGAAGGAGCAGAAATCGGCTTTGTGGGCGAAACGCGCGGAAGCAACCTACACGGAATACTGCCGCCAAAAAGCAAGCAGGCCAGGAGAACGTGGATTCCGACTGCCTCTTTGGTAATTTCCTACAGCTCCGTGGTTTTTTGTTCAACCGTTCAACCCGCCAGCGGAATCATTCACTGTTCTCAGCGGAGTTTGTCGTTTGTCCTGGACCGATGCGAGTGTGATCATGGTTGAAGCGCTGAAGCTGCCATCGGATGCCCTAACAGAGGGTCGCGGGCGCAAGGCGAGCGCCAGCTCCAAAAACTCAACCGCTGCGGAGTCGAGGGGGGCTACCGCCAAGACGGGAGTGCCACTCTAGGAGATCCTAGACGACATCCGCCGGTGGGCGCTGCTGATGAGCTATTGGGATTCTTCGGCGCTGGTAAAGCTTTATGTGCAGGAGTTGGATTCCGCGGAATTCCGCGAGTTGGCGGTGAAGGCAAGCCGTGTGGCAACTGGATCGATTGTCCGGGGCGGTAGTTGCGCCCGCCTAGGCGGTACTGCCGCGTTCGCATTCCTATTCGTTCAACTGACGACGTAGCCTTTTTAGAAGGTAATACCTTTTGTGTCCGATCGGGTAATCCTCAATGGCGCCGAATACGTGGAAGCCATTCTTCTCGTAAAAACCTCGCGCCTGAAAATCGAATGTGTCTAAATGAATGAGACAGCAACCATTTTGAATGGCAAGCTCCTCGGCCTTGGCGAGAAGCTGTCGTCCCATTCCTTTTCGTCGAAGGGGCTCATCGACCCAAAGCGTGCTTATGAAGAAGCCATTCCAAAGTATGAAGCCCAAAAGGCCTGCAATAATCGATTCAGATTCGCCGTAAGCAAAAATTCCGAATTCCTTGAACCTTGCATCTCCCACCTGTGATTCGTTGAACTTGGCCAAGCTGCTAAAAAGGAGATCTCTTTCCACTTGAGATGGGTCGGATCGAATCTCGATTTTAACGCCGTTCATCGCAAAGTGACTATGGCTTAATAGGAACAGCGTGCGCAACCCCTCATTTGCGCCCATACCGTGCAGTTGGTAAGACGCTGACGATCATGGCGCGCCCTCCAAACTTCATCATTATGCCAAATACCGCGCAAAAATCTGTGCCAAATAATTCGCAAAGTGACAAAATCAGATGTGTGATTTGGGAGATTATTTTGCGTGATTTTTGGGGCGCTATTTTGCGGGGTTCACGCGCGTTACCAAAGAGGTAATCGGAATCCAAGTCCTGCGGACACACTCGCCTTTCGCCTCTGATATTCTGCGTAGGTGCCTTCCGCCCGTTTCCCTAGCGAGATCGACTTTTGCGCCCGGGCAATTCTGATGGCTTCACAAAATGAAGCCTCAATTTCAATTTCGTCCGCACCCATAGCCGTGAGAAACACGCCGCGAAGCCGATGCAGTTCGGCGCGCGAAGTGCGCACTCCAAATCTTTCGACCGTGGCTTCGGCCTCTTTTATTACCTCAAGAGCTTCAGATGTACGATCCGTTAAATGTAACGCTTCGGCCTTTAGTGAAAGGTAATATGCCAGAGGCGGCACCACACCGGTTGCACGAAAGTCTCTTATTCCCTGCTCGATCCACGGGATACCTTCTGCGGTGTCCCCGGAAGCGCTGCGCGCCCAACCGCGGTAAATGGCTCCTACAGTCAGAAAGTAGAAAATATTGTAACGTGTTGACAGTTCAATGATTTCCGAAGCCAAGCAGTCCACTTCAGCAGGATTACGCTCATAGTAAGCGAGAACCGCCGCCCAAGCGAGCGCCACCGCTAATGCGTGCATATCCTTCAGCTCCTTTGCTAGTGAAATCGCTTCGGCCATGTTCGCTCGGCAAGAGGAGATCTCTCCGAGATGCCATTCGGACATCGCGCGATAGCACAGACAGCCGACGACTGGCGTATCGAAGTCTTCCGGATGAGACTGAACAGTTTCAGTGCGCCAGATCTGAATAGCGCGCATCGCGTATTGTCGCGCGGACTCGAAGTCACATAAATAGTAGAGCGTGCCTGCCAAAGCGTTGCATGCTCCAACTATTAGGGTAGGGTCATCTTGCTCCCTCGCCAGTGAGTAAACTCGTTCGGCAATCGGTAACGCCACGTTCGGCTGGTCGGTCATGATGGAATAGCGCCACAGACCCTTCACTGCCAGACACAGGAGCCGGGGATGATGAAGCGAATGACACAATGACTCCGCGCGCTCGTAACAAATTCGTGCCTCGGGTGCTCCCAAGCCTCGTGTTGCCGGTAGGTATTGCGCCGCCTGCATGAGAACGAAGAGCTGATCTTCCGCGGTCAGACTCTGCCCCTCGACGGCCGTTTCAAAGGGTGATCCCCAATATCCGTTCTCGAAGAAATGTGCCAAAATCCCGAGTAATGCTCCTCTGGCGCTGAGGACATTGGCAGCGAAGGAGGCTTTTCCCCGTTGAATCCGCGGAAGGTAAACTTCATGCAGCGCAGCGCGAAACAACCCGGCATTGCAGCCGCAGATGACTGCTAAAAACAGTGGCTCCATCTCCCGAAAGCTATCTGGCAGATGGGGAGCGAGCCTTTGATAATGAAAATAAAGCCGCCTATTGGATTCCTGCCAAGCCGCAGCCCATTGATTCCGAAGCTGTTCACCAAAGTATTCACGAACGAGCGGATGCGCGTCCACATCCCCGGGGTTGTGTGGATCTTTCCCCGAAAGGAGTCTTGCCCTTCGCAATCGGGCCAGGATCGTTCGCCACTCGCTCGGGCTCAAACCCATTAACGATTCCGTTAGGCCTGGGATTGCCGGCACGTCCAGCAGGGAACAAATCGCCCTTTCGTCAGCCGGTCGATCGAATAGACCTAAGATGCGGAGAAGCGACAGCTCAGGTCCCTCGCCAAACCAATTCTGGTAAGAAGCCATGACTTTTTGAGCATGGGCGCCCTGGCGCACGTCTTGGGTAAGCCGGTTTGAGACTTCTTCGCGGCAACGGATATCGCCATCATGGGCGTCGGTTAGGTAACTGCCCATCAGCGTTAGAGCAAGACAATGCCCATTGAACTCGTCACTGGCGCTTCGCAACTCCGCCTCATGTCCCTTCACGCCAAGCGCTCGGAGGAGCTTCGCACCGGCGTCGCTGGATAGTTGCTCCAGGTCACGGCGCAGAACTGACGTGCGTTCATGATCGGCTATATCACCGACCGATATCCGTGTGGTAATCACGCAAAGCCCGGTATTGAAGGCGGTGAGTTCGCGCAGAAGCGCCTGGAGGGCAGGCCCACGTACCCGTCCTTCTTGTGGACCGGGGGGATTTTGGAGCGGCTCCAGACCATCCAGCACCATTAAGGTTCGACGATGCGCGACGAGCTTCGCCAATCTTTCGCCCTTCTCCCATGCCGTTCCGATCCGTGAGTCTGGATCGCCAAACCAAGTCAGGGCAGCGTCAAGGAATTCATCTGCGGACGAAGAACCTCTACTGGTTCCCTGCCGATAGAAGGACCAGCCAAAAACCAGCTCTGCAGAACGATAATGTTCAACTGCCATTTGGCTGAGCCAATGATTGACGAGCGTGGATTTCCCTACACCGGCCCATGCAACGATCGTAACTACATTGACCTGCTGGTTTGCCCATGCATTATCCAGGAAGACGATATCCTCCTCTCGACCAAAAACATCGCTTCCTGTAACCGGCAAACTGGCTACGGAGATTCTATCTGGTCCCAATCGTATCGGTGATTCGCGGTTGGTAGGAAACGTCTTCTGCAGGGCCTGACGCGCGATTGTGCGCCCCTCGGCGACAGCGCCGGTTATACTGGGCATTGCGTTGAGCAGTTCGGTGGGGCTCTTGAAACGCCGACTCGGGTCTTTGTCCAAGAGTACCTCAAGGAGGACCGAAACTGGTTGCGGGACACCTTTTAATTGTTCGAGCGGTAACGGTACGTGCTGATGTTGATACATCACCTCGGCTGGCGCCCCCCGGAACGGTGTCTTGCCCTTTAGCATCGTCCAGATGGTCACGCCCAAGGCATAGAGATCTGAACGGATGTCTACTCCGACTCCGGCGAATTGCTCTGGGCTGGCGAACTCTGGTGTTCCGGCGAAACTCCCAGCAATCGAAATCGCGGTTTCAGATTGAGATTCCTCTACTGCCTTGGCCAAGCCGAGATCGATAACTTTCACGGTTCCAAGGCTCCCTTCCTCCAAGCTAACCATAATGTTGGTTGGCTTTATATCGCGATGGACGAGTTTCCGTTTGTGCAATGCGGCCAAACCGGCAGCAACCTGCGATGCGATTTCCAGCGCCAGTTTTGCCTCGATGCGGCCGGAGCGCTTGATGAGGCTGTCGAGCGTCTCACCCTCAACAAACTCCATCGCGTAGAAGTAGTCTCGGCCACTTCTTCCAAGGTGCAGTAATGAAGCGACGTTCGAATGCCGCAGCTTGGCCGCAGTCCGCGCTTCGCGCAAAAAACGAAGCCGCGCCGTTTCGTCCCCTAGATATTGTTTGCTGATGACTTTCAATGCCACGGGGCAGCGAAGATTTATGTCAAGGGCTCTGTAGGTGATCCCCATTGCGCCCCGACCCAACTCCACGGGCGTGCCGTCGGGGTGCGTGGCTAGTCGGTAATGATCGAAAAGCCCAGTGGCGTCGGCTGGTCCTTCGTCCTGGTCCAGCGCCGTTCCCAGCAGGCACACCAGACAATAACCGTCCAAGGGTTCGTCGCCCAGCAGCGAGGCACCGCATTTGTTACAAGCGAACCCGGATTTGTTTTCGGTGGCCATGGTGCGGGGAGCTGTGCAAAGGCTGTGGTTTCAACCCACCAATGCCGCCCGAAGACAGCGCAATTCGTCCTCGACCTCGCCGGGTGTCGCCACCGTGCGCGCCACTTCCTCGCGCAACAGCGCGCGGTACCGGCTGCGCATTCGGTGGATAGCCGTCTTAATGGCCCCCAGGCTCAAGCTCAGCCTGTCGGCGACTTGCTGATATGAAGCGTCTTCGCCGCTGAGAAGAAAGCCTTGGACCGCTTCGAATATTAGCCCCTTGCCTGCTGCTTGCAACTCGACGCGGAGCCGAACGAGGGCGGCTTCGATGAGCGCGGCGGCCCAACGCGCCTCGAAGATTTTCTCGGCCGTCATCCGCGCCGCGAGTTGGTAATGGTTTTCCGCTGCGTCGTCGTCCAGGTAAACGAACTGGCAGCCGCCGCCTCGTTTCAGGGCGTGGGCGCGTTCGGCTGCATGGGCCAGGAAATGGTCAAGTGTCCCGAGAAGAAAGCTTCGGAACCGGCCACGCTGCGGGTCGGCTCGGCCCAACGCGCTCTTCTCCAACAGGTAGACAAAGAAATCCTGCGTGAGGTCCTGCGCATCTTGCCGGCCATAACCACGCCTCCGGATAAATGCGTAAACCGGGTAGCAATAGATACGATAGAGCCCGTCCAGGGCCGCCCGGGCTTCGGTAGTGCCTTCCGCCGAAGCAGTGGCTACCAACCCCCACTGGGTCGTGAGGAAATTGGGTTGCCCAACAACCGTCGAGTCCAGTGCCGCATCCACCACACGTGAGTGTACCGAATACGCCTGGGGCACTCAAACAAAACCGACCGGCGGGTTGACAGGGCAGAAGCTGTCTCCGTTATGCCTTCTCCGCAGTGGGTCTTCAAAACCCGTCCGTCGAGGGGGGCGCCTACCTCCCGTGGCGTCGGCTCCTCTGATCGCGCGCAAACCGGCCCCCTGCGGAAGCGGTTGAGGTCCGCGGCACTGACCGATATGACACGATTGCGACAACTTTTTTTACATTTCCTTGAAACTTTCACCGATCGTTTTCGGAAGAACCAGACGTGCAGACAATATCTTCCGAAGCACAGGCGCTCATTTGCAGATCCAGGGAACGAGCGGTAGCGGCGGAGCCGCGCAGAGCGAACCCGTTCGAACGCTTGTGTTCCCGCAGCGTGGTCTTTTCAGCGACACCATCCTAATACACCGAGAGAAAACAATGAAAATACACTTAGTAGTTGCCCTTGTAGGATTGGCAATCAGCTTTGGTTTGCCAACCTTTGCCCAACAGAAAGACACAGCCGATCCAGAATTAACCGAGCAACTTAAAGCGCTCAGTAAAAAAACTGACGATGCATACAACAACAACGATCCCGCCGCCGTCGCCGCGCTCTTCACGGAGGATGCGGTTCTTGTGACTCCGCATGGAGCATTTTACGGTCGGGAGGCCATCGAGAAATATTATGCAGACGTGTTCAAGCAATTTCATTTCAGCAACCATCTCCAAAAGGCCGATCAGTATTCCCCTCACATTATAGGAACGACTGGCGATGAGGCATGGAGCAACGGGGAATGGACTCTGACTCATCAAGGCCAGAACGCCGGTCTCGTAGAAGTCAAAGGCTATTGGTCAGCGATCCAGGTTCGCGAGGGCGGTGTTTGGAAAAAGCGGCTGCTGACCGTCAACGAAACCTCAGCATTGGCGACAGCTCAGACGAAATAGATGAGAAGACGCGAGCCGCCGAGCAAGCAAAAGTATTCTGATTCGCGCTGTGACGGATTAGAAGCAGGCGCTTCGCGCGTTCTTTTTCAGTTAAAGTGAGTCATTCCAGCCGCTGCAGGGCGGCCAGTCGATAGATCGTTGCCGGATGGACATTAAAAACCGACGCAATCTCCCGGATGGACTTCCCTTCCGAGACTAGGCGGTGGGCCAATTCACCCTGATCCAAAGCAAGCTTTCGCGGCCGTCCAAATCGGACACCTCGTTTCTTGGCCGCTTCACGCCCAGCGCCAGTACGCTCTCGAATCAGATCGCGTTCAAACTCAGCGATGCCGGCGAAAATGGTCATGATCATTTTCCCCGAATGCGAGGTAGTGTCAGCCCATGGCTCGGAAATAGACTGGAACCTACCGCCGGCTTCGCGGATGGTCTCCATAGTTTCGAGCAAATCACGCGTTGATCGAGCCAGACGATCAAGCTTCCAAACCACGATGATGTCGTCTTCTCGAATGTGATCAAGCACCCGTCGGAACTCGGGTCGATTGCTATTGCTCCCGGAAATTTTCTCCTGAAAGATTCTACGGCACTCCGCCTTTTTCAGGGCCTGGAGCTGCAAATCGAGATTTTGGTCAAGAGTTGAAACGCGTGCGTAGCCAATCTTCATGTCTCTAGGTTTACGTTGCAAAAATCCTCGCAAAATAGCCTACTTTAGCAAGACACTTTTGCGAAACCAGGCCACCTCGCGGAACAGGCTTCAGATATTGCTTCGCACAACTTAGAACTTTTGCGACACAACGTTACCTTGAGGAAGGAATAAAAACTGAGTGATTACAGTTGGCCGATCACCAGGCTTTCCCTTGCGGCGTCTATCACCGCCGCGGTCACGCGATTCAAGCGGTTGATCTCGAGGATTCGCTCCGCTTGTGTGAGTAAGCCAACAGGAGGTCGAGTTGTTCAAGTGTCTCGGGCATTCTCGGCAGAAATCCTCCTTGTTCCCAACGCCGGATCGGCGCAACGCCGGTCTCTCCATGCAGACGTTCATGATATTTATCCAGGATGAATTCGCGCAAAAGGACATCAAACTCGGCCAGCGTGTGGCGCTTTTTGCCTCCAGAAGATTTGAAGCCCGGGAGCGTACAGAGAAACATCTGATCGATCGTTGAAAAGAAGCGCTCGACGCGGCCTCTGCCGCGCGGGACCCCCGGTGTTGAGAATACAAGTCGGATCTTGAGGTCCGCAGAGACTTGCTTCAAATGCCGCGAAGTAAAGTCGCTGCCGTTATCGGTGTAGAGAACTTCCGGAATCCCGCAGACCTTCCAACGCGCATCCTCCTTGCGCCAAATTGCCTGTCGCAGGGCGAGGGCCGTATTCAGCGAAGATGGGGATTCGAATGAGAGAAAGTACCCGGCAACCGCTCGGCTGTAATCGTCCAGAATCACACTCAGCCAAGGCTTAGCGGTCGTGACTGAATCGACGTCAGACTGAAGCAACTCGATATCGAGCGGCGTATGATCGGCCTGCCAGATCGCATTTGGGCAGCCAGCCTCGCGGCGGTAAACCAGCTCAAAAGAGTTGCTGTAGGCCTTCGCGCCTTGATGAGCCAAAGTCATGAGATCGCTCGGCAGGTGGCTGACCACATCATGGACCAAATCATAGCTGGGCGGTTCTTCTCCCAAACGCTCGGCCGCTATCCGAGCCCGATTACAGACAACCCTGATTGGAAGAGGTGGTTTTTGAAGTGCTAGACCTTCAATTACGTCTTGCAGCGCAGCAGAAACCTTACGGCGGCGGCCGCGGGCCGTCCGCGGCTTACGCGCAAGCGCGACCAGGCCGGACGTCCGGTAACGTTCTAGCCAATATTGCAGCGTTCGATAAGAGAGCCTAGCTTCCCGAGCAATCGTGGCAAGCGATCTACCGTCCTCAAGGTGAGCGCGCAAAAGCTCAAACCGTTCAAACGCGCGTTGGCGAGACGTCTCGGAGAAGCAAGCCAGTTCATCCACCTTGAGTTTTTACTTTAGCATGAACACGCAAAATAGCGCCCCAAAAAGCGAGCAAAATAATTTCCCAAATCACAATCCTTTTGTGAATTTGGAAATAATCTTGCATGATTATTTGGTCGATCCTTTGCGTGGTCGTGCCAAGAGTTCGGGATGCCCGAGTTGGCCTCGTTTCCTGAGTCCTCGCGCCAAAGAGCGCTTCAGCGCTTCCGGCTCTTGCGCGCTCACCTCGAGGACGGCCGGTCGGTCGCTGTGATTGCTCGAGAAGCCACCCTCTCCTATCGAACACCTGCAGTATTGGCTGGAGCCGCTATCGAACTTCCGGGCTGGCCGCGCTCGCGCGTAAGCCACGGATCGATCGCGGTCATAGACGCAAGCTTTCGGCTGTGTTGCAAGAGGCAAGTGACTTGCATCTGCTGGCTGAGTTTCGCGGTTACGCGGTTGCATCCACTTTCATTTGGATGAATCCGCAACTCACTCGCGATGCTTCCGTGTCAATGAAGGTTGAATTCTAGTATACTTGGTAGCTAGACCGCGAATATAAGAGCTCGTTTTCGCTTCACTGTCCGACCAATGCAACCGTAGATCCGTTTGGCGGACCGTCTAACCCGGTCGGACGACCGCCATTCTGGGAAACAGAGACCACAAACCTCAGCCGGGGTAGAAGTGACTATCATCATTGGACAATTGAAAACATGTATAAACTATCTGTAATCCTGGCAGGTTTGATCATTGGCGGGAGTCTTGCAGCGGAGACTAAACTCCCTAGGCCTTTTGACGGTGTATCCCTTGGTTGCCCTCCTTCTCCTCTCGAAAAGATGCCCATGCCCCCACTCCCTCCACAGGAGTTCGGAGATAACTTTATGGGAATTGACCTCACGGCTGAACAAAAGGAAGAGATCCAACAGCTTCAAGAGAGCGATGAACTAAGCCTACTCTCCGCTCGCGATAGCGTCCTTATAGCTCGCACGATCCTAGATTCTGCGCTGCGAGAGAATCCACAGGATGAGATCGGCATCGAAGCAAAGTCTGCGGAGTTCGCCAAAAACCAGGCAAAGCTAATCGAACAACAATCAATCCATGAATCAAAATTTATGAAGATTCTGACCATAGAACAACGAGAGAAACTGAGCGAGATCCAGCCAATTGAACCTGGGTTCGCACGCCTTTGCCTCCACCGGCCAATACCGCAGCCTCCCAATCACTTTGAACCAGAGAGCATGGACGATGTCGGCTTGGAATCAGATTACGATCCGCCGCTGGACCTAGACTCCGATGAAGATTTCGATTAACGCACTTCTCGATTGAGTTCCTCAGCGTGTTTGGATCAGCAACTCGATGGATGGCTGGCAGCTTTTTGCTGACGCCTGAAGGCTCACCTCCAGTAGACGTTGGGACCGACGTCGGAACCGAATCTATAACCGATAGCCTGTTTAGAAAGCTCAAACGCTGGAAGCGCGGCTCAACTTGAAGGACGTCACAGCCTTTGATGCGATTGTCAGCAGGTTGAGGCGTTGAGCACACGCTTCCAGCGCCTCTTTTTTGAGAACATGCGGTGCTGTCAGCGGTCACTCAAAACCAGCCACTAAAGGTCGAAATTAAGGGGCTTCAAAACCAGCCACTTTTTGGAACGGAAAACAGCTCCTCAAGACCGCGCAGATGCGGGACCAATGGGGCATGTCGCACGTCCTGAAAGTGAGTTTGCAAGCAACGATTTACAGTTTACACGCAAGAGGCTGGTCCCGGCGGCGGATCGCCCGCGAGCTCGGGATCGATCGAGAGACCGTTGGGCGGTATTTGCTGTTGGCAAAACCAGCCATTTCGACCTTCGGGGTTGAAGGAAGCGGTGAAGCAAAACCAGCCATTTCGACCTCCGGCAAAGGCATTGGGCGAAAGAGTCAATGCGAACCCCTGGCCGAAGTCATCATGGCTAAGGTCGAAGTCGGGTTAAGTGCGCAACGTGTTTACCAGGATTTGGTGGAGGAAAACGGCTTCACCGATTCCTATCAATCCGTAAAACGCTTCGTGCGCAAGCTGCGCTCGATCCAGCCCCAGCGGGTGTGGCGCCTGGAATGTCAACCGGGAGAGG
>Ga0302326_10007284_pt1 | contig 24702 bp, 22 predicted proteins | sample Palsa_T0_3_FD_202264 | JGI IMG/M metagenome (GOLD analysis project Ga0302326, IMG submission 202264) | Peat permafrost microbial communities from Stordalen Mire near Abisko, Sweden - Palsa_T0_3 | ecosystem: Environmental > Terrestrial > Soil > Palsa > Peat permafrost | place: Sweden: Abisko... | reverse complement strand
TGAAGGCCGTCCCCTTCCTGAAGGCTGCCGTTTTCAAGAGCCGTAATTAGGGAGCTGGGCTCATTTGCGCCTGACATGGAGCACCTTCTGCACCTCGGCGACCACGTCGCCAGTCTCGTCTTTCACCTGGACGACGAATGTAGGCTCATATTTGTCCTGGGTCGTGAGCTTGGCGCGAATGTCGTCGAGCTGCTCGCCGGTCAAACGGAACTCGGCCTTGACGATTCCCTTCCCCGGCTTGCGAAAGCGAATGCTCGCCGCCTTGTCCCAGACGATGTAGCCAGGACCAAGATTGTCCATCAGCATCAGCATGTAGAAGGGATCGGTCATGGAGTAGAGCGAGCCGCCGTAATGGGTGCCGACGTAGTTGCGGTTCCAGAAGCGCAGCTTCATCTCAACGTCAACAGCCTTGTGATCGGGACTCCACTTCACGCGGATGCCGGCGCCTAGTATCGGCGGCCAGATGTTGATGGCACGGAGCATCAGGCGTTGCAATTTTGTGCTCATGATCTGTGGTATCGATCATAGTCGCAACTTTGAGATTAGGATGCGCCGCTGCACAAAGGCCGCCCACCCTCGTGGACGGCCTTTTCTCCAAGGGCCGGTGGCCAATGGCTCCGGGCTGAGGAGACTTTGCGAAACTGTTACGCGACCGCGTCGGGCGGCCGCGCCTTACGTCATCGCTATTGCATGGACTGCGGCTGGTTGAGAGAGTTGGTTCGCGCTGACTCGGTCAGACTGTTCGCCATCAGGCGCACATCGACACGTCGGTTCCTGGCACGCCCTGCCGAGCTGGTATTCTGCGCCACCGGATTGTCCTTGCCCAATCCGATGAGGAAAATCTTGTGCGCCGGCACGTTGTATTTCTGCGCCAGGTATTGAATGACGGCGTCGGCGCGGCGCTGGCTGAGCTGGTAGTTGTAATCGGCGGGACCGGTTGAATCGGTGTAGCCCTCGACTTGGACGATGTAGTGCCTCTGGCTCTGAAGCTGGGCGGCGAAATCGTCCAGAGTCTGCTTGTCCTTGCGCGTCAGGTCGGCCTTGTCGAAGCCAAACAACACGGTGGTGTCGGCGACGGACTGGTAGTTGTCCAGGTTCTCAACCGTGCCGGCCAGGCTGGTAACGCGGTTCGAAGCTTGGGTGGCGTTCTGATTGGCCTGGTCGGCGGTCTGTCCGGCAGCCAAGGCTTTCTGATCGGCGGCTGCGCTCTTGGAATTCACCTGTGCGATCCCCTGCTGGGCGCGACTGTCGGTATCGCGGATGTCGCGAGTATTTTTCGCTGTCTGATCATCTAATTCATTGACGTTGTTGATGACTGGAGCGGTCTGGTTGCGAACGTAGTTCTTGGTTGAGCAACCCACGGTCAGGGGCAGGCTGCCGGCCACAAGCACTGCAAGTACGGAAAATCGATTCATGGAAACGGCTCCTTGCAAAACTGTCGGTCGCGGCGAGTGGTCAGCCGTCGTCCTGAGCTTAAAGTAGCAAGCCGCGGGCCATAGCGCACTCAGTCATCGCCTGAAGTTCGGAGCGCATTTTCAATTGGTTAGAAGTGCCGTCCGACGAGGAAAGCGGGCCCGGAGACGGCGGCGGGTAATCCTGACGCGGGGAGTAGAATTTTTACCAGTTGCGAGCTGCGGATCTCTCGACTCCGGCGGCTAAAATCAGGCCACCTGCGTTCGGGATGACACAACGTTACTCTCGTCTGAGTTGATGGATTTACACCGGAAAAGCTGATGGACCTTCACCAGAAAATTCGAACGCTGCCGACCTCGCCTGGCGTGTATCTGTACAAGAACGCCGAGGGGCAGATCATCTACGTGGGCAAGGCGAACAACCTGCGCTCGCGGGTGCGTTCGTATTTTCTGGAAGGCGCGGCGGCCAACGCCAAGACCGGAACTCTGCTGCGCGAGGCGGTCGATCTCGACTACGTGGTGGTCGACAACGAGAAAGAAGCGCTGGCCCTCGAGAACAACCTGATCAAGCAGAAGAAGCCGCGCTACAACATTCTTCTGCGCGACGACAAAACCTATCCATATATAAAGCTGACGATCGGGGAGCGCTATCCGCGAGTGTTTCCCACGCGGCGACTGCGGAAAGATGGCTCGCTGTACTTCGGCCCGTACTTTCCCACTAGCCTGGCGTACCGGCTAGTCGACTTGATCCACCGGCACTTTCTGATTCCCTCGTGCAAGCTCGACCTGAACCGTTACTATCCGCGGCCCTGTTTGCAGTACTACATCGGGCGATGCCTGGGGCCTTGCGTCGAGGGACTCACAACGCCAGAGCGCTACGCCGAAGCGGTACATGATGTGAAATTGTTTCTGGAAGGCCGAGGAGCGGACTTGTCGCGATCTTTGCATCAGCGCATGAACGCCGCGGCCGAGCGCGAGCAGTATGAATTGGCGGCGAAGTATCGCGATCTGATCTCGACTGTCGATTTGCTGGAGCAGAAGCAGCGCATCGCGGCGGTCGAAGGCGACGATGCCGACGTGTTCGGCTATCACTACGAAAACGAGATGCTGGCGGTGAACCTGTTCCACATGCGCCGCGGCAAGATCGTCGACAAGCGCGAGTTCTTCTGGGAAGACCTCAGCGAGATGATCGGCGTCGCAGGCTTCGCTCCCGGAGAATTCTTCTCAGCGCTGCTGAAGCAGGTGTATCTGGACCAGCAGTATGTGCCGCACACAATCTACGTGCCAGTGGACTTCGAAGACCGCGCGACGCTGGAGGAAATGCTGTCAGAAGGCCAGAAACGGCATGTGCAGATCCATGTCCCACAGCGTGGGGACAAACGATCGCTGGTCGACCTGGTCGGGCAGAACGCCAAGCAGGCCTACGACCAGCGCTTCCGCGTGATGAAGCCGGCAGCCAAGGCAATCCAGGAAGCAGTGCAGGATGCGCTCATGCTTCCCGAGCTGCCGAAGCGTATCGAGTGCTTCGACATTTCGCATATCCAGGGCGCGGAAACCGTCGCCTCCATGGTGGTGTGGGAAGAGGGCAAGATCAAGAAATCCGATTACCGCAAATTCATCATCAAGAGCGTTGAGGGAATAGATGACTTTGCCTCGATGCGCGAGGTGGTGACGCGCCGCTACAAACGCGTACAAGATGAAAAGCAGAAGATGCCGAGCCTGGTGCTGATCGACGGCGGCATCGGGCAGCTGCATGCGGCAGCGCAAGCGCTGGAGGAGTTGGGCATTGTGAATCAGCCGCTGGCATCCATCGCCAAGCGCGAAGAGATCATCTATATACAGGGTCAGGAAGATGAGCCTGTGGTGCTCGACCGGCATTCGCCGGTGCTGCACCTGGTGCAGTTGGTGCGGGATGAGGCGCATCGTTTCGCGGTGACATTCCACCGCAAGCGCCGCCAGATGCGCGACCGCCAGACAGAGCTGCTGGAGATTCCCGGCGTCGGGGAGCGGACGACGAAACGCCTGCTGCAGCACTTCGGGAGTTTGCAAGCGGTGAAAGCTGCGGATGCGGCGGCGTTGGCATCAGTGGTGAGCCGATCGCAGGCGGAAGCGATTCTGGAGCATTTCGGCAAAAGCAGCTAAAGCTGCGCCCCTTCAAGGAGGGCGCGTCAGATTTCCGCATCTGGGGCTGCCGATCTGCATCCCATCTCGCTTTCACATTCTGTTAACGGAACCTTTTCCCTTCGCGCTCGTATAAAGCTGCAGAAGTTGATCCGGTGAGGGCAAGAGCGCTCGCGGACAACTCCAGGGTCCTCAACAACTATCCATTGAGATTGTTGGCGGAAGCCACTTCTAAAGGAGAACCATCATGGACGCGAAATATAACTGGCTGATCGACAACGGCGCGGTCCGCGTCACCTTGAACACGGTGGCCTTTGCCCTGTGGATGGTGATGGCTTTGGGATTGCTAGAGCTGGCTGCGAAGGTCTAGCTCGAAATACCATTGGCCCAACGTGACGAGCGAGCCTGGATAAGGCGATGCCACCGCCGAAATGCAAAGAGTGCCGCCGGCTGAGGCCGCCTCCAATTCACAAACGCAGGTTACCCAGGGCTTCCGCCCTGGGCTAACTGCATTTCCGCCCTGACGAGCTCGATTTGCGACTCGTCCTACGCGCTGCACGCTTCTCGTTCAACACAGCCGATCAAAGCTCGCGCTAGCTGCGGGTAGTTTCCACTTCACGCAGGCGAGCGGCCTTGCCACGCAGCGCGCGCAGGTAATACAGCTTGGCGCGGCGGACATGCGCCGAACGCAGGACGTCGATCTTGTCGATGACTTTGGAGTTGATGGGGAAGATGCGCTCCACGCCCTGGCCGAAGCTCATCTTGCGCACGGTGAAGCTGGGCTGTGCTCCCCGGCTCTTGGCGATCACGATTCCTTCAAAAGCCTGGAGGCGCTCTTTGTCGCCTTCCTTGATCTTCACGTGGACGCGAACGGTGTCGCCGGGCTTGAAGTTAGGGATATCGGTGCGCCGCGTCTTGGCGAGCAGGCGGTCAATAATTTGCGAATTCGACATGGTGTTCCTTTCGGAACTAGCGACTAGCAATTAGCAACTAGCAGCTAGCTTTTGGTTCTTAACCTACAAAAAATTAGCTCTAACTTTAACTCTGTCATCCTGAGCGAGGCGCTTCAGCGCCGAGTCGAAGCACCTCTTAATGACCCGAAGAACCCCCGCGGACCTTAGGCTACTCACTCTCAATTTCAGCCAGCAGCTTGCGATCTTCGTCGCTCAAAAGCCGTCGTCGCAACAGATCGGGCCGGGTGTGTAACGTCTTACGCAACGCGCAACGGCGGCGCCACTTGCGAATCTCATCGTGGTTCCCATTCATCAGCACCTCGGGAACCGGCATTCCACGAAATTCCGCCGGGCGCGTGTAATGCGGATAATCCAGCAAGCCGCCCGAACTGCACGTCGAGCTTGGCGGCTCACCGGGCAGACTCGGCTTAGCGTCCGCGGTGGCCGCCGTGAACGATTCCTGCTGCGACGACGCCGCATTGCCCAGCGCTTCGGGAACGAACCGCGTCATGGTATCGACGATGACGGCTGCAGCCAACTCGCCGCCGCTCAGCACGAAATCGCCAACGGAAATTTCGCGATCGGCAAGGTGCTCGCTCACGCGCTCATCAACTCCCTCGTAGCGCCCGCAGATGAGTATCATGCGCTCACGACTCATCAACTCTTGCGCCAACGCTTGCGTGAACAGCTGGCCTTGCGGCGACAGCAGCACAACCGATTCGCATGCGCCTTCGCTCACTCGCTCTTCGCGCGGCGCAACACCGAGCGACTGCAGGCATTCGAAGATCGGCTCCGGCTTGAGCACCATGCCTTCACCGCCGCCGAACGGCCTGTCGTCTACAGTGCGATGCCGGTCGTGCGCGAAGGCCCGCAGATCGTGAATACCAATTTCAATGAGCCCGGCTTCGCGCGCCCGGCGCACGATGCCATAATCCAGCGGTCCGCGAAAAAAGTCTGGAAAAATCGTGATGATTTCGAACTTCATTCGGACCACGCTAAGTTCACGTGCGCTTCCGTCGTTCACCGGCCGATCTTGTTTCGTCGGCTTCCGCTTTCTGGCGCTGCTTTTCTTCGCTGCTTAGCGGCGCATCCAGATCCAGCAGGCCTTCGGGCAATTCCATGTCGAGCCGTTTCGCCGGCAGGTCCAGCTCTTTCACAAACTCCTCGGCGTACGGGACAAGAAGTTCTGTAGTTGTCTCGCACCGACCCACCCTTCGCGCCGCACAGACTGGCAGGGTCACCACTAATAACGGCGCTTCTCCCGCTCCAAACTGCACATCGCTCACGCGGCCCAGAAACCTCTGACCATCCCAGACATCGCAGCCAACAATCTCGCTCACATACGCTGAGCCCGCTTCCAATTCGCTGCGTTGCTCCTGGGGAACCTGCAACTCGAAGCCGGCGAGCTGCTCAGCATCGCTGATGCTATCCACACCGGCAAACTTCAGTACCACGCCGCCCTTATGAAACCAATACTCTTCCAGTTGCAACTGGCGGCGATTGCCATTCGGCGCCAATCCTGACAACTCGCGGCGCTCGGCAAAACGTTGCGGAAAATCGGTGTGCAGGTCGGCCAGAACTTCGCCGCGCCGCCCCTGCGGCTTCAGCACGCGAGCGATGGTGATGAACTCGCCGGCTATTCCAGAATCTCCAACTGATAGCGTTTGCGCGTGCGCAGGCTGGCCGAGTGCAGGATGGTCCGCAGACTGCGAGCGGTCCGTCCGTGACGCCCGATGACGCGGCCCACATCCTCTTCGGCGACCACCAGCTCCAGCACCGTCTGCCCATTTTCCTCGAAAGGCTCGACCGTGACCTCGTCGGGCGCCTCAACCAGCGCCTTGGCCAGGTATTGCATCAACGCGATGATGTCAGGCTTGCTATCCGACATTGTGGGACTCTCCTACAGTCCGGCGTGCAGCTATTACGCTGAGGCCGGAGCCTCGGTGGCAGCTTCGGTTGAAGGCAACGGCGCGCTGGCCGGATTCTTCTCCACCAGCTTCCTCACGCGGTCCGACAACTGCGCACCCTTCGACTTCCAATAGTCGATGCGTTCGCGCTTCAGCTCGACGCTGGCAGGATTGGTCCGCGGGTTGTAGGTGCCCACCACTTCCACCGAGCGGCCATCGCGCGCTCGATCTTTCTCAATAACCACGATGCGGTAGTGCGGCTGTTTACGCGCACCGCGGCGCGACAAACGAATCATCAACACAGAGAATGTTTCCTTTCCTGCAAATGAGCCGGCCACGCAGGCCAGCGCTTGCTCTCAACAAATGCGTTCAGGCTGAGCGCTTAAGTTCCGGCGGCAACTTTTCCTCAGGCGAGATGACCGGCCCGCCAAACTCCCGTTGGGCTTGGCGAAATGGGTGCTCCAGCGATCAACCACCCCGCCAAGCGCAAAACAAGCGCTCGTCGGGGACCCTGGTGTCGCTACCGCACCCCAATGAGCGCAGCTTAAGGCACTCATCGGACCTCACATACCTGGAGGCAACAACCCTTCAATTATTGCGGATGAAGGCGGTTTTTGCAAGGGAGGGACGAGCTACGGCACTCGGGTTTTCTCTTTCCTGCTGACCCAGCCGTGAACGGCTCGGCTAACTTATATCGCGCCTGCGGCGCTCTTCTATCCTGAACCTGCAAGTTCGCTATGTTCATCCAAATTAGTTTATGCGCAAACTTCTTTGTGTCACCGCTCACCCCGACGATGAAGCTGGAGGATTCGGCGGAACGCTGTTGCTCTATCACGAGCGCGGGGTCGAGACCGTCGTTGTGTGTATGACGGCGGGAACGGCCGCGCGTAATCGCGGCGCCGCTCGCACCGATGAGGAGCTTGCTTCTCTGCGCCGCGCCGAATTCGGGGCCTCGTGCAAGATGCTCGGCATCACGCACGGTGAGGTGCTCGACTATCCCGACAGCAAGCTCGACCGGGTTGACCTTTACCGGGCTGCGGGCGACATTGTGCTGCGCATTCGGCAGATTCGGCCGCAGGTGATGCTGACCTTCGGCCCCGATGGCGGGCTGACCGGTCACGTCGATCACGCGATGGCGGGAACTTTCGCGACCATCGCGTTCGAGTGGGCAGGGCGTCCTGATCGCTATCCCGAGCAACTTCGGCAGGGAGTCGCCACGCATCGCGCGCAGAAACTGTATTACCACACGGCGGACTTCGTGCTGCCTGACCGGCAACTTATCTCGCCTCCAACCGTCACCGCGCGCATCGAGATCGGCAAGGAGCGCTTCGAAAAGAAACACTTGGCCTTCCAGCAGCACACCACCCAGAAGCCGCTGTTTGAGCGGGTGCGGAAGAATTTAGGCCAGCGGCTGGAAGGCACGGTGGAGATGTATCACCTGGCCGCGACCCGCGATCCCCGCGAAGCGAAGCTGGAGACCGATTTGTTTGAGGATGTGATCGAAGGGTAGAAAAGCAGATCCCTCGCGGACTAAAGTCGGCCCGTGATGACAAACATAAGACACGTTATGTATATCTCGAGGTAACGTTAGAGCTCGCCCATCGGAATACTGCGATGATATGGATCGAAGCCTAGCGTCCAGCTTCGGGATGCGGGTCGAGCGAGTCGGCGATGCGATCCAGCGCGGTTTGAATACGATCAAGATCGCTCTGCAAGTTTTCATTCAATTCCAGTAGCCGGTCGGGCGCCCGCTGGAAGCCGTGGGAAATAGCGCGCAGAGCAGTTCGTCCCCGCTCGCTGAGCAAGAACGCGCTTACTCCGCCGAGTCCCAAAACCGTGAGTGGCACGTACCAGCGGCGCATCGGAGTCTCCCGGGTCCGACGCCAATTTCCCAAGCGGCGCCTAGCGACAACATATCGTTCTCCACTACTGCCCACAATAATTAGATTATGGGGGAAGCAGGAAAGTACACACCGAACTTGTTGCGGACCTCCCATCCTAACGCCCCGCTCAGCTCCCTTCCAGCGCTTCGACGATCGCGTCATGCACCTGCGGGCGAACTTGGCGAATAAGCTGCGCCGCGCGGTCGGGCCAGGTGCGATTGGTCAGCAGCGTAACCGACAGCTTGCGACCAGGATCGATCCACAGCGAAGTTCCGGTGAAGCCGAGATGACCGAACGCTTGCAGCGAGAACAATCTCCCCGAAGATGAGTACGGCTGCGACGGCGTGTCCCATCCCAGCGCGCGAGTGGTCCTGGGCGGCGATGGTTCGCAATGCGTGAACAGCTTCACCGTGCTCTTGCTGAACAGCGGCGAGCCGGCGCGCAGCATGCATTCGGCGAAGCGGGCAACGTCGCTTGCGAGCGCGAACAGGCCGGCATGACCGGCAACGCCGCCCATCACATAAGCGTTCTCGTCGTTCACTTCACCCTGGATCACTCGCTTGCGAAACTTGCGATCGTCCTCGGTAGGCGGGATCTCGGCCTTCCACTGCGGCGGCGGCTGGAAGCGGGTGCGAGTCATGCCCAGCGGCGTGAAGACTTCTTGCCCGGCAAACGAGTCGAGCGCAAGCCCGGCTTTCCGGGCCAAGAGTTCGCCCAGAAGAATAAATCCGATGTCGCTGTAGCGGGCGCGTGTGCCCGGCGACGCGGTGAGGCGTGTGGTAAGTGCGGCATTGATAAGGTCCTGACGAGTGGCGGCAAATTCGAACAGCTTTTCATACGCCGGCAATCCGCTGGAGTGCGCCAGCAACATGCGAATGGTTACAGCCTCGCGTTTGGCCTGCTGATGTTTGGGCGCAAGCGTCACGAATTCAGGCACGGTCTGCGCCACTGGCTCGTCCAGCACCAACTCGCCGCGTTCGTGCAGCAACATTGCGACGGCGGTTGTCGCAATGACTTTAGTCAGCGATGCCAGGTCGAACACGGTATCAGACTGAATCGCTGCCGACTTCTCATCGTAGGTAAAGCGCCCAAAGCCCTGCGCGGCAACCAGCTCTCCGCGATAAGCGATTGCCAGAGCAGCGCCGGGAAAAGCGTGCTCGGCGATGGCCTGACGGATGATGGCGAACGCCCGCGCGAATTGGCGCTCCTGCGGCTCGAAGGCGGGACGTGGCGAGACGAATTCTGGCGGCGGCGAATTCAGAAGTCCTCTGGCGTACAGCGAAATCAGAGCGCAACCTATAATAGCTTTACCGCACAAGTGCGGGTCACAATCTATCAATGGAAAGATTCTCTTGAGCCTGCGTGTGCGCCGGCCAGCCAATGTGCTGGTGTATGTTTGCCTCATTCTTCTCGTCAGTGCGCTCGCTGTGGCGCAACAATCGGCGTCGTCTGGAACCGCGAAAGCCCCAACCGCTGCTGCCTCAGGCACGGCAACCTCCGGCGTGTCCAATACTTCCGCCTTGCCCGGTGCCCCCAAAGATGAGCAGAGCAGGTTTGCTCCGCTCGACGCCGTGCTGAAAAACGCGGTGAAGAACGGCAATGCTCCGGGCGCGGTGCTGCTGGTTGGCCATAATGGCGCGATCGTCTATCAGAAGGCTTTTGGCAATCGCACGGCCGGGAACAACCCCGAGCCAATGACGACGGACACCATCTTCGATCTGGCGTCGCTGACCAAGGTGATTGCCACCACGACCTGCGTCATGCGCCTGGAGCAGCTGGGTCAGATCAAGCTCAACGACCCGGTGGCGAAGTACATTCCAGACTTCGCGCAAAACGGCAAGCAGGATGTCACCATCAGGATGTTGTTGACGCACTATTCGGGTCTGCCCGCCGACCTCGACCTGAAGGAATCGTGGAATGGCCCAGACGAAGGCTACAGCCGCGCCAACGCTGCGAAGCTGGTCAATGCTCCGGGCTCGACCTTTCTGTATAGCGACGTCGGCTTCGTGGTCCTGGGCGAGCTGGTGCAAAAAGTCGGCGGCATGCCGCTGGATCAGTACGCGCAAACCTATGTGTTCGGTCCGCTGGGCATGACCTCGACGCGCTTCAATCCTCCACCGTCGTGGGGACCGCGCATTGCTCCCACGCAACGCGACGAGCACACCGGCCAGACGGTGCGAGGAACAGTCCACGATCCCACCGCGCACCAGATGGGCGGAGTCGCGGGCGATGCCGGTCTTTTCTCCACTGCCGAGGATGTGGCGAAATTCGCGCAAGCCATGCTCAACGGCGGCGCGCCGATCCTGTCGCCGCTCATCGTGGAAAAGATGACCACGCCGCAGCAGCCGTCCAACATGCCCAACGTGCGCGGCCTGGGATGGGACATCGACTCGCCCTTCTCGTCTAATCGCGGTGAGTTGCTGCCGGTCGGCTCGTTCGGCCACACCGGTTTCACCGGCACCTCGCTGTGGATCGACCCGACCACGAACACCTATGTCATTCTGCTGACCAACTCGACCTTGCTGAAGGATGGCAATGTCATCGGGTTGCGAACGGAGATCACGACGGCGGTTGCCGCGGCCCTGCAACTGACCCCGAGCGAAGAGCAGAAGACGCGGCTGGCGCGCATCACCGGCTACAACGAAACCCAAATGGCCGAGCGGCGGATCGTGGTCCGCAATGGCAAAGTGCTCACCGGCATTGATGCGCTGGAAGAGCGGCAATTCGAGCCGCTCAAAGTTCCGAACGTCCCGACTCCACACATCGGTTTGATGACCAACCTGACCGGCGTCGACAGCCGCGGCAAGCGAACTATCGACGTGCTGGCGCGCGCGCCCGGAATGCAGCTGGCTGCAATTTTCACTCCCGAGTACGGCATGCAAGGCATCTCCGACACGAGCGACACCGCAACCTCCAAGGACGCCACAACCGGTGTTCCCATCTACAACGTCTTCGGTGAAACCGATGCCAAGCGTCGCCCGCCGCTGGATGTGATCCGTAAGCTGGACGTGCTGGTCGTCGATCTGCAAGACGTTGGCGCTCGCTTCTCCAGCTACGAAAGCACGCTGGGATATTTTCTGGAGGCGGCGGCCAAGGCGAAGAAGCCCATCGTCGTGCTTGATCGTCCCAATCCCATCACCGGAGCTTACGTGCAGGGTCCGCTGTCGGACGCCGGCCAGGAGAGCTTCGTCAACTACTATCCGCTTCCGGTGCGGCATGGCATGACCATCGGCGAGCTGGCGAAGCTGTTCAACGAGGAGAAGCACATCGACGCCGACCTCACCGTGGTGCCAATGCGCGGCTGGCTGCGCGGCGACTGGTTCGACTCCACCGGCGTCACCTGGGTGAACCCAACGCCCAACATTCACAGCCTGGATCAGGCCACGTTGTATCCGTCAGTCGCGCTGATCGAGGGCACCAGCGTTTCTATCGGTCGCGGCACCGACATGCCGTTCCAGCTGGTCGGCTCGCCCTACTTCACCGCCAAAGAGCTTTCCAGTTACCTGAACGCCCGCAATATTCCCGGAGTGCGCTTCGTGCCCGTTTCCTTCACTCCGACCTCCGGCCCGTTCGTGCGCCGCGAGTGCTACGGGGTGAACATCATCGTGACCAATCGCGAGGAGCTGGACGCTCCAGAGTTGGGATTGGAGCTGGCTGCGGCGCTCCACAAGCTCTCCCCGTTGGGATACGACCTTAGCCACATGAATCAGCTGCTGGTGAACAAAGCGGTCTTCGCCGCCTTGCAGGCGGGAGAAGATCCGAACCGCATCGCCGCGGACTGGCGCGAGCAACTCGACAAGTTTATGGATGTGCGCGTGAAGTACCTGCTGTACTGAGGCCGCCGCGCACCAATAAAGGAGCAACGCCCAGGTCGCCTCTAATTGAAAGAACAGATGGGTCGCTATAGTTTTGGGGATGGGGGTGGAGCAGTGGACTTCGCAGCACTGCTGGCCTTCGCCAGCATTCTATTAGCCGCCTTCGCGATCGCTCGCCCGGTTCAGCGTCGCTCTCTCGGTCTTTTTGTCTCGGCGTGGCCGCTGATTATCGCGTTCCTCATTTCCTTGAGCCTCCTTATCTGCCGAGATGCTCCGTTTGGCGTGAAACCTCCATTTGGCTGGTCTCTTTCCGTGGTTCAATTCAGTCTCACGCTGGGAGCGTTCTTAGTCCTGATCGCTGCAGCCGTCTGGTGTTGGATAACTTGGCATCGGGGAAAACTAACGGACCGGAATATTGGCCGCGTGGAGGGCGTATTCACGGCGGCGCTACGTGAGCGGGAGTTCGACGAGGTGGAAAGGATCGTTCGGAAAAATCAGAGAGGCCTCGAAAGGCTTCCGTCCGACGCCGCATCTGTTCTCTTCAATCGTGCGATGGTCGCGTCTCTCGTTGATGCCCACCCCCTACTGCACCTCGAACTACTGTCTGAAATACGTTTTCTCAAATCGCTTGAAAACCGTTCCGCCGCTGTCGACGCGGTCGTGCGCGAACTGCTCCGTTCCAGTGTGTCCCCGCTACGATCAGCTGTCGTCTCAAGATACGGGGGGCTGGAACATCTGAAGTACACCGAGGCGGAATCTAGGCTGATGGAGGCAACCTTCCAGAATCCCGAATGGTACCTCGAAGCGAGGGCTCACTACCCGCTTGTGATCTCGGCGGTAGGGGCGCTGCGAACAGGCGCATACGATGCCGTTTACAACAGCATAGGACGTGACTACGAGGCTAGACAGGGGACTAGCGCGCGATCAAATTGTCCGGTCTATCTGGCTGCTAAAACCGAGGTACTCGCCATCGAGGCTGCCATCCGCAAACGGTCCGGGGCCGATTTCTACGTTTCGGACCTATGCGACATATTTAGATCAGTGCTGGAGCGGTCACAATTCAAGAATGACGTATGGGAGAACCCGCTTGGCAACCGCGAGTTTCCTACGCCATATGCATACTTGCTATACGAGATCACCGCTGACTTACGTCATCTTTCGGAGCGTGCGGTGGGGGAAGCGATGTGCGACGCGACGCCTCCAACGGTTGAACCCCCTAGCAGGATCGCACAAGACTTGGCGCAATGCTGGTCCTTCTGTTTGTGGGTCATAGCCGACTCTGTGGGACGGGTGAGCCCCGACTTCCGGCGGGATATTATCAAGCAATACCTGTTGTTTATTCTGGAACTCGGTTGGCAACCAAGCGAGATTTCTTTCCGTTTGGCCCATGTTGCGGACGGGCTCCAGACCTGGCGCGATTTGTTCCTGGGAGAGCTGCGAGCCCGGTTTAGAGGCGATCGCGTGGAGCGAGTAAATGCACTGCGAGGTGCTATGGGGTCGCTGGATCAGGGCAAACGCCATGTCTCCGAGGGTTATAGCTGGCTTGAGGCCAGCCTGACCGAAACAATCTGATCAGAGTGAGAAATATCCGGAGCCGCGGAGCGGCGGCACATCAGCACGTCAATACGGCAAGCGTGGCTGGCTTCCAGCGCAATTTCCTAGAGGCAGCGACTTGCACTAAAGTTGTATTGACGACTGGCGTCAAAGTGCTAATCTGTGGTGTGGCCTTGGAAAAGCTAGAGTTAGCTTCTTCCGGGCCTTTTGTTTTTGTGATCGAAAAACACGCTGTGTTTAGTCGATCACCGAGCAGAACGGACAGGCCCAGTGCAGGTGTTCGACCCGTTCTTTGACAACTGAAGGGCGGCTGCATTGTAGGATTTGGGGAGCGGTGAATCAGGCTGCTAAGTCATTCTGCAGCAGCGTGTTAGAAGGATTCATTTTGTTTTCAATACTTTGGCAGGAATCCCGTAAGACATTAAAAACAAACAGCTTAACGTGCTAGCTAAGTCTATATTTTAGAATACTTTAATATAACTCCTTTAGAATCAAGACCACTTTTTATTTTTTATCCCCAGCGCGTAGTCGAGTCGGAGACGGTCTGGGGGAGTATTTTTGTAACGGCTGAAACACTTCGTTTATTGGGGATTGATGCAGCCGTTCACCGCGTCGAGGTAAACTCCGGCTGAGGCGCCGTGACCTGGCGCTGCCTCAGCACTCGCATAGAAAACAGATAGACCATCACCTGGAGCACGGCCGCTCCGACGGTATCCAGCACCACATCCTGCCAGCGTCCGGTGCGCGAAGGAATGAATGTCTGGTGGATCTCGTCGAACGACGCGGTGACGACAGTCGTTAACATGCCGATCAAGACCCATTCCGCTCGCCACAGGTCGCTCAGATAAATTCCCCATGTGCGTTGCAGAAGAGGCCGCAACCGATCGCGATTGGTGTTGCGCAGCGCGAGAAACACAAGCACGCTGAGGATTCCGTAGCCCAGGAAATGTCCGCTCTTACGCAGGACCGCGTCCAGTTGCTGCACGAATGACGGTTCCACGTGAGGAACGATGACCGCAATGACTTTGTAAAGGACCACCGTTGTATTGGCTGCTGACGCCGTGTCGGTGGATTCCATCCGGATGACGCCCAGCCAGACGATGACCAGCCACCAGTTGCGCACCAGAGATCGAAATGAAGGCTTCAGCAAACTCGAACCTATCTCGTCGGTCGGGTAGAGCTGGCCTTTAGAGCCTGCCCTGAGCCAGCCGAAAGGCCAGCGTCCCTGGCGTTTGTTTCTCAACCCGAGCCGACTTCAGCCGGCGGCACAAATATTCTGGAGTCGTGCCGCACGAATCGCAAAGAAACTAGGGCTCTGGCCTTCATGAACTCGGGCTTCGATGAACTCTGGCCCTGACGAACTCCGGCTTTGAAGGGGCACGCCTTCAGGCGTGCCGTGAAGACAACAGGAAGCCCGGCTTTAGCCACTGAGGACACGCCTCGCGTCCAAGTCCGCTTCGGCGCGGGCTGAAGCCCGGCGCGAAATGAAAAATGAGAAACGCTACGGCGCAGCTGAAGCTGCGCCCCTTCAAAGCTACCCCTTATTCCACCCTGTAATTGGGCGCCTCGCGCGTGATCATCACATCATGCACGTGGCTCTCGCGAAGACCTGCGCCGCTAATGCGCACGAAGCGCGCCTTCTGTTGCAGCTCCGCAATGCTGGCGCAGCCCACGTAGCCCATGCCGCTCTTCACTCCGCCCACCAGTTGATAGACGATCATGCCAACCGTACCTCGATACGGCACGCGCCCCTCGATGCCTTCGGGCACCAGCTTTGCCAGCCGGTTGCCGTCGCCGCCGTCTTCGGTAATTACCGGCACGGAAGAATCTGAGTCAGTCGTTTGGAAGTAGCGCTCGCTGGAGCCTTGCGCCATCGCCGCCAGCGATCCCATGCCGCGATAGGCCTTGAACGAGCGGCCCTGGTACAGAATCGTCTCGCCGGGACTTTCTTCCGTCCCCGCCAGCAGTGAGCCGATCATCACGCAGTGCGCTCCCGCGGCAATCGCCTTGGTGATGTCCCCGGAGTACTTGATACCACCGTCGGCGATGACCGAAACGTCGGTGTCGCGGGTGGCGCGGGCCGCCTCTGCGATGGCCGTGATCTGCGGCACACCCGCGCCGGTCACCACGCGCGTAGTGCAGATGGAGCCTGGCCCGATGCCGACCTTGATGCCATCGGCTCCGGCGCTCGCCAACTCGCAAGCGCCGTCGAAGGTGCCAACATTGCCGGCCAGCAGATCGACCTGGGGCAGCGTCGCCTTGATCTTGCGGATGGCTTCGATGACGCGCGTCGAGTGGCCATGCGCGCTGTCGATGGCCAGCAGATCCACTTTGGTGCGGACCAACTCCTGCGCGCGCTCCAGATAGTCGCCGGTGGCGCCGACAGCCGCTCCCACCCGCAGTCGCCCTTGCTCGTCCTTCGCGGCCGTCGGATACTTCAGCCGCTTCTGGATATCCTTAACCGTGATCAGGCCCTTGAGGTTGTACTGGTCGTCGACCACCAGCAGCTTCTCGATGCGATGCTGATGCAGGATCGCCTCGGCATCGGTTAGCGTGGTTCCCACCGGAACCGTGATCAGGTGCTCCTTGGTCATCACTTCGCTGATGGGGATGTCAGTGCGGGTCTCGAAGCGGAGATCGCGGTTGGTCAGGATGCCGACCAGCTTCTTGTTCTTCGTCACGGGCACGCCCGAGATGCGGTAATGACGCATCACCTCCAGCGCGTCGGAGATCTTCTGCTCCGGCGAGACTGTAATGGGATCGACGATCATACCGCTCTCCGAGCGCTTCACCTTGTCGACTTCGCTGGCTTGCTGCTCGATGGTGAGATTGCGATGGATGATGCCGAGGCCGCCCTGCTGCGCCATGGCAATCGCCATGCGCGATTCGGTCACCGTGTCCATGGCCGCGCTGATGAGCGGAACGCGCAGCTCAATGTTGCGGGTTAGTCGAGTGGTGGTGTCCGCCAGAGCAGGCACAACGTCAGACTTGGCGGGCAGTAGCAACACGTCATCGAAGGTCAATGCCTCAGGGACAGGAAAATGGATCATGATTTCGGTTCCGCGGGGGGTAAACGATTATTGTAGAGTTGCGCTGCCGGTTAGGCAAACCGGCAAAAGATTCGCCGCATCGCTGGCAGAAACGCACAAGCGAGATCGAGACATTTTTCCTGTGACTAGACCCTCTGTACTAAAGTACGATAACCCTATGGGAAGCTTGCAGAATGCAACGTCTGCCGAACAATTGGCTGCACAGTTAGAACACCCTAGCCCTAACTCCGTTTGGAAGCGGGCTTTGGAAGTGTTCGGCGACGAGGCCAAGGCGCGTAGTTGGATGGATACACCGCGCGATATTTTCAATGGCCAGTCTCCGCAAGATCTTGTAGCGACAGGCAGTGCCTCCGCCCAGCGCCGTGTCCTTGAGGTTTTGCTTCGCATCGACTACGGCGTTTTCTCGTAAGCAGAATCTCCACGATGAAAATCTTCCGACTGCATCGTCTGGCGCGCTTGGCGGGCGACTATACCGGTGCAATGTTGGCTGGTGGCCGTTGGAATCGCATCGGGACCCCGATGCTATACACAGCGCAATACCTTTCTCTGGCTTGCGTAGAAGTGTTGGTCCATGTCGACAAGAGCCAGTTGCCACAGGATTATGTATGGTCATCAACGGAACTCCATGCTGTGCCTTCAACTTTGCAGTTTGGCCGGCTCGATGATATTCCATCGTGCCAATCAGCGGGGGATTCATGGATACGGATGGCCGAACACCTTGCAGCCCAGGTCCCGTCCGTCATAATCCCGGCCGAGTTTAATGTCCTCCTTAACCCCAATCACTCCAGCTACGACAAGATTCGCTGGAGTGAACCCCGTCCGTTTCGGTTTGATCCGCGTCTGTTCATCATCGGAGCCGCAAGTTCTATAGCGCGGCAGAGTGGGCTGGATCACGCGCACTTCAGCGTATATTAGGAAAGCTGCAGCTGGCCGGGCATCAGTCAGCGACGAGGTGGTCCATGCGGCGCAGGTATTTCCTGAAAGGCGCGGGAGTTTTGACCGTCGCGGTCATGGGCGGCGGCGTTTGGCGAGCTTGGGATCAAGGCGTCTTCAGCACCGGTGACGGCCCAGCTTACGAACCCTGGAAAGACTGGCGCAACGCCAAGGACAGTCCACTCGCCCTGGTGAGCGCCGCGATTCTCGCCGCCAGCCCGCATAACACCCAGCCCTGGCTCTTCAAGGTCAGCGATTCCTCAATTGAGTTGTACATCGACAAAAGCAGGAATGTCGGCGCGCTCGATCCCTATCTTCGCGAAGAACACATTGGCATAGGTTGCGCTCTGGAAAACCTCATGCAGGCTGCGCCTGCCAACGGTTACGCCGCCACTGCAACGCTCGTGCCCGGACAGCTGGCCCCGATTCCCGCTGAGCCCAAGCCGCAACTCCTGGCTCGCATCGATCTCACGCCTGGAAAGCGTGAAGCAGACGAACTGTACAATGCCATTCCGCTGCGCCATACCAATCGCGGTCGTTACGACTCGCGCAAGCCGCTCCCGCCTGAGTTCCTGGACGCGCTCAGCCATCTGCCCGACGGCGACTCGAACGTGAAGCTGTTTCTTTTCACCAATGACGCCGATCGAAGAAACATTGCTAAAGTCAGCTCCGCCGCGAACAAGGAAATCTATTCCGATCCCAACGTTCAGGCCGGTAGTGAGCGGTGGGTCCGCTTGCGGTGGGGTTCGGTTCAACGACATCGCGATGGCCTGACCATTGACGCCTTCGGTTTGCCGCCCGTCGCTACGGGCATCGTCAAGACGCTACCCCAACGGATGGTGGGATGGCTCGGCCGTAACAGCCAGAAGGACACCTACTCTGATTTGATGCTCAGTGCGCCGCTGATCGGCTTTATCGCCGTACGTGACCGCTATGACCAGCAGCAATGTTTGTCGGCTGGCCGCACCTGGCAGCGTGCGCATCTGTTGGCCACTGCTAAGGGCATCGCCGCGCGGCCCTGTAACGAATCGGTAGAGATGGTGGACCACGAGCGGGCGCTGGGCAGACCGGCGTCGCGGGCCGCATTGCTGAACGAAATTACCGGCGATCCCACCTGGCAGCCAACCTTCGTTTTCTATATGGGCTACCCCACCCTAACGGCGCATGCCAGCCCTCGCAGGCCGGTGCAATGGGTAGAGCTCTGAGAAGGCAGTTTTGAACATCGCATCCTTGAGTTTTCCCCCCGCATAGGCGTATATTTACTTCTGTACTGTTGTTTGAGGTTCCTGTCATCGGCTCCCGGCGGCAGCGGACCGTTGCAGATTCGGCGAAGCACATCGGTGGGCGATCGCCCACTTTTTATTTCCACCCCGTAATCCGCTGTTACACGGCGAGTCCAGGTGGTAGCGAGAGCCTGACGGGCGCTCTTCGTTTAGAGGTCGGGAGCCACGGAACGCGATGGCAGCCGGGTTGGACAAAATTCGCGAGATCGCCGAGCGTGTCGCGCAGTCGAGCGGCCTGGAGTTGGTTGATCTGGAGCTGTGCGGCGGTGGCAAGGCCCGCATGTTGCGCGTGTTCATCGACAAACCGGGCGGCGTAACTCACGAGGATTGCGCAAATTTCAGCCGTGAGGCGGGCGTCATCCTCGACGTTGAGGACGCCGTGCCGGGCGCTTCGTACCTGTTGGAAGTTTCGTCGCCGGGCTTGGATCGCAAGCTATCGAAGGCGGAAGACTTTCAGCGCTTTACCGGCAGCCTGGTGAAGCTGATGACGCGCGATCCGGTGAACGGCAACCGGCACTTTGAAGGACGCCTGAAGGCGTTTCAGGATGGCCGCCTCAGCCTGGAGCTGACCGGCAGGAAGAAGTCGAAGAAGCACGAAGCTGTTGAACCGGGAGCGGAAGTCGAGATCGAACTGGCAAATGTCGAGAAGGCGAACCTGGTTCCCGAGTTCTGAAACAAGAAGGCTTGCAAGGCGCAGCTAAGGTGGCACCAATTTATGGCGAGTGAACTTTACAACGTAATCGACGCTCTCAGCCGCGAGAAGGGCATCGATCCGCAGATCGTGGTCACTGCGGTCGAGGATGCGATCGTCGTAGCCACCCGGAAGTACTACAAGACGCAGGAGAACCTCCGCGCCGAACTCGACAAGGAGAGCGGCCAGATCCGCGCCTTCGCGGTGCGCTCCATCGTGGAGGGCCCCGATCAGGTCGAAGACCCCCTCGCGCAAATCACCCTGGACGATGCCAAGCGCATCGACCCGGCTGCCGAAGTCGGCGGCGAACTGCGCACCTACAAGGCTACCGATGTTCTGGGACGCATCGCGGCGCAGCTGGCCAAGCAGGTCATCTTCCAGAAGGTACGCGAGGCCGAGCGCGACACCATTTACAAGGAGTACATTGGGCGCGTGAACGAGATCATCAACGCCACCGTCAAGCGGACCGAAGGCCAGGACGTCATCGTCGATCTGGGCAAGGCCGAAGGCCGCATGCCGCGCAAGGAGCAGTCGCGGCTGGAGTCGTTCGCTCCCGGCGAGCGTGCCCGGGTCATGATTGTACGCGTGGAGAAGGCGTCCAAAGGCCCGCAGGTGGTCGTTTCTCGCGCCGCCCCGGAGCTGGTCTCGCATCTCTTCCAGACCGAGGTGCCGGAAATCTACGACAACACCGTCGTCATCCGCGCTATCGCGCGGGAAGCCGGCGAGCGCACCAAGATCGCAGTCATGTCGAAGGACAAGGATGTCGATCCCGTCGGCGCGTGTGTCGGCATGAAGGGCATGCGGGTGCAGTCCATCATCCGCGAACTGCGGGGCGAGAAGATCGACATCATCGAGTATCACGAGGACCCGGTGACTTTCGCCGAGAAGGCGTTGCAGCCTGCGAAGGTCAGCCGCGTCACCGTGCTCGAAGGCCACGAAAAGCACCTGGAAGTGATCGTGGACGACAGCCAGTTATCGCTGGCCATCGGCAAGAAAGGGCAGAACGTTCGCCTTGCCGCCAAGCTGTTGGGCTGGAAGATCGACATCAAGAGCGAGGAAGAAAAGCGCCAGGAAGTGGAAGAGCAGATGCGCGGCATGATGACCCCGCAGGCCACGCCGCTGGAGTCGGTGCCCGATCTTGAGCCCGGCATCATCGAGAAGCTCGTCGCGGCGGGAATCACAACTGTCGAGATGGTTGCCGACATGACACCCGAGCAGTTGGAAGAGGTGCCCGGCATCGGTCCCAAGACCGTCGAAAAAATCAGTATCGCCGTCAATAACTACTTCGCCAGCCTGGACGCTACCGCGGCCGGTATTGCCGAAGAAGGTGTGCTTGCTGAAGGCGAAGTCGTCCCCGACGGTACAAAAGAAGGTGTCCTTACTGAAGGCGAGGCCGTCCCCGAAGGCGCCGAGGAGACGCTTGCAGCCGGCGAGGAAGCTGTCGCGGCCGAAGAAGCACCAGCGGAGACCACCGGCGAGGCCGAGAAAACGCAGGCTGCGGAAGAAGCTTCGTTAGCGGAAGAAGAAGCTTCGCTGGTCGCGGCTGAGGCAGAAGGAGCCGGCCATGACCTTGGATCTGACTCTGCTGGCCAGTCCGGTGACACGGAAGGCTTGACCGACGAGCCGGAAGCAGATTCGGAGAGCGTCGAAGAGCTCATTGAATCGGGTCAATACTACGAAGCTGAAGTGGTGGATGGTGTCGAGAACGCTCCCCTCGCCGACGAGGGTGAGCGGATTATTCACGAGCGACCGGTCACGGAGAACGAAAACGTTCCCGACGAAGAAGAGCCGGGAGAAAAGCGATCGTAAAGCAGTGGCCAGTGGCCAGTTGAAAATCGGGTGGCGCACGCGTTCAGCGTGCTTTGAGATCACCAGGTAGAGATTTCGTGCTTCTGAGGCTGAACTAATTGAGGAAATCCTAACTGGCCACTGGCAACCGGCCACTGGTCACTGAACCGTGAGGATGCTATGCAGGCGTAAAGCGGACAGGACATAACGGAGGAAACAGGGCGGAATGCAACACAAGATTCGAATCAACGATCTGGCCAGAGAACTTGAGGTCAAGAGCAAGGAAATCCTCGACGTTCTTCTCAAGGTCGGCGTCACCGAAAAGAAAACGCACTCCAGTTCCATCGAAGTGGACCAGGCGGAGCGCGTCAAAACGTATTATCAGGAGCATGAGCCCAGCGCGGGCCGCAGCTCGCGCGTTGCGCCGGCGCAGGACGAGTTCAAGCCGAAGATCGATCTCTCGCACATCTCCAAGCCAGGCGATGTGTTGAAGGCCATCACGCAACGGGCCGCCCAGCCTGCCGCGTCGTCGCGTCAAGTCGCGCCTCCCAGCCACGCCGCCCCCACGCGGTCTGCTGTGGCGCCGCCTTTGGCTGTCCCCCCAAAGCCTGCGTCTCCGCTTACCGCAACCGCCAGCACCCAACCGGCAACAGCGGTTGAGCCGAAGCCCGCACCCCGTCTCATCACGCCACAGTCGGTGGCACGCCCGCCAGCCGCGGTGATTGTGCGGCCCAAGCCGCCAGCGCCTCCAGCCGCGCCGCCGGCCCACGCATCCGTCGTTTTCGAAGCTGCAGAGCCAATCGAGGCAACCATCGAAGATCAGGTAGCAGTCCTGGACGAACCCGAGACTGCCGTTGCACCCGAAATTCTCGCCCCCGAAACCGTCGCCGCGATCGAATCCGCCCCCGTCGTGCCTGCCAGTCAAGCGCGTCCCGCGGCTCCGGCGACACAACCTGGCGTGCGTCCTCCTCAGCCCGGAGCTCCAGCCCGTCCGGGGCAGCCGTCGCAGCCCGCCGCAGCTGCCCGCCGGCTGATAGTGCCGCAGACCGGGCCGCGTCCGGTTTATCTGGCGCCCGTACGCGCGGTAACGACCACGCCGCCGCGCGCCGTCATGCCCGAGCGCGGCAAGCCGATCTTCCAGCGTCCGCGTCCGGGAATGCCGCCCGCAGGTGGTCCAGGCACTCGTCCTCCGGCGCGGCCGGGTGAGCGTCGCGGTCCCCATCCCACACGTTCTGGTCCGCCGGGAGCTCGTCCTGGATTCGCGGGTGGTCCTGGTGTCGGAGCGCCGCCTCCGCCGACAGGCCGTCCGATGGGACGTCCAGCGCGTCCCGGACAGCGTTACATTCCGCGTGGTGTGAAGGAAGGCCCGATGAAGGGCTTCGTTCCGCCGCCGCGGCTATCGCTTTCCACTGAACCGCTGCCCATCACGCGTGCCATCACGATTCCCGAAGGTGTCAGCGTAAAAGACCTGGCTGAGAAGCTGGGCATTCGCGCCAAGGACCTCATTGCCCGATTGCTGGCGCGCGGCGTATTCGCCACCGTCAACCAGACGCTGGATTCCGATCTCGCTACCGACATGGCGCGTCACTTCGGCGCGGAAACTTCGGTCATCACCTTCGAAGAGCAATTGGCGAAGGACGAAGGGCCCGCCGAAAAGGCAGGCGAAGACGGGGGAGCGCAAGCTGTAACCCGGCCGCCGGTGGTCACCATCATGGGCCACGTCGATCACGGCAAGACCAGCTTGCTCGATGCCATTCGCTCCACCAACGTCGCCGGAGGCGAGGCGGGCGGCATCACGCAGCACATCGGCGCGTACAAGGTTGCAATCACCGATCCCAACTCGCCGGCATTCGGCCGCGAGATCGTCTTCCTCGACACCCCGGGTCACGAAGCGTTCACACGCATGCGTGCTCGCGGATCGAAGGTGACGGACATCGTGGTGCTGGTGGTCGCGGCGGATGACGGCGTCATGCCGCAGACGCTGGAAGCCATCGATCACGCCAAAGCGGCCAACGTGCCGATCATCGTCGCGGTCAACAAAATCGACAAGCCCAACGCCTTGCCCGAGCGCGTGAAGAAGCAACTCGCCGATCGCGGCCTGATGCCCGAAGATTGGGGCGGCAGTACCGTATTCGTGGATGTTTCGGCGAAGCAGAAGACCAATCTCAATCTGCTGATGGAGATGATCTGCCTGGTCGCCGATTTACAGGACCTGAAGGCTTCGCCCGACCGCCTGGCCAGCGGCACCGTGCTGGAAGCCAAGCTCGACCGTGGCCGCGGTCCCGTGGCGACCGTGCTGGTACAGAACGGCACTCTGCACAACAGCGACAACTTTGTCGTGGGCAACGTCTTCGGCAAGGTTCGCGCCATGTTCAACGATCGCGGTGTCGCGCTGGATTCTGCCGGCCCGGCCACTCCGGTGGAGATTCTCGGCTTGGAAGGATTGCCGCAAGCCGGCGATCAACTGGTCGCCGTCGCCGATCGCGAGAAGGCGCGCGGCATCTCCGAATATCGCGAGGCCAAGGCGCGCGAAGCCACGCTGGCCAAGAGCTCGCGTGTCTCGCTCGAAGGCCTGGCCGAGCAGCTGAAAAGCGCTGGTCAGAAGGAGCTGTTCGTCATCCTTAAGGGCGACGTTGGCGGCTCCATCGAAGTGCTCAGCGATGTGCTCACCAAGCTGTCGAACGAGCGCGTGAAGATCAACATCATGCGCGCCAGCGTCGGCGCCATCACCGAAAGCGACGTGCTGCTGGCCTCGGCGTCGAATGCCGTCATCATCGGCTTCAACGTGCGGCCGGAGCGCAAGGCGCAGGAACTGGCCGAGCAGGAAAAAGTCGACATCCGTCTGCACTCCATCATTTACGAACTCCAGGACGAGATCAAGCGCGCCATGACCGGCCTGCTTGAGCCGATCGTAAAGGAGACTTACCTGGGACGCGCCGAAGTGCGCGACACATTCCGCGTTCCGAAGGTTGGCGTAATCGCCGGCTGCCTGGTCACCGACGGCGTGGTCAAGCGCGACGCCGAAGTGCGGTTGCTACGCGACAACGTGGTCGTCTTCAAGGGCAAGATCGGATCGGTACGGCGCTTCAAGGAAGATGTCAGCGAAGTTCGCAACGGAATGGAATGCGGCATTTCGATCGCGAACTACGGCGACATCAAAGTCGGGGACGTGATCGAGGTCTTCGTGACCGAGCGCGTCGCCGCCGAAGCCTTCGTGTAAAGGCAGTGGTCAGTGTCTAGTGGTCAGTGAGCGATAGCGAGCTTTGAAGGGGCGCAGCTTTAGCTGCGCCGTTGAAGGCTTTTTTAATTTTG
>Ga0302326_10007282_pt1 | contig 24706 bp, 25 predicted proteins | sample Palsa_T0_3_FD_202264 | JGI IMG/M metagenome (GOLD analysis project Ga0302326, IMG submission 202264) | Peat permafrost microbial communities from Stordalen Mire near Abisko, Sweden - Palsa_T0_3 | ecosystem: Environmental > Terrestrial > Soil > Palsa > Peat permafrost | place: Sweden: Abisko... | reverse complement strand
CCGCCAGGCCGTGTACGACGCTTTACCGCTGTCGATGCGCGTGGGCCTTCACCGTGCCGCCGCCGAACGATACGTCGCGGTCGGTCGTGGTCCGCTGGAAGTAGCTCCTCACGTCCTGATGTGCGCGGAGCACGGCGATCGCCAAGCCGTCGATGTTCTACGACGTGCGGCGACTGCGATCGCGTCGACGATGCCAACGGTAGCCGTTGAGCTCATTGAGCGCGCGTTCTCCCTCCTTGACGCGAACGATCTGTTGTGGCTTGCGACGGGCCAGGATGCGATCGCAATGCTGGCGGCGGTGCGGCGCGGAAAAGAGGCGATCGACATCGCTGATACGCTGCTCGCGTCGACGATCGACGACGAGGCCGTAGCCGAAATTCAGGCGCGCGTAGCGCGAATTCTCTGGGACATGGGCCGCGTTGGCGAGATGCGCGCGCGCCTTTCGAAAGCTATGACACTCGACGGTTTATCCGCCCAACTGCGAGCCGTGCTCACGGCGTTGCAAGCGCTCGCGCGGTCGGGCGAACCGGGGGCCTCGGAGGGGCCGAGTGCGGGCGAGCAAGCTCTGCGTGAAGCACAACTCGTCGGAGACCCGACGGCCGCGGGAGATGCGCTTCGGGCACTCGGTGAGGCCTCAAGAAATAGCGGGCGTCACCAGCTCGCGCTGAACTATTTCCGCCGGCTACGATCCCTTATCGATGAAACGTCTCCTGTCGACGAGCTGATTTGCCTGCAAGTCCTAGACAGATACGACGAGAGCCGCGCCGTGCTCGGGAGGGTGCGCATCGAAAGCGAGGACCGGCGCGACGTCTCGAAGGCTCCGGGGATCGCGTTCGCGCAAATGTGGCACGACTATTGCCTCGGCCTTCTGGACGAGGCGGAAGCCGATGCCGCTACGCTTTCTCAATTGGGCGTCGACTTCCAAGTGCCCAACTACCAGCTCGAGGCGCGCATTATCCTTAGCCGCATCGCTCAACTTCGCGGCAATCTCCCAGCGGCACGTGCCCATCTCTTTTCAGCGGCCAATACGGAAGGCTCGGACGAGAGCCGTGTCCTCATGCTGCAACTCATGGCCGCATGGATTGCCGAAAGTGACGATGCCCACGACGCCGCTCTTGCTTCCGTCCGCGACATCATTGCGCGCGCTCGCCGCATTCGACATCGTTGGTTGTGGCAGCCGGCCTGGCTTGTTGCGGCGACTCGCATCTCTATGCGGGGGGGCGACTCGGACCTTGCGAACGAAGCCGCGACGTTCGCGCGAATGCTAGCCGAACGCAACCCTGGGATATCGACCATTGTCGGCATCGCGGCGCAAGTAGATGGACTCGTGAACGGCGACGTTCATTCACTCCGCCGCGCGGTCGAACTGTTAGGCGGCAGTCAGCGACAGCTCGTGCGCGCCGATGCGGCCTTCGACCTCGGTGCAATGGAATTGTCGACGGGTCGACGAAACGCGGGCGCAGCCGCCCTCGACGGGGCATGGGACACCTACAACCGCCTCGGAGCACATGGTGAGGCGCGCAAAGTGCAACGGCTCCTCGAGGGCGCGGGTGTTCGCCGGCGGCAATGGCGAACGACGACTGCTCGCCCCGTAGAGGGCTGGGCCGCGCTCACGCGGACCGAGCAGCGCGTGGCGCGACTTATCGCGGACGGTCACACGAACCGCAGCGCAGCCGCGGAACTCGTACTCTCTCCGAACACCGTTGCGACGCACTTGCGATCGATTTTCGGGAAGCTGAGCGTCACTTCGAGAAGTCAACTCACGCGTGCGGTTATGAGTCAAACTGGCTGAATTCGAAGCCGGTTCCGGCGAGTGTCACTTCGTGCCCGCAAGCCGCGGCGGCGGCAATTAGGTTGCGACCGGCACGGCCGCGGCTGCTTTCTTGATGAGCTGCGCGACCTCGTTTGGGTGCGAGACCATCGCCACGTGACTCGAAGGGATTTCGACCGTCGTCGCGTTCATGCGTTTTGCAAACATGCGTTCGGCATCGGGCGGGATCGCCTGATCCTGGGTAGCGACCATGTACCAAGAGGGTAGCGATTTCCAGGCCGGGACCCCCATGACATCTCCGAAGGCCGAACCGGCCAGTGCCTGCTGAACGGCGAACATGATCTTCGCCTTTGCGGGATCGACGTCGTGCGCAAAATGGTTCACGAAGTCGTCTTCCGAGAGCCATGTGAAGCCCCGTGCGTCGGTGATCATGTGGACGAGCGCCGGCGTCACAGGTCCCGAAGAAAGCAGTGCGCCGAGTGATTCGCCCGCGTCAATTCCGAATGCGGCAATATAGACAAGGCCGCAGACGTTCGATAACGGCATTCCAACTCGAGCCATCGGCCCAAGCGCCGTGGACGAGTATGATGTTTGGCAGATCGTTCATTTTAACGATTCCTTTTCAGCACGTGAGTATGTAGGTGCACCTAGGTCATCTTCCCGCCGTCGACTCCGACGATCTGGCCGGTCACAAACGAGGCCTTGTCGGAGGCGACGAAGACGATTGTGTCGGCGATCTCTTTGGGATCACCTAAGCGCTTGAGCGGAACACCCGCCGTCAACAAGTTCTTGCGCTCGGCGCTCGCCGTGAACCGCGTCAGCATTTCTGTGTCGACGGGGCCCGGAGCGACGGCGTTGACACGTACGCCGAACGGCGCCGCTTCGAGCGCTGCCGCTTTTGTCAGCCCTTCCACGGCGTGCTTGCTGGCTGCATAGACCGAGGTGCCGGCAGCGGTCCTCTGGCCGAGCGTCGACGAGAGGTTGACGATGCAGCCGTGTCTCCGAGGCAGCATGACGCGCAGTTCGTGCTTCATACACAGCAGCGTGCCAAGCACGTTCGTGTCGAAGGTCGCGGCGTAGGTCTCCGCGGTTTGCTCCACGATCGGGCCGGGATAGCCTTCGGTACCAGCATTGTTCACGGCAACGTCCAGGCGACCAAAGCGTGCAACGGCCTCGTCGATGAGATTGCTGACCTCGCTCTCGTAGCGCACGTCGGAACGAAGAAATATCGCTTCCAGACCAAGATCGTGTACCTCGGCAGCGAGCGCTTGACCGTCGTCGCAGTTTCGGCCGGAAACGACGACACGGGCGCCCTCGCGCGCAAAAGCTAGCGCGGTTGCACGCCCGATGCCGGTCAGGGCTCCGGTAATCAGGACAACGCTCGTAGCCAATGACGTTCCTCTTCGTTGCCTAGGTGCTAGGGATATCGCTAGCTCACCATAAGTAGCCGCATCGCGCATCCCCGAAATTGAGCAGACGAAGTTGGGAGCGGCACCTACTCCCGCAGGGTAAGCGGCAACCCGAAGGCACGAAACAGGTTCGGGTTCGGATCCACGAAGTACGTCATCGCCGAGAGCGTATCACCCTCGAGCGACAACACTTGAAGGACGTGCGCGTGCCACTTCGAGTCGCTCGGACCCTGCCCGTAGAGTGCGAATGCCGGCTGGCCGTTTGCTGCCGTCTCGACCAGGCGGTATGCGGTGTACGGGTACATTTTCCACGCCCACGCAAAGAGCGCGCGGATCGCATCGCGCCCCTGGTACCACTCGCTGACCGGCGGCATGCTCAGCACGGCGTCCTCCTTCAACAGCGCGACGAGCCCGTCGAGGTTTTTCGATTCCCACGCACGCACGTAGCGATCGAGCAGCTCGCGCTGTCGTACGGTTGCGATGCCGCGCTCGCTCACGCCCTCCGCGGCGGAGTGTTTCCCAAGCGTGGCGCGGGCGCGCTGCAAGGCACTGTTGACCGCAGCGGGCGACATCTCCAGCATCTCCGCCGTCTCGGCGGCCGACCACCCCACCACGTCGTGCAACAAGAGCGCAGCTCGTTGGCGCGCCGGAAGATATTGAATCGCGGCGATGAATGCGAGGCGCATCGACTCGCGTTGTTCGTATCGCGCGTGCGGGCCCGGGGCGGCGTCGACGATGCCTTCCAACTCCGCGTCCGGGTAGGGCTCGAGCCAAGCGATATCGGTGCGCGGCCCTTCGGGAACCGCGAGCGCCGGCGAACCGTGCAACTCCGGGAGCGTGCGACGCGCGCCGCGACGTTTTGCGAGCGTGTTGAGGCACACGTTCGTCGCGATGCGATACAGCCACGACCGCAGCGACGAACGTCCCTCAAACGAATCGAAACTCCGCCACGCGCGTAACATCGCCTCTTGTACGGCATCTTCCGATTCGTGAAGCGAACCGAGGATGCGATAGCAGTGAACCTGCAGCTCCCTTCGATACGACTCCGCCGCGCGCTGGAAGTCTTCACGGCGCTCCGCAGCGCGAGATCGAGGCGACGTCTCCGCATCAGTGTTCATCGTACCTCTTGCAGCCCGGCGGCGGTGAGCATGTATCCGGAAGCGATGGTCGCCGAATCTGCGCGCACCAAGTCCACCAAAGCGGACCCGGCTTTCTCGGGGGTCAACAGCTCCCCCATCTCGCTTATGTATGCCTCCTCGGTTTGGCCGGTGCGTGCCGCGTACGCGCGAACCCCGGCCATGCCGACGTCTCCGAGCGGAGTCATGCGGGGCAGTACGGCCGTGAACGTAATGTCGAGTCCGGCGCGGTTCGACTCTTCCTGCGCGTATCCCGCGATGAACCGCTGCGTGGCCTTTGCGCCGGCATACCCTCCGCTCGCCGGCGATCCGAAGAGCGCAGCCCCGCTGCTCATCACCGCGACCCTGCTGCCGCGCGGCAACGGTTTGAGCAGCGCTTCGCGCAGCCACGTGAACGCGATCTTGACGTCGGCGTGCCAGTTGATGGAAAACGACTCCCACGTCTGTTGCTGGAGCGGGTGCATCCCCGGGGTGGCGCCGGCGACGAGGATCAGCACATCCGGCTCGCAGCGGTCGATCAAGCTCTTCGCGGCCGCCTCGTCCGACGCGTCCGCGATTTCGGTTCGGATATTTGCGCCGCCGGCGGCCAGCTCGGCGAGTGCCGAACCGGTCCGCGCGACGGCGACCACGGATGCTCCGGCGTCGGCGAAGGCGAGAGCGATCCCGCGCCCGAGGCCCCGGCTCGCGCCTATCACCAGCACCGTTTTTCCGTGCAGGTCACTCATTGGGATCTCCTTTGCCGGTCTCGATGAGGTTGCGTAGACTCTGCATGATGTAGAACGTCCACGCGTTCGTGCAGTTGCCGTAGCATTCGACGGTGGGAACGAGCCCCACGTGCGTGAAGCGCACTTCCGTTTTTCGGTCCTTCTCCGCGATGTCGAAGACGATGTTCGTGCCGGTCCACTCGGTTTTGTCTTCGACGAACTTCAGGTAGCCGTCCACGACGTGCCAAGCGACTTTCTTGCCGGGAATGAGCTCGACGATCTTTTGTTTGCTGTAGTGGACATCTTCGTACCGGTAGGTCCACTCGCCGCCGAGTTTGTCCGTTTCGCCATCGATATTGCCCGACCACCAGCCGCGCACGTTGTTGATGGCGGCGAACGCTTCGTCCGGGGTTTGATCGACCGTGAAGGCCGTGCTGAAATCGGTATCGGTTCCTCGGATGGCCGTGTTTGCGATTGTCATGGCTTGTTTGCCCCTTTCTGGTTATAGAGACCGGGGGCGAGCACAAATTCATCGGTCCGGCTGAAAAAGTTTGCCACGGCGCGGGCGAGGGCCAAACGCGGCGCGGCGGCCCGGGCCGCGCGATTTGGTACGCCGCCACGTTGAGCAAGGCTGCGACGATATTCTACGGGTAATCGAGCGACCGCTGAACCACCAGCGCCTCGTGGCGTCGGGAAGCAGCTCCGCGAGGGCTGCGGGTCCACGCAAAACTCAGTGTTTCCACGGATGACCGCGGAGTTCTGCGGCGTCTATGCTCTTTGCGGATAATCCGCCTCCTCGCAACGAGCTTATAAAGGAACGACATAACGATGGTGCAGACAGCGACGCATCCCAACCCGCAGCCGGACGCGACGGACTCCGGCCAATCCGTGTGCGCGCTCATGGAGGGAAAGGGCGCGTACAACGCACACGCGACGATTCCGGCAGCGGGCTCCCAGTCCGCGATACCGATATTCCGAGATGCGGCGCGAGCGGTGCACGCCGCGGCGGCCGAGCCGATCGTCGTGGCCGATTACGGATCGTCGGAGGGCAAGAATTCGCTCGCTCCGATGCGTGCGGCGGTTGGGGAACTGCGCGCGCGCTTTGGGCCCGAACGGCCCATCTATGTCGCGCACATCGACCTTCCGGGAAACGACTTCAAGACGCTCATCGAGCTTGTCGGCTCGTCACCGGACAGCTACGCCGCGGGCGATCCCTTCGTGTTTCCGTCTGCGGCCGCGCGTTCATTTTATTCAAGCGTGTTCCCGCGCGAGTCCGTGCATCTCGGATGGAGTTCGTATGCGGCCGTTTGGCTCAGCCGCGTTCCGGCACCGATCCCGGACCACATCGTCGCGATGTGCAGCAACGAGACCGTCCGCGCCGCGTACGCGGCGCAGGCCGCGGCCGATTGGGAGTTGTTTCTTTCGCTGCGGGCACCGGAGCTGCGGCGCGGAGGGCGGCTGGTCGTCGTGCTTCCGGCGCTCGACGAGAGCGGTTCCTTCGGCCTGGGCGAGTTTTTCGACCACGCGAACGCCGCTCTGCGCGATCTCGTCGATGCCGGGGCGATCGGTGCCGGCGAGGCGGCGCGCATGGCACTTCCGGTGTATCCGCGTTCGAAGCAGCAGTTGCTCGCGCCGTTCGCACGCGAGAACGCGTTCCGCGGGCTGACCGTCGAGCATTGCGATATGCAGATCCTCCCCGACGCCGCCTGGCTAGCGTTCCAGTCGACGCACGATCGGCACGCGCTGGCGCGCGAGCACGCGCTCTTCTTCCGCGTGATTTTCATTCCCACGCTCGCGACTGCGCTCCACGAGCGGCGTACGCCGGACGAACGCAGCGCCTTGGCCGATCTGCTCACGGACGCGCTCGAGCGGCGCCTGATCGATGCTCCCGCACCGTTGCCTCGTTTCGTTGCTACGATCGCGCTCGCGAAAGCGTCCGATGAGGAGCTCGTGAAATGACGACCTTCTTGTTTGCATGGCTGCGCGAGCGCCGGATCGGCGAGCGCTTGATCGTCGCCGGATATCGGGCTTTTTCGATTCTGCGCGCGATCTGCGACCCGCCGGCGAGCAGCTGCGATTTCCTGACTCGCCTCACTCCGGCGTGGTCGAGACAAGCGTAAGAGACGTGGGACGGTAGCGGAGCGACTCCACGTCGGCGAAGAGTTCGATATCGGTGCGCAGCGTCGCGAGGGTTCGAAATAAGAACGCGCGGTCGCGATCGCGGCGAAGAGTATCCGCGAGTTTTCCGGAGCCGGTGAGCGTTACATCCCACTCCCGCGGATCGCCCGGAATCGCTTCGAGGTGGCGATAGCGGGCGAGCACCTTCGCGACCGATTTCGCGCCCCAACCCGGCAATCCGGGGAAGCCGTCGGCGGCATCGCCGACGAGCGCCAGGTAATCGGGGATGCTCTCGGGCGACACACCAAACTTTGCTATGACACCATCTTCATCGTAGGTCGTGCCCTTGCGGCGATCCAACTGCACGACGCGCGTGCCGCGCACGCACTGGGCGAGATCCTTATCGGGCGTGCAAATGATCACACGGCCGACACATGGATCGGCGGCGGCTGCTGCGGCGGCGGCCGCGAGCGCGTCGTCGGCCTCGAACTCGATCATCGGCCACACGACGAACCCGGCTTCGGCCAGCGCTTCCTCGAGCAGCGGAAACTGCGCGCGGAGCAGCGGATCGATGCCTTCGCCGATCTTGTATCCGGGCCACAAGGCGTTACGGAACGATTCGATGACGTGGTCGGTCGCGATGGCAACGTGCGTCGCCCCATCCCGCACGAGCCCGCGCATCGACGCGACGACTCCCCGGACCGCGGCGACCTCGCGGCCGTTTTCGTCGAGGGCCGACGGCAGCGCATAGTAGTGCCGGAACAGTTCGTAGGTGCCGTCGACGAGGTGGACGTTCTCGATCGCCTGCCCGGACACGTTCATCGGGAACGTCTTGACTATGCGAAGGCCGGACTCATTTTCGATGCCATTAGGCGGTGCGCCTCGACGATCTGAAGCGCACGTCGTTCTTGCGGCTCCCGCCCACCTTCACGAGCGGGTCCGCGCAGTAGGACAGCCGGACGTGCGCCCCGGAATCACGGTGACGTGCAGCGTTCCCGGGATCACGGTCTCGTGCAGCAGCACGGACTTCCAGGCTCCATTCTTCCAAACCAGAACGTCTGTTTGGCGCTCGTCGACATCGAAGCAGTGGCTAACGGTTTTTCCGTTCGCTTCAAGGAGGGAACGGCCCGAAGCGTTCAGGTGCGTCGTTACGAGCGCGGTGGTTCCGTAAAGCCGGACACGCGGTTCCGTAAGAAGCATCTTCTTCCGTGTAAAACCTCCTTCTCGAACGTAGGCGATAAATGGTTTTCTTTCGGCAATCCCGCCGAAGCCGCTGACGACGATCCAACCGTCGGCGAGTAAGGCTTCCAGTGCGTCGGCGTCGCTCGTCAAGAACGCTTGATTGATCGCCTCTTCGGTAGTCAAGGCGCCCCCCGCCGAGGCCTGTGAAGCATCGGGGGTTGCGGCGCATGCTACCGCTGCGAGCGCCACCACCGGTACAAGCAAAGCAACAATCAAACTCGTGAATCTGCTCGCCCGCGCACGCAATTCCATCGATGATCCTCCGCTTTCAGCTTGATGCATCGCGCATCATAGCACGGGGACGTGCGTGGCGTGACCGTCAATCTGCAGCCCGAGTTCCTTTTGCGGTGAGTCGCCGAGTTTGGTCGCCGAATTGAAATTGCGCGACGCTTTCGGGTTTCCAGGCTTTTGGACGCTGCAGGCCGCTGGATGGGGTGGCAAATGCGGTCAACCAAGGGCGCGACGCGTAGCGAGCTGTTTCATCGATTTCTCGGCACTGCGCATACCTCTGGTATCGGCTACCGTTGCACGGGAGGCGCGCACACGGTCCGCTGCGCAGGCTAGCGCACGAGGTAGAACAACCCGGCGCCCAACATGGCCGTGATTGCGACGAACGCAAAAACTATGAGAAACGCGCTGCGCCGGCCTACCATCGGGTTCCGCGTCGCGGCACCCGAGGATCGCGTAATCGCAGTCGCGCCAATTATCGCAGCGTCTGCGGCCACGATTGCGCCGCACGCGGCACACGATGCCGCCGCGGCCGCGCAACTCGCGCCGCAGGACGCGCAACAAACGGAACTCATGCCCCCACGTTACGCCCTAACGCGAGCGAAGCCGCGAGTCTAGGAATGCTACGCAGGCAGATCCTTCGGGCGGTCCGCGTAGATGAGCGTCGGCTGTTCCTTCTTCTCGATGACTTCCTTGTTGATGACGCACTTCTTCACGCCCTGAAGGCTCGGCAGATCGTACATCACATCGAGCATGACTTCTTCGAGAATCGAACGCAAGCCGCGGGCGCCCGTCTTGCGACCCTGGGCCTTCGTGGCGATCGCGATCAGCGCTTCTTTCGTGAAGGTCAGGTCGACGCCGTCCATTCCGAGGATCTTTTGGAACTGGCGCACGAGCGCGTTGCGCGGCTCGACGAGGATGCGGCGCAGCGCGAGCTCGTCGAGCGCGTCGAGCGTTACGACGATCGGCAAGCGCCCGATGAACTCCGGGATCAAACCGAACTTGAGCAGATCCTCGGGCATTAGCTGCTGCAGCATCTTGCCGGCGCGCGCGTCTTTCTTCGATTCGGGATTCGAGCGGAAGCCGAGCGTGTTCGAAGCGACGCGCGACTCGATGATCCGCTCGAGACCGTCGAAGGCGCCCCCGCAGATGAACAGCACGTTCGTCGTGTCGATTTGGATGAACTCTTGGTGCGGATGCTTGCGGCCGCCCTGCGGGGGGACGTTGGCCGTCGTGCCTTCGAGAATCTTGAGCAGCGCCTGCTGCACGCCCTCGCCGCTGACGTCGCGCGTGATCGACGGGTTCTCGCTCTTGCGCGCGATCTTATCGATCTCGTCGATGTAGACGATGCCCTTCTCGGCGCGCTTCACGTCGTAGTCGGCGGCCTGGATGAGCTTGAGAAGAATGTTCTCGACGTCTTCGCCGACGTAGCCGGCCTCGGTGAGCGAGGTGGCGTCGGCCATGGCCAGCGGCACGTCGAGAATCTTCGCGAGCGTCTGCGCGAGGTACGTTTTGCCCGATCCCGTTGGGCCGACGAGCAAGATGTTCGACTTCTGCAACTCGACGTCGTCGGAGCTGCTGCCGGCGTTGACGCGCTTGTAATGATTGTACACCGCGACCGCGAGCGCTTTCTTAGCGCGCTCCTGACCGATCACGTACTGGTTGAGAATGTGGTTGATTTCTTTCGGCTTCGGTATATTTCGGAGCCGGACGTTTTCATCGACGTTCTTGTAGAGCTCTTCTTCGATGATCTCGTTACAGAGCTCGATGCACTCATCGCAGATATAGACGCCTGGGCCGGCGATCAATTTGCGAACTTGCTCCTGCGATTTTCCGCAGAAGCTGCATTTCAATTGACCTTTTTCATCACCGAATCGGAACACTCGCGGTCCTTATCTCATGCCGGGGCTGGTGCGTTGCTGCGCATTTCTTTATTGAAGATCTGGTCGACCAAGCCGTACTCGCGAGCCTCTTCCGCCGTCATATAGTAGTCGCGGTCGATGTCCTTGAGAATTTGCTCCACTGGTTTCTTCGTCGTGGTCTCGTAGATGCCCGCAAGCATCCGCCGGGTGGCGATCAAATCTCTGGCAGCGATTTCCACATCGGTCGCCTGCCCGCCAATCTGCTGTACCCAGGGCTGATGGATCAAAATCTTCGAATGCTGGAGGGCGTAGCGCTTGCCTTGGGCTCCGCCCGTGAGCAGGATCGACCCCATCGAGGCCGCCATCCCCGCGCAGATCGTGGCCACGTCGGGCCGGACGAGCTGCATCGCATCGTAAATCGCGAGGCCCGCGGTGACGCTGCCGCCCGGGCTGTTGATATACATATCGACGTCTTTATCGGGATCTTCGCGCTCGAGAAAGAGGAGCTGGGCGATCACGAGGTTGGCCAGGCCGTCATCGATGGCCCCGCCGACGAAGATGATCCGGTCTTTGAGCAGGCGCGAATAGATATCGAAGGCTCGTTCGCCGCGCGCGCTCTGCTCGACGACCATCGGGACCAGGTGACCCATAAACTGAAAACTCCTCTGAAAATCGGGGCGGCGTGCCCCCGATGGCCCCCAGGCCCGGACTCCCGGGCCCCGGGCTTGTGCAACGTGGCTGTGCCAGGGGTGCTCGTATTAGGACTACGCTTGGGGGCCGGAAGTTGCTTCAGGCGGGGTTTCGGTGATCGCGGCCTGGTCGAGGAGAAATTCGACGGTCTTGGTGCGCACGACGCCGTCGACGAGAGCTTGGATGTTCGGGCGAAGCATTTCGAGGATCGCTTCGCGCGGCTGACGGTACTGGTTGGCCAGGGCGGCGATTTCGGCTTCGACGTCGGCTTCGGTCGCAAAGATCTTCTCGGCCTTGGCGATCGCTTCGATCAGCAGGGAGGTCTTCACGCGCTTTTCGGCCTCGCCGCGATATTCGAGGTGCAGCTCGTCCTCGGTTTTGCTGCGGTCCTTCAAATAGGCATCCCAATCGACCCCCGCTTGCTCGACGTACCCCTTCGCTTCCTTCGCAAGGGCCTCGACCTCGCGATCGACGAGCACGGCCGGCAGCGCGAAGTCGTTGGCTTCCAGCAACTTCTCCATCAGCGCGCCCGCGAGTTCGCGGCGCGCGTTGCTGCGCCGGTGCGTCGCAATGCGCGAGCGAAGATCCTCACGCAAGGTCGCCACGGTCGCGCCCTCGCCGTTGAGCCGTTGCGCGAAAACGTCGTCGATCTGGGGCAACTCGGCAACCTTGTTTTCGTGAACCGTCACGCTGAACGTCGCGGCTTTGCCGGCGAGTTCGGCGTTCTGGTAGTCGGCCGGAAACTGTGCTTCGATCTCGCGCGTTTCGCCCGCGCTCATGCCGACGATTCCATCGGCGAAGCCGGGGATGAAGCGGGCTTCATCGACCTCGGTCGCCTGCTTCTCCGCGGCACCGCCCTCGAACGCGACGCCGTCGATCTTGCCCAGATAATCCAGCGTCGGTGTGTCGCCGAATGCAACCGGGCGATCGACTGGCACGAGCATCCCCGCATCTTTGCGCAGAGCGGCGAGTGCCTCGTCAACATCCGAATCCGTGACGGCCGTTGAAGAGCCGGTTACTGCGATACCCTTGTAGTTCGCAAGCTCGATCTGCGGCCGAACGGAAACCGTCGCGCGGACGCGTATCGGCTGGCCCTCCTCCTCCGGCAACAGCTCCATTTGCGGCCGGTCGACGGGCTCCAGCGCGTTCTCTTGCAGCGCCTTCGAATACGCGTCCGGAACGACGGCGTCCATCGCTCGCTCCTCGATCCCGGCCGTGCCATACTGCGCCTCAAAGATTTTGCGCGGCGCCTTCCCGGGCCGAAACCCCGGAATGCGCACGTTCTTCACAAGCTGCCGGAACGCGCGCTCCCGAGCCGCATCCATCTCCGACTGCTCGATAGCAATCTCCAACTCAACCTGAGTCGGATCCAAACGCTTAACCGTCGCGGCGCTCAAACTAGTAAGACCTCTCTTTGAAATCGGGGGCACGGCCCCGATCCCCCCGGGCTCGCACTCGCGAGCCCCAGGGCTTTGAAAACTTGACCGCGCCGGTACCCGGCCTTAGGCCCGGGAGTCCGGGCCCGGGGGCTGTGCCGCCCCGATCTTAATCAAGGCTGTGCCGCCCCGAGCTTAGCGGAAGACGAGATTCGAACTCGCGACCCTCGCCTTGGCAAGGCGATGCTCTACCACTGAGCTACTTCCGCAGGACGACTCGCGTCGATTCGGCGAGGGCTGCAAAAATACTCCTTTGCCGCGTCGGCCTTCCGCCGAGGCTCGAAGGCCGCGCGGCGAAGCGCGGGAAACACGTGGCGCGTGGATGCGACCTGGGTGGCGGCAATCGCGTCGGTAGCGTCGGCGCTCGTGGTGGGCGTTACCGCCCTCGCGGCTTTTCTTCAAATTCGCCACGTGCGCTACGCAAACGAATTGTCCGTGTACATGCGGCTCTTCGATCGCCTCGACACACCGAACACGCTCGAGGCATTTCGCTCGATCGATGCGCTCGCCGCAAGGATTCGGACGGATCCCGAGTTCCGCCGCCGTATGGCGTACGAGCGCGCCGTTCCCGAGTTCGACGCCGTCGCCTCCCTGCTGCAGTTCTTCGAACACCTCTCAACACTCGTGGCTCTCGGCAATATGTCGGAACGGCTCGTACTCGCGGAGTACGCCGAAAACATCGTCGACACGTGGGACCCGCTCTCCGAAGCCGTCTATCTGCGGCGCATTTCGTTCAGTCCGAACACGTATGCCGCGTACGAGCATCTCGCGATGCGCGCGCGTGACTACATCGCGAAAGGCGAGTTGCAGCGCCTGTATGACGGGTTGCGCCGCGATCCGAGAATGGCGAGCTTCACGCCGCCGGCCGAGCCTTAAAATCCCGAGCGCCAAGGAACAAGTCAAATGTGGGCGAGCAGAGACTCGAACTCTGATGGGTTGCCCCACTGGAACCTAAATCCAGCGCGTCTGCCAATTCCGCCATTCGCCCGGAACCCGGGAAGTGTAGCGCCTGCAGTCCGCCATCGTCAAGGGTTCGAACGCCCGCCCTCCGTACGGGATGCCCAATGCTGCGTTTCCCGTTCCTTCGATTTCCGTGCCTGATCGCCATCGCGGCGTTCCTGGCGGGTTTCGCCGGCGCCGGCGCGGCAAGCGCTACCGCTTGCCGCCCCTCGTACGTCGGCCCGTATTCCGAACAGTGCGATTTCGCGCACGCCGGCATCGCGAAGGACAAGTCGGCACAAAACGTCGCGAATGCCTACGAGACCTGCGATCGCGCGCAGGATGAGGCCGGAAACTGCCTGACCTCGCCCGTCAAACAGATCCACGTGATCGCGCTGAGCGCGCTGTATCGCGCCGTCGCACTGCAAGCCGATATCGCAATGTTCGCAGGCCAGTACAAGACGGCCGCTGCACTGCTGCATGAGAAGCTCAACGTCATCGACATCGTCGCGAAGGAAGCAAAGCCCGACGATCCGACGGTAGCGACCGAACGCGCGCAAACGAAATCCGATCTCGCCGCGACCGTTTCCGGCGAGTGCACCGAACGCGCCTACCTCGCCTCCGGGCCCGCACGCGCCTTCGCCCACGATCGTCGCTACGGGGACCTCGAGAAGACCTTACTCGGCGAATCGGCCCAGTATGCGGGCTGCGCGCATATCGCGCCGACGACCGCGCGCAAAGCCTACATTGAATACGTCTCGCTCGTCGCGCTCGAGGAAGCCGGCCGCGCGGCCCAAGCCGCAAACGATAACGACGACGCGACGAAGCTCTTCAATCTCTGCCTCACCGGAACGGCGCGCTCGGTTCGGTATGCTGCGGCCGACACAAAACGCTACCTCACGGTGCTTACCGCGCTGTGCAAAGGGCGGATGAACGGGACCTATCGGGTCGACCAACCTCGGCCGCTCGATCAGGAAGGCGGCGCGTTTAGGCCGTTGGCTTTACCGACGAACTAGCGACCGGAAAGCCCGCCCCGGCCGAGATCAGTTCGACGAGCAAGCGCGCGACCGAGGGGCGATGCTCCTCGGGTATGAAGAACGTGTCGACCGTCTTGCCGACCAGGCCGTAGCCGATCGCCGAGACGATCACGAGCTCGATGATCGGAACGACCCGGCGGCGGCGCCGCTCGTTCTCCTCGCCCGCGAGCAGAGGATGCGACGTGATCACCTTGCGCAGAAGCTCGAGTTTACTCGCTAGGGCGTCGAAGGTCGGTTCGTTTTTCGAGAGCTCGAGCCAGGCCAGAAGCCGCCCGAAACCGTGCTCGTCGAAGACGCGAAAGACGGCTTCGATCGCCTCTTGAAGCGGCATCTTTCCGCTCATCCCCTCGGCGAAGACCTGCGCCATCTCGCCGGCTAACCTCACCGCGACACGCTGCGCCAGCTGCGCTTGGAGTTCGCCGACGCTGCCGAAATGGTACAGGACGTTGGGGTGGCTGACGCCCGCTCGCGTGGCTACTTCCGTCAACCGCAGGGCGTCGGGGCCACCGTCAACGAGGAGGCCCTCGGCTGCAGCCAAGATGGACTCGCGCGCGTCCGCCGCATCCAAGCGGCGCCGTTTGACGACGGGTTTGAGTTGAACGCGCGGCTCGAAGTCGAAGTCAGACATTTCCTATCCAATACGTCACGGGGGGCCGCCGTACCGTTCCGGCGGGAGAAAAAAGCGTTGTACAAGGTCGCCTGGGTGTCGCGCCGGCATCAGGTTCCACCGTCTTCGGCCAAAGAGAGATCGGCGTGGACCGGCCTGCGGATTCTGGCTTTGAAACGGTAGAGCGACGCGTCGGCGTGGTCGAGCAATGCGTCGACGCCCTTCCCGTCTTGCGGGTAGCGGCTCGTCCCAACGCTGCACCCGATCGAGGACGATGCGCCGCCATGGGCGATCGGGCTTTCGAAAATCCCCCGCAGACGGGTCGCGAAACGCCCCGGGGCGTGGGCATCCTCGACGGGCGTTTGAATCACGACGAATTCGTCGCCGCCCAGACGCGCGACCGTATCGCTTTCGCGGACCACACCGCGCAAGCGTTGCGCGACCTCGCGCAAGACTTCGTCGCCCGCCGCATGCCCGTGCAAATCGTTCACGGATTTGAACCCGTTGAGATCCAAGTAATGCAGCGCGAATTGCCGTCTCGACGTCTGCGACCTTTCGATCTCCGCTTCCAGTTTCTTGAAGAGCGAGGCTCGATTGGGCAAACCGGTCAAGGCGTCGCTATAGGCGAGGGTGCTGAGCAGCCGCCGTTGACGCGCGCGTTCGATCGTAACGCCGGCGAGGGAGCCGAGCAGCCGGAGAAACGAGAGATCGCCTTCGTTGAGCGGAATCTTTCGGCGCGATTCGTTCCCGAAACCGAGCACTCCGTAGAGTTCGTCGTCGACGAACACGGGGACGCTCACGTGCGGCGTCCATCCATGAAACATCGATGGCGCCGTGTCGACCCACTGCGGTTCGTCGTCGCGCTTGTGGATCGCGAGTTCGCGGCCCTTGGGCGCCTCGCGCAGCCATGCGGCGCCGGCCGGAGCGGCAAAGCCCGGACGGAACGGTGAATCGCCTACGCTGCCTTCGAGCGTGACCCAGCCGTCCGCTATGCGTACCAGGCAAGCCCAGTCGAAGTTGAGATCGATCGCAGCGCGTTCGAGCATAGCCACGTTACGATCGTCGTGCGAATCGCTGCCGAGCGAGACGATATCGTGCAACGCGATGGCGCGTTCCCCGTTGCGCGCGGCGCGGCGCAAGAACGACGTCAGCTGCACCTGCATCACCGCGAAGAACAGCATCGAGCTGAACGCGAAGTCGGCGTGGGCAACGTACCAACGCATGGTATAGCGCGCTTCCCCGAACACGGCGCCGGCGAAGATTTCGAGCCCCATCGCGAGCAGCACGACCGCGAGCCACAGGTGGACGCGCCGCGTCACGCCGCATTCGATGACGATGACCAAGGCAACCACAAACATCGAGAGGCCCGTGAGCGGAGCAATCGCGTACGAGTACCCGGCCGTAAAAACGCCGCTCGGCAGCACGACCACGGGCAGGGCGCCATGGAACGCGACCGCAACGAGCACCCCGAGCACGACGTAGGCGAGACTCCACGCACCCGCTCGCGCAGCGAGCCCGGCGTGCCAGCGGGCGGTGCGGCCCTTCGAGCGCTCGACGAGCACGAATGCGATGACGCCGCCCGCGAACCCGATGCGCGCCAGTTCCATGAGCCAGGGCGCCGTTTGCAACCCTCCGCCGAGCAAGCCCGCCGGAGCGACGGCTCCGGGGAACGTCAGCAGAAACGCGGCGTGGAACGCGCCGTACATCGCGTAGGCGGTGGCCAGTACCGCTAGCGGCGCGTAGCGCCGAATTCGAAACTGGGCGAACAGCAGCCACGCCGTGAAGACGCTCGCCGTGATGACGACCGACTCGAAGAACGGTATGAGCCCGATGAACGCCGGGCCCGGATTGCGGCCAAAGATTCCGAGCAGCCCAAGGCACAATGGAACGCCCGCGGCAAGGCTCCCCGCCACCGCGCGTTCGCGCAGCGTCGTGGCTTCATATGCGAAATTGTCCGCGTACGTCCCCGGAGTTTTTTGTCCCACCATGCTCTAGTGTAGTATATCGGTGCCCGAGCAGGCTTCGCGCACGCTTGCGCTCCAAAAACGCCGAACGATGAAAGCGATAGTGTGCCGCGCCTTCGGTCCGCCGGGTGACCTCCTGCTCGAAGAAACCGAAAATCCCAAGCTCGGGCCCTCCGGACTCCGCGTCGAGGTCCACCGGGCGGGGCTGAACTTCCCCGACGTGCTGATCGTGCAGGGCAAGTATCAGGTGAAGCCCGACCTACCGTTCAGTCCGGGCGCCGAGGTGGCCGGTATCGTGACCGAAGTCGGCGAGCGCGCGACGGGCTTCGCGCCGGGCGATCGGGTCATGGCGCTGTGCACGACCGGCGGCTTCGCGGAGGAAGCTGTCGTTCACTACGGGTCGGCCTTCAAGATGACGGACGGCATGTCGTTCGAGACGGCCGCCGCCTTGCCGCTCACCTATGGGACGACCTATCACGCGCTCGTCGATCGCGCGAAGCTCGCGGCCGGCGAAACGCTGCTCGTCACGGGAGCTGGGGGAGGCGTCGGCATCGCCGCGGTGCAGCTCGGCAAGGCGCTTGGGGCAACGGTCATCGCCGCGGCCGGCTCGGCCGCGAAATTGGCGGCGGCCAAGGAAGCCGGTGCCGATCACGGCATCGATTACACGGCGGAGAATCTCGCCGAACGGGTCAAAGCGCTGACGGGGCAATCCGGTGCGAACGTCGTCTACGATGCGGTCGGAGGCGATGTCTTCGATGCGACGCTGCGCTGCGTTGCGTGGGAAGGCCGCGTGCTCGTGATTGGGTTCGCGTCGGGACGCATTCCGGAGATTCCGGCGAACCGGTTGCTGCTCAAGGGGTGTTCCGCCGTGGGCGTCTACTGGGGAGCGTTTGCGGCTCGCGATCCCGCAGCCAATAGGCGCAACTTCGAGCACATCTTTCGGCTCTACGCGGAAGGCAAGATCGATCCCAAGATCGGCGCCACCTACGCGCTTGCGGACGCGGCGCAATCGATCGTCGATTTGGAGAATCGGGCAATTGTCGGCAAAGCGGTCATTCGCGTGCGCGCGTAGTCGCACGGCGGAAAGATACGGCTACCTCGCATTTCCTGATCGTGACTTAGCGTACGATCGAAATCGGCAGATCGTGTTCTTCCGCCCACGAGACCCATTCGGCGCCGCCGCGCTCCGCGAACGCCGCGGAAAGTGTTGCGGTATCGGCCTTCCCGCGTCCAACGAGTTCGAGTATCTTGCGGGCAAAGTGCGGTTCGAGCGCGGCGACGGCTACCCAGCCGTCTCTCGTTCGATACAATCCATAGATGCCTTGGCCCCCGCCGAGCGGCCCGGCTTTCGCGGTGAGTCCGTGCGCGAGCGGCTCGCCGAAGACGGCTGCGGCATCGCGCAGCGACACGAGTTCGCGGCCGGCGTGCCCCGTGCGTTCGCGTCGCAGTAAGAGCCCGAGCGTCGCGCTGACGGCTCGTTCGGAACCCGCGAGATCGGCCAGCAGCGTGCGCGGCATCGCAGGCGGTTCGAGCAGGCCGAGATCGCCGACGTAGTTGAGATCGTGACCGGCTCGTTCGTCGTCGGGCGGCGGCAGGCCGACGATCGCGACGTGGACGAGACGCGGGTGACGCGCGTGCAGATCGTCCCACCCGAGGCCCAGCCGATCGAGCGCGGAGATGCGGCTCGAAGTGAGCAAGACGTCCGCACGTGCGAGCGCGCCTTCGAGCAGGTCGCGTCCCTCGGGCGTCTTGAGGTCGAGCGTTTCGATGCGCATCGTGCGATGCAGCGCGGCGTACCAGCGCGGCGCGACGTGGACGAGCAGGTCGCCCGCCGGCGACTCGATCTTCGTAACGTGGGCACCGAGGTCGCGCAGGCGCGCGGCGGCAACCGGGCCCGGAACGTTCGGCGCGAGGGTTACGACCTCGACGCCCGCAAGCGCCAAATCACTCATCGGCGATCGTTTACGCTTCGTCGTTTTCTCTTTCCCGCGCCGTCGCGAGCTGCGCAGAGGGCTGCCCTGCGGCAGGCGCGCACATCTCCGGAGTCGCCAGGATACGAAAGGAACGAAACTTCTCATGAGCCTCAAAGGGAAAACGCTCTTCATCAGCGGCGCGAGCCGCGGAATCGGCCTCGCGATCGCGCTGCGCGCAGCACGCGACGGCGCCAACGTCGCGGTCGTCGCGAAGACGACGGAAGCACATCCGAAGCTCCCCGGCACCATCTTTACTGCCGCCGAGGAGATCGAAGCCGCCGGCGGTACGGCTCTGCCGATTGCCTGCGACATTCGCGACGAGAACGCCGTGCGGGATGCGGTCGCCGTTACGGCGGACCGCTTCGGCGGCATCGACATCTGCGTGAACAACGCGAGCGCGATCTCGTTGACGCGTACGCCGAATACCGACATGAAACGCTACGACTTGATGCAGTCGATCAACACGCGCGGGACCTACGTCTGCTCGCAAGCCGCGTATCCGCATCTGCGGTCCGCCGCGAACCCGCACATCATGACGCTTTCACCGCCGCTCGACTTGCAGCCGAAGTGGTTCGCACCACACGTCGCGTACTCGATCGCGAAATACGGCATGTCCCTCTGCGTGCTCGGCATGGCGGAGGAGTTTCGCAAGGACGGCATCGCGGTCAACGCGCTCTGGCCGCTCACCACGATCGACACCGCCGCTGTGCGCAACCTCTTGGGTGGTACGGGTATGGCGCAGTCGAGCCGGACGCCCGAGATCATCGCCGACGCCGCCTACGCGATCCTGTGCCGCCCATCGCGCGAATGCACGGGCAACTTCTTCATCGACGAGGAGGTGCTGCGCGACGAAGGCATCACCGATTTTGCGAAGTATGCCGCGGGTGCGAGCGATGGGCCGTACTTCGCCGATTTTTTCGTGCCCGACGCCGCGTTCGAAAAGACGCCGACGAAACTCATCCGGCCGGCGTAGGCGGGGCCACGCCGTCGGCCTGCAGCCAGCGCTCGAGATGCTCGACGTACTGCGGACCGAACGTGTCTGTCAAGCAGCGCAGATATGCGGCGTACACGTCGTCTTGCTGCGAGATGAGGTAATGTTCGAGCACGCGGCGGTGGATCGCCATATAGCCTTCACGTAAGCGCAGGCCGCCGTGGACCAGGGCCACGAGTATTTCGCTCGACGAGCGTTCGGGGTGCCGCTGCAGCCGCTCTTCGAACCAAACGTCGAGTGCGCGCGGGAGACGTACCGAACGAGTCGGACCCATGGAGCCCGATCCTTTTTGACGCGACACCTGCGATGCGGCGCGTTAGTGCTTGTGGTTGGGATCGGCTTCGTGGTCGTGGCTATGCACGTGGCCGTCGTGTTCGTGGTGGTCGTGGTCGTGATCGTGATCGTGATGATCGTGATCGTGCTCGTGGGCGGTGCCGTCGGCGTGTTCGTGTTCGTGCTTGTGATCGGGCTTCGTATCCATGGCGACGAGTATTTGCGGGGGAGCCCCAAAAACCCCAGTGGCGCCGCCGGTGCGCCCCCTGCTAGCCGACCGCTTTCGGCTAGTCGGCGGGCGGGACGGGCGCGGCGGCCGGGCTCTTACCAGAGGGCACCGTCGCCGACCGCGATATACAGAATCGGCCCGAGGCCCCAGAGCAAGCCGATGATCGCCCAGAGGATCTTTTTCCCACCGTCGAGATCTTCGCGCCCGATAAGGTTGAGAATCATCAGGATCAGTGCGATCGGGTGAAGGATCACCGCTACGAGGATCTGGAGAAACGTTTTCAAGCGGGCCGGCCTTTCTCGAAATAGGATGAGTGCGTGTGCTCTTACCCCGTAGAGAATCAGTTGTCGCAGTCGCCGGGAAAAAAGAAGCCCCGCGTAAGCGGGACTTCTTCCGCATATCTGCACCGCGAAGGACTCGAACCTTCAACCAATTGATTAAGAGTCAACTGCTCTACCATTGAGCTAGCGGTGCACGACGCGGCTCCAAATTTCCGTCTTGGCCGCAGAGACCCTTTCTGCAGCAGAAAGGCGTTCGTGGAGTCAGGGCTTCTTGGCGGGAGTGCCCTTGGCGATTACCGTGGTACGAAGGTACGTCGTCGCGTTCACCACCCAGAACGTCCACGTGCCCCCAGCGTTGATTTGCGCTACGCCGTTTCGAGCCGCCGCCGTGCTTGGCAGCACAGCGTCGATGACGACGGGCTCGTTCGAGCGCACGACGCGATCGCTCCATGAGCACTGACCGGGATGCAAGCTCGGTACGGCCACCTGCGGAGCCTTCGCGAATTTCACGACGAGCGTACTGCCCTGGGCGCTGGCGATCCCGTTCCCTCCTCGGCAGCGAAGCGGAAAATCCGGCGTTGTCGCCGGGCGTGTGAGCGTCGCACCGCCGGTTACCAATTGCGTCTGCCCGTGAACGAGCGATCCATTCGCAAACGGGTTGTGCGCTCGTAACCGCTGTTCGTATCCGAGATACGCCTTCGGACATTGCTGAAGGACGCCCCGATAGAGACCGATCTCGACCGGATTCGCGTCGGCCATGTCCCCATCGAGCAGCAGCAGGAGCTGCAGCGCTTGCGGGTCGGGTTTGCGTTCGCCGGACATCACGGCGCACGTCTTTGAAATCGCGGCCTGCATATCGGCGGGCGTCTGCGCTCGCACCCGATCGGCGGCGAGCACGACAGCGAGCGACCCTGAGACGATACACAGAAGCCGGACTGCATTTCCGAACATGCCCCGTTTTTCGGCAACAGCTCGCGCCGCCCCCTACCCGACGGGAACCGGCGAAACGACGCCGAGTGCGATGAGGGGCATAACCGATGCTTGACTTAGCGAGCCGGCAAGCGCGCTCAGCGCAGAAGGCGGGTCCAGCAGGACGCCTCGTCGCTCAATTCTGGGTTGCAACGGAAACAGGTACATCCGTTACATTGTCGTGCCGGTCCCTTACTTTTAGGGTGCAGTCGCCGAATCCAGTACTTGTGACAACCCAAGTGCCCGATGTTTGAAGCGCAACAACTGCTACACGAACATCCGTAGACCGAACGGTCAACGATGCACCGGTTTCGAGAGCTTGGAGTGCTTGCGACTGCCCGATTGCATTAAGACTCAGGGCGTCCGGCATCACCATCTGAGGATTCACCACGACAACGTCGATGTTTCCACTACTATCGCTCAGCCACATATTCTTATCGGGACCGAGAGCTAAGTTAGATGATAAAACCACGTTCGGAATGACCGCGCCGTTAAAGGTGCCGCTGGGAGTCATCGTGCGAATCTGATCCGGCAATATATCCTCCGAATCAGAGAACCAAATGTTGCCGTCCGGCCCAAGGGCTATGGCGTTTGGCCGGACAGAGTTAGGCTGTGACGCAAAGAGCGTAGCACTCGGTGCCGAACCAACGTCAATCGTTCCGATACCGTTGCAGGAGAAATTGCATCCAGCGCCTCGGTAGGCAAAGAAGATACCTTTGGGCGTACTGATTAGGTTGACGGGAAAACCACCGCGGCCTGGCTGATCGAATGGAAACTCGGTTATGAAGGTAGATGCGCCGGCGAGTTTCGGATCGGCGCGTGCAAAATCTGTGTTCGACTCTATGAAATACAGGTCTCCATCCCGGCCCTCAACCATACTTTCCGGCTGTTTCGCCGATGGCGTCTGATATTCGGCCGTGACTTGATAGGTAGTTGGATCGACGCGGCCGATTGCGGCGTTGCAGGGATCTGTAAACCAGACGGCCTCGTCGGATCCTTTGGCCAGAGCCTGCGGGCATGGCGGCGACGGCGCTGAAAGACCTGTAGGAAGCGGGAGCGTCACCTCTGTCGCATTCCCAGACGCCGTCTTGTACGCGATGAAATAGCTATTTGCACTTTCGGAATAGCCGACAAACCAAAGGACGTCCTTGGGTCCTCTGATCAAAGATGACGTGTATCCGCTTGCTCCGCCCGCCACCGCGAACAGTGATACGGTCCCTGCCCTCGAGATGCTACCGATCGCGGTTTCATTCGATTGCGCAAACCACATCTTGCCTCGGTGCAACAGCAGGTCAGACGGCAGCGCTCCTGTATCCTGACTTACTGGAAATACAATCAGTTGGCTCCCATCGCCGCGTTCAACGACCTGCGGTTCGACGGTGGCAGAGCTGCTGAAGCTATGCAGTTGCGTCGGCGTGATTCCGTTCGCATTGTTGCCACCACTGCATGCCGTCAGGATGCCCGTGAGAACGAGATACAGCTTTTGCCGTGCGGCGAACGGGCGTACGCTAAGGGAGACCTTAGAAAGCAGCATAGGTGTTAGCGCCTCGAATAAGCGTCGAATAGCATAGTACGGCATATGCGAAACAGATCACCGTGTAGAGGGGGCGATGCCTTCAGCGCCGCGTCTATTCCAGCGGCTCGTGATTCGATCGCTTTTAGTGCTCCCGGTCGCTACCCCTGTAGGGAATCGTAACGATTTTGCAAGGCGTGCCGGAATTCAGGTGCCTCGTTTGAGCCGGCGCCGTTTTGCTGTATCGGGGCTCCCGAAATGGAAACATCGGTTGGCCTCATAAAGACCAACCGCGGGCCGCTCACGTCAACAACAGGTACAGAGGCCTGGCTCGCCGCCCCGGGCGTTTCCGTTCTCGCCGTTCGCGTGACGCCGAAAGAGCCGAAAAGCTGATAGGATAGCCGGCGACACGATGTGGGGTTCTTTTGGTGCTCGCCGTGCGTTAGTGATTTCAGAGAGTGCGCCCTCCGGGACTCGAACCCGGAACCAGCGGATTAAAAGTCCGATGCTCTACCATTGAGCTAAAGGCGCACGCTACATTCCACGGCCACTTTCGAGTTCGACCCCTCGCCGCCAAATGCTTCCGTCTTCTTCATCGAATCCGACTGTGAGATTGACTCCGTCACGACGCCCGAGCGTTCGCGACCGCAGCCGGGTGTCCTCGCAGGAAGTCCTCCGGCGACATGCGCGACGCCGGAAGGCATCGCCGTGGCGTTAGCCTAGGGATTTCCCCGCGACGAAGAGTGCTATCATCACCGCCATCAGAGCGACGAAAACAAACACACCGAGCGCGAGAACGACCGCGATCGGTAGCCTCAAACCGAAGGGCCTCGCAGGCAGTATACGCCCCGATTGACGTAAGATTTTCTCCCGCTCCTCGATGACGTTTTTCGCATCGAGAAGCCCGGCGCCGGTCGCCATGCGATAGCGTCGTATCGCTTGGATCTTCCGGCCGTTGACGAGGTCTTGCTCGATCTGAGGATCTTCCGACATGGCCCTATCGTATGCGCTACCGGACCTTAAACGCAAATCCAGTCCAGAGATTCGCTAGCCGCCCACGCCCCGTGCGCGCCGTCGGACGGTGGACAAGCGGGGCACCTACATTCCAGGGCCCCGAGAGACGATCGCTTACGACCGGCGCGGCCACCGCTTAGCCGGAAACCGGGGCGCCAATTCCGGTAAACCGTGAATGAAAAAGCCCGTGGTTACGGGCTTTGAGTGTGGGGTGACGAACGGGGCTCGAACCCGCGACCTCCGGAGTCACAGTCCAGCGCTCTAACCAACTGAGCTACCGTCACCACAAATGTCGATTTCCGCGCCCGGAGGGAATCGAA
>Ga0302326_10007281_pt1 | contig 24707 bp, 19 predicted proteins | sample Palsa_T0_3_FD_202264 | JGI IMG/M metagenome (GOLD analysis project Ga0302326, IMG submission 202264) | Peat permafrost microbial communities from Stordalen Mire near Abisko, Sweden - Palsa_T0_3 | ecosystem: Environmental > Terrestrial > Soil > Palsa > Peat permafrost | place: Sweden: Abisko... | reverse complement strand
GTGGACGGCTGCCTGGCGGCCGGCACGGAACTTGCCTGGCGGCAGCTGCTGGCGCTGCTTCCGTCGGCTCCCGCACCCGAGCAGTCAGCCGGGCACGCCGTTGCCCGACGCCGCGGCGAAGTACAGCCGCGATTCGCCGCGCCAGAGCAGGACGATCGCGCCAAGCCCGGCTAGCCAGACAAGCACGCCGAACGCCAGGCTGATCACCGCGTGTGCTTGGCCCGCCGTGAGGATCAGTTCGATGGTGCCGAGCGCGAAAAGGACCGTCGCGACGATCCGGGCCCAGCCCTTCCCGGCTCCGTTCGCCCGGGCCATCCAGATCCACAGGCCGACCGCGACCACCCCGAACAGCGCAGTTGCGGCGAGGATGGACCACTGGGCGTCGTTCAGCTGGGCCTTCGTGTACAACGGGTGGTCCTTGAGTATCGCGGCCTTGAGGCTGCCGATGGACGCGAGGCCGACGACGAGCTGGACGGCGGACAGTGCCGCACCGACGTACATGAGCTTGACCGCCATCAGCACCGGCGGCGGCGCGACGGGCCGGCGCGGCTGCTCCGGCATCTGCGAGCCGGACGGGTACGGCTGGTACATGGCTGCTCCTCAGCGTCACCTCGATCATCGGCCCGGACGACGTCGCGTGTCACGCCTTCGCCGATGACCGGATCCGAATATCGTGGCACGTATCGTCCATGACCAGTCTGAATCATCCACCATGCGGCGCGCAGGTCATCATTCACCATGCGGCGCGCCCGTCCCGGTGGCACCGCCGGCCCTCGGGCGCCGGTAGCATCACCTGAGTCAGTTGGTGAACAGATGTCCCCCTCGTCAGAGTTCTCGGCTACGAAAGGTAGCGTGGATGGAAAGCGTGCGTTCTCGGGGGGACGTAACCAGCGACGTGCCGCAGATCCGGGGTAACCGCGAGGTCCAGTGCGACGTGCTTGCCGCGCTCGCCGAATGCAGGAACCACCGGAAGTGGTTCGCGCAGTTCGCTGAGCCGTATCTCGGCGACAGCCCGATCGAGATCGGCAGCGGCCTCGGCGACTACGCCAGGGAATGGATCCCGCTGGTGAGCAGCTTCACTGCCACCGATGCGGATCCGGCCTCGGTCCTTGAGCTCAAGAAGGAGATGGCCCCCTACCCCGGCGTGTCGGTGCGCCAGGTCACCCTGCCGGCCTCGGAGCGGGCCGAGCATTCCTGCCTGATCGCCTACAACGTCCTCGAGCACATCGACGATCACGTCGAGGCGCTGCGGAGCATGCGCAGGCTGGTCCGGCCCGGCGCCTACATCGTGCTCGTCTGCCCGGCGTTCCCGTTCGCGATGAGCAAGGTGGACGTCGCCACCGGGCACGTCAGGCGTTACACCAAGCGCTCGATGCGGGCCGCCCTGAGCAGCGCCGGCCTGGAGATAGTGTCCGTGCGGTACGCCAACTCGCTCGGGCTCCTCTGCTACTACGCGTTCACTAGCTTGCTCGGCAAGACGCCGTCGGAGGGCGGCACGATGACGTTCTACGACCGTCTCGTGGTGCCGGTCGTCCGCCTTGCCGAGCGGATCATCGCGAGGCCGCCGTTCGGCCAGTCGGTGCTCGCGATCGCGCGGGCCGGCGGCGGCCGCGCGGTCCCCGCCGAAGCGGCCCGCTCCGCCTGGGCGGCGGGTTCCGCCGAAGCGGCCGGCTCCGCCGAAGCGGCCGGGACGCTCGACGGCCGGTAGACGGACACGCCGTCTGCCCGGTAGCTGAAGCGGAACCCGGTCGCCGTCAGGTAGCTGCGGACGGCGGGCCGCAGCCGGTGCCAGGCGAGTACCCAGCCGATGTCCATGCCGCGGGCGTCCGTGCGCGCGGCGGCCCGCTGCGCGGGTGAGCCGCGATGCCCGTGCTGGGCCGCGACCAGCCCGCGGTAGAAGGCGTGCGCCATGATGGCGGCCGCGGTGGGAGCGGGCACCCAGGAGCTGTAGGAGATCGCCCGGGGGTGGCCGTCGGCGGTGGCCAGCAGCAGCGGCCGGGGGGAGATCGCGCTGCCGTACAGCGGAAGGCCGCCGCGCAGCCCGAACGGGATGTCCACCACGATCGAACCGGAGTGGTCGGCGGCGATGGGCCGGTCCAGGGCGGGCAGCGCGGTGCGCATCGTGCCGCGGTGCGGGATCCCCGACCAGCCGGCCTCAAGGACGGCGAGCGCGAGCACCGCGACCGCCAGCGGCCGCGCGTGGTCGCGGAGCCAGTCCACCGCGCGGCCGGCCAGCACGGCGGCCGGGACCAGGCCGAGCAGGGCCAGCCGGTCGGCCTCTCGCAGGGCGGACATGCCGGGGATCCGGACGAACCAGGTGTAGGGCATCGCCAGCGATACCCGCGCGCCGTGCCACACCTCGGCGAGCGGCACGTACTGCCGGTGGCCGGCCTGCAGCGTCGTCCCCAGGGCTAATGCGGCGCAGCCGAGCCAGACTGCGGCAAGTAACCACGCCGCGGGCTGCCGCCAGGACAGCGCCAGGCCCGCCGCTGCCAGCGCGGTGAGCACCAGGCCGAACGTCGGCACTCCCTCGGTCGGCTGCCGGTACTGGTAGACGGCCGCCAGGCCGGACAGCCCGAAGTCGGCCACCCGCGGCGAGGGCCCGAACAACCCGGGCAGTTGCGCCCCGTACAGCCCGTACCCCCGCGCCTGGGTGGCGGGCGCCGCCGTGGCGCCGCCCGCGCTGGCCTGCTGGGCCATGGCGACGAGCTGCGGGCTGGCGACCGCGGCGGCGACCAGGGCGGCGGCGCAGCACGGCAGCAGCCGCGCCGCGGTGGGCCGGCGGGCCAGCCACGGGCCAAGTAGCAGCGCGGCCAGGATCACGGCCATGACCGCGGTCTCCTGGTTGACCAGCACCGATGCGCCCAGCACTAACCCCAGGACGATGCTGCGCCGGCGGCCGGGGCAGCGCCGCAGCCGGACGGCGGCCTCCATGGTCATCGGCAGCGTCACGGCGCCGATGGCGATGTTGAGGTGGTACCAGTCCTGCCAGGCCAGCATGGCGGACAGGCCGAACAGCGCCCCGGCCGCGATCGCTCCCGGCGGGCGCAGCCACAGCCGCGCCGCCCGCTGCATCACGTAGCACGCCAGCCCCGGCATGGCGATCGTCAGCAAGAAGAACGAGCAAGCTGGCCCGAATGCCAGGGTCACCGGCGTCATCACCAGCCCGGCCAGCGGCATCGTCGTGTCAAACCCGAGCTGCATCCCGGCCGGCGCCGCCATCAGGTGCGTGAACCACGGGTCGCCCAGGTGGGAAACCTGCCGGGCCACCCACCACAGGTCCCACACGTAGCTGCTCACGTCACGGACGGCCGGCACCTTGCCCGTGAGGTACTCCGCACGGGGCCAGGTCGCCGCGATCCCGGCGGCCAGGTAACACGCGAGCAGCGCAAACTGCCGGGCGACCGGGCTGCGCGCGGCCAGGCCGCGAAGCCCCGGGCGCCCCGTCGCCACCCGGCCCGCGGTTGCCTGGCGTCCCGCCGCCGTGTCGCGTCTCGCCGTCGTGTCGCGTCTCGCCGTCGTGTCGCGTCTCGCGGTCGCCTCGCGGCCCGCCGTCGTGTCGCGTCCGGCCGCCGTGTCGCGGCCCGCGGTTGCCTGGCGTCCGGCCGCCGTGTCGCGCTCCGCGGTTGCCTGGCGTCCGGCCGCCGTGTCGCGGTCCGCCGCTGCCGCCGGCCGGTCAGGCGTGGCCACCGGCTAAAGTCCTGACGTGGCTCTACGGGAGGAAACCGGCCTGCGCCTGCCGCCGAGGCGGCTGATGGGCTGGGAAATCTTCGTGGTCTTCGCCGTTTCGCTAGGCGCGAGCGGCCTGAACGCGCTCATCGAGCTGATCGGCTCGCTGACCGCGCGGCAGTCGCTGCGGCAGCAGCATGCGCTGCTCGTCGGGTCGCTGGCACAAGGCCGCCCGCTACTGGATCTGATTCTTCAGCTACTGAGCGTAGCGGAAGGACTCGCCCCGGTCGCGCTGGTCTTCTATCTGCTCGCCCGGTCGGGCGAGACGCCGTCGGACATGGGCCTGGACGCGAGCCAGCCCTTTCAGGACGCTGGCTGGGGGGCGCTGCTCGCGGCCGTGATCGGCGGCAGCGGCCTCGCCCTCTACCTGACCGCGTTCCATCTCGGGATCAGCCTGACCGTCGTGCCGGAGAACCTGCCCGCTGTCTGGTGGCGCATCCCCGTGCTGGTCCTGAACGCGGCGCAGGACGGCATCCTCGAAGAGGTACTGGTGGTCGGGTACCTGCTGCGCAGGCTCGACCAGCTGGGCTGGACGCCGTGGCGCGCGATCGCGTTCAGCGCGGTGCTGCGCGGCTCGTACCACCTCTACCAGGGATTCGGCGGCTTCCTCGGCAACGCGGTGATGGGCGTGATCTTCGGATACCTCTACCGGCGGTGGGGCAGGGTCACCCCGCTGATCGTCGCGCACACCCTGATCGACACGGTCGCGTTCGTCGGCTACGCGGCATTGCACGGCCGCGTCTCCTGGCTCCCGTAGCGGGTCACTTCCGCAGCCCCTGCACGACGTTAATGCCGCCCACCAGCAGCAAGAGTGCTGCTAGGACCGTAAAGAGCACGCCTTCCGAACGGAACAGCACGAAGAACAGGTCCCACAAGCCGACAGCGATCAGGATGCAGCCGCTGATGAGGCTCGCGCGCGGTGATCTCCTCCGCGAACGCCACGAGAATGTCATTTTTCCTCCCTGGCTTGGCCAGCCGCCCATTTCCTGGTTGGCCCGGCTCGCCGCCCGCCAGGCCGGGCACCGGGCATCCGGGCCGGGTAGCTCCCTGTCTACCTGCCGAGGCCCTCAAGCACCAGCGCGCCGGGCAGGCGGCCGAGCAGTTCTCCTGGCAGCGCCAGCTTGGAACGCCGGACGCCGCTGCCGACGACGATCCGGGGCGCGGCGGCCACGGCCGCGTCCACGAACACGGGCCAGTGCGCCGGCAGGCCGATCGGGGTGATGCCGCCGTACTCCATCTGAGTCTGTTCGACGGCGACCTCGACGGCGGCGAAGGATGCCTTGCGGACGTCAAGCTGGCGGCGGACCAGGCCGTTGACGTCGGCCCTGGTGCTGGCCAGCACCACGCACGCGGCGAACCTGGCCTCGCCGTCGCGCCGCCCGGTGACCACCACGCAGTTCGCCGACTCGTCCGGCGCCACGTCGTAGCGCTCGCAGAAGGCGGCGGTGTCGGCCAGCGCGGGATCGATCTCCGCGACGCCGACGGCGCCGGCGTCAAGAGCGCCGTCGGCCGCCGCGAGCGCGGCTGCCACGGCCGGGGCCAGCAGGTCGGGCCGGCCAAGGGCGGTTACGGTGTCAAGACTGCCGATGCTCATGGTCACCCCGGAAGTCTAGGTCCGGGCGGGTGTAGGGTCCGGATGACTCAGCACCCACTCGGCCGGGAAACCGGCCTTGAGTACGCGGTTTGAATCCGTTACCGGCGGTGGCCATTGCTTGCGGACCTGGCGCGCGCTTTCCTTGGCGCGATTGCTGCGGGCGTGCTGCCCGGGTATTTCTGGGCCGGTTTCCTGCGCCCGGCGGGCGGCCTGGGGGAGCGGCTGGCGTGGTCGGCGGCCCTGTCGATGGCGTCCGTGCCGGTGCTGGCGGTGGCCCAGGCGCGCGCCTTTGGCACCGGCGTCACCCTGTGGGTAGCCATCGTGTCCGTCGTCGTGGTCTTCGGCTCCGGTGCGCTGGCCCTCCGCCTGCGAGGTGCGCCGGCCGGCCGGCCCGGCCAGCCAGCCAGCCCGCGAGGTGAGTCCGGCGGCTCGCCCGCCCCGGTGCTGCCGCGGCCGCCCGCGATCAGCGACCCGCGCACGCTGGCGCTGCTGGTCGTCGCCTTCGGCCTGGCGCTTGCCGCTGCGCTCGGCCTGCCGTCGCCGTGGTGGCTGCTGATCGTGGTCCTGGCCGCGCTGGTGCTGGCCGGCCCGCTGGCAGTGACGGGTACCGAGTGCGGCTGGCAGCCAGCCGCGGTGCTTCGCGAGCCCGTGCTGGCGATCGTGCTGGCTCTGACGGCCGTGCGCGCGTACGCCGGGCCGATCCGGCACGACTGGCCCTACCTGCGCGGCAGCGACCAGTTCTCGCATGCGGTGATGGCCGAGCAGATGCTCGCTCATGGCTCGTACACGACGTACCTGATCTACCCGCCGGGATTCTCGGCGCTGACGGCGGTCATCTGCCGGCTGTCCGGGCTGACGCCGCTGGCCCTGTTCCCGGTGCTGGCACCAGCGCTGCTGGTGCTGACCACCCTGGCCGCCTATGCGCTGGCCACGCGGCTGTGGGGGTGGGAGTACGGGCTGGTGGCGGCGGCCCTGTCCGGCCTCGTGCTGCGAGGCCCGTACGCGAGCTTCGCCGAGGGCCGCTATCCCGACCTGACCGCTGCGTACTTTCTCCTCGTCATGCTGGTCGCCGCGCTGATCACGCTGTACGGGTCGCCGTCGGTCCGCTCCGCCCTGCTGGTCGCCGTGGTCGGCGCGTCCGTGGTGCTCTACCACTCGGTGGCCACCTTGTACCTGGTGCTGCTGCTCGCGGCCGTCGCCATCGTCGGGCTGCCTTACCTGCTGCTGCACCGGCGCCGCGGGACAGCGCGCGGGCAGCGGCCAGCGCACGTGCCGCAGGAACAGCGCGCCGGGGTGCCCGGGGACGGCCGCGCTTGGGTGCCCGGGGCCGCGCGCGCGGCGGTGCCCGCGGACGGCCGCGCGGGGGTGCCCGAGGCCGGCCGCGCGGGGGTGCCCGAGGCCGGCCGCGCGGGGGTGCCCGGCGAAGTGCCGGCGAAACGCCGCGCGGAAGTTCGGCAGGAACAGCGCGCGGACGGCCGGGCGCAGGCGCGCCGCCTGGCACGGTCGCTGACGCTCGCGCTGGCCGGGCTGGGCGCGCTGTCGGTGGCCTACGCCGCCTACACCTACCTGCTCGGCAAGTCCGGGGCGGGCACGTCGGCGACCTCCACCGCGGTGTCCATCGCGGTGGGCAGCCAGCCGGTGCTCAGCGCGGCGAACGTGCTGTCCGCGCTGTCGTCCTCGGTCGTCTGGCTCGGTGTCTTCGGCCTCGCGGCGCTGGCGGCGGGCATCAGGTACCTGCGCCGGCCGGGCCAGGTGCTCGCCACCGTGACGCTGGTGCTCTGGTGCGGCCTGATGTACGCGGGCAGCCGGACCGCGGCCGACGGCTTCCCGCAGCGCTTCGAGCGCGACCTGGGCGGCCCGCTCTCCGTGCTCGGCGCGCTCGGCGCCGGCCTGATCTTGCAGTCGCTGGTGCGCTGGCGGGTACCCAGGCGGACCGTTGCCGTGCTGGCCGCCCTGGCGGCCAGCGCCGTCGTCGCGATCTCGGGGCTGCAAGCGATCCGCGCCGTGGTGGCCGAGGGCCATGCGGTGCATACCGACATCCTGGATCCGCAGGTCGCGGCCGCGGGTGCCTGGCTGGGGCGGCACGACACCGGCGGCACGATCATCTCGACCCCCGGCATGAATTCCGGCATCACCAACCGCGCCGTGCTGGCCATGGGCGGCTACACCGGCCTGCAGTCCTACAGCGCGTTCCGGATCGCCCATCCGCGGTCGCTGCCGACGGCGGGCCGCGCGCCGCTGCTGGAGTCACAGCAGGTGCTGCTGCATCCGGGCAGCTGCCGGTCGGCCGGGATCTTCGCCAGCCAGGACGTCAGGTACGTCGTCCTCTACCGGTTCACCCGCGCCGCCGACCTGGCCGGCTTCCGCACCGACCCGGCAAGGTACCGCCGCGTGTTCGAGAACCCCTCCGTCGTCATCTACGTCCCGTCCCGCGCCCCCGCCGTGGCGTGTCCGGCGGCGCACTAGCCCGCTGATGACCCACCCGCCTATCCCATCCCTCCCCCAGTGTCCGGCGGCGCACTAGCCCGCTGACGACCCACCCGCCTATCCCATCCCTCCCATCCCTGCCCCAGTGTCCTGCGGCGCGCTAGAGGGCCGGCGCCGACCCTCCCGCCCGCCATCCCGGGCACTCCGCGTGCCTGCTCTGATGAGCGCGAAGGATCCGCGTCCTATGACGCGCCGGATCGTTCGCGCTCATCAACGCGAGTGCACGAGATCGACTCAGCACGTCCCATTTGTTCCTGAATCGATCAAGACTATGACGTTTTGTAGTGATACAGTTACATCATGTAGCCATCACCGCACGTGGCGTTCGGGGGAGCCGTGGGGGTTCAGGGGGCGGGTTCTGCAACGGGTCGGGAGTTTGAGCTGGCCTCGCGGCTGGCTGCCATCGTGGAGTCGTCGGATGACGCGATCATCGGCAAGACGCTGGACGGCACGATTACCAGCTGGAACGCCGGGGCGGCGCGCATGTACGGCTATCCCGCCGGTGAGATGGTGGGGCGCAACGTGTCGGTGCTCGTCCCGCCGGACCGGCCCGGCGAGCTGGCGCCCATCCTCGGTCGGCTGGGGCGGGGGGAGCGGGTCGAGCATTTCGAGACGAAGCGCCGCCGCAAGGACGGAAGCATCATCGACGTGTCGGTGTCGATCTCTCCGATCCGCGACGGAGGCAGCGCGGTGGTCGGGGCGTCGACCGTGGCCAGGGACATGACCGAGCGCAACCTCGCGGAGGCCAGGCAGCGCACCATAACGCAGGAACTGAATCAGTCTGAGCGCCAGGAGTTTGAGCTGGCGTCGCGGCTGGCGGCGATCGTCGAGTCGGCGTCCGTTGCCATTATCGGCGCGGCGCTCGACCACGTGGTCACAAGCTGGAACGCCGGGGCGGAGCGCATGCTGGGCTACGCCCCCGGTGAGATGATCGGGCGTGACGTGTCGGTAATCGTCCCGCCGGACCAGGCCGCTGGGATTGCGCGCAACTACGAGCGTCTGCGGCGGGGGGAGCGGATCGAGCATTTCGAGACCCAGCTTCGTCGCAAGGACGGAAGCATCATCGACGTGTTGGTTTCCGTCTCGCCGATCTGGGACGCGGGTGGCGCGGTGGTCGGGTTGTCGTCCCTGTCCAGGGATGTGACCGAGAGCAACCGCGCGGAGGCCGAGCGACGCGCCATAGCGCAGGAACTGTATGAGATGGAGCATCGTGAGTTCGAGCTGGCCTCGCGGCTGGCGGCCATCGTCGAGTCGGCGGCTGACGCCATCATCGGCTTTACGTTCGACGGCGTCATCACGAGCTGGAACGCCGGGGCGGAGCGCATGTTCGGCTACCCCCCCGATGAGATCATCGGGGGCAACTCGTCCGTGCTCATCCCGCCGGACACAGCCGTCGAGCTGGCACCGATCCTCGAGCGGGTGCGACGGGGGGAGGGGATTGAGTATTTCGAGGCCAAGCGTCTTCGCAAGGACGGAAGCATCATCGACGTGCTGAGCGCCGTCTCTCCGATCCGGGATGCGAGCGGCACAGTGGTCGGCGCATCGACCGTGGCCCGGGACATCACCGAACGCAACCGCGCGGAGGCCGAGCGCCGTACGGTGGAGCAACGGCTGCATCAGTCGGAGCGGCTTGAGAGCCTGGGCCAGCTGGCCGGCGGGATTGCCCATGACTTCAACAACCTGCTGGCCGTCATCCTGAACTACGCCGAGTTCGTGGCCGAGGAGACGGCCGACAGGCCCGCGGTGCTGGCCGACGCCGAGGAGATCAAGGCCGCCGCGCAGAGCGCCGCCCGGCTCACCAGGCAGCTGCTCATCTTCAGCAGGCGCGAGACCGTACAGACGCAGGCACTCGACCTTAACGGCATCGTGGCCGACGTCCGCAACCTGCTGTCCCGCAGCATCGGGGCAGACGTCGAACTGCAACTCGAGTCGGCGGTGAACCTGCCGGCCATCGAGGCCGACCGCGGCCAGCTCGAGCAAATCCTGCTCAACCTGGCCATCAACGCCCGCGACGCCATGCCCCGGGGCGGCACCCTGACGATCGGGACGAGCCTTGCCGAACTGGGCGACAGCTACGCCCGGCTGCATCCCGGCGTCAGCCCTGGCCGCTACGTCGAACTGGCCGTCAGCGACACGGGCACCGGCATGAGCCCGGACGTCGCGGCCCGCATCTTCGAGCCGTTCTTCACCACCAAGCCGCAGGATCAGGGCACCGGCCTCGGGCTGGCCACCGTGCATGGCATCGTCACCCAGGCCGGCGGCAGCATGAGCGTTGACTCCGAGGAAGGCACCGGCACCACATTCCGCCTCTACTTCCCCGCCGCCGGCACACCCGCTATCCCGGCAACGCCGGCCGCCGCCCCTGACGGCCGCGGGCACGGAGAGACGATCCTGGTTGTCGAGGATGAGCCAGCCGTACTGGAAGTCACCTCGCAGATCCTGCGCCACAACGGCTACGCCACCCTCGAGGCCGGCACATTCGAAGAAGCGCTGTCGCTGGCGGCCTCCCGTGACTTCCAGCTTCTGCTGACCGACTCCGTCATGCCCCGCATGTCGGGTGCCACGCTGGCGGAACGCCTGGTCGAGCTGAGGCCCGGGCTGCCCGTCCTGTACATGTCCGGCTATATCGAGGAAGCAACGGCCCCGCAGTACGCAGTCGACAAGGCAGCAGCTCATCTCCAGAAGCCCTTCGACCAGCAGACCTTGCTCAAAAAAGTGCACGCGGCGCTGAACAGTCCTCCCGCATAGTCCTCCCACGGCGCCACCGGGTGGCCCGTGACCGGGCCGGCCTGCGGCTCGCCACCCCGGTGACTACTTAAAGTGACTATAGTAAACTTAAAGTAATTATCCGCCGGGTCAGGCCGACGCGGCGCAGAACGGAAAAGGGGATCCGTGACGACTTCATCCGCCTCAGCCCGGCTGCGCAGGGCGCGGCGCTATGCGCTCACGGCAGCGTCCCTGGCGGTCGCGCTCAGCACCGCCGCGCTGCTCATGGTGCCTGGCGTCGCGCAGGCCCAAAGCGCCGGGAGCTTCCTGCCCTCGATCTCCGCCGAGCAGATGCAGCCGTGGTCCGGGGTGTCGGACGGGCAGACGGTCGACAGCGACGCCAGCTACGCCTGGGTGTACTGCACCGGCTCCACGGTCCATGTCGGCCTCGACCTCGCGCAGACCGACCTGCCGAACGCTGACTTCCAAACGGGCTACAAACTGGACGGAAACGCTCCGATCCCGACCAATAAGTTCTTCAGAACTGATCGGCAAGGTACCGGCTTTGCCGGGTTCCTTATCACTGGCGTCTCAGCCGGATCACACAACGTGGTCGTCGAGATCAACAACAATCCGCCCCCGGGATACACCTACTACATCAGCGCCGGCGCCAACAACGGCAACGCCTACCCCGGTATCCCCTTCACCTGCCAGGCCTGACTTCGCCGTCGCGGGTGCCCGCGCCGCCGCCGCGCCCTGGTGGCGCGGGCCGCCCGCGAGACAGGGCGGGACAGCGTGCAATCTGACTCCTTGTGATACGTTAGTTACTAATTGTGACAGCATGCCATAAGGGGCACCACATGACAGGAGTAACGCAGCACGGGACGACTGCGGGTAACCGGCTGCGCCGGTCGCCGCTCCGGTTCATCTCAGCCGTGATGCTGCTGGTCCTGACCGTGGTGGTCGTCGCTTCGTCGCTGATCACAGCGCACGTCATCCGGGACCAGGAACGGCTGATCTTGCGTGAGCGGACCGCGGCGGTCGCTGCCGTGCTGGGCAGCGCGTTCACCGGCACCCAGTCCTCGCTTCAGTTGCTGGGGGCAATCGCCCATTCAGAGCAGGGCCGTTCGGGGCTGTTCGCTGACGCGGCGCGTTCGGTGACCACCAGGAGCGGACAGGCGTGGCTGGTGACTACCCAGACCCCGGCCGGCCTGAGGGTGACCGCCGCAGAGGGCAACGGCCCCGCCGTCGGCCAGGTGATTTCCGGTGACCAGGCACGGCTGGCTCGCCGGGCGCTGGTGACCAAGGGCCTGGTCTCGGGCCTGGTGCGAGATGGTGCGAGCCTTCGGCTTGCCTTCGCCATGGGCCAGGCCGCCGGGCCCGGGACGGTGGCCTGGCAGGAATCGGCGATCTCCCCGGCCACTCCGGTGCCGTCCACCGCATCCTCGCCGTGGCGATCCCTGAACATCGCGCTCTACCTGTCAGACCGTGCAGATCCCTCCGCGCTCGTCGTGACGACCACGAAGGACCTGCCGCTGGCGGGCCTGGAGTACCCGTTCCGGGTCGGGGCAAATACGTGGCTGATCGTTGCCGACGGCACCCATCCGCTCGTCGGGTCACTGGCCCAGGACATGCCCTGGATCATCCTGGCGATTGGCGCGCTCGCCGCGGCTCTGATGACCACGGTCGTCGAGACGCTGGCCCGGCGGCGCATCTACGCCTCGGCGCTAGTTGCGGAGCGCAACGTATCGTTGCAGAGCGCAATCGCGGAGCTCGAGACGGCGCAGATCCACTTGGTCCGGCAGGAAAACCTGGCGGCCGTGGGCCAGCTGGCCTCGACGGTGGGCCACGAACTGCGCAACCCGCTTGGCGTCGTCATGAACGTCCTTTACCTCATCGAGGCGGGGGCGGGGCCCGATGTGAATACGCCGATGCGCCGCCACCTGGCCACCGCCAAACGCGAGATCTCGGCGGCCACTCTCATCGTGTCCGACCTCCTCGACTTCGCCGCTGGCCGGCAGCCGATCATCGCTCCTGTGCAGGTCTGTGACCTGGTGGCCGAGTCCCTTTCGGTGGTGCCGCCCCCCGAGGGGGTGCGGGTGGTCCAGCGCGACGGGCCGCAGGTCGTGATCGAGGCAGACCGTGACCAGATCCGCCAGGCGCTGCTCAACCTCGTCACCAACGCTTACGACTCGATGCCCGGCGGTGGGGTGCTGACCGTCTCCACGACGTCGGTGGCGGGATCGGTGCACATCACGGTGGCTGATACCGGCATGGGCATGGACCAGGAAACCCGCGACAGTATCTTTACCCCGTTTTTCACCCGGAAAGCACGAGGGATCGGCCTTGGCCTGGCCGTGACCAAACGCGTCATCGATGCTCACGGCGGCACGATCACGGTGCGGAGTACGCCATCGGTGGGCAGTTCGTTCACCCTTACCCTGCCCGCTGCCGCTACCCTGCCCGCTGCCGCGAAGGTGAGCGTGGCGCTATGACCGAACCCGCCGCGATGACCAGGCCCGCCGTGCTGGTGGTTGACGATGAGGTCGGCATGCGCGACACGCTGGTCGCGATCCTGGAGCATCACGGCTACCGCGTCTCGTCGGCCCCCGACGGCGAGACCGCGCTCAGCAAAGTCCAGGAGGCGGCCTTTGACGTGGTAGTGATGGACATCCGGATGCCGGGCCGCGACGGCGTGTCGGTGCTCCAGGAGCTGGGGACGCCGCCACCCCGGATCATCTTGATGACGGCCTACGCGCTGGAGGAGCGACTGCGGGCCGCGGTGAAGGCCAATGCCTTCGCTGTCATGCACAAGCCCTTCGACACGCTGCGGATGCTGGGCCTGGTGGCCGACGCTTCGAAAGCTGACCAATGAGCACCCTGGCCTCCCCTGAGACAACGCCAGGCGCGCCCCTTGTCTACATCATTGACGACGATGCGGGCATGCGGCAGACCGTCGTGGACATCCTGGCGCTGGCCGGGATCGCAGCGGAGGGCTTCGAATCGGGGGCGTCTGCACTGGAGCTCCTCGGCGCCGGCCGGCCGGCCCTCGCGATCGTGGATCAGCGGCTCCCCGATACGACGGGGATCGCTCTTTCGACCCGGCTGAAGTCCGGGGACCCTGATCTGGCGGTGATACTGCTCACCGGTTATGCGTCTGCCGACTCCGCCATCGCCGCTGTCGGGCTGGTGGACGACTACCTGACCAAGCCAGTCCCGCCCGGCGATCTCGTGCGAAGCGTGCGGGCCGGCCTGGAGCGGACCCAGCTCCGCCGGGAGAACCGCCGTCTGGTCGCCAGCCTGCAAGAGCTGAACTCCTCCCTTGAGGCGACTGTGGCCGAACGGACGCGCGAGCTCCAGGAGGCGCACCGCCGGGCGCTGAAAGAACAGACCATCCGTGAGGGCCTGCAGGCGCAGGCGGAGCGGGTGCGGCTGGAGACCCAGCTGAATCAGTCGCGGCGGCTGGAGAGCCTGGGCCAGCTGGCCGGCGGCGTCGCGCACGACTTCAACAACTTGCTGGCGGTCATTCTCAACTGCGCCAGCTTCGTCGCGGAGGAAACCGGCGGCAACGAGGCCGTGCTGGCTGACGTCGAGCAGATCAGGTCCGCCGCCGAGCGGGCCGCTCAGCTGACACGCCAGCTGCTGATCTTCGGGCGCCGGGAGAAAGTCAAGGTCGAGGCCCTCGACCTCAACGTCGTCGTCGCTGACGTCAGGAGCTTGCTGGCCCGCTGCATCGGCGAGGACGTCAAGCTGGTCGTGCAGCCGGCTGCCAGCCTGCCGGCGGTCCGCGCGGACCGGGGCCAGATCGAGCAGGTGCTGGTCAACCTGGCGGTCAACGCCCGCGACGCGATGCCCGGCGGGGGGACACTGACGATCGAGCCAGCCGCTGCCCAGCTCGACGAGGACTACGCGCGCCTGCACCCGGGGGTCAGGCCCGGCCACTATGTGGCGCTGTCGGTCAGCGACACCGGGACGGGCATCAGCCCCGAGGTCGCTGCCAGGATCTTCGAGCCGTTCTACACCACCAAGCCACCGGGAAAGGGAACCGGGCTGGGGCTGGCTACCGTGCACAGCATCGTGGCCGAGGCCGGCGGCAGCCTCAGCGTCTGCTCCGAGCAAGGCGCGGGGACTACCTTCCGGGCATTCTTCCCCGCGGCTGAAGGACGGGCCACGACTGCCGTGACGGCTGCCGTGGCCGTCGCCAGCCCCAGCCGGGGGCGGGGCCGGACGGTTCTGGTCGTGGAGGACGAACCAGCCGTGCTGGAACTCACCGCCCGCATCCTGCGCCGCAGCGAATACTCGGTGCTGATGGCCTCGACGGAGTCCCAAGCGCTGTCTCTGGCCGCCGATCACGAGTTTGACCTGCTGCTGACCGACCTGGTGATGCCGCAGATCTCCGGCCTCGAGCTGGCAAGGCACATCCGGCAGCTGCGCCCCGAGGCGGCCGTGCTGTTCATGTCGGGCTACAGCCAGGAGGCCCTGGGACCGCAGCGTGCCCTCGACGAGGGCGTCGCCCTGATCGAGAAGCCCTTTACCGCGCTGGCTCTGCTGGAGCGCGTCGATGCGGTCATCGCCGCGCCGCGGGCGCCGCAGGCCCCGGGCCGGGCCTTGCCTTGACCGGCTGTTCAACTATTCTTCGATCATGGCGGAAGCCGGGTCCCTCAGCGAGGACATCGCCGGCACGGGCATCGACGCGGCCACGGCCACGGTCGGCCAGCTGCACCGCGCCATCAGGTCCGGCGCGCTGACCTCGGCCCAGCTCACCGCGTTCTACCTGGCGCGGATCGAGCGGCTCAACCCGCGGCTGCGCGCCGTGATCACGGTCAGCGCCACCGCCGCGGCGCAGGCCCGCGCCAGCGACGACGGCAGGGCGAACGGCGCACCGGGCCGGCCGCTCGAGGGTATCCCGGTGCTGATCAAGGACAACATCGCGGTCGAGGGAATGCCCGCCACGGCCGGCTCGCCCGCGCTGCGGGACTCAGGCAACGGTGACGCGTTCGTCGTCCGCGCGCTGCGCGCGGCCGGCGCGGTGGTGCTCGGCAAGGCGAACCTGTCCGAGTGGGCGAACTTCCGCTCCACCCACTCAAGCAGCGGCTGGAGCACGCTCGGCGGCCAGGCGGTGAACCCGCACGGGACGGGCCGCAACCCGTCCGGCTCAAGTTCCGGCTCGGCCGTCGCCGTCGCCGCGGGGCTCGCCCCGGTCGCGGTCGGCACCGAGACCGACGGCTCGATCATCAGCCCGGCCAGCGCCTGCGGGGTGGTCGGCGTGAAGCCGACCCTCGGGCTGGTCAGCCGGACCGGCATCGTGCCGATCTCGCCGGCCCAGGACACCGCCGGCCCGATGGCCCGCTCGGTCGCCGACGCGGCCGTGCTGCTCGGCGCGCTGGCCGGCCCCGATCCCGCCGACGAGGCGACCAGCCGGGCGGCCGGCCACCCGGGCGACTACACGGCCTTCCTCGACGCAGGCGCGCTGGCCGGCGCCCGGCTCGGCGTCTGGCGGGACGGGTCGCCCGCGGCGGGCCCGGCTGCGGTCGCGCTGCTGGACGCGGCGGTGGCGCGGCTGCGCTCCCGCGGCGCCGAGGTCATCGACCCGGTCGAGCTCCCCGGCGCCGGCCAGATCGGGGAACCGGAGCACGCCGCCCTGCTGCACGAATTCAAGCACTACCTGAACGCCTACCTCGGCGGGCTGCCCGGCAGCCACCCGGCGACCCTTGCCGACCTGATCACCTTCAACAGCCGTAACGCAGCCACCGTGCTGACTCACTTCGGCCAGGAACTGTTCGAGCAGGCGGACGCGACCAGCGGCGACCTTGCAGACCAGGACTACCTGGCCGCGCGGGCGCAGGCGAGCCGGCTGGCCACCACGGCGCTGGACGGCGCGCTGCGGACCCGCCGTGTCGACGCGGTGGTCGCGCTCAGCGGCAGTCCCGCCTGGCTGACCGATCACGTGCTCGGCGATCATCATGTGTTCGGCACGTCGACTCCGGCGGCCGTGGCCGGGTACCCCGCGGTATCCGTTCCTGCTGGTCTTGTCGCCGGTCTTCCGGTCGGCGTGTCCTTCATCGGACCGCCATGGAGCGAGCCGCGGCTGCTCGCCCTGGCGTTCGCGTTCGAGCAGGCCGGAAATGCCGGGGACGCCAGCGCGGCCATACCTCGGTAGCCTGGCGGCTATGGAATCCTGGCGCTCCGCGAGCGTTCCCGACCTGCCCGGGCGTGCGCACGAGCCACGGATCACCGACACGGCCAGCGGCGAGCACGCGATCGCCGCGGCCGGGCGCACGGCCACCCTCTATGCCTGCGGGATCACGCCGTACGACGCCACGCACATCGGCCATGCGGCGACGTTCATCGCCTGGGACCTGCTGGTGCGCGCCTGGCGTGACGCCGGCCACGACGTCATCTACGTGCAGAACGTCACGGACGTCGACGATCCGCTGCTGGAGCGCGCGGCCAGGGACGGCGAGGACTGGCGCGATCTTGCCCGGCGCGAGATCGAGCTGTACCGGGCCGACATGGCGGCGCTGCGGGTGCTGCCTCCGGCCAGCTTCGTCGGGGCGGTCGAGGCGATGGGCGTCATCGAGCGGTTCAACGTGTCGCTGGCCGGCCACGGCGCGCTGTACGAGCTGGACGGCGACATGTACTTCGCTCGTTCCTCCGATCCGGCGTTCGGTACGGTGTCCGGGCTGGACCCGGCGCAGATGCTCGAGCTGTCGGCCGAGCGCGGCGGCGACCCGGCCAGGCCGGGCAAGAAGGACCCGCTCGACGCGCTGGTCTGGCTGGCCGCCAGGCCGGGAGAGCCTGCCTGGGAGTCGGAGTTCGGCGCTGGCCGTCCCGGCTGGCACGTCGAGTGCGCGGCGATCGCGACGGAGTACCTGGGCGCCGTGTTCGACGTTCAGGCCGGCGGCAGCGACCTGATCTTCCCGCACCACGAGCTGAGTGCCTCGCACGCCCGGGTGGCCGGCGGCGGCGGCCCGATGTTCGCCCGCCGGTACGCGCACGCCGGGATGGTGCGGCTCGACGGCGAGAAGATGTCGAAGTCGCTGGGCAACCTGGTCTTCGTGTCCAAGCTGCGGTCGGACGGCGTCGACCCGATGGCGATCCGGCTGGCGATCCTCGCGCATCACTACCGGCAGGACTGGGACTGGACCGCCGAAGGGCTGAGCGCCGCGGCGGACCGGCTGGCCCGCTGGCGCCGGGCCGTGGCTCTCGGCGTGGGCGGCCCCGGGGCCGAGCGGTCAGCCGCCACGGCGCTGCTCGCCGCCGTGCGCGAGCGGATGGCCGACGACCTGGACGCGCCTGGCGCGCTCGCCGTAGTCGATCGCTGGGCCGACGCCGTGCTTGCTGATTCAGCTGCACCTGCCGCGTCCCTGGTCAGGGAGACCGTCGATGCCCTGCTCGGCGTAGCGTTGTAGCAGGCGTCCCGGCGCGTCGTAGCAGGCGTCCCGGCGCGTCGTAGCAGGCGTCCCGGCGCGTCGTAGCAGGCGTCCCGGCGTCGTGGCGTGGCGTCGTGACGTGCCGCGGTTGACCGCAGGCGATGCGGTGCCGGTGTGACGCCAGCCCGGCGGGCGAGTAGCTCGACCATGACCCCGAAGGATTAGCGTCCTATTTGGCGCCGGATCCTTCGGGATCATGGTCGAAGTGTGCCCACGTTCCCGTTCGCACGTGCAATGGCCCCCTTGCGGTGTGCCCACGTGCAGTGCCCGCATCCCGGTGGTGGCGCCTCTCCCTTCGGCGGCCTTGATGCCGAGGCCGATATCGTGATATCTCTGCGGTATCGCGCAGTACGTTTGCCCGCCGCCCATGTCTGCGCCGCGGAGGTAACGATCATGATGACGACACCGACAGGCGCCGATCTCCCCGATCTCCCCGATCCCGCTGAAATCTCTGCTGCCGCTGCTCCCCAGGCAACCTCCGCCGGGGGTGCGGCCGCCGCCGGGGGTGCGGCCGCCGCCGGGGCAGACTCCGGACCGCCGGAACCCATCGGCGAGGCCACCGATCCCGTGCGCCTGCTCGTCCATGCCGTGGGCCAGCTTCCGCCCGGGCAACGGGATCTGGTGCTCACCTGGCTACTACGGCAGCGACCCGGGCTCTCCCGGCAGTGGACGCTCGGCGCGAGAGCGAGCGAGCACGCGGCGGAACTGCACGCCCTGCAGCTTTCAGCGGCCGGTCAGCCCGGTCGCGGGATGCCCCCCACCGCCCATCAAGTCGTGCCGGTGAGATTCCCGGCGCAGCAGCACGCGCAACTGAGGGACTGGTGCTCGGAGCACGGGTTCTCGATGGCGACGGTGATCCGCGGTCTGGTCGCCCGCTTCCTGGAGAGCCAGCTACCCGACCGGAACTGAGTTCCGGACCAGGCCGCGATGGCTTGGGCCTCGTCCCGGCCGGCCGCCTCGATGGTGCACCGCACCCACCGTACCCGCAGCGTCCGCAGCGTCCAGCGTCCAGCGTGCCTCGCGCTCGGCCGGGGTCATCGTGGTCACCGGCGGGCCTTCCCAGGGGCATCTGGCGTCACGGCTGCCTGAATCAGCCCTTCCCGGCCGGCAGGCGTCGCGCGGCGGGCCGGCGGCCGCGCCGGATCTGCCTGACGCCGGCCGATACGGCGAACAGCGCGGCCCCGGACGGACCGGCAACCCAAACCGGCCATGGGTAGATCAGGTGGCCAGTGGTGCCGCTGACCAGAGCCCAGACCACCACATTGATCGAGACGGCGGCCAGCCATATCGTCCACAGCACCTTGAGCGCGGTCGGCAAACCGGCGCGGACACCTGGCCGGGCGGCCATGGGCTGCGGCGCCTTGGCGGCGGGAGTGGTTCCCCGCTTTGCCATCGAGCCGGTCTCCGGCAAGTCGCCGTGCAGCACGGCGAGATCGCCGTAGGTCACCGCTTCGTAAGCGAGCCCCATGCGGTCAAGGTACTCATCCATCTTCAGGCGGCCGTCCTCCAGCGCGGCGCGCAGCCGCTCGACGACTTCCTCCCGGTCAACGTCCGAGGCCCGCATCTTCCGGCGATCGTCCATCGCGTGCCTCCGCTTGTTGTCGCGTACTGGCCACATCACAGGATATTGACTATCGGTTTCCGGGCTGCAGCCAAGCACTGGCAGAGCTGCTTTCAGCGGCCGGGTTCACGCGCTCGGGGCTCGGGCAGCTGATGCGCGGTTCAGCTGACGTCGGCGAGTGCCTTGCGGTCGGCCTAAGCAGGACGGGCCGGCCGCGGGACGCGGCGGGCGATGCTGCCGCCCCACGGCTGCGCACGGCGGCCGACATGGGTCCGCCGCTACCTGGCCACGGCGGCGATGCGGTCGGGTCGGCCGGTGACCGGGGGCAGTGCCGGGACTCCGAAATCGAAGAGCGTGGCGGCGGCCGCTGCGGGGCTGGCGCCGGCGTCCCTGCCCGGCATGCCGGCGCCGGCGTCCCTGCTCGGCACGCCCACGCCGGCGCCGGCGTCCCTGCTCGGCACGCCCACGCCGGCGCCGGCGTCCCTGCTCGGCACGCCGGCGCCGGGCGCTTCCTTCGGTGTTAGCTTCCTTCGGTGTTAGCTGGAGAACTGGTAGATGGTTGTCGAGCTGAATACCTGGCCAGGGCGCAGGACCGTGGACGGGAAGTTCGGCTGGTTCGGCGAGTTCGGGAAGTGCTGCGTCTCGAAGGTGTAGCCGTCGCTTTGCCGGTAGACGTGGTTACTGATGCCCACCAGCGTCCCGTTGAGGAAGTTGCCGCTGTAGAACTGGACGCCGGGCTGGTCGGTCCAGACAGTCAGCTCACGTCCGCTCGCCGGATCCCACGCGTGGGAGGCGAGCCGCAGTCCGTCCATCGTCGGGCCGGTCTTGTTCAGTACCCAGTTGTGGTCGTAGCCCTGGGCGATGAGAAGCTGCCGGTTGTCCTCGTTGATCCGAGAGCCGATCGTGTGCGGGGTGGTGAAGTCGAAGGGGGTGCCCTTGACCGGGGCGAGCACGCCAGTCGGGATCTGCGTCTTGCCAGTCGGCGTGTAGCGGTTCGCGTTGATCTGCACGATCTGGCCATAGGTCGCGCCGGATGCCTCGCCCGCCAGGTTGAAATAGTCGTGGTTGGTGAAGTTGACCACTGTCGCCTTGCCCGCCACCGTAGCGTGATAGTGCATGCGCAACTCGTTGCTGTTGTTCAGGGTGAACGTGACGGTCTCTGTGAGAGTGCCGGGGTATCCCTGATCGCCATTGGGGCTGACGATCGTCATGGCGACGCCGGCCACGCCGGGCCCGTGCACTTCCTTGGCCGCATAGATGTGGTCGCCGAAGCCAATGAGCCCACCGTGCAGGCTGTTGCCGTTGTTGTTGATGGGGACGTGGTACCTCACGCCGTCAAGAACGAACGTGCCCTTCGCGATCCGGTTGCCGTAGCGGCCGATGTTCTCGCCGAAGTACGGGCCGCCGTTGGATGTCACCGGGGGACTGTCCTCGGTGACGTAATCCTTCAGCGTCTTGAAGCCGAGGATGACGTCGGCCAGCTTGCCGTTGCGGCCAGGTACCATGATCGATTGCTGGATGGCGCCGAAGGTGAGGAGCCTGACCCGCATGCCGTTGCAGTTGGTCAGGGTGTAGCGGTAAACCTTGGTCAGCTTCCCGGTGTACGGCTCGATGGTCTTGCCGAAGAACTGCTTCGTGACGGTCGGGCTGCCGCCGCACTGACGTGAGTGCGAGGCGGTCGCGGCGGGTGCCCGGCCCATGCCGAGTATGCCTAGGGTGGCCAACGCGAGAGCAGCCACCGCGGCAATGCGGACCGTTCTGCGTGCGTGCGGGCGTGTCAACGCTGTGTGCATGAAAGCTCCTTTGCTTTGTTGCGTGACGGAGCGGATCGACATGCCCGGCTAAAGCTGTCGATATAGCCCCATCACGGCATTGTGAGCGTGCACATCCGGAAAATCACGCCGTTCTGGTCAGGAAACATCGGACGCACCGGGACGATCTTTCGTCCCTTTTCATCTGAGATACATGTGTTTCCCCAGCTAGAAGACGTAACTGTCGGCCAGCCAAGGCTCGCCATGTATCTCGCCAACTACAAAAATCTGACCTATTGGTCAACATGGCCGTAGGCAGCCATAACACCAGCCGGGCAGATCTGTCCAGAGCTAGCCTGCCGCCTGTGGGCGGCGGCCCCCGGCCCGCGATGTTATCCACAGGAGCCCGTAATCTCCGTGACCAGAAGACGCCCGGCTTCCAGGCTGGCCGCATGGAAGATAACCGTTCTGTCAGCCCGTCCTCGCCAGCCCAACCGTCCGCTCGCCCGACCGGCCCGACAGGTAACCCGACCGGCCCGACAGGTAACCCGACCGGCCCGACAGGTAAGTCGTCCGCTGGCACGCCGGGCCCGCCGTCCGCCCGCCCGACCGTTCGCGGTCGGCGGCAAGCCAGCAAAGGAGGCGACGGCCCGGCTCGCGTTGCGCCCCTGCCGCGAGTCCGGGTGGACTCGCCGGCCGGCGTCCTTGCCGTCGTACCTCATCTGCTGGGATTCCACCCAAGCAAGAGCTTCGTCGTGCTTGGCCTGGCCCCGCCGCGTGCCCGCGTCAAGCTCGGCTTCCGCTACGACCTCCCGGATCCGCCGGATGCCGCGGTGGCTGAGGAGATCGCAGGCCACGCAATGGCGATCCTGGCCCGGCAGCGGATCACGACGGCCATCCTGATCGGCTATGGCCCCGGGCACCTTGTCACGCCGGTCGCCGACGCGCTCCGTGCCGCGGCGGGCGGCGCCAGACTCCCGCTGCGCGAGGTGCTGCGGGTTGAGGATGGCCGCTATTGGTCCTACCTGTGCCATGACCCGGCCTGCTGCCCGGCGGAAGGAGTGCCGTACGACTCGTTCGCGCACCCGGCCGCCGCGGCGCTCGTGACGGCCGGGCTCCCCGCCTACCCCAGCAGGCAGGCGATGGTCCGGACCCTGGCGCCGGTGACAGGTGCTGCGGCCGAGTCGATGGCCGGTGCCACGGAGCGGGCGCGCAGGCGAGTTGCTGCGCTGCTCGCGGAGCAGCGGAGATCGGGGCGGAGCGGCGACGTGCTACAGCTGGTGGTCCAGGACGGGCGGCGTGCGGTCAGCGAGGCGATCAGTGCGTACCGCGACGGCGGACGGCTCGCTGACGACGACGAAACTGCCTGGCTGAGCGTGACCCTCGCCGACTTGCGGGTGCGCGACGACGCGTGGGCCCGGATGGACCCGGACTACACCGAAGTACACCTGCGCCTGTGGACCGACATCGTCCGCCGGGCGTGCCCGGCGTACGTGCCGGCGCCCGCCGCGCTGCTGGCGTTCACCGCCTGGCAGGCCGGCGAGGGCACTCTCGCCAATATCGCCATCGAGCGCGCTCTCGACGCGGACCCCCAGTACTCGATGGCGCTGCTGCTGAGCGACGTGCTCGACGCGGGTGTGCCGCCATCCGAAGCGCGATTGCCGATGACGCCAGAAGAGGTCGCGGAGAGCTACGCCCGCGCCGAGCCGGGCACTTGAGTCCCAGCACTCGATTCAGGTCGCGGGAGCCTCATGAGCCCGATCCCGAAGCGGCCAGAGCGCGCACGCATGCCCATCGATGTCCCGTTGGTATGCGCCGGCGAATACCAACGGGACATCGATCAAGTTCGGACGGCGATCAGGTTCGGACGGGACGGGGCCGCCGGGCTACAGGTCCAGCGGGCAGCGCGGCGAGGAGGCGACCCTCGGGGTACCGCAAAGCGGCTGGCGGCAGGCTCGACGGCCGGCCGCTGAGCAAGACCCGCAGCGAGCCCCTGCTGGTCTCACAGGCGGTGTCGGCCTCGCGTGCGGTCCCGGAGCCGGCCGGGCTGGCCCTCTGGGGCTGACCGGAACCGTTGCGGCCGGCTCCGGCCCGGCGCAGTGCCTGGGCGGCAACGGCGGTCGCGGATCCGAACAACGCAGCACCGGGCAGCGCGCGGCCGATCAGGTCAGCGGCGAGCTCGTACTCAGTGCAGCCAAGCACGATCGCGCCGCAGCCAGCGGGAGTCCGAGCCGCCGCGTCGGACACCGCGGCGCGGGCCGCTGCCTCGTCGCCGGCGTGGATCGCGTCAGCCAGCCCGGCACAGGCGACCTCCGTGACCTGCGCTGAGGCCGCGAACTCGATGATGAGCTGGCGCTGATAGGCGCTGCCCGTGGTGGCCGCGGTCGCCCAGATCGCGACCGCGCTGCTGAACGCCGCGGCAGGCTTGATCGCCGGAACGGTCCCGACCACCGGGATGCCGGGCTCGAACTCCTCGCGCAGCGCCCCGAGCGCATGCACGGAGCCGGTGTTGCAGGCGAACACCAGCACGTCAGGCTGGAAGGCGGCGGCGGCCCGGGCGCAAGAGAGCGAGCGCTGGGCGATGTCGCCTGGCGCCCGTGCCCCCCACGGCATCCCGTCCGGGTCCATGGAGAGCACCAGATCGGCGCCAGGGCGAAGCCTGTGCAGCTGTGCGGCGGCGGCCAGCAACCCGAGACCTGAGTTGAGCAGCGCGATCCGCATGCGCCAACTCTAGGAGGTCGCGGGCCGGCGATTGCCGCGATCAGCCAGGCACGGGCCGGCCGGTGAGATCCGGCCGGCCGCCGCCCGCGGCCGAGGACCGTGCAGGTGTCGCTGTGTACCTGGCGACACATTGAGGTGACCGCCGCCGCCGGAAGCCGCCAGGCAGGGCGCGGACACTGAGAAGATCGGCTGGACCAGGATAAACTTCGTGAGTCGTTCGCCCAGTTCGGCGTAGACGTTGGCCATAATGCCCACCTTCGTGCATTCTGCGGGGAGGCAGATGTGCTGCGAGGGGAGCGCGTTGTGATCGACGTCACGGATGCAGGCGATCCCAGCGATCGCGACCAAGGGCAGTTCCCCGCAGTGGCGCCGTCGTTGTCCGCGCAGCCAGTGCGTAAACCGGCTGCGCAGCCAGTGCGTAAACCGGCTGCGCACCAGGCTGCCGTTGCCGACCTGCAGGCCGCCTACGCCGCGATCCCGCCGGGCAGCCCGATCCGGCTGGCCAAGCGCACATCGAACCTGTTCAGGTTCGCCCCCAGCACGGGCACGCGCACCGGCAAGGCCGCCAGCAGCAGCGCGGCCAACGGCACCGGCACAAGCACTGGCACTGGCACGGGCGCACGCGCGAGAGCTACCGCCCCCGGCCTTGACGTGTCCTCCTTCGGACGGGTGCTCAGCGTCGATCCGGAGTCGCGGACGGCGGTCACCGGCGGGATGACCACTTA
>Ga0302326_10007280_pt1 | contig 24708 bp, 25 predicted proteins | sample Palsa_T0_3_FD_202264 | JGI IMG/M metagenome (GOLD analysis project Ga0302326, IMG submission 202264) | Peat permafrost microbial communities from Stordalen Mire near Abisko, Sweden - Palsa_T0_3 | ecosystem: Environmental > Terrestrial > Soil > Palsa > Peat permafrost | place: Sweden: Abisko... | reverse complement strand
CCGCAACTGCGGAGAGTGAAATGACCACGCGCCCCATCACCGAGGACGATCTTCATGGCTTCGTCGATCAGAGACTCGAGCCGAAGCGTGTCGCGGAAGTTCAAGCCTATGTCGCCGAGCACCCCGAGATTGCCGCGAGGATCAATGGTTATGTCCGGCAAAGGGATGTGCTCCGCGCCGCGCTGGCGCCTGTCGCCGAAGAGCCGCTGCCCTCGCAGCTCGATCTCGTTCGCATGACCGCGATACAGCGGCGCCCGCGCGGGGTCCCCTGGTGGGCTTCGGCCGCGGCTGCGGTGGCGCTCATCCTCGTGGGCGGCGCCGGCGGCTGGTCCCTGAAGAGCATGTCGCAGCGACCGACCGAAGGCGTCGCGTCCCTGGCGCGGGAGGCGGCGGACAGCTATGCGGTCTACGCGCCCGACCACATCCGTCCGATCGAGCTCCGTGCATCCGACCGTGCCGAGTTGGTCGCGTGGGTCTCGCAGCGTCTCGGGCGTCCGGTCGCCGTCCCTGATCTGTCGGCCTCCGGCTACCGATTCATGGGCGGCCGCCTGGTCGCCACGGCCCATGGGCCGGCGGTACTGTACATGTACGACGACGACCACGGGACGCGGCTGGTCATGCTCGCCCGGCCGATGGCGACCGAGAAAAACGCCGCGATGTCGCCCCTCACCCAGGGCGCCGTCAACGGCTTCGCCTGGGCCGATCGTGGCATAGGCTACAGCCTCGTCGGATCGCCTCCCGCCGAAGCCGTCCACCCGATCGCCGATGAGGCGCGCCGCCAGATCGCCCACGATGCCTGAGCTATAGCCGCGCCCGCAGAGGCAAAATGACCGCTGCAAGTTTGCCTCGTGACAACTCAATCGGCCCAGCCGCATCGGCCTGCGGCCGTCATTGCAGAGCATTCTTGAAAATGACGCCACCCCGCATGATCAGTTCGAGCCGCTCTCCCTGACCGCTCAGTACCCCAGGTTTTCCAGAGGTTTGCCGTCGACGAGCAGGGGGGTCGGCGAACGCGCCGGGCGGTCGAGGCGCCCGGCGGCGCTCACCGAGGCCGGAAGGGCGGATCGCGGATCGGAACCTGCGATGTCCCGCGCGGCTACGGCGCCGGCGATGCGACCGGCTTGCCCTTCTCGACGATATACGTGGCGAGCACTTTCATTCCGCCGGTGGTGCAGGCGTCGTGCACCGCGCCGACCGGAATCTGGAACGACTGACCCGCCTTGAGCTGCTGGTCCGGCTTGCCTTCGATCTTGACGGTGATATCGCCTTCCAACACGTAGGTGCTCTCGGCCCCCGGATGGGTGTGGCGGCCGGCGCAGCCGCCTGCCGGGATTTCGGCGATCGCGCTCACCGTCTGGAAGCCGGGAGGAAAATCGACGGTCTGCAGCGGCGTCCGCTTGATGCCGGACTGTTGCGCGAAAACCGGCGCCATGAGGACCGGTAGCGTGAATGCGGCAATGATGAGCGTTCTCTTGAACATGGATCCTCTCCCTGATCGTCCGCCCAACCGACAGCGCGGACTTCGATGCCGCGTGTATATCACCTGCCGCCGGGCGCGAAAGGGGGAACGGCGACATGGGCGGCGCAGCCAACGTCCCGCCCTTGGTCTCGCCCCTTGCGGCTCTCACATGCTCACCACGAGATATTCGCCCTCCACGCTGACCGCGAAGGTCTCCGCCACATAGGGACCTTCGACCAGCCGCGCGCCGGATTCGACGCTGACCTCGAAGTTGCGCACCTGGACGCGGCGCGGATCGCACCACGACTTGCCGGTGCGGATGTCGTATTCCCAGGAATGCCAGGGGCAGCGGATCACCTCGCCCCTGCGGCTGTAGCAGTATTCGCCGGGCTCCCGCGATTCCACGAAGCCGGTCACGATGCCCTTCGACAGCGGGCCGCCCTGGTGCGGGCAGCGGTCCGACACCGCGAAGAATTCGCCGGCCAGATTGAAGACGATGATCTTGCGGCCCCTGACCTCGAACAGCTTGCGCCCGCTGGGGGAAATCTCGCCGGCCGGCGCGACGACGTATTTCGCCACCGCTATTTCTCCCCGTAAGTGGCGCGCGAGATGTCGGGCACTGGAATGCCGCCGTCGATCGCCTTGCAGCGGAGGTCCTCGGCCTTCGCCTTGCGCTCGGCGAGGTCGAGCACTTCGAGGATGCGCGCGCGCGGGATGAAGCAGACGCCGGTGTCGTCGGCGACGACGAGATCGCCGGGCTCGACCCTGATCTCGCCGATCTGCACGGCGCCGTTGATCTCCACCGCCTCGAGCCGCCACTTGCCGGTGACCGGGCTGATCTCGCTCGCCCACAAGGGGTAGCCGACCGCGCGGGAATGGGCGATGTCGCGGATTCCTCCCATGACGACGGCACCGGCTTCGCCCTGGCGCTTGCCGGTCTGGGCGGAGATGCCGCCCATGTTGGAGATCGCCGAGACGCCTTGGATCACCAGCACGTCGCCGGGCGTGGCGAGGTTGTGCGCCTCGAATTCCGCCATGCGGTTGACGGCATTGGCCGCGCCTTCCAGGGGATCGATCCGCTGCAGGATGTTGCGCAGCGTCAGCGCCGGGCCGACCATGGTGGTGCCGGGAATGGTCGGCTTGAGCACGGAGGCGCCGATCACGCCGGCGGGAATGCCGAGCTCGTCCATGGCGTCGGAGATCACGCCCGTGGGGTCGCCGATCGCCTTGAAGCGTTCGACCGCGCCGGCCGGCGGCGGCGGCGTCATCAACATGCGGATGCGTTCGGGCGCGATGCGGCCGGTCAGGCGCTTGTCGGGTGGGGCGTTCACGGTGGTCTCCTGGTCAGTCCAGCCGGATATTGGCGCGGCGGATCACCGCCGACAACCGCGCGGTTTCATCGCGCAGGAAGCTTGCGAACGCGGCCGGCCCGAGGCCGGCGACTTCGGCGCCCTGCTCGGTCAGCTTGGCGCGGATCGCGGGATCGCGGAGCATGTCCGCGATCGCTGCGTCGATGCGCGCGATGACCGGCGCCGGCGTCTTGGCCGGGGCGAGGATGCCGAACCAGGTGCCGGTCACGTAGTCGACCCCGCTCTCCTTGAACGTCGGCACGTCCGGCAGCAGCGCGAGCCGCCGCTCCGACGCCACCGCAATCGCCTTGATGCTGCCGCCGCGCACCATGCCCAGCACGGGAACGACGCTGGAGAACAGCATCTGCACGGAATTGCCGAGGACCCCCAGCGCCGCCGGACCGCCGCCGCCATAGGGCACGTGCACGATCATGGTGCCGGTGACGGACTGGAACAGCTCGGCGGCGAGGTGAGGGCTCGAACCGGCGCCGTAGGAGGCGTAGTTGAGCTCGCCCGGCCGCCCCTTGATGTAGGCGACGAGTTCGCCCAGCGTATCCGCCGGCAGCGCCTCGTTCACCACCAGGATGGTCGGCACATTGGCGATCAGCGAGATCGGCGCGAGATCCGCCAGCGGATCGAACGCCAGCCTGGTGTAGAGGGACGGATTGGCGGCCAGCCCGAGGCTCGCCATCAGCAGCGTATAGCCGTCGGGCTTGGCGCGGATCGCAGCCAGCGTGCCGACATTGGTGTTGGCGCCGGGCCGGTTGACCGCGACGAAGGACTGCCCGAGCCGCTGGCCGAGCCCGTCGCACATGAGCCGCGCAATGAGATCGGTGCCGCCGCCCGCCGCGAACGGCACGATGATCTCGACCGGGCGGGTCGGATAGGGCTCCTGCGCCCGCGCGGCGGTGCCGGCGCACGCGATGAGCACGAGGAGCGCGAGAGCGGCGGCACAGAGATGAAAACGCCGAACCTGCACGCGGGCCTCCCTTTGGATCCGAGCTTATAGCAGCAGTCGCGGCGGGTAGAAGATGTCGCTTCAACCGCGCATCTGCCGTGCGCCGGCGCGGTATTGCCGGCCGCCGGGGCCCCCGATAGGGTGCCACCCTTCCGCCAACCGTGAGACATCGTCATGATCGATTTCTACGTGCTGACCAGCCCCAACGTGCAGAAGGTGTTCATCATGCTCGAAGAGCTGGAGCTCCCTTATCGTACCATTCCCGTCGATGTCTGGAAGGGCGACCATTTCAAGCCGGAATTCGTCGCGCTCAATCCCAACAAGAAGATCCCGGTGATCGTCGATCACGAGGGCCCGGGGGGAAAGCCCTACGCCGTGTTCGAATCCGGCGCGATCCTGATGTACCTCGCCGACAAGACCGGGCGCTTGCTGCCCGCCGACATGGCGAAGCGCTATGACGTGATCCAGTGGCTGATGATCCAGCTCACCGGCGTCGGACCGACCTTCGGCCAGTTCGTGCATTTCACCCGTTTCGCGCCGGCCGGCAACGAGTATTCGCTGAGCCGCTACCGCACCGAGATGCGCCGGCTCTATGATCTGCTCGAAAAGCGGCTGGGCGTGTGCCCCTATCTCGGCGGCGCCGACTATTCGATCGCCGACATCGCCACGTTTCCGTGGACGCGCAACCACGACGCCTTCGGCGTGAAATGGGCCGATCATCCCAATCTCGCCCGCTGGTTCGACGCGATCTCCGCGCGTCCCGCCGTCAAGCGCGCGCTCGCCAAGGTCGACGCCATCGTATCGAGCCGCGACCACGCCACCGACGAGGCGAAGGACCGCATCTTCGGCCGCGGCGCCTACGCGCGCGCGTGATTCGCATCGCGCGAATCCGGAATCCACAACATTTTGCAGAGTGCATGGATTCCGGGTGCCGGCCTGACGGCCGGCCCCGGAATAACGGCGTCCGGCGAACTTACTTCCCCAGCGCGAGGAGCTTTTCCGCCTCCGTCCGCACCCGGACATAACCCGCCTTGAAATAGGGCTGCGCGCCGTACCAGATGCGGCCCTTGGCATCGACGACCATGTCGCGGGTGCCGCGCTCGCCGTAAGGCGAGGGATATTCGATCACCTTGCCGGTCTTGGGATCGAGCCTGCCCATCACGTCGGTGTACATGGAGGCGTACCAGACGTTGTCGTTGAGATCGACTTCCATGCCGTAGGGTGTCGGCATCGGGCCGGGCAGCTTGAAGCTCTTGAACTCCTTGGTACCGGGATCGAAGCGCGTCAGGCTGCCGCCGAAATAGTCGCCGATCCACACCATCCCCTTGGAATCGACCTTCAGGCGCCGCGGCGAAACCCCGGCGGGCGGATCGTATCTCGTGACCTTGTTGGTCTTCACGTCGACCACGCCGATGTTCTGATGGTCTTTCGCGTTGAATTGCGCGAACCAGACATTGCCCTTCTGGTCGACGGCGATCCCATAGGTGTCGGGCGCCTCCTCGGTGAAGAACGTGTATCGTCCCGTCTTGACGTCGAATTTCTTCAGCGGGCGACCCGACACCCAGATGTTTCCATCATGGTCGACCGCTGCCGTATGGCTACGCGCCCCGCCGCCCTGGGGACCCCGGGGGTCGGGAAGATTCGGGAAGGGATCGTTGGGATCCTTCTGCACCGGCTTCGACACGTTGTAATCATCGATCATCTTCTGGTCGATGTAGACCTCGAATTTCTCGGCGCGCGTATCGAACCGCGCCAATCCGCCCTGGGCTTCGAGCGTGAGCCACACCGAGCCGTCGGGCGTCGGCAGGATTTCGTGGATGAAATTGCTGCTGAGATCGGTCAACCGCCACGTCTTGATCGCTCCGGTCGCCGGATCGAGGCGCGACAGCCCCCCGGACATCTCCATCCACATGAAGCCGTCCCTGTCCGGCCGCGCCGATCCCGGACGGTCCCTGGGGTCGCCCGTCAACTGGTAGTCGACATAGACGATGTTGAGAGCCTCATCGCTGAATGAATCGCGTTCCTGCTTGACCTTCTGGTAGGCCGGCAGCTCGGTCGGCGATTCCGGCGTCGCCGAGTCCGGGCCGAAGGCCGCGGCCAGATACGCCGCGACCTCATCGCGCACCTCCGGCTTGATCCGGGCGACGCCGGTCTGCCGCATGACCTCGATCTCGTCCTTCCAGCCGCCCAGATCGTGCCGGCCGACCGCCCCGATCTTGCCGAAGGCATGGCAGTTGAAGCACTGCTGGATGAGCACTTCCTTGCCGTTGCCATGGGCCGGCGGCAGCAGCGTGCCGGCCTGATACTTGGTCAGTTCGCTCCACTCGACCATGCCGTTCTGCATGCTGAAGTCGAGCGCCAGGTTCTTGCCGTCTTCCACCACGACATTGTTGCGCCGGAGCGGACTGCTCTTGAATCCGACCGATGTCGGGGTCACCGCGTAAGTCCCGGCCGCGAGATCGTCGGTCCAATAGCGGCCCTGATTGTCCGACAGGACCATCATCGTCATCTTGGTCCGGAGATTCTGCACCCGCACGAATGCGGCCCGGAACGGCGCGCCGTCCGGCCCCCTGATCGTTCCCGAAACGGTCCCGGCAAAGGCGGCATATCCGGTGGTTGCCAGCAGCAGCGCCACCAGTCCGGTTTTGACGAGCGTCTTCATGGGTTTCCTCCGCAAGCGAAATTCCTTTTTGGGCGCGAGCCCGTTCGTGGACAGAATGACGGGTCTTTTCGCAGCCCGCAAGACCACATCGAAACGTCGCCAAATTTGCCCGTTGTGGATATCGCCCGAGGCTGCCGTGAAATAGCCCGATACCGGCGCGACAGTCGCCTCTCGGTCTGGGGGGACGGGCGAATGTTCCGGTCTCGACGTGCGAGCGTCGAGGCCGGAGCAACGCGTTTTTAATATCTTCTCACCTTCATCGCTCCAACTGTCATCGCTCCAACTGTGATCACACCTCCGCCGGCGCCTCCGCGCGCGGCTGCTCATAGGCCTTGAGCCGCGGCAGGACCTCCGTCGCGAACAGCGTGAGATTGTCCACGGTGTCTTCGTGGGACATCGGGCCGGCATGTCCCATCATGATGAGATTGCCCATGCCGCCGCAATATTCGCAGAATTCGACGATCTGGGCATAGACTTGGTCGGGCGTGCCGCAGAACATGATGCCGGCATCGATCAGGTCCTGCACGCTGCCGCCGTGCATGTCGACGAAGCGGCCATCCTTGGTCTTGCTGCGCTGACGAGTCTCGCCGCGCAGGACGCGCATGTTGTCCTCGATGGAGAGATAGCCCGGCGGGTTGCGGAACTGCGGCGCGACGATGGCGCTCGAGCGCAGATAGCTCGCGACGACTTCGGCGCGATCGCGTGCCTTGGCTTCGTCGGCGGCGACCGCGACGAGGCCGAGGTAAGCGAAGCGGTCGGCGCCGGGCGCCGGACGGCCGGCGGCGACATAGCCGGCGCGATAGGCATCGAACAGCGGCCGGGTCGCAAATCCGGTGCCGAGCGTCGCCATCACATAGCCCTTCTCGCCGAGCACGCGCGCATTGGCGCGGCTGCCGGTGGTGCTCCACACCGGAGGGTGCGGCTGCTGGTACGGCCGCGGCCACAGATTGACGTGGCGGTAATGGAAACTCTCGCCCTCCCAATTGAACGGCTCGTCGTGGCTGGTCATCGCCTTGAGGATGAAATCGTGGGATTCCCAGAACCGCTCCATGACGCCGACCGGGTTCTGGTTCGACACTGGGAATTCATAGGGCACGCCCTTGATGAAGCCCATGTCGAGCCGGCCGCGCGAGATCACGTCGATGGTCGCGAGCTCTTCGGCGGCGCGCAGCGGGTCCTGGCGATGGCCGATGGGATAGCCGAGCACCAGGAGCCGGGCGCGCTTCGTCTCGCGCGCCAGCACCGACAGCGCGACGATCGCGGTGCAGGACATGCAGGTCGCGGTGGAATGGTGCTCGTTGATCATGATGTCGAGGCCGAGCTCGTCGGCGAGCAGCCATTCGTCGTAATAGCGGTGCAGCAGGTCGGCCGCGACCGCCGGGTCCTGCTTGCGGTTGGGCAGGTTCACCCGCAGCGACCCCGTGTGTTCCGGCCACGCCGGGAAATAGGGCTGCTCGGTGAATTGATAGACGCGCATGGAGCCCTCGGCAGCTAATAACGGGAATTCAAAGCCGCGAAGGCGAGCGCCTGCTCGGCGAAGAGTTTCGGCCGTTCGAGATGCGGAAAATGGCCGGCGCCTTCGATCCGCTCGAACTTGGCGCCGGGCACCGCCGCGCAAAATGCGCGGCCGTAGCTCTCCTCGATCAGCCGGTCGCTGGCGCCCCACAGCACCAGGGTCGGAATGGCGATGCGATGCAACCTGTCCCTGAGCTTGGGGTCGTGCATATAGGGCGACCAAGCGAACCGCGCCGCGGATTCGCGGTTGCGGGCGGCGATGCGTAGCTCGTCCTCGCTCATGGCGCGGTAGTCTCGCCGTGCCGCGGCCGGATCGGCGAACGCCTTCTCGTTGAATTCGTCTTCCAGCATCGCGAAGACGTCGAGGATGTCGCGGGTCTCGCGGTCGCCGACCTTGATGCCCACCGGGTTCGCCAGCACCAGCCGCGACATGCGCGCGGTCGACTTGATCGCGATCGCGGCGGCGATCCAGGCGCCCAACGAGACCCCGATCACCAGCGTCTGCTCGAGATCGAGCTCATCCATGGCGTCGAGGTAGAAATAGGCGAGGTCGTCGACCGTCGTTATCGTGGCGGGCAACTCGGAGCGGCCGAAGCCGGGATGGGACGGCGCGATCAGCCGGCCGCCCGACGCCAGCCTGTCGAACACCGGCGCCGACGGTTCGAGACCGATATGGGGATGGAGGAACAGGATCGGCCGGCCGCGGCCGCGGTCGATCAGTTCGAGCTTCGACCCGTTCACCAAAATCGATGCGCCCGCCGCCGCGCCATCGTCGGCGACGCTCATCGGCGCCTACGCCCGGTTGTGCTCATGGCCTCCCCATTCGCTCGTTCTTGCGCGCTCGTGTTCTTGCGCCCATGGGTATCGGCGCGCCGCCGCTTTGGCAACGCCCAAAGGGAGCCGGGGGCGCGCGGCCGGGATTGCCCATCGCACACATTCAGCCTAATCGGTGTCCGCCTTGCCTCACCGGAGCCTGCTGATGGCCGAGCCTGCGTTCGAGCTCAATTCCGCGCTCACCTATGCGACCCACGACGGCGTCGCCCTCCAGGGCGACCTCTATCTCCCCGCGTCGCGCGGCAACGTGCCGGCGCTCATCGCCGTTCATGGCGGGGGCTGGCAGCAGGGCGCGCGCAACGCCTTCCAGCATTGGGGTCCCTATCTCGCGGCACGCGGCTACGCGCTGTTCACCGTCAGCTATCGCTTCGCCAAGAAAGGCCGGAAGGCGTTTCCGGAAAGCGTGCGCGACGTGCGCGCCGCGGTCCAGCATCTGCGCGGCAACGCCGCCGCGCTCGGCATCGACGGCGCCCGCATAGGGCTGTTCGGCGCCTCGGCCGGCGCCCACCTCGCCGCGCTGGCGGCGCTGGGCGGCCGTGCGCCGGCATTGGCCGGTGGCTATCCCGACGACCCTCATGCGGGGGTCGACACCGCCGTCAAGGTGCTGGTCGGCGTCTACGGCGTCTATGACCTGATCGAGATGTGGCAGTGCTACCGGCTCAACAGCCCGCTCGACAACAACATCGAAAACTTCGTCGGCGCCGCGCCGATGGCGGATCGGCAGCTCTATTTCGATGCCACCCCGATGAGCTACGCGACCTATGCCAACAACAAGATTGCGGTGCTGCTCGGTTATGGGACCGAAGACGATTTGGTCGACCGCAAGGCCCATTCGGAGGCATTCCTGCGCGCTCTCAAGCAGGCCGGCTTCTTCGCCCGCAGTTGCATCGTGCAGGGCGCCGGCCATTATTGGCTCAGCGACCCTATCGACGAGCCGGGCAGCTATACCGGCGTCTTTGCGCCGCGGCTGATGCGGTTTCTTGCGGAAAAGCTGTGAGTTTTTGCCCGTGCGGCAGGCGTCCCAAGACCGTTTCACTCGTGACTAGAACCGTTCTAACAAATCTGTTTCACTCGTAACTAGAACTGTTCTAATATGGCTCGCGTGACCCCTCGGCCCCCGACGGGGAAGGTCCGGAGTGTTGCCATGGCGCCAACCACCAAGCAGGACACCAAGCCTGAGAAATCGCGCGGCAAGGCCGCGGCGCAGACTGACACAGCCCCCGCCTATCAGTCGGGATTCGGCAATCATTTCTCCACCGAAGCCGTCGCCGGCGCGCTGCCGGTCGGGCGCAACAGCCCGCAGCGGCCTCCTCTCGGGCTGTATACGGAATTGATCTCGGGCACCGCCTTCACGGCCGCCCGCCACGAGAACCGCCGCACCTGGACCTACCGCATCCGGCCATCGGTGGTGCACAAGCCGTACAAGCGCGTCGAGAACGCCGCGATGCGGACCGCGCCGTTCAACGACACCGAGGCGACGCCGTCGCAGCTGCGCTGGAGCCCGTTCCCGATCCCGGAGGCGCCGACCGATTTCGTCGAAGGGATCGTGACCGTCGGCGGCAATGGCAGCGCCGCCGACCAGTCCGGTATGGCCGTCCATGTCTACGCCGCCAACCGCTCCATGACCGAGCGCTATTTCTACAATGCCGACGGCGAGATGCTCGTCGTCCCGCAGCAGGGCCGGGCGCGGTTCGTCACCGAGCTCGGCGTCCTCGAAGTGTCCAATGGCGAGATCGCGATCATTCCGCGCGGCCTGCGCTTCCGCGTCGAGCTGCCGGACGGTCCGTCGCGCGGCTACATCTGCGAGAATTACGGCCAGATGCTGCGGCTGCCCGAACTCGGCCCGCTCGGCTCCAACGGGCTCGCCAATCCCCGCGACTTCCTGGCGCCGGTGGCGGCCTATGAGGCCAAGGAGGCGCCCTGCGTCCTGGTCGCCAAATTCCAGGGCAATCTGTGGGCGGCCGAGATGGCCCATTCGCCGCTCTCGGTGGTCGCCTGGCACGGCAATTTCGCCCCCTATAAATACGACCTGTCGCGCTTCATGGTGATCGGCACCGTCAGCTTCGACCATCCCGATCCCTCGATCTTCAGCGTGCTGACGGCGCCGTCGGACATTCCCGGCACCGCCAATATCGACTTCGTCATCTTCCCGCCGCGCTGGCTGGTGGGCGAGGACACGTTCCGGCCGCCCTGGTATCACCGCAATGTCATGTGCGAGTTCATGGGGCTGCTCAAGGGCGTCTACGACGCCAAGGCCGAGGGCTTCCTTCCCGGCGGCGCCAGCCTGCACAATTGCATGACCGCCCACGGGCCGGACGCCGAGACCTTCGCGCGCGCCTCCGCCGCCGAGCTCAAGCCGCACAAGCTCGAAGACACCATGGCCTTCATGTTCGAAAGCCGCTTCGCCATGCGGCTGACCCGCTACGCCATGGAGTCCTCGGAACTGCAGCACGACTATTTCGAAGGCTGGCAGGGCCTGGAGCGGCACTTCCCGGGCAAGTGAGAGGTGCTGGGCGCAAGCCTGCGCCGTGCCGACCTGCTCCGAATCGCCCGACACACCCGAGACTCCAGCGTCCGACCAAGCGCGCATGCTGCCGCGTCCGTGCCCCTGCTGCGGCGGACGCATGTTCATCATTGAGACCTTCGCGCGCGGCTGCCAGCCCAAGCATCGTCCCACGCCGGCGTCAGGAGCGATCTTGCCAGTGCCGCACTTTGTCAGGGGTGCAGGCGGTCGCAATCCATGTTCAGAACGCTGACGAAATCGAGAGCGGCATAAACGCGCTCGCAGGCGAGCCCGATGGCGGTCTGATGGCGCTGCCAGACGTTACGACGCTCGTGCGCCGTGATCTGGTCATCAGACTGGCGGCCCACCACCGTCTACCGGCGCTCTTTTCCTTTCCGTGCCTTCGTGACCAGCGGTTGGCTGATGTGCTACGGGATCAATACGCCAGACGTGTACCGGCAAGTTGCTTTCTACGTCGATCGCATTCTCAAAGGAGAGAATCCTGCCGATCTTCCTGTGCAGGCACCTACCAAATTCGAACTCGTCATCACCTCACAACCGCCAAGGCGCTCGGCATCGACGTGCCACCAACGCTGCTCTCACTCGCCGATGAGTTGATCGATTAGCGATCCCCGACATGGTCGCGGTAGACCAAGTTTGCTCGTCACACCGCGCACAAATCGAGATTGTTTTCGAATGCTGCGATGCACAGCCGATGTCGGAGATGGGTCACGAACAGCCCTCGCGCAACATGGTCGCCGCGGCCGGTCCACCCTAGAGAGCTGCCGCCGCGGCCGCGCAAGGCCTGACATGCAGCCCCGACCGCGATAGAATGTGGTGGTTCGGCAAGAGGAGGAGAAAACTTTCATGAGAAAGCTCACGATGACTCTGACGGTTGCGGCACTTGTGCTTGGTACAATGGCCATCCCGGCCAGCGCGCAGGCCCAATTGCTGGGCGCGAGCCTCCACAAGCAGATACAGAATTTTACCCCGATCACAAAGGCGGCTTGCAACGGAACATGGGGCCGCTATGGCTGTGGCCCGGGAACTGTGAGGTATTGCCGCGGCGGTCGCTGCTGGTGCGGCCCGTGCTGACAAGTTGGGCGATTGCCTAACCGGATGATTGCAGCGAGGCCGCTGTCAGGCGGCCTCTTTTTTACCGACCGGCCTTCACGATCTCGGGCGGTTACCCATCATCAAGACCTTCGCGCGGCTACGCTGCACCATCTTTTTCTGCCGCGAGTCCGATTGGGGTCAAGGTCGCTCTGACCATGTCCACGATGCGTCCGGGCTTCCTCCGATCTCTACCAATTTGCGTGCCTCGGTCATGGCGATCCTCGCTTTCCGCTGGTTCCCATGCAGCCCCGGCCACGATAGGGTGCCGTACAGCGGCTCGGAGGCATGACTGATGCGACGGCGGGAGCTAGGATGCAACCGTCGCGCGACGACCGGCTAAACAAGAAACAAACTTCTCAGGAGGAACGACATGAGGATCGCCTGCGCAGCATTCGCTCTTTTGCTTGCCGCATTCCCGGCGCTCGCACAGAACGTCAAGATCACGCCCATCGGCTCGCACCCAGGCGAGCTGTGCGCGAACGACCGCGCGATCATTTTCGAGGACCCGACCGGCGTCCGCTTTCTGTACGACGCGGCGCAGAACGTAACTGGTGGCAACGATCCACGGCTCGGCGCCATTCACCTGGTGCTGCTTTCCCACATGCACGGCGACCACGTCGGCGACCTTAAGCTGAAGGCGCCGGGCGAAGGCACTTGCGCGAATTCGGCGAGGGTGCCGGCCCCGAACTCAACCACCGCCGAAGTCGTCGCGGCGAAGAACGCTGTTCTGGTGACGACCCGCGCAATGGCCGGCTTTATTCACAACAAGGTGGGCGCGATTCGCGGCAGCGGCAGCAAGCCAATGGACTTTTGCTCCACTCTGGCAGTCACCGTCCCGGTTCCGGCGGCGTGCAGCTCGCGAATTGACCTCGGGGGTGTTTTCACCGCCCAGGCCGAAGGCGCGAAGCAGGGCGTGGAATTCACGATCGTTTATTCCGCCCATGTCAACGACGTGGCGCCCTCACTGCTCTCGAAGGCCCAGCAGGACCTGCTGAAAGCCGATGGCGCCCAGCTCGGGTACGGCCCGCCGGTGGGCTTTGTGGTGAAGTTCACCAACGGGCTCGTCGCGTACCTGTCGAGCGACACGGCCGTGTTCGGCGACATGAAGACGATCATCCACGATTTTCACAAGGCGAACCTGGCCGTGATCAACCTCGGGCCGAACCCGGGACTGTTCCAGTCCGGCGCGTACGCCATCGACGATCTGCTCAAGCCGGCCTCGGTGATCTTCACGCACGCGAACGAGGCCGCGACCGAAGGCGGCAAGCTGAGGCCAAATACCCAGACGGCGGCGCTCATGAAGCAGGTCAAGGCGCCCGCCTACCTCGCGATCAGCGAGCGCACCATGGAATTCGACGGCAAAGGCAAGTGCGTCTCCGGCTGCTGAAAACAGCGGCCGGAAAGCAGACCGGGGCCGGGGCGCATCGCCTGGCCCAGACTCGGGCTAATTCGCCTTGGTGGCGCCCGCTTTCGCCTGCTCTTCAGCGAGCACTTTCCTGGCTGTTTCAAGCTGCCGCTCGGCGCGCGCGTCCCAGGTCGCAGGATCGACGAAGGGGTGCGGGTCTCCCGGCTTGCGGCTGGCGAGCTTCTTGGCACGCTCGTGGATGCCGCCGCCCGGATAGCCGTTTGGGTCCTGCCAAGCATGGGTCATGATATAGACCTGCACACCCTTCACGGCGTTCAGCTTCTCAGCGTTCTTCACTCCCTGCTCCGCACCGGCAAGGCCCGGCGCGCCGAGGCCGCCGCCGCCCCAGATGCCGCGATAGGTCTGCGCACCATCATGCAGAGCGAGGCCTTCGACGAACAGGTTGCCCGGCGTGTGACCTGGCGCCGTGTGGAAGATCAAATGCTGATCGCCGAGGTCGAGGTGGTCGCCCTCATGCACTTCCATGTCGCGCATTGGCACTTCGGTCGGCTTGTTGCCGTCGCGGTTGTTGGGCTTGCCGGCGAAAGCTTCGATCATCTTCCAGTCTTCGGGGGTCGCCATGACGCGCGCGCCGGTGAATTCTTGCAGACCCTTCGCGCCGCCGAAATGGTCGACGTGGCCATGGTTGATGATGATGTATTTGATGTCGTGCGGGTCGACACCGATCTTCTTGATATTCGCCTCGATCATGTCGACGAAGGGCTCTTGCGCCGTGTCGAACAGGATGTCGCCTTGCGGAGTCTTCAGGACCCACGACGACACGTAGCAGGGACCGACATGGTAGAGATTGTCGAAGACCTTGAAGGGCTCCATCTTCTGGATCTCGACTTCGCGCGAGCGGGGACCGATGCGGCAGATCTTCTCGAGCGGGTCGTTGGGCGAAACTTGCGCGTTGGCGCGGGCGACAACCGCAGCAGCGGCGGCGCGGGCCGCAGCAGCTTCTGCTTCAGAGTTCTGCGCAAATGCCGCGGGTCCGAAGAGACTGGCGGCCACGAGGCAACTCGCCGTCAGCATCCAGATTTTTCTCATCCCATCCTCCCTTGGTCCGTGCTGAGCGCCATTGAATTTTTTGCACTGCGGCCAGTCTATCGCGTTGGCGTCCGCTATGGAAATAGTGCCCGACTACAGTTCCGCCGCATACAGTAACGCCCCCGACATTTCGCGCACGGGGACTAGCACTACTCCAAGCATAGGCTGCCCGCCATTTATGACCAACGCGCCTACGCCTACGAGGGCGGCTTGATGTCCTACGGTCCGGACGACGCTGGCCTCTGCCGGCTTGCGGCCACGTATGCCGGTGTTGATTCCGGTCAAGTGTGAGTTGGTCGCGAATCTCGAAACCGCAAAGGCGATGGGCCTTACGTTCTCGGAGTCATTCCTGCTCCGCGCCGATCAGGTGATCGACGCGTTGTGCGCCTCGTGCTCCTCGAGGGAAACAAACTCGCCGCGCGCGACTGCGGCGCGCGCTTCGTCCACATACGGCTTGGTCCACGACAGGTCGTCGCTTTCTTCGGCGGCGCGCTCGGCGATACGCTCGTCAATCAGCTGGCGCGCCGCTTCTTCGACCGAAGCGAAATCGCCGCTTGCCACATGGCTACTGCACCATGCTTCCTGCTCGGGTGTAAGTGTGATCAGCATAGCTTTCTTGTACCATAAACTCCCCTGATTGGACGGAGGACAAGCCGCGAGCACGGCACCGCCCACGGGTGGGACGCCGAGACCTTCGCCCGCGCCTCCGCCGCCGAGCTCGAGCCGCACAAGCCCGAGGACACCATGGTCTTCATGTTCGAAAGCCGCTTCGCCATGCGGCTCACCCGCCACGCCATGGAGTCCTCGGAGTTGCAGCACGACTATTTCGAAGGCTGGCAGGGTCTGGAGCGGCACTTCCCCGGCAAGTGAGAAGCTGTTGGGCGCAAGCCTGCCACAACGGCCGCAACTGCCTAAGGCGAGGAAAGGTCCGATCCTGCCTCTGAACAAATATGTGAAACATTATTACATATGGTCGGGCCCGCCGCGGTAGCGTCGAGCGCTTGTTCTGGACATAGCGCGGAGACTTGGGGCAGCCTTCACCGCCTATTCCACTGCTGCGACCAAGCCCAACAGAAGGCCCGTGGATTCCATTATCCGCATCGGTGCGTGAACGGCACGCTGGCGGTTCCACGGCGAACTGTGTGCGGATCAATCCAAATTGACCGGGCGTGGCGTATGGGTTCCGCAAGTCTGCTCCCGGTTGCACACGTCCCGTGACTGGGCTCGAGCCGGCATAATCCACGGCACGAAGCGACCGCGGGACGTGGTGCCAAAAGTCGCAATGCGCCGTTCCTCTGCCTCCACCTGCCGAACTTTTTCGCGAAGGAGATTGACGTAAGCCTGATCACACATGGCATTTCCCCTATCCGTTGAGCAGCCTGGGGTCATTGAACCTCAATCGGGAGGTCCTGTGTGTGAGCTGGCTCACAGAGCAGCGATCTCCTTCGCAAAACTGTCATGTTCCCCGGGGAAGGGTAGCGAAGTTCCGCGCCTTCCATTTGAGGTCGGGTCGAGGGTGCGAATGTGAGAGAGGACGGTACGGACCTATGCGTCCGTTGAGTGTCGACGAGTTGCAACGGGCCCTGAGGCGCTACGGATTTGCCATCTCCGGAAACAGCATTTTCGACGTATCTCGCCGCTGTACAGGAGGTTCTTGGCCGGTCGTCTTGAACGCGGCACGGCCGTAAGGGAGCGAGCGGACGAAATGGCGCGTCGCGCCGGTAGTGAACTCAGGAGCGAGCGGCACCGGGCCCGCTAAGGCGGGATGAACGGCCGGTCGCAGTGCTCGACAAACACGCGTCCGGCTTAACCACCAGACTGGCGCACCCGTCGGGACACCTTCGCCTCAGAGCAAAGAGATGGTCCGGTGTCTGAACAATTTCTCCGCATCGATAAGTGGAGCGTCTGCGTTACGCCTCTACGCGCGGCTGCTGGAACTCTACCCGCCGGCATTCCTGCAACGACATCGCGCGGAGATGCTGCAAAACTTCGCTGACCTCGAAGACGCGGCGGCGTCGAAAGCTGCGCTCTGGCTGCTGATAGGAAAGGACTTGACGATGAGCCTCATTTCGCACTTTTTCGCGTCACGGCTTGGCATATACGTGATCGGTGTCCTCGTCGCGTGGATATTGCTCTTCGCGATCGGGTATTTGTTCTACGGCCCGACGCCCGGCCGTCCGGCTTTGCATGTCTTCGGAGGCTTTCTGCCCGGCATGCTGGCCATGTACATCGCGACGCGTCTCTACGGAACGCCGCAAAACAGCTCGTACGTGATCGGTGTCCTTGTCGCCTCGATATTGTTCTTCTCGATCGGGTATTTGCGCTACGGCAGCACGCCCGGCCATCCGATTTTGCAGGTCTTCGGAGGCTTTCTGCTCGGCATGCTGTCGATATACATCAAAATCTTGCTTATATCGTTTCAATCGACGTGAGTCCGTGATGGGTGCTGCCTCGCGGGCCGCAACCGAGCGCGGCGGGAGTGCCCATGAGCCACCGCCAACTTTCGCGACAGCGGCGGCAGAACTTGCTTCAACACCGGACGCCAAGGCACGCTACCGCTGCGCCACTTTCTGGTTGATGAAAATGATAATCTCAAACGATGGCAAGCGTCGCGGTCGAAGCACCCCAGCAAGCGGACGCCGCGGCCGGCGGCCCCACTTCCGCACATCTGAGGATGCAGCCGCGCCCCCATTAGCTATGCGTCGCGTTCGCGCCGGTTTAGCTCGGTGCTGCATCGGTGTGCCGCCTACGCACAAAGCGGAGAAAGCACGAAGCAGCCAAAGCTAGCTAGTTGCTGCGGACAATACGGTCCAGGGCATGATCCGACGCCGATTCTCCGCCTGCCGGTATTGTCCTGTGCGAGCATTGGCTAATCACGGTACTTTGGATATCATTGAGCCAAGGTGCAAGGGAGGGAACCAGCCATGCCGACTTCCGGATCATCGCGGAGGGCTTTTTTTAAAACCATGGGCGTTGTCGCCGCCGCCGCGACCTGTGGCCGCGCCGCGGCTGCCAAAGCCCAGGATTACAAGCCTCAGGATCAGAAGAAACTGACACAGGCCGCCGCTCGGTATCAAGACCACCCGAAGGAGAACGAAAGTTGCGGCAGTTGTCCGTATTTCGTATTTCCCAAGAGTTGCGTTGTGGTCGAGGGCGAGATCAGCGCGTTGGGATGGTGCCCGGTCTATACGACGTTTTCCCCGCTCGATCGCGGCGCGCATGGCTGATGAGCGTCTCGACGCTCATCAGCCGTACTTGAACGCTACGTAGCGAAAAGCTTCGTTACGGCGTAAGCGCCTCAATGTGGACAATCTTGCTCGACTGCTGGCCTTCGGTCCACATGCTGGAGAGGACATTGGGATCGGCACTCTTCTGCACGTCGATATGGCGCGTATTGATGGAAGTCGGCAGGAGATAAGAGCTCCATTCGCCGGTTTCCACATTGAGCCGCTGAACCAGATCGGTGCTCATATCGGCGCCCCAGGCATATTTGCCCTCGTCAAACTGAACATCGTACGCGCCCGCATAGGCGGCCGGCACTTCCCACTGCGTGATATGGCCGCTCTTGGGGTCGTACATCGCGTAAGCATTGGCATGGAATTGCGAGAACCACAGGCGATTCTGCGAGTCGATATGTCCTCGCCTCGCGCCGCCCACGCCTAGCGGAAGATCGACGTAAGTTGTCTCCCCCGTCTTGGCGTTCGTGCGCCAGATTTGCCTTTGGTCCGGATTGTTGTCGAGGCCGTAGACATTGTTGTCGAGGTCGGTGACCAGTCCGTAAGCCGCAATGTCGCGCTTTCCGGCCGGCGGCAGGACTTCGTGGAATTTTTCGGTGGCGAGGTCGAACTGGTAGAGTTTGTTGGCGTGGCCGGGGTCGGGGCCGCCACTGGTCTTGGCCCACAATTTCCCGTCGACGTCCGAATGCAGCGCGTCGATCATGGTGGACCGCGTATCGCCCTTTTTCCAGTCGGGCGCGAGGTAGATGGAGACCTTTCCCGTCCTCGGATCGAGCTTGGCGAATTGCGTCTGCCCCATCATGGCTTCCCAGACGTTTCCATCCCTATCCATCGTGATCATAAGGCCGCCGGTCGGAAAGCCGGGTTTCGAGATGGGAACCGGATAGCGCGTGACCTCGCCGGTCTTGGGGTCCAGCTTCGAGATGACATGGTGCTGGAAATCGGAGAACCAGACGTTGCCCGCTTTGTCGAGCAGCGTGTCATGAGGCGCAGCTTCGTAGGGCAGATCGTAGGTCGTGATGATGGCCTGAGTTGATTTGCCGGTCGGCCGGGGCTGTGTTTTCAGTTTGTAAGGCCACGTTTCTCCCGAACTGAGATTGATCGAAGCGATGTAGGCGCCCAGTTCCGTCTGCCCCTTGGTCGGCGGACGGCCTAATATCTCCATTGCGTTCTGGAGGAAGAATGGAAAATTGGGAGAGGCATTGGCAGTATGCGCGGTCATGCGCTGCAGCGTGAACGCCATTTCCGACGCATTGTCCTTGGAAAAAAACGGACGCTGCAGGCCATGACAATCGTAACACCTCAGCACGGCCATTTTCTGCCCGGGCGTGCCCGGCGCGCTTTGCATCCACTCGCTGTTCGACATTTGAAGGGCGAGAACGTCCGGCGCGGCCTTCGCGAGGCCAAGGTCGAGTTGCGTGGGACCGCCCGATTCGATCGTTGCCGCTGTCGGCTTGAGCGTGTACCCGACGGCACGGATGGTGATGTCATAAGCACCGGGGGCGAGCCGGTCCTGCGGAAAACTGTATTGCCCTTGCGCGTTGGTGCTGACCGAAACCATGATGGTCGAGCCAGGGCGCTTGGCGCTGACCACGACGCCTTCCATTTTTCCTTCTTCCGGTGAGGATACCGTGCCGGACAGCGCCGCCGGGCCGTGGTTTTGAGCCATCGCCGAATGGCTCCCTACGATCGGCAAAGCCAGCAGGCCCATGCTCGTCATAGCGCCGAAGGACAATCTCGCAAGAACGTTTCCAAGTCGCGTAGTCATCGAACCCTCCCGTGGCGGCGCAGTGGTGGAGCCTATTTATACACGACGATCTTGCCGGCGGGATGGAGAATATTGCGTCGGACAAGACTGATCAAGGGGACTGAACGTTGGGGTGGCAAAGTACGGTGGAGCGTTCCGCGGGCATGGGGTAGTGTCCTAATTTGACGTTCGGACCACCCCTGTAGGCGGTATCGGCTTGCGCCAATAATGAGACGATGACCCGCGCCATCAACGCTCGAGGGACGCAAGCAGCGCCGCGTTGTGCGCCTTGTGCTCCTCGAGGGAAACAAACTCGCCGCGCGCGACTGCGGCGCGCGCTTCGTCCACATAGGGCTTCGTCCACGACAGGGCGCGCGCCGCTTCTTCGACCGAGGCGAAGTCGCCGCTGCCATATGGCGTCTGCACCAAGCTTCCTGTTCGGGTGTTAAGTGCAAGTGTGATCAGCATAGCTTTTTTGTATCATAAACGCCCCTGATTGGACAGTGGACAAGCCGCGAGCACGACACCGCTCGCCGGCCGGAGCGGCAAGTGAGGGGCTGCCCCCCTTGAAAAGTTGGCGAGACATCGCCGAAGACCGGAATTAGATAGTGGAGATGCAGCGCACGACCCCACAGGCGATCCCATGATCGAGCCCATGCATGTCGAGACCGACGTGCTCGTGATCGGAGCGGGCGGCGCCGGCATGTATGCGGCGATCGAGGCGGCGCGCGCCGGCCGCACGGTCCTGCTCGCCGACCGCAGCCTGATCGGACGCGGCGGCGCCACCGTGATGGCGCAGATGACCGTCGCGGTGGCGCTCGGCGAAGAGACCCCCGACCACTGGACCCATCACCTGCACGACACCATCACCGCCGGCCGCGGGCTGTGCGAGGAGAGCCTCGCCCGCCTGCTGTGCGAGGAAGGACCCGACTGCATCCGCCAGATGGACGCCTGGGGCGTCGGCTGGGCGCGCCGGGACGGCCACATCGCCCAGGCGATGGCGCCCGGCCATGACCGGCCGCGCTGCGCCTATGTGGATTTCCTCAACACCGGCCCCGCCGTGTCGAAGACCTTGCGCACCGTCGTCAACAAGACCGCCGGTATCCGCAAGGCCGGCGACCTCGTGATCATCGACCTCGTGCGCGTCGACGGCGAGGTGGCCGGCGCCACCGCGCTGCATCTCTCCAGCGGCAATGCCGTGACCATCGCGGCCAAGGCGACCATCGTCGCCACCGGCGGTCTGACGCGGCTCTACCGCCGCAACAGCGCGTCCGCCAACATGGGCGGCGACGGCTATGCGCTGGCACTGCGCGCCGGCGCGCCGCTGATCGACATGGAGTTCGTGCAATTCTTCCCGATCGGCCATCTGGCGCCGCGGCTGATCGGCATGGACCCCATCATGTGGGACCCGTTCCGCTACAAGCTCGGCGGCCGGCTGCTCAACGGGCTCGGCCAGGAATTCACCTCGCGCTACGGCTCCGACGAGGACGGCGCCTATGTGCTCACCCGCGACCTCGCCACCTATGCCATCATCAAGGAAGTCGAGGCCGGCCGCGGCTCGCCCCATGGCGGCGCCTATCTCAGCTTCGAACATTGCCCGGAGGGGGCGCTGCGCGAAGCGTTCGGGCCGGTGATCGACCGCCTCGCCGCGAACCACATCGACCTCACCAAAATGCCGGTCGAGGTCGCGCCGATCGCCCATTACCACATGGGCGGCATCGCGGTCGACGCGCGCATGGAGACCGGGATCCCCGGCCTGCTCGCCGCCGGCGAAGCGGTCGGCGGCGCCAACGGCGCCAACCGGCTGTCCGGCAATGCGGTGACCGAGGCGCTGGTGTTCGGCCGCCGCGCCGGCCGCAGCGCCGCCGAACGGGCGACGCGGATCGACGCACAGCCGTTCCGGCAGCAAGCCGCGCGCAGCGCGATCGAGCTCGCCACCGCCGGCCGCGACGCCGAGCGGACCGAGCTGCCCAATTCCGCGGAGATGATCCTGTCGCTCCAGGACACCATGGCGGATGATGTCGGCGCGTTCCGCACCGGGCCGAAGCTCGAACGCGCCATCGCCAGGCTCGATAATCTCGCCCGCGACCTCGGCGAGCGGCCGTTCGGCGACCGCGCGCCGTTCGACATGCCGCGCATCGACTGGCTCGACCTGCGCAACATGGTGCTGGTGGCGCGCACGGTGGCGCGGGCGGCGCTGCGGCGCACCGAGAGCCGGGGCGCCCACCAGCGTGAGGATTTCCCGGGCATGCTGCCGCAATGGCGCGTCAACCAGGTGGTTCGCTGGCGCGACGGCGCGCTCGACATTTCGGCAGTGCCGCCGGCCGCGGATATGTCGGCGAACTTGGCGGCGGCGCAATGACCGCGACCGCACGGCTGAAGATCTGGCGTGGCCGGGATGCCGATGCCGGCGGGTTCGAGACCTACGAGGTGCCGTTCGAGCCGGGCCAGTCGGTGCTCGACGGCCTGCGCTGGATCCGCGCCCACCGCGACCCGACCCTCGCTGTCCGCTTCTCCTGCATCAACGCCAATGCCTGCAAGGAATGCATGGTGGAGATCGACGGCGCCACCCACTACGCCTGCACCGAGCGCCTGGAACCGCGCGAGATGACGGTCGAGCCCCTGTCCAACAAGGCCTTGCTGCGCGACCTCGTCACCGAGATCGCCCCGCCGGGGGAGCGGTTCAGGGGGTAGGGCAGACTGCACTTGTCATTCCGGGGCCGGCCGCCAGGTCGGAACCCGGAATCCATACTTCCTGCGCTGTATCTGGATTCCGGGTTCGGTGCTTCGCACCGCCCCGGAATGACGGCGCGACGCTCACGACCGCTTGGCGCGCCCGCCGTGATCATGCACATGCGGGTGATCATGCGAATGGCCGTGATCGTGTGCATGTGTATGCCCGTGGTGATCATGCGCATGGTCGTGCTCATGATCGTGATCGTGGTGCTCATCATGGGCGTGATGATGGAGCCGCTGGCGGGGCCGCGGACCGCGCGGGTCTTCGCTGAACACCAGCGACTTGATGGTGACCGGCACGGTGTTGGAGGGCAGGCGGATGCGGCCGAGGTCGATGTAGTCGAAATCCATCAGCATCACGCCGTCGATGACCAGGATTTCGCCTGCGACGCCCTGTTCCTCGCGCAGGATCGCGCCCAGCGTCTGCGCCACGTCGCCGTCTAACATCACATAGATCGCCTGGCGCGCCGCGATGCGGGCGGCGAGCCCGCGCCTTATCCCCTCGGCGAAGGCGGCGAGCCGCTCATAGGCGGGCGCGCCCTGCCAGCGCAGTGCCAGCGCCACTTCGCGGTCGTCGTCGACGTCGAAGGCGACGAGATGGGCGCGGATCGCCTGCGCCAGCGCGTCGGGATCGATGTCGCCGGCGCTGGCGAAGTCGGGCTGCACCACCTGCAGATTGCGCCGCGGTAGCAGCACGCCGGGATTGGAGATGTAGCTGGTATTGCCGGAAAGCTGCACGCTGTATTCGGAGGCGCCGAGCGCGGTGGCGCGGATGCATTCGCCGGCCGGCAGCAGCGGCCACGGCAGCGCACCGGCCTCGATCCGCCGCCGGATTGCGGTGCCGAGCCTTCGCCCCATGTCGCCGAAATCGCGGTCCTCGCGGCCGTAGACATATTCGCCGACGCCGCCGGAAAACATCACGCCGTCGATGGCACCGAAATCGGCGATGGGATCGGTGAGATAGAGATGGGCGACATCGGGCGGCAGCGGCCGCGCCGTCAGCGCGGCCACGAGAGTATCGGCCATCCCTTCCGCCACGGCATCGAGGTCGGCCGGCGCGGCCACGTCGCCGCGGTCCCAGGCGAAGCCGGCGCGCTTGGCGTGATATTTCCCCGCCGGGTCGAGGCGCACGATGCGGCCGGCGTCGACCACCTGGAGCCGCCCGCCCACATGCACCGCGGCGGTCGCGACCACCTTGCCGTGCTCGACCACGGCGAGCTTGGTGGTGCCGCCGCCGATGTCGATGTTGAGGATGCGCTGGTGCGCGGCGCTCGAAAGCGTCGCGGCGCCGGAGCCGTAGGCGGCGAGCATCGCCTCCATGTGGTGGCCGGCGGTGGCGCAGACGAACTCGCCGCCCTTCTCCGCGATGATGCCGGCGATGGCCTTCGCATTCTCGCGGCGCAGCGCCTCGCCGGTGAGGATCACCGCGCCGGTGTCGATATCGTCGGGGTCGATGCCGGCGGCATGATAGGCGTCGTCGATGATGGCGCCGAGCTTCGCCTCGTCGATGTTTTCTTCGCTGCGATAGGGCGTGAGCGCGACGCCGGACTGGAACAGGGTTTCCCGCGACACCACGAAATAGCGGCTCGACAGGTCCTCGCCGAGGCGGCGCAGATGGATGCGCGAGAAGATGACCTGGGTGCCGGACGAGCCGATGTCGATGCCGACGCTGGTCAGCGTCACATGGTCCTGGATCCAGATCGGATTGTCCTCGAGCGGGCCGTCCTCGTCGGGGAAATCATGGTCATGATCGGCGTACCCGTCATGGCTGTGCGCGAGGTCGATGCCATAGACATGGTCGGTGAGCGTATGACCCTTCTCTTTGGGATCATCGGCGGGCGGCATCGTGGTCTCCGACGGGGATCGAGAGCGTTACTCGTTTCAAGTTGAATCGGATAGCGCTCTCATGTCTTTGATTTTGAGCATGACCTTGTCCGAAAAATCTGCAACTTTTCGGGGTCATGCTCCGAGGGGCTTGCCTAGCACGGGTTATGCACTTATTCATCAGTGATCACACCTTTTGCCGAACGGGAGACTTTGATGAACCGTATCGCGCTGCGGCTTGCCGCTGCTTCGCTCGCCCTGGTCGCCGTTGCCGTTCCGACCATCGCCTCGGCGCATCCCGGCCATGAAGGCGC
>Ga0302326_10007278_pt1 | contig 24713 bp, 26 predicted proteins | sample Palsa_T0_3_FD_202264 | JGI IMG/M metagenome (GOLD analysis project Ga0302326, IMG submission 202264) | Peat permafrost microbial communities from Stordalen Mire near Abisko, Sweden - Palsa_T0_3 | ecosystem: Environmental > Terrestrial > Soil > Palsa > Peat permafrost | place: Sweden: Abisko... | reverse complement strand
GGCCAATAGCGCAGCGTCATGGAAGATCCGAGAGCCTCGGGGCCTGATCAGCCCCAACTGGGCGAGGTGAGGGCCAATCACCGGTTCGACGAGGGTCGCCTCGCCGAATGGTTGAGGGTCAACGTCGAGCGCTTCGAGCGTCCTCTGAAGGTGCGCCAGTTCACCCGCGGCGCCTCCAACCCGACCTTCCTCGTGACCGCCGGCGACCGCCGATGGGTGCTACGCAAGAAGCCGCCCGGGAAGCTGTTGGCCAGCGCCCACCAAGTCGACCGTGAGTTCCGTATCATGAAGGCGTTGGGCAGCGTCGGCTTTCCGACGCCCAGGATACGGGCCCTCTGCGAGGACGAAGGGGTAATCGGCACGGTCTTCTATGTGATGGACTTCATGGAGGGGAGGATCTTCCGCGACGCCAGGATGCCGGGATTGGCGCCGTCCGAGCGGCGGGCGCTCTACGACGACCTGAACGCCACGCTGGCGCGGCTGCACCAAGTCGACTTCGAAGCCCTGGGTCTTGCCGACTACGGCAGGCCGGGGAACTATTTCGAGCGCCAGATCGGCCGCTGGACCAAGCAGTATCGGGGCGCGGAAACCCAACACATCAATGAGATGGAGCAGCTGATCGAGGCCCTTCCCGCGCGCATTCCTGGGGGCGACGAGGTCGCTGTCACCCATGGCGACTACCGGCCCGAAAACGTGATGTTCCACGCCACCGAGCCGCGGATCGTCGCTGTCCTCGACTGGGAGCTTTCGACGCTTGGCCATCCCCTCGCCGACCTCGCCTACAATTGCATCCTCTACCACTCATACTCCGAGAGCTGGGGCAGCCTGACGGGCGTCGATCTGGCCGCCGCCGGCGTTCCTACCGAAGGAGAGTACGTCGCCGCATATTGCCGGCGCACCGGCCGCGCTTCGATCGGAGATTTCGACTTCTATCTGGCCTTCTCGATCTTTCGCCTAGCGTCGATCGGCCAGGGCGTTTTCCGCCGCAATCTGGAAGGGATCGGCACGGGGGTCGCCTCGACCGACAATTCCGGCGCCGTCCGGCTGGCCAGGGCGGCGTGGGAGATCCTCTCGCGATGAAAGTTCCTCGGTTTCAAGCCTTGGTAGGCGCCGGATAGCTCACCGCCATTCCGGCGCGGACGTCCTGCTGGACGCCGTACTGAGGGAAGGGATAGCGGAAGCCGTTCTTTGCCAGCGCCTTCATGCCCTCGAGGGCGCGGACGAAATACTCCGGCGGCGCGGCCATCAACATTTCCTCATCGAGAACCCCGCCGTACCGACGCTCGGCGAAGCAGGGAATGGAGAGGCTGGGAAGGCGCGTGGTGAGCGCCCGGCCCCAGGAATCGGCGCAGGCCGATTCGCCGACGACGCTCCAGTCGAAGCGCTTGTAGCCGCTCCACTGAAGGCCGTTGATGAAGTACATCATGGCGCCCGGCGAGGCGTAGAAGAGGGCGATGTCGGGAGGGTCGAGCTTGCCAGTGGCCAAAGGTCCGACGGCGAGCGCCTCGTAGCGGCCATCTGGAACGCAGTGCATGGCTGCCTGATGCGCGGCGGCGTCCTCGCCGGTGGAGAACCAGGCGCCGGCCATGTGACCCCCGGAGCGCCAAGCCTCGGTCTTGGCGGCGCCGAGGCCCACTACCGCGCGGCACTGGTCGCCGACGAGATCCTCGGTGGTGACGCCCACGGTCCAGCCGAGCCGCGCCGCCTGGCCAACGATCTGGTCGAGGGTGTGCACCGACTTGGGCCGGCGGATCCGCTCGATCGCCTCCATGTCTGCGCGTCGCTCGAAGAGCTTCATGGCGAAGGCAATGGAGCGCAGCTTCAGCCGTTGCTCCAGCTGGGCGACCAAGTCGGGCCAGTCGAAGGTCATGGGCGTTCTCCGTCGAGCGCGTCGATCTAACGGCTCTGTCGCCGCCAAGAGCAAGTCCGCCGGCGTTGGCGCCGCCCCGTTGGCCGGCTCGTCGACCCGCTCACGCGGACGCGCCGTGAAGCGCGCCGTGGCCGAAGAGATTGCCCTCATGCTCTTCGTCGTAGGCCGGCGCGGGCGGACCGGCGCCGTTGATCACCTCGAGGCGGATATCGCGCATGACTTGGTGGCGTCCCTTCAAGAGCCAGTGGACGCTGTTATCATCCTATCGGGCGTGAAGTCTAAGTCACGAAGGCTTGGCTGCGCCGAACTCAGTCAGTTGAATATGCGTGGCTATTGGTTAGCTTGGCAGCCGGCGAAGCAGATTCGTCGGGATCGTCGGAGGCGCCGTGCGACGTTTGGTTCTGATCGGCGCGTTGCTGCTGCTAGGCGGCTGCAACATGGTCATGACGACCACGCCGCTGTTCACCAAGGCCGACGAGGGCGGCTCGCCGGGTCTGCGGCCGGGTGTGTGGGCGGGGGACGGCAGCGGCCCGTGCGCCTTCGACGAAAAGACGTCGGTGGTCGATTGGCCGAGTTGTGCGAACGGAGCGATCATCGGCGAGGGCGTGGTGCGCTCCTGGCAGGACAAGCCGGGCGGAGGGACCCAGACGAGCAGCGACTACATTCTCGTCAACGGCGATCCTCGCATCCTGCAGGTTCATGCGGTCGAGCTGGCGCCCGGATCCGGTCTATCGGTGTCGGCCTATCTGTATGCCGGCCTGCGCCCGACCAAGGTCGACGATCATGGTCGGATCACGGCCTACTCCGCCTGGCTGGTGATGTGCGGGCCGCCGCCGCCGCCCACGGCGGCCGACGGCGGGAAGATCAGCTACGGCACGCACGATCCGCTGCCCGAAATGGTCATGGACAAAGGTGGCGACGACTGTACGACGAGTTCCACCTTGGCGCTCCGCAACGCTGCGGCGGCGAGCGTGAAATTTGGCGCTGATCTTGGCACGTCGCGCTGGGTCAGGGACGGCGATCGCTAGCCGGTAGAGGGCGACGCTAGCCTTTCAAGAACTCTCGCGCCGCGGCGAGGAATCCTTCGGGCTCGTCCAGCGGCACGGCGTGACCCGAATTGGCGACCAGGGCGAGCCGCGCATCCGGAATGGTCTCGATCATCCGCTCGGCGACTTCGCTCGAGAGAATGTCGGAAAGTCCGCCGCGAATGAGGAGCGTGGGTACGTTCATGTTCGCGCATGAGCGCCAGGCGGCCTCCGGGTCCCGCGGGCGAAGAGTGTTCGGCGAGCGCAAGGCGCGGTCGAACCGATAGGTCCAGCTGCCGTCGCTTGTGCGCATCAGGCTATAGTCGACACGATGGCGATGATGGGCTTCGGGGGGCAGTGAATTCAGGGCCCGCGCCGCCGCGAACGCCTCGTCGCGGCTGAGGAAGATGTCGTTGGCCCTGGCGCCGGCCCGGATGCGGGTGGCGCCCGAGGCGACGATCTCCGGGCCGATATCGACAATGACGCAGGCCGCCAGTTCTTTCGGCCGCCTCCCCGCGTATTCCATGGCCACCATGCCGCCCATCGAGAGGCCGAGCAAGGTGAAGCGCCGCAAGTCTAACGCAACAACAAGAGCCTGAAGGTCGTCGGCCATGTCGTCCACGCCGTACCGATCGGGAGGCGCCCAGCCGGTCTCGCCGTGGCCGCGCTGATCGAGCGTCAGCACTCGATAGCGATCGGTCATCGCCTCGGCGAAGGCGTCCCAGGAGCGCGCATGGCCGGTGTAGCCGTGGAGCAGAACCAGGTCCGGCGCCTCGGCGCGCTTGGACGGCCAGTCGCGATAATGGAAGCGCAGGCCGCGCATCTCGATCAGTTCGTCCGCTACCGGGGCGGCGCTGTGGATCATCGCTGACTCCTCATCGACATGTCTCTCCGGTAAGCTGGGAAATCGTGAGAAAACAATGGCGTCCCGTAGAGGACTCGAACCTCTGACCCCCGGTTTAGGAAACCGGTGCTCTATCCTGCTGAGCTAACGGGACGGGGCGCCCTTCTCATACGGCGCGCGCCCGACGGCGCAAGACGTTTTCAGCCTGGTGACCGGGGGATAAGTTGCGGGCCGTCGCTGCGTTGGGGGGGGTTGACGTCGTTGGCATCGGAAGGGCGCAGCCTCACTGGCCACCAGTGGTCCGCCGTCGTGGCCAGCTTCCTCGGCTGGACGCTGGATGCGTTCGACTTCTTCCTTATGGTGTTCATGTTCAGCGCCATCGCCCAGGAGTTCCACGCCAAAGTAGCCGCGGTGGCCATCGCTAGCACCCTCACACTAGCGGCGCGGCCGTTCGGAGCGCTGGTGTTCGGCATGCTGGCCGACCGGTTCGGCCGCCGGACGGTGCTGATGGTCGACATCCTCCTCTACTCGGCCCTGGAGTTCGCCTCGGCCTTCGCGCCCACGCTCGCCGTGCTTTTCCTGCTGCGCGCCGCTTTCGGCTTCGCCATGGGCGGGGAGTGGGGCGTGGGGGCGGCGCTGGCGATGGAGTCGATACCGCCCAAGGCCCGCGGCTTCATCTCCGGGCTGCTGCAGGAAGGATACGCCGCAGGCTATTTGTTGGCTTCGGTGGTGTTCTTCCTGCTCTTCGACCGCATCGGCTGGCGCGGCATGTTCATGGTCGGGCTGGTTCCCGCCCTCCTAGTCGTGCTGTTGCGCCTGGGCGTTCAGGAATCGCCGGTCTTCCAGGCTCGTCCGCCCCCGACCGTCAAGCGCAGCCCGCTGTTCCTGCTAGTCATCGGTCTTGGGGCCCTGGCGGTCGCTCTGGCGCCTGCGCTGGCGGGCGCCAAAGACAGCGCGAGCATGCTGCGCTGGGTCTATTTCGTCGACGGGCCGATCGCCTTCCTGGGCCTCTGGGCGTTCCGTGAGCATTGGAAGATGGCGCTCTACGTCGTCGCGCTGATGACGGCGTTCAACTTCTTCAGCCACGGCACGCAGGATCTTTTCCCGACGTTCCTGCAGAAGGAGCACAGGTTGGACACCCACACGGTGGGAGTCCTGGCCGTGATCATGAACCTTGGGGCGATAATCGGCGGGATCACCTTCGGCGCCTGGTCCGAGCGGATCGGGCGGCGGCAGGCCATGGCCATCGCGGCGCTGGCGTCGCTCGCCATCCTGCCGATCTGGGCTTTCTCGCACACGGTCGCGATGCTGGCGGCCGGCGCCTTCGCGATGCAGTTCATGGTCCAGGGCGCTTGGGGGGTAATCCCGGCCCATCTCAACGAGCTATCGCCGGCGGACGCGCGTGGCGCTTTTCCCGGCTACGCCTACCAACTCGGCAACCTGCTAGCCTCTGGAAACGCGGTCTGGCAGGCGCAGATCGCCGAGGCCCGCGGCGACGACTACAGCCTCGCCTTGGCCCTTGTCGCCGGCATCGTCGCCGTGGCGATCGCCGCCCTCACGATGTTGGGTCCGGAGCGGCGGGACGTGGACTTCGCGGCCGAGACGTAGACGGTTTACGAGCTTGGTCAGGCCGCCTTGCGCAGGGACTTGTGCAGGAGGGTGATGGCGTCGTCACGGTCGATCCGCTCGATCGCGGCGACTTCGCGCGCCATCCGGTCGAGAGCCGATTCGTAGAGCTGGCGCTCCGAATAGGACTGCTCTGGCTGGGTTTCGGATCGATGCAGGTCGCGCACGACTTCGGCGATCGAGACAAGGTCGCCGGAATTGATCTTGGCCTCGTACTCCTGGGCGCGACGGCTCCACATCGTTCGCTTGACCCGGGCGCGGCCCTTGAGGGTCGTGAGCGCCTGAGAGACGACATTGCCTTCGGCCAATGCGCGCAACCCGGCCCCCCGCGCCTTCCTGGTGGGCACGCGCAGAGTCATTTTCTCATGGTCGAAAGTGACCACGTAGAGCTCCAGGGCCATTCCGGCGACCTGTTGGTTCTCGACGGCGACCACTACTCCGACACCGTGCGCCGGGTAGACGACGTGATCTCCGATGGAGAATTCCAGCTCGGCCTGAGTGTCCATGCTTTTCAACTTCCCTTTCTTTTGAGCCGACGAACCCGGCTCGAATGGTTCCAAAGACCGGCGACGACGAACCCGTCTCCGCCTGGGGGCGGAAGATGCCGTCTGGGCTTTTCAAGAGGGGCCTGGGAGAGGCCCTCCGCCTGTTACCTTACCCCCGAATGCGACTTCTTCGGGGTGGCGGACGACTCCGAATCTTGTGGAAACCGTGACTACGAGACGGACTCTATCACAAAATGAACGATCTTGAAAGGTTGAGAGGCGGTCGAGAGGCGGCGTCGGCGGATCGGACCGGCCGCCCGGCCTTCAGGAGCCTTTTCCCGGCTTGTCGCTGAAGTGCTGCTCGAACTTGTCCGTCTCGCGCTCCCACTGCTCGGCGTCGGCGGGAGGCGTGCCCTTCACGGTAATGTTCGGCCAGACGCGCGCATAGTCGGTGTTGACGCGCAGCCATTTGCCGTCGGGGTCGTCCTCCGTGTCGGGCTTGATCGCGTCCACCGGACACTCAGGCTCGCAGACGCCGCAGTCGATGCATTCGTCGGGGCTGATGACGAGAAAGTTCTCTCCCTCATAGAAGCAATCCACCGGACAGACCTCGACGCAGTCCATGTACTTGCACTTTATGCAGGCGTCGGTGACGATGTAGGTCATTCTTCGGAACTCGAGGCGCGTCCGTGGCGCCCAAACGCAAAGGCGGGGGCTGTTCTTGAAGCCGGCCGGCCCATTGTCAATGCCGATCGCCGCGGTCTGCCCTCAGGAATCCTCCAACGCCGTATAGAGACACCGGGCCTCGATCGCCGGACCGCGACGGTTGCCGACCGCTTCGATCCGTATGACGCGCAATCGGCCAGCGAAGGCGAAGATCAGTTCGTCCCCCTCGCGCAGCGTCTTCGCCGGCTTGGTGATTCGCTCCTGCACTCCAGCGCGGGTAAGGCGCACTCCGCCCGAGCCGACCACCCGAGCGGCAAGGGCTCGGGTTCTGAAGAAGCGCGCTCGCCAAAGCCACACATCGGCCCGACAGCCCCCATCAGCCACGGGTGTTTCGAATCCTCGAGGGCGGCCGTCGGCGACGCGACGGAGTGGGGATTTTCAGCACCGACAGAGCTTCGAAGGGCGAAATTCCGGAGCTTGGCGGCCCATCCGCGAGTGTCGATCCGGTCCCCGTACGCCGCCAGACGACGGCGTCGCCGGCTGGCCTGTCCGCCGGGAGGTACCCGAGCCCACGGAGAATGGAATGCGCCTCGGCCTTTGTCCAACCGAGGCTCTCCAAGGCCGCCTGAGAGATCCGCCGGCCGCCGTTTCGAGCCGGCGCGGCGCGCAATAGTTGGTCGAGTTTCTCAAGCGCGACGACATGGACGGCGAAGCCGCCGACTTCCAGCAGACCTCGCAGGGCGAGCGCGCGGACCGGCGGCCGGTGCTCAGGCAAGGCGTGTGGGCCCTCGCCCGCCGGCCGCCATCGCGGCGCCGCGACCAGGCTAAAGGCTTTAGTGAAAAACCGGGTTTCTTCGCCGAGCAGCTCGGCCAGAAAGAGGCTGAAGGCGCCGATCCTGACGCCGAAGGCTCGCAGAGTCCGCCGTTCGAGCCGGCTAAGAGACCTCACCTCCTGTTCGACGTCGCGCCGAGCGACGACGCCGCCCGCCTCGACCAGCCGCCAGGCGATACCCCTTGCCAGACCCTTGACCGCGCCGTCGCCGACCGCCTGGTTCAGCCGCCTCAAGGAAGAGAGCCGGCGGGACGCCTGGCCGGCCACGAATGCCTCGAGACGCCGGGCGGCCCTCGACCTCGTCGCGTCGGCGCCAAACTCGCCGTAGAGGCGCACGCGCGGGGAGAAAGGCTCTTCGCCGGTCAGAACGGCCACTGCTTCGCCCCGCCACAGGATGGCTCCATCGGCCGTCAGGGCGAAGGCCGCGTCGGCTTCCTTGGCGAGCGCGCCCAGACGCCGTGCTATCTCCGGGCCGACCGCTCTTTGCGCCGCGGCTCTTAGCGTCTTCTGCTCGAGCGGGCCCGTGCTTTCGGCGGCGTCAAAGCGCAAGCCGCGCAGACGACCGACGAACTGGCCCTCGATGGTGACCGATCCGTCGGCGGAGACGCCGGCGAGGATCTCTCCCTCCTGGCCCAGACCACGCAAGAGGGCGCTGGTTCGCCGATCGATGAAGCGCGCCATCAGCTTCTGGTGCAGGGTATCGGAGAGCCGGTCCTCCAGCCTTCGGGTCTCCTCCTGCCAGTGCCCGGCATCGACCAGCCAGTCGGCACGATGTGCGATGTAGGCGAGGGTGCGCACGCCGGCCAAGCGCGCGGAAAGCGTATCGATCTCGCCTTCGATCCGATCGAGCCGCCGGAGTTGGGTCGCCATCCAATCCTCCGGAATTCTTCTGGTGGCGCTGCTCAGATGCTCGAAAAAGGCGCGCACCAGGCGAATGTGGTCGTCGAGCGTGGTCTTGCGGAAATCAGGCGTCTGACAGGCGTCCCAGAGGCGGCCGAGAATCTCGCCCCCGCGGGCGCGGGCCACGATTTCGTCTTCCAGGGCCAACGCCCGCAGGACACGCTCGTCGAGCGCCTCTTCCGACGCCTTCAGGCCGGGCCGTGTCGGACCTAGCGCCAAGGACCCGAGCAGCGCGGGCAGACCGCTGAAGTCGAGATCGTCGTTGCGCCACTGGGCCGCGCCCACCGGCTCGAAGCGATGGTTTTCCACCGCGTCGATCAAGTCGCTGGCCATCTCCGGGCAGGCGCCCGTCACGCCGAAGGCGCCGTCGCGTAGATGGCGCCCGGCCCGGCCGGCGATCTGGGCTATCTCATGCGCGTGGAGCGAGCGTCGGCGCTCGCCGTCGAACTTGCGAAGGCCAGCGAAGGCGACGTGGCCGACATCCATGTTGAGGCCCATCCCGATAGCGTCGGTGGCGACCAGGAAATCGACTTCGCCCGACTGGTAGAGGGCGACCTGAGCGTTTCTGGTCTGCGGGGAGAGCGAACCCATCACTACCGCCGCGCCGCCTCGCTGGCGACGAATCAGCTCGGCGATCGCGTAGACTTCCTCGCCGGAGAAGGCGACGACAGCGGTTCGCTTGGGAAGGCGCGTGAGCTTGCGTGGACCGACATACTCGAGCCGCGAGAAACGCTCGCGGGACGTCATTTCAGCAGAGGGCAACAGGCGGCGGATAAGGGGCGCCATGGTCTGGGCGCCCAGAAGCATCGTTTCGAAGCGTCCCCGCGCACCCAGCAGTCGGCTGGTGAAGACATGGCCCCGCTCGGGATCGCCCGCCAGTTGAATCTCGTCGACGGCGAGGAACTCGACATCGGCGCCCAACGGCATGGCTTCGACGGTGCAGACGAAGTAGTTCGCCCTGGGAGGGATGATCTTTTCTTCGCCTGTGATCAGCGCCACCGCCCGGGAACCGCGCTGGCGCGCTACGCGGTCGTAGAGCTCCCGGGCCAATAGGCGCAGCGGCAGACCGATCATCCCCGAGGCGTAGCCGAGCATCCGCTCGACAGCCAGATGGGTCTTGCCGGTGTTCGTGGGTCCCAGAACGGCGACCAGACGCGACGGCGAAGGGGACGAGGACGAGTGAATCATCTGCTCACCAGAGATTTGGAGGTTGTCGACTGGCCTCGCAACAGCGCCGCGGATTCGCGCGCCAACTGCAGGCGTTAATCGTTATGGTTAAGCTACGGAACGGGACCGCAACAAACCATGACCGAATCGGTGATTCCCCGCCATTCAGCCTTTGTTCCCTACAACCTATTGTATCGCCTAGACGATTTTCCACAAGCAGTTCGCCCTTCGAGGGCCATTGGGAGGTGGCGGGCGATCCTCGCCCTTGGGGGTCGAGCTTGACGGCAAAGAGGCTCTTCCCCTATATGCCGCGCCCTCGGAGGCCTCACGGCCCTCCTGCCCATCCGCTTCCTTTTCCCGAAGGTCTGGCGACATGTCGCGCCGCTGCGAACTCACTGGAGTTGGTCCCCTGGTCGGCCACCATGTGAGTCACTCGAACATCAAGAGCAAGCGGCGGTTCTACCCTGCCCTGGCGCCGGCCAGCCTCCAATCTGACGGCCTTGGCCAGATCTACCGGCTGCGGATTTCAAACGCCGCCCGGCGGACGCTGGATTTCCGCGGCGGCCTGGACGTTTACCTGCTGGCGACTAAGGATACCGTGCTCTCAGTTCGGGCTCGCAAGATCAAGCGGCAGCTGAAGGCCAAGCTCGCCTCTCAGCCGCCTGCCTGACAGGCGGTCGAAGCTACCGTCGGTCGAGAAGCTCAGGACCGGCGTTAGCCACATCGGTGCAGCCGGTGAGCGACATCGCCATCCGCAGCTCCTGCCGCAGAATCGTCAGCATCTGGCTGACGCCTTCCTCGCCGCTGGCGGCCAACGCCCAGGCCCAGGCGCGGCCGATCAGGCAGGCCTTTGCCCCTGCGGCCAGGGCCTTCAGCACATCCAGTCCGGAACGAACGCCGCCATCCAGGAGGACGGTCAGCCGGCCTTGCGCCGCTTCGGCGATGTCGGGCAGGGCCTTGATCGAAGAGATGGCGCCGTCCAGCTGGCGGCCGCCATGGTTGGAGACCACTACCCCGTCGGCCCCACATCGAACGGCCTCACGCGCGTCCTCCGGATCGAGGATGCCCTTCAGCACAATCGGGCCCTCCCAATGCTCTCGAACCCAACCGATGTCGTTCCATGTCACGGAGGCGTCGAAGTTGCGGCCGATCCAACTCCAGAACTGGCCAAGGCTTTCGAGGTCGCCCGCGGCGCCGGCGACATTTCCCAGGGTGTGGGGTCGACCGGCGAAATACACGTCGAAGAGCCATCCGGGACGCCTGAGACCATCGCCTGCCTGTCGGAGTCGGGAGCGCAGATTGGTAGCGACCATGGCGTTGCGGGTGTCACGGTGGCGGGCGCCCGGCACAGGCAGGTCGACGGTGAAGAGGAGGACTGGGCATCCCGCCCCACGGGCCGCAGCCAGAACATCGGCCATGAAGCCGCGGTCCTTGATCATGTAGAGTTGGAACCACGGCGGGACTGCGGCCGCCGCCACTTCCTCGATGCCGCACACCCCGACCGTCGAAAGGGAGAATGGAATGCCGGCGGCCTCGGCGGCCCTCGCGGCCTGGACTTCGCCGCGACGCGCGTACATCCCACCAAGACCAATCGGCGCCAGAACAACCGGCATCGAGAGGTTCTGACCCAGGATCTCGGTCGCCGTCGAGAGCTTGGAGACGTCGCGCAATACCCGCTGGCGCAGCTTCAGGGCCTCGAAGTCTCCGACGTTGGCGGCAAGCGTCGTCTCTCCGTAGCTACCGCCGTCGATGTAGTCGAAGAGAACCTTCGGCAGGCGTCGGCGCGCGGCCTGCCGAAAATCGGCCACGCACGCGAGGGTCAAGTCACCGCCTCGCGGGCGGCGACGAGCGCTGTCTTCTTGAGGACGGGCGCCTGAACGCTGGGCAGAGGTTGGAGCAGACCAGGGGAGATCCTGGCGACCGATCGGGGCTCCTCCTCGAAGAGCGCGGCCAACTGCTCGGTGATGACGCCGCCCAATTGTTCGACATCGACAATGGTCACCGCCCGCCGGTAGTAGCGGGTGACATCGTGGCCGATACCGATGGCGATCAGCTCCACCGGCGAGCGAGCCTCGATTTCGCCGATCACCCGGCGCAGATGGCGTTCCAGATAGTGTCCCGAGTTCACCGAGAGGGTTGAGTCATCGACGGGCGCTCCGTCGGAAATCACCATGAGGATTCGTCGCTGCTCGGTGCGGGCTATGAGGCGCTGGTGCGCCCACATCAGGGCTTCGCCGTCGATATTTTCCTTCAGAAGGCCCTCGCGCATCATCAGACCGAGGTTCTTGCGCGCCCGTCGCCACGGCGCGTCGGCCGACTTGTAGATGATGTGGCGAAGGTCGTTGAGCCGGCCGGGAGCGGGTGGCTTCCCGGCTTTGAGCCAGTCGTCGCGCGTCGCCCCGCCTTTCCAGGCTCTGGTGGTAAAGCCCAGGATCTCGACCTTGACGCCGCAGCGTTCGAGCGTGCGAGCCAGGATATCGGCGCACACCGCCGCCACCATGATCGGCCTCCCCCGCATCGAGCCGGAGTTGTCGATGAGGAGACTCACGACCGTGTCGCGAAATTCGGTGTCCTTCTCCTGCTTGAAGGAGAGGGGCGCGGTCGGGTCGACGATCACTCGGGTGAGGCGCGCCGCATCCAGCAGGCCCTCCTCCAGATCGAAGCTCCAGGAGCGGTTCTGCTGCGCCATCAGTTTGCGCTGCAGACGGTTGGCGAGGCGCGAGACGACGTTGGAGAGATTGGAGAGCTGTTGATCGAGGTAGGCGCGCAGCCTCGTCAGCTCCTCCGGCTCGCAAAGCCCCTCGGCCGGGACGATCTCGTCATGGGCGGTGGTGAAGACCTTGTACGGCGGCTCGACGTGACCCTTGTCCCTGATGTCGGGGCGGGCAGGGCGGTCGCCATCGCTCGCGTCCAGGTCTTCGTCAGATTGAGCGTTCTCGTCCTCCTCGGATTGGGTGAGTTCGCTCTCGGCGCTCTCCGAATCCTGATGGCCCTTCTCGCTATCGTCGAGGGAGGCGCTCTGGCGGGATTGGTCCTCGCTTTCGCCTTCGCCGTCGCTGGCCGAATCCGCCTCGCCCTCTTCGCCGTCGTTCTCCTGGTCCTGCTCGGGCGCATCGGAGAGGTCGTCGCCCATCGAGAGATCCCGCACGACCGACCGGGCGATACGGGCGAAGGCTCGCTGGTCATCGATGGCCCCGGTGAGCCGATCGAGGTCGGGGCCGGCCTTGGCCTCGATCTCGGACCGAAGGGAGTCGACCACGGCCCTGGCGGCCGACGGCGGAGGTTCTCCGGTCAGGCGCTCACGAACCATCAGGGCTACAATGTCGGCGATTGGCGCGGCGGCGGGATCCAAGGTGGCGTTCAGGCCCTTGCGTTGGGCCGTCTGTTCCCAGACCGCGGCGAGATTCTCGCGCACCCCGGACAGGGCGTTGGCGCCAATCGCTTCTATTCTGGCCTGTTCGAGGGCGTCGTAGACCTGAGCGCCTTCGATCGACTTGGGTTTGACCCGGGCGTGGATCGCTCCGTCATGGTGGGCGACGCGCAGGGCCATCTGGTCGGCGAGTCCGCGGATCCTCGTCGTTTCTGGTCCTGAGAGTTCGCGCGGCGGGTGGGGCAGGACCGCGCGTCGGCCCGTTAGGCTAGGCCCGTCGCCGGAAAAGACGACCTCCAGATCGGGCTGCTCCGCGAGCGACCTCGCCGCGTGCGCCAACGCCCGCTTGAAGATTTCGCCCTGGCTTTCCTTTTGCGACATGGCCTCCTGCTCATAGACCAAAGCGCTCAGCCTTTAGAAGCGCCATGCTCAGGCGAGAGCGGCAAGTGTCTCGAGCCGACGTGAGTAGGTGTGGTCCGCGAGAACCCTCTTGCGGCCTCGTTCACCAACGGCCGCCGCCAGGAGGGGGTCGCGTCGAAGCCGGGCGTAGAGATCGTTCAACTCCTCAGGTCCGCGGTAGACGAACGCTTCGTCGCCTTCGTCGAAACAAGCGGCCAGATCCGGCTGATCGTCGGTTACCACAGGGGTCCCCAAGAGATACGGGTCAAAGTTCCTCTGGTTCAGGCCAAAGAGCACGTTGAGCTCGTTGCGGATGTTTAGGGCTGCCAGGTGGCCGGCGTAGAGGGCGGGCAGCTCTCGCGACGAGACGCGTCGGGCGTGGGTTTCGTGTCCGACGCCCGTGCGGGCCCAGGCCGGACCGTAGATCACCAACGGCTGGGTCACCGCCTCGATCACCGCCCGCCGATGGTCGGTCGGATTGGCGACGAAGACCATCATATCGCGTCGTTGGACGCGCTTGCCCGGCGCGGCATGGGGATTTGCCGCGTGAGGCAGGTAGACGGCCGGCGGCCGAAATCCCAGCAGCCTATGGCGGCTCACAAGACCGCTGTCGGTGTAAGCCATGACATCGAAGAGATCGGCGACGCGTTCGCTCCTCTGGGAGAAGACGTCGCCGATCCAGCCAAAGAGGGCGGCCCGGCCCGGGATCGCGGCCACCCTCTCGAGTATGGCGAACGGAATCTCATAGGGCCCGATGACGAGGATCAGGTCGGGTGCGAACCGCCGCACGCCGCGTGCAATCCCGGCGGCCATGGGCGCGCCGATCCGCTCCGAGAGCAACCCTCGCTCGATCGATCGGTGCAGCGCCGGGTTTCGCGTCGACCCGACGTGCACATCGTGGCCCTCGGCCCGAAGGGCGCCCGCGCAGGCCTCGAGCCACTGGATGACGCTGCCGATCTTGCCGAGAACGGCGATCCTCAAGGCGGACCGGCCCCGGGGGCCCAGTCTCGAGGCGCCAGGATGAAGCGTGTCTGGTCCCCACGGCCCTCTTGGTTCAGGATCTCCGTCCGCCTTGCGAAACTTTCCAGTTCGGCGGCGGTGAAGAGCGCCCGGTCGGGCCTTGGATCGTTGGCCGGGATGTCGCGCTTGTACCGTTCGCTGCCGACGAACTGCGAAAAGCCTCCGACCGAGATCGCGCTGCACACCTTCAAGCCGGCGTCCTTCGCGAGGATCTCCATCGCCGCCCGCGTCAACAGATGGATGTGCCTTGGGGCGTCCAGGTTGCACCAGGTTTCACGGTACGTCTCCCAGGCGAAGCTGCCGGCCACGGGCACGACGACGAGCATCCGGCCGTTCATCGTGAGGAGCGAAGCCGCTAGGCCCAGGGCTTCCCGCGGATCGACGAAGTGCTCGAGGGAATGTTGGAACATGATCAGGTCGTAGCGGTCGGACGATTCCCTGGCGAATGTGGAAAGGCCGATCTTAAAGACGGTGGCGCCCGACCGATAACGGGTCGTCGCATCGATGAACGGATCGACACCATGACAGGGCCGAAGGCCGCCCAACGCCATGCAGAGAAGGGTCTTTCCCTGACCGCAGCCGATATCGAGGACGGCGGCGTCGGGTCCCAGCCCCGCCTCCTTCAACCAGTCGATGTAGTCGAGTGGCCTGCTCACCGCGTCGGCGACCCGGCCAATCGCATCCGGGGCGCCAAAGCCGCTCCTCACCCGGTGCGGATCGATGAAGCGGCGGACCAGATTGCCGTCCAGTTCGCTTAGGCTCCTGAACGAGAAATAGTCGTCGGGATAGAAGGCGGCCAGATCGGCCGGAATCTCCTCGATCTGCACACATCCGCAGCTCCCGCATTCGAAGTACTCGAATGTTTCCCGGGTCCCGTGCAGCATCTCGCGGGCGCGGTAGCGAGCGTTGTCCGGGGCGTTGCCACAGATCCGGCAAGGCGTCGTGGTTGTCGAATGCATGTTCGCCCGTCCTGTCGACGAGACGGGCGCCTGTCAACGCGCCGGACGGCTCTCCGGCTGCGGCCTAGTCGGTTCCCGGCATGGCGCCAGGGAGCCCGCGCTTCAACTGCAGGCTCGCCCCGCCGGAGGCGCTCGAGACAAACAGGCTGTTGCTCCAGCGCCCAAAGCCGATGAGTGTCTGGCCATCCTGGCCGGTGATCGCAAGGCCGCCGGCCGTCGGCTTCCATCCTGTCGCGCCCTGCAACACATCTCCGCATCGGGCGTCGGGGCGCAGTCCGAATCCTGCGCCGCTGCGTTCCGAGTTCAGCCGAACGACGCAGACGGCCCGGCCCTGCCGCTCGACCGTCCAGGCGCCGGCCGCGTCGTAGGGACTCAGGGGTACGCCAGCCTCGTTGTCGGCCGCCGTCGCCACCGACGCCACGATCAGACAGAAGGCGGCAATCGCCGTTCCAGCGTGACGACGAGGGGTTTTCTTCATGATCTCTTCTCCCGAGCGAGATTGCTACAAGGGAGAACCCCAAAGCGCGCCTGGAGTTGCAGCCGGCCCCTACACCACCTTCACCCGCGCCGCGCTTTCCGGCAGGTCGCCTCCGAAGGCGCGCTGGTAGAACTCGGCCACGGTCGGCCGCTCCAGCTCGTCGCACTTGTTCAGGAAGGTCAGGCGGAAGCCCAGCGCCAGATCGCCGGCGAAAATCTCGGCGTTCTGAGCCCAGGTGATCACCGTCCTCGGACTCATGACAGTGGAGATGTCACCGTTCATGAAGGCGTTGCGGGTCATGTCGGCGACCCGGACCATGGCGGCGACCTTGCGCTTGCCTTCGGGGCTCGTCGCGTAGTTGGGCGCCTTGGCGAGCACGATCTGCGCCTCCACGTCGTGGGGCAAATAATTGAGGGTGGTGACTATCGACCACCGGTCCATCTGCCCCTGATTGATCTGCTGCGTGCCGTGATAGAGGCCGGTGGTATCTCCCAAGCCTATGGTGTTGGTGGTGGAGAACAGCCGGAAGAACGGGTTCGGCCGAATCACCCGGTTCTGGTCGAGCAGGGTGAGCTTTCCCTGCGCTTCCAGGACCCGCTGGATGACGAACATCACGTCAGGGCGGCCCGCATCGTATTCGTCGAAGACCAGGGCCATCGGCCGCTGGATGCACCATGGCAGCATGCCCTCGCGAAACTCGGTGACCTGCATGCCTTCCCGAAGGACGATGGCGTCCTTGCCCACGAGGTCGATGCGGCTGACGTGACTGTCGAGGTTGACCCGGATCATCGGCCAGTTCAGCCGAGCGGCGACCTGCTCGATATGGGTGGATTTTCCGGTGCCATGATAGCCTTGGATCATGACCCTGCGGTCGAAGGCGAGACCGGCGCAGATCGCGAGCGTCGTTTGGGGATCGAAGCAATAGGCATCGTCGAGATCGGGCACATGGCTGTCGCGGACCGAAAACGCTGGCGTCATCATGTCGGAATCCACGCCGAACACATCGCGCACCGCGACGGTTCGGTCGGGGACGAGGGTCGGTAGCTGATCTTCGCCGGGATCTGTCAGGATTGACATGCCGGCGGTTCCCTATCGCGCCGCCGGCGCCGACGCAAACGCTTGCCGCGCTTGGCGATGGTTCAGACGAGGTTTGCCTTGCGGAGGGTCTTATAGGCGCGAATGACACGCTGCAGCTTGTGCTCGGCCGACCGGTCGCCGCCGTTGGCGTCGGGGTGGCAGCGCTTTACCAGTTCTATGTAGCGGACGCGGATGGCTGAAGAGTCGGCCGTTGCGTCCAGATCCAGATCGGTCAGAGCCCCGCGCTCCAGTTTGCCGAGCCTCCGGTTGAACGCCGCCCGCTCGTCGTCTTCCCTGGCCTTGGCGGGGCCGAAGATGCCGAAGTGGTCGCGGAAGAAGCCGCGTGAGGCGGCGGCTTCGCGATTGCGGGTTCCCGCCTTGAACGACCAAGTTGGCCGGCCGCCGGTGGCCAGTTCCTCGGCGATGCGCGCCCGCACCTCGCCCTCGCTCATGCCGGCGAAGAAATTCCACGTCCGATTGTATTCCGCCGCGTGGGGCTGGCAGAACCAATAGTGGTCGCTGAGCAGAGCCCGGGACTTGGGGGCCCGGGTCGTCCCTGCGGCGCGACATCCCTGATGGTCGCAGACCCGCTCCCCGGGGCCGAGGCCGCGCGCATCTGCGACCTCGGCCGCTTCGTCGGGTTTGGGAGGGCGGACCCGGATGTCGACGAATCGCGGGCGGTATTGAAAGGCTGCCTTCATCGGTCCCAATTAAGCGGCGCGGGTCATCGGTTTCAAGAATTGACAGGCAAGGAAGGGCGCGGTCAGATATGGGCGACGTGGCCGACGCCATGAGGGCGAAGCTTGCCAGCGCGCTTCGTCCGGCTCGACTGGATATCGTCGACGACTCAGCCTTACACGCCGGCCATGCTGGCGCCCGCGCTGGCGGCGAGAGCCACTTCACGGTGATCATCCAGAGCGAGGCCTTCTCTGGGCTTGGCCGCGTGCAGCGTCAAAGGCTGGTGATGGGGCTGCTCGCCGATGAACTCGCCGGTGCCGTTCACGACCTTTCGATCAAGGCGCTGGCACCTGGCGAGCCGTGAGGCCCAATTCGAAAGCCAGGGCGCTCTAGGGGCCGCCGAAAGCTTCGGTCAGCGCACGGGCCAGATCCTGAGAGCGAAAAGGCTTTTGCAGGACCGGCGCGCCGCGATCGACCTCGCGAAGGCCGGCGTCGCCGTATCCGGTGGAGAAGATCATAGGCACGCCCATGGCGCGCAACTCGTCGGCGAGGGCGAAGACCGGCACGCCGCCAAGATTGACATCAAGCAGCGCGGCGTCGAGCGCGCGCGGGCCCCGAACCAGTTCCAGCGCTTCGCTGAGGCCATGCGCCGGGCCCACGACCGCGCAACCGAGATCGGAAAGCATATCTTCGACAAGCATGGCTATCATGGCCTCGTCCTCGACAACGAGGACCCGCCTGCCGGCGTGACCTTGGATATCCATGTATCAACACCTGGAGTTTTCACCCGAGACGCTTGTCCCGGAGAACCAGCCTAAGGCTTGTCGAGGGGAATGACCAAAACTTTAAGCCTCGTCGACGCGCGCCAGCGGCGGACTCACGCGAAGCGCGGTAATCTGGTGTCGCTGCCGCCGGAGAATCTCGAACCGGTGGCCGTGGAACAGAAATTTCTGGCCCGGTTCCGGGATGGTCTGAGCGTCGTGGATCACCAGCCCGGCGACCGTGACCGCGTAGTCGTCTGGCAGATCCCAGTCCATGGCCCGATTCAGGTCTCGGATGGTGACGTCCCCGTCGACCTGGATCCAGCCGTCTGGCTCGCGCCTTAGACCGGATATCGCGTCATCGTGCTCGTCCTCGATCTCGCCAACGATCTCTTCGAGGATGTCCTCGAGGGTCACCAGACCCTGGAGGGCGCCGTATTCGTCCACGACTAGGGCGAAGTGGGCGTGGCGCTTCAGGAAGGCGTTGAGCTGGTCCTTGAGCTTCGTGGTCTCCGGGATGAACCACGCTTCCCTGGTTATGGCCACGATGTCGATCTCGTCGGCCACGCCCCCCGCGCTCACGAGGGCGCGCAACAGATCCTTTGCGTGCAATACACCGACGATGTTTTCCGGCTCGCCGCGATAGAGCGGCAGGCGTGTGTGTTCGGAATTCATCGCCCTCGCGATGATTTCTCTTGGCTTCAGGGCCGCGTCGATCATCGACATGGACTTGCGATGCACCATGATCTGGGAAACATCCATGTCCGAGAGATCGAGGACGCCGCCGAGCATCCGCCGGTCTCCGCTCTCCACCAGTCCCTCCGAGTGGTGGTACTCGACCGCGCCGCGAATCTCCTCGTGGGCCGCGAGTACATCGACGCTCATGTCGAGGTTGACGCCGAAGAGACGCAGGGTGCTGCGAACGACCAACTGGATGGCTGAGATCACCGGGCCGAGCAGCTTCACCGCCAGCAGCATCGGCCCCGAGAGGCTGCGGGCGATGTCGTCGGCGCGGACGATGGCCAGGGTCTTGGGCAGGACCTCGACGAACACGACCACCAGGACCGTCATGATCGAAGTCGCGAGGGCGACACCCCAGGCGCCTGGGATGACCTTCGTAATCACCTCGGTGGCGAGCGCCGAGGAAAGGATGTTGATGACGTTGTAGCCGATCAGCACCGCACCGATCATGCTCTCCTGGTTGGAGAGCAGCCGATTGACCCGTCCGGCGGCATGGTCGCCGTCGCGCTCGAGCTGGTGCATACGGCCGCGGCTGACCCGCGTCAGGGCGGTTTCCGCCGCCGAGAATATTGCCGCGACGGCCAAGAGGGCCAGGATGATTGGCGCCACCGCGACCAGGGCCGCTATCATTCCGCGGTGCCCTCGGAAATCAGGAACCCATTCAGCAGGTCGAGATCCACGTGATCGGCGACGAAGGCCTCTCCAATTCCTCGCGCCAGGATGAATGTGAGTCCGCCCGAGCGGGCCTTCTTGTCCCTGGCCATATGGCCGATCAGGGCGTGGGAGGAAAATGAATGGCCGGCAAGCTCCTCGAGACGGGTCGGCAATCCGGCGGCCGCCACGACGGCGCAGACACGAGCGGCGTCCTCGTAGCGGCAGAGGCCCAGGCGCGCGGAAAATCGGAAGGCCAGCGCGCAGCCGAGTCCGACCGCCTCGCCATGCTTCAGCGCCTCGCTGAAACCGGTCTCGGCTTCCAGGGCGTGGGCGAAAGTGTGACCGAAATTGAGCAGGGCCCGCGCGCCCACCTCACGCTCGTCCCCGGCGACAATCTGCGCCTTCATCTCGACCGAGCGGCGGACGGCCTGACAGATGGCGCCGCGTTCAAGGGCGAGCACCTCACGGCCCTGGGTCTCCAGCCAAGCGAAGAAGCCCACGTCGCCCATCACCGCGTACTTCAGGATTTCGGCATAGCCGCAGGCGACCTCGCGTGAGGGCAGCGTCGCGAGAAGATCAAGGTCGGCGAGCACTAGGATCGGCTGGTGGAAGGCGCCGACGAGATTCTTGCCACGCGCCGTGTCGATGGCCGTCTTGCCGCCTACGGAGGAATCCACCTGGGCGAGCAGGGTGGTGGGGAGCTGGATGAAGTCGATGCCGCGCTTGTAGATCGCGGCCGCGAAGCCCGCGAGGTCGCCGACCACCCCGCCGCCGAAGGCGACCACGAGATCGGTTCGATCCAGATTGAGATCGAGAAGGTTATCGCAGAGCTGAGCCAAGCCGGCGAAGCTCTTCGAAGCTTCTCCCGGTCCCACCTCCATGAGGCGAATGTCGAGACCGGCGCAGGTCAGGGAGGCCAGCAGCGGCGCCCCGTGGAGCGCATTGACGGCCGGGTCGGCCACGACCGCCACCCGCGCCCCAGGCCTCAGGGCCGCGATGCGGCCGCCGGCCTCTTCGAGCAAACCAGGCGCGATCACCACCTCGTAGGCGCGCTCGCCCAGGCCGACGGTGATCGAGGAGGTCACGGCGGCGCCTGGGCCGCCAGGCCTGTGAGGGCTTTGATTATCGCGTCAACAGCCACGTTGTGGGCGGTTTCGCCGGTGTCGACGATGATGTCGGCCAAGCCATAGGCGGCGTAGCGCTCGCTGGCCTGGGCCTCGAGGACCTCGAGCGGATCCTTGCCCCTGACGAGCGGTCGGGTCTCCCGACGACCCACTCGGCGGGCGAGGACCTCGAGGTCGGCGCGCAACCATATCGATATGGCTTTCTGGGCGATGAGGGCGCGGGTGCTTTCATTGATGAACGCTCCGCCGCCCGTGGCGAGAACGTGAGGGGGACCGTCCAGGAGGCGGGCGATCACCCGCCGCTCGCCGTCACGAAATGCGGCCTCGCCGTAAGCCTCGAAGAAATCGGTGACCGAACGGCCGGCGGCAGCCTCGATCTCGGCGTCGGCGTCCTTGAACGGCATGGCGAGCGCCGCGGCGAGCCTGCGGCCGATGCTGCTCTTGCCGACGCCCATGAGCCCGACGAGGGCGATGGTCTTTCGATTCAATGGAGAGAAGGGGGGCATGTCCGAATGCGGCTTTACACGAGCGGCGCGGCGCGCGCCAAGTTTCAGCGGCAACGGAGGAACGGTATTGACCGGCGCCGACTGGACCGAGGCGTTTCTCGAGATGATGGCCGCCGAGCGGGCGGCCGCAGCCAACACCTTGGCGGCGTATGCCCGCGACCTGGCCGACAGCCAGGCGTTCCTTCTCCGCCGCGGTCAGGACCTCTCGACCGTCTCTACAGATGATATCGAGGCCTATTTCGCCGATCTGGGGACACGCGGACTTTCCCCGGCCACTGCGGCGCGACGGCGCGCGGCGCTACGGCAATTCTACAGGTTCGTCCTGGGCGAGGGCTGGCGCCCCGATGACCCAACGCGCCGGGTCGAGCCACCCAGGCGCGGCCGACCATTGCCCAAGGTTCTGACCCGGGACGAAGTCGAGCGATTGATCGCCGCCGCTGGTCGCAAGGACGGCGCTTCCGGCCTTCGACTGGGCGCCATGGTCGAGCTCCTCTACGCCTCGGGCCTGAGAGTTTCGGAGCTGGTGGCGCTGGGCTTGGCGCAGGTGGCGCGCGACCCCGCCTATGTCTTCGTCAAGGGAAAGGGCGGCAAGGAGCGGATCGCGCCGCTAGGCGAAGCCGCGCGGACGGCAATCAGGGCCTACCTGGCGGTCCGGGCCGCTTTCCTGCCCAAAGGCGTCAAGGAGAGTCCCTGGCTTTTCCCGTCCCGGGCGAAGGGCGGACGACTGACAACACGCCGCTTCGCCCAGTTGCTGGACGAAGCCGCCATCGCCGCCGCGCTGGATCCAGCGATGGTCAGCCCGCACGTGCTGCGCCACGCCTTCGCCACCCACCTGCTCGAGGGGGGCGCCGATCTGCGCGCCGTTCAGACATTGCTCGGTCACGCAGACATCGCCACCACCCAGATCTACACGCACCTGACCCAGGATCGGCTGCGCGAGGTTATGGAGACGAAACATCCGCTCGCCCGGCGACGCGGGAGGGACTGAGATCCTGGCGAGGCGCCACCTCCAACTTGCTCCTCGGCTTCGCCGCGCCTAGGTTCGCCGCCCTTGCGGGTTGGGGAACATTCGAAAGAGCGATGGCCGCGCACTACCTGGAATTCGAGCGGCCGATCGCTGAACTTGAGGCCAAGATCGAGGAGCTGCACAAGCTCTCCGAAATCAACGGGCCTGGGACTTTCGACGCCGAACTGTCCGCCCTGCGCGAGCGCGTCGCCGAGTTGCGGGCCGAAGCCTATTCGAACCTCGACGCCTGGCAGAAGACCCAGATCGCGCGCCACCCACAGCGGCCGCACTTTGTCGACTTCGTGGCTGGGCTGATCGAGGAGTTCGTTGAGTTGCGCGGCGACCGCAAGTTCGCCGACGACCAGGCGATCGTCGGGGGTCTGGGTCGCTTTCGCGGTCAGCCGGTGATGGTGCTGGGGCACGAGAAGGGCCACGACACCACCACCAGGATCAAGCACAACTTCGGGGCCGCCCGTCCAGAGGGTTACCGAAAGGCGGTTCGGCTGATGGATCTGGCAGAACAATTCAGTCTGTCGGTGCTCTCGTTCATCGACACCGGCGGCGCCTATCCGGGCGTCGGCGGCGAGGAGCGCGGCGTCGCCGAAGCCATCGCCCGAGGCACCGAGCGCTGCCTCACCCTGGGCGTGCCGATGATCGCCACGATTACCGGCGAGGGGATGAGCGGCGGAGCGATAGGCATTGCTGCGGCCAATCGCGTCCTCATTCTCGAACACGCCATCTACGCGGTGATATCGCCCGAGGGGTGCGCCTCGATCCTGCTGCGCGACCGGTCGCTGGCGCAGGGCGCGGCCAAGGCGATGAAGATCACCGCCGATGACCTTATCGCGCTCAAGATTGTCGATAGGATCATCGAGGAGCCTGTCGGCGGAGCGCACGCCGATCCGGCCCTAGCCATCAGCCGTGTCGGCGATGTGGTTGAAGCCGAGCTGAGGGCGCTGCTGCCCCTGTCATCGGAGGCGTTGCGCCGCCAGCGGGAGGATCGATTCACGGCTATCGGACGGGTGTGATGGCCACCGTCGGCCGGAGTTACGCCGGGCCCTACGACTTGCGAGCGATGCAGCGTCTCAGCCAGAGGCTCTGGAACTTCGACGAGCGACATCAGCCGGGAGGCTTGGCTTGGCAGCGCTTCGAACATGTCGGCCGCGAGCCGGATTGGCCGACGCGGCTCTGGGAAGTCGACGGCGAGGTCGTGGCGTGGGGCTGGATCTACGAACGCGACCCCGATCTTCTCTATCTCCAGGTTGATCCGGCGAGGATCGAGCTTACCTGTGACGTGCTGGGATGGTTCGAGCGGACCTCGACGTCGAACGAACTGGCCGTCGACGTCAGCAACCGTCAAACACCGTTGATCACCGTTCTTACGGCGAGGGGTTATGCGCCCCAAACGCGCGGCCCATTCGGATTGCTGACCCACCGATCGCTGGCCAGCCTGCCGCCGATCCATATCCCACCAGGTTTCATCGCACGTCCGCTGGTCGGATCCAGCGATGCGGAGCGCCGCGCCGCCGCCCATCGGGCCGCCTGGTCGCGTCTGGCCGGGCGAGAGGACCAGCCGCCTGGTGCGTCCCGGGTGACCGGCGAGAGCTATCGCTGCGTCATGGCGGCTTGGCCCTACCGCCCCGAACTCGACTGGGTCTTGGAAGCGCCGGACGGCCGTTGGGTGGCCAATTGCTGCGTCTGGCTCGACGACGCCAATGGCGTGGGCGAGTTCGAACCCGTGGGGACCGACGCCGACTTTCGTCGGCGCGGATACGGCCGTGCGGTGATGCTCGCCGCCCTGCACGCCCTGCGCGCCGCCGGCGCAGGAACCGCTACGGTCGGCGTCCGAGGCGATGATGACTATCCCGTGCCACGCAAGCTCTATTTCGGGCTGGGATTCGAGACCTACGCCCAGACCATGACCTTCGAACGGCGCCGCCCAACCTGACGGGCTTGCCTGAGAACGCGAAAGCCGCCTTAAGTGAGGAATTCAAACGCTCGTTGGGAGGACCTCGATGATTGAGACCCGCTTCACGAAGATGTTCGGCGTCGAACATCCGGTCGCCCAGGGCGGGATGCAATGGGTGGGAAGGGCGACGCTCGTCCAGGCGGTGGCCAACGCCGGCGCGCTTGGCTTCATCACCGCCCTCACCCAGCCGACGCCGGAGGCTCTACTCGAGGAGATCGCGCGCTGCCGCGACTGGACCGACAAGCCCTTCGGCGTCAATCTCACAATCCTGCCGGCGATCAAGCCGCCGCCCTACGCCGATTACCGGGCGGCGATCATCGAAAGCGGTGTCAAGATCGTCGAGACGGCCGGCTACAAGCCACAGGAACACGTCGACGAATTTCGCAAGCACGGGATCAAGGTCATCCACAAATGCACCTCGGTCCGCCACGCGCTCTCGGCCGAGCGCATGGGTGTCGACGCTATCTCCATCGATGGCTTCGAGTGCGCGGGCCACCCCGGGGAGGACGATGTCCCGGGCCTGATCCTGATTCCGGCGGCGGCCGACAAGCTGAAG
>Ga0302326_10007277_pt1 | contig 24714 bp, 28 predicted proteins | sample Palsa_T0_3_FD_202264 | JGI IMG/M metagenome (GOLD analysis project Ga0302326, IMG submission 202264) | Peat permafrost microbial communities from Stordalen Mire near Abisko, Sweden - Palsa_T0_3 | ecosystem: Environmental > Terrestrial > Soil > Palsa > Peat permafrost | place: Sweden: Abisko... | reverse complement strand
TTACGGCCAGCCGCCGGTCCCTGGCCAGACCGAGCCGGGTCACCTCGCTCGCGTCCACATCCTCGCCAAGCATGGACTTGACCGGATAGCGGCGAAGAGTAGCCACAGTGCCGAGCATGCTCAGATTATCCCAGCAAGGGTCATCCAGGCTGGCCCCGGAATCCCGTCGCCGTCCGGGGGCTTCAGCAATGTCGCGCCCAGGCCGAGGATCCGCCTTACTTGCCGTGACCAGCTCGCCGTGATGGTACGGCTGCGGCATCTGCTTACCCCGTTACCACGGCGACGGCTTCGATCTCGACGAGCTGGCCGGAGTAGCCCAGGACGGTGACTCCGAGGAGCGTGCTCGGCGGGTCGTGGTCACCGAAGGTCATGCTGATGACTTCCCAGGCCGCGACCAGATCCGCCTGCCCGGCCGAGGCGACGAAGATGGTGGTCTTGAGGACATCAGCGAGGGTGGCGCCGGACTCCGCCAGGGTGGTGCTGAGATTGGCCACGGCCAGGCTCGCCTGCGCCCGGACGTCGCCCGCGCCTACCACCTCGCCCTTGTCGTCCAGGGGGCATGCTCCGGCGGTGAATACCAGCGAACCTGGCGGGGCAACGGATGCGTACGCATAGGGAGCGCCCTTATACAAGCTGTCAGAACGGATCAGGTTGATGGTCAAATCGGATCCTTCCGATCTGGGGGATACCTAGGACCAGTGCTTGCCGCTTCGGAAATCGGCAGCGAACGTGCTGGCGATCGTGGCGAGGACGGCGTGGTTCGAGGTGATCAGCCCGAGCTCACGATTGTCGTTCAGCGAGGTACTCGAGAAGTTTTCCGAGCCGATGAAGATCTTCGCATGCGGGGTGCCGTAGTCCGCCTCGATGACCTTCCCGTGGATGTAGAAGCCGGTGGAGGAGCTGTAATAGCTGATCTGGATCCCGGCGCGGGCCAGCTTGGCGTACGCGCTGTCGTACTCGCCGTCTTCGTTCTCTCCGCAGATCTGCACGTGGACGCCGCGCTTGGCCGCCTTGATCAGGGCGTTCTCTACCGTCGTATCGCCCATTTCCTCACTGTAGATGCGCAGGCTGCTGGTGGCCCCGTTGATGAGGCCGAGCAGTTTGGCCTGTGCGTCCGTCGGTGACCAGACGAGATCGCTCCCGTCGCCGGGGCGAACGGCCTGGTGGGCGAAGTCGGCGTTGAACACCGCGGTGATGGCGGAGACGTCGGACCGGTTGGTGTCGACGACCAGGAAGTCCCGGGACGTCGCGTAGTACTCGCTGGTCAGGTTGGCGGTCATGATGACCGCCTCAGTGCCGTCGACGATCAGGGTCTTCTGGTGGGTGTAGTGGTAACTCGGCGAGGACCAGGTGACCGTGACTCCGTGAGAGCCGAGGTAGGAATAGGCGGTTGCGTTTTCGCTCTGCTCGCGCCGGTCCAGGATGACGTGGACGCGAACACCGCGCCTGGCCGCCGCGGCCAGGTCATGCTCCGCGGTGGTGTCGGCGAACTCGTACATGGTCACGTCGATGCTGTGCTTGGCGCCTTTGATGAGGCTGTCGACAGGGGAGAACCCCGCGCCGGGCTCGATGATAAGCGGGCCGGATCGAGTCACGGCCGAGGTCCCCGCCTGCGCCTGGACCGCGGCTGAGGCGGTGGCCTGGGCCGCGGTCGGCGCCTCGACCTTGCAGCCGGCCACGGCCAGCGTCCCGGCCGCCAGGCCGAGGACAGCGAAGGCGGAAGCGAGGGCACTGCGACGGGCCATGGTACGCATCCTCCGGTGTCGTCGCGCTATTCGTCGTGATCGTTCCTCAATTACCCGCGGTGCCGGAACTAAGCAGGGATTGGGCGGCAAAACCGGTCAGGTGCCGGCCGGCCTGATGCCGAGCCTGGCCAGGATACGGACGAGCGTTGACAAGGCCATCACGCTGATCGGGATCGTCTTCGCCCTGACCGGTTCAGGTTCCATCTGGGGCCTCGGCCATACGCCGATCTGCGCGACCCAGCCTGGTACCTACGGGCCCGGCGCATGGACCGCTGCCGGTCTGGGCGTCACCGCCCGTCCCGGCGCGTCGATCAACGTCAACGGCGCCCTTCAGGCGTGCGCCAGCCATCCCGACATCGCTCAGCGGACCCTGTACACGCTGACCAGCCTGCCGGGCTGGCTGGTGTGGGGATGCCTGCTGTTCCTGCTCTGGCGCGGCCATGCGGCGGCTTGGCTGGCTGACCTTCGCGCGCATCATCCGGGTCGGCGCGGCCATGGACGACGAGATCAAGGGCACGATTTGACCAGGCGGCGAACCGATGCCGGCCCCAGCGGCGATCAGGAGAAGGCGGGGGAGGGCGAGGCAACCGCCATCCGGCTGCACCTCGACGAACTGCTCGGCCGGCGCGAGATGACGCTGACCGAGCTGTCGGCGAAGGTGGGTATCACGATTGTCAACCTGTCGATACTCAAGGACGGCCGAGCGCGGGCGATCCGGTTCAGCACCCTGGCCAGGCTGTGCGAAGCGCTGGGCTGTCAGCCCGGTGAGCTGCTGAGCTGCCAGCCTGGCCCGCCTGCTCGCGCCGAGGCTGGCCCAGACCCGGGCCAGGAAGCCGACCTGGGGGAGCCGACGGGGCTCTGCCCTTATGAATGACATAGCTGTCGTTTAGGCCCTGTCGTTTGGGCGGTGCATCGGCTGGGCCAGGCAGGCGGGAGGGCCGAGCTCGGACCGCACGGTGCGCAGGCGGCCCTGCAGGAGGCGCTGTTCTGCTTCGCTGGGCGCCAGGGTCAGCGCGGTGTGAAGTTCTCCGGCCGCCTCGCTCGGGTGGCCAAGCCGGCGCAGGTTGTCCGCCAGGGCAGCGTGCCATAGATATGAGGACTCCAGGCCGGCAATGGTCTTCAGTGCAGCCAAACCCGCCTCGGGGCCGTCGCGCTCGGTAACCGCCACCGCCCGGTTGAGCGCCACCACCGGGTTGGCCGTGATCGATCCGAGCAAGTCATAGAAGCCGACGATCCGGTCCCAGTCCGTCTCCTGCCAGCTGGGAGCGGTCGAGTGGGCCGCGGCGAGGTGGGCCTGGATCTGATAGGGGCCGGCGACCCCGCCGGACCGGGCCACCGCCTCGGACAGCCACGCCGAACCCTCGGCGATCGCGGCTCGGTTCCAGCGGGTGCGGTCCTGGCCGGCCAGGGTCACCGGGTTACCGTCGGCGTCGGTGCGGGCGGAGGTGCGGGCCGAGGTCAGCAGCAACAGGGCAAGCAGGGAGAGCACCTCGGGCTCGTCAGGCATCAGGCCGGCCAGCAAGCGAGCCAGCCGGATCGCCTCGGCCTCGAGATCGACACGGGCCACCGCGTCTCCGCCGGTCGGGGCGTGGGCCTCGGTGGCGACCAGGTACACCACCGCGAGCACGCTGGCCAGCCGGGCGGGAAGCTCCGTGTCGGAGGGAATCGCGTAGGGGATGCGGGCCGTGGCGATCTTGGAGCGGGCCCGTACCAGGCGCTTCGCCATGGTGGCCTCAGGCACCAGGAAGGCGCGGGCGATGGCCGGTACCTCGAGCCGGGCCAGCGTGCGCAGCGAGAGGGCCACCTGAGCCTCACGGCTGAGCGCCGGGTGGCAGCAGGTGAAGATCAGGCGCAGCATATCGTCGCGCAGCGAGCTCTCTGGCTCGATCGTCTCGATCGCCTCCTCGATCTGGTCCGGTGCGGCGCCGGTTCCCCACCGGAACGCGGCGGTCTCCTTGGCGCGCCGGGCTGACTCGCGTCGCAGCAGGTCAAGCGCCTTACGGCGGGCGACCACGGCCAGCCAGGCCCGCGGGTTGTCAGGGATCCCCGTTTTGGGCCAGGCATCCAGGGCGGTGATCGTGGCCTCGGCGAGCGCGTCCTCGGCGACGGCCAGGTCGCCGATGGTCCTGGCCAGCGTGGCCAGCACCCTGGGACCTTCGGCCTTCAGCACCTCGACCAGAATGTCGGTGGCGTCCATGCCAGGGTGCATTTAGGGGTGTATGGGCGCTATCGGACGGAGCTCGATCTTCCCCCGCCAGGCGGCCGGGTTCTGCGCCGCCCAGGCGATGGCTTCGTCGAGGTCGGCCGCCTCCAGCAGAAAGTATCCGCCCAAGACCTCCTTCGCCTCGGCGTAAGGACCGTCGACCAGCAGGACGTCGCCGCCCTTGCCGCCCGAGACGGTGATGGTGGTGGACATGGTCACCGGGTGCAGAGCTTCGCCACCGCGCATGACCCCGGCCTCGGTGGCCCGGCGGGCGAACTCTATGTACTCGGGGGAGAGCTCCGTCTCCGGCGGTGAGTCCCAGTACCGGTCCCGGTCGTAGTAGCACAAGGCCACATACAGCGCCATCGTCAAGGCTCCTTCCGTTCAGCGGACCATGCCGTACCGTTTTACCTGGGCGATCACGGCTGCGCCAACCGCTGCTACGGCCCTGGTGCCCGTTTGGCTCCGGGTGCGGGGCGGCTCCCGGAGCCAAACGCCCCGCACCCGGAAGACGACGCCTTAGCTGGCGGGGCTGTTGTGGTAGCAGGCGATGCGCCAGGCGCCGTCGCGCCTGACCAGCACCCAGGTCGCGCGCACCAGCCCCCCGCTCGCGACAGCGTCCTGCCCAGGGAAGATGATCCCGCCCTCGCTGATCACGACGGCCGTGTCATCGGTGAGAAAACGGACGTCCGCCGGGTGGTCGATCGCCCGCGACCCGCTGAGCGGGCCCGCGAACCCCGCGGCCATCGTGGTGCGGATCTCCTCGCGGTCCTTCTTGTAGACGCCGGGCTGGACCACGCTGGCGTCGTCGGTGTAGTCGGCCACGAATGCCTCGGCGTCGTTGGCTTCCCACGCCTTGTACAAGCCCGCGAGCACGTCGAGAATGGCCTTGCGGTCGGCGTCGGACCCTGCTGTGGTGGTGTTGCTGGTCATCGGTCTCCTCGTTTCTCTCCGCCTGGTGGCGAGCGCCACCCGTGGAAAGGACGGACGGGGCCGCCCGGAGGGGACACCCCGCGGCGCGAAGCCAGAAGAAAATTTGAACTATTACCGCGGCGCGCATTCCCGCGGACCAGAACATCCATCTTTCTGGAGAACTCCGGCGACTGGCCCGAGTGGGGCCTCATCTCGCCTAAGGTATTGACGACCAGGCGAGGGTATGGGTGGGTAAAGGTGCCGGACAATGAGTGATTGGCAGGACGGCTGGTACCGGCCGGAGCCCGGACAGTCTGGGGCAGGTCAGGTACCGTCCGGTGGAGCAGGCGGCGGTCGCGCCGCCTGGCCCGAGCAGCCTCCGGTGCGGCGGGCACCGGGCCTGCCCGCGACGGGCCGGCCCGGGCCGGGCGGACCGCGAGCCGGCCGGAGGCGGAGATTCTGGGGACAGCCAGGCCGCCGCGGGCGGCGGATCGCCCTGATCGCTGGCCTGGTCGTGGTGGTCCTGGTGGTGGCGTTTGCGGGCTCGTACTTCTACCTGAACTCCAAGCTGAACCGGTCGGTCGCGCTTCCGGCCTCTTCGGTCCAGTCCGCGGGGCAGAACTGGCTGATCGCCGGCGCGGACAGCCGGCAGGGGCTTTCCAAGCAGCAGATAGTCAGCCTGCATGTCGGGTTTGATTTCGGGACCGAGAACTCCGACTCGCTGATGCTGCTGCACATCGGCAGCGGCAGGCCGGTACTGATCAGCATCCCGCGCGACTCCTACGTGCCGATCCCTGGTCACGGCTCCAACAAGATCAACGCGGCCCTCGGGTTCGGAGGCCCGTCGCTGCTCATCCAGACCGTGGAGAACGTCACCGGATTGCAGATCAACCATTACATGGGGATCGGGTTCGGCGGGCTGGTCAGCGTGGTGAACCAGGTTGGCGGGGTGACGATGTGCCTGCCGAAGGCGCTGCACGACTACGACTCCGGCGCCAACATCCCGGCCGGCTGCCATAACCTGGACGGCGCCCAGGCGCTGGCTTTCGTCCGGGACCGTCACTCGTTCGCCGATGAGGACCTGCAGCGGATCGAGGATCAGCGGGCGTTCCTCACGGCGCTGCTCAACAAGGCCACGAGCCCGGGCGTATACCTCAACCCGTTCGTGGCCCTGCCGTTCGGCTCCGCCGCGGCGAGCTCGATCTCGGTCGACCAGGGCACGCAGCTGTATGACCTGATCAAGGTCGCGTTGGCCCTGCGTAACCCGCAGACCGGGACGGTCCCGGTCGCCAACGCCAACTACGTCACGGCGAACGCGGGTGACGCGGTGCTGTGGAATCGCAGCGAGGCCCTGCAGCTCTTCAACGACCTGAAGAACAATCAGCAGGTGCCCACGAATCTGCTGAGCGGGACAAAAGTCGGCTGACCGCCGTGGACAACAGCCACTACAGCCTCGTCATCGCGGCCGCCCAGGCGGCTGGGCCATGTGCCCCTGGTGAGGAGGCCGTGTGGGGCCGCCGGGTACAGGGCCTGACGGTAGACCTGCACCTGATCGCCCAGCAGGCGAGGCAGGATATCGAGCGGCTTGAGTCAGCACGGACCTTCATCGCGTTCCTGGAGAAGGTCGAGATTGAGGAATCGAGCCGTCGCGGGCTGCTGACGCTGCGCCTGCCGTCGGGGGAGAGCGAGCCGATCCGCACCGAGCAGAAGGACACCGACCGCGGGCAAGCGCTGATCGAGCGGGCCCGGTCCCTGGAAGGACGCTGGGTGCTCGTCTACCGGTACAACGAGCGTAAGACAGGGCAACGGAACCAGTCGGTTCGGATGCTGGCGCACCTCATGGATCTCGGCGTTGACGGGGCGGTGCCGAACACCGCAGCGAAGAAGATGGTGCTGCAAGAGGCGGGTGGCGACGTGTCGCGTGCCCAGCAGGCGTGGACGGCTGCGGGCCTGCCCGAGGCCGGCCCGGTCGGTATCGATCAGCTGGAGCAGGCCCGCGAGGCAGCGCGGATAGCCGGCTAGCGGCTGGAGCAAGGAAAGCGCCATTCCAACGTCCTCCGCTTCTGCCTGATAACAGCAAGAAGCGAAGGAGTCCAATCGGCCGGGACCCGCTTGGAGGAGGGTTGCCTGGTCCGGATCGAATCGATTCGAACCGAACCGGTTCGCTTTGGTCCGTCCCGGACCTATCGCGCCAGGGAGAGCAACACCGGGTCGTCTGGGGGCTTCTTGCTGTTATCACGTCAGGCAGATATTCTTCGGGCATGCCAACTGCGGGGGATAGGTCCGCACGCGAAGCCATTAACGACTTCATCCGCCATCTGGCCGACCGTCAGTTCTCCGTTACCACCCGGCGAATCCGCAGGCACTACCTCGAGGAGTACCTGGAGCACGCCCTGGAGGGTGCCGACGCCACGGATATCGCGGTCGGCCAGCTTATGGACCCTGCGCGCGCCGACGCGTGGCTCTCTGCCGCGGCCGCGGGCAAGACTCGCACGCGCAACACTCTTCGCGGGCCCGACGCGGCCGCGTATTCCAACTCGATGCGCGTGCGCATCGACTCCTACAACGCCTTCGCCGAATTCCTCTCCCTGTCCGCCCGCCATGACAGCCAGCCGCCTGCCTGGGGCTACCTTCTCACTCCCGCCGATACCGAGCGACTCCTGCACGACCTGGCCGTCCGTAGGCCCGTCCATGCCAACGCGGCGACTTCGCTGCGCACCGCCGCGGTCGCCGCACTCGTCGCCGACACCAGCCGTACCGTCCCCGAACTCGCCCGGCTCAAAGTCGGCGCGCTGCACCTCGATGGCGAGGCACGCGTCGAGCTCGCTGACGTGGTTGTCCCGCTAAGCAGCTCGACCGTGCAGATCCTCGGCCGGTGGCTCGCTGCCCGGGCGGCCATCATCGCCGAACTCCAGGGCAGCGACCCTGGCCACCTGTGGATCCCGACCAAGCCTGGGCGGCCCCGGGGCGGCCAGGAGCCCGTCAAGCCAGGCCTCACGCCGGCCGCCGTACGCACCCTTCACGCCGCCCATCGCGCTCTCGTCAGCCAGGTGCTCGGTACCCCGCTCCGTCCAGGGGCGTTCCGCGTCAGGCGCCCGACGAATCGGGCAGAGATATCACCCTAGGTGCGCCCGGGCCAGTAAGGAAGCGGCCGTAATGGCGCGCCGCCCGAGAAAGGTTAGCAGCCCGCTTGCCGGGTAGCTGCGCGTCGACGGGGCCGACAAGCCAGGCACGGATCCGCGTGATTGGCCTGTCCGGGACAGCGCCGCGCGAGGGCTGGAGAGCACGAAAGTCGTTATGGAATCTAATTCACCTGCTGGACAAGCCGGCAGGAAACCGGAAAACGGCACCGGCCGGGCCGCGTCTGTCGTTGAGAACCGCGTGGAAGCGGTCGAGGCAGAGGCGGATGCCGAGGCTGACCCGCCGATCAGGGAAGCGGTGCAGCAGGCCGAGCGGATGGCCGAGGAGACGGGCGGCCTCGGGCGCCTAGGGCGGCCGATGAACCGGCGGTCTCCGTTCTTCGTCGGGATGACCGCCGCGGCGGGTGTGGCCGTCACCATCGGGCTTATTGAGCTGCTGATCAAGGCGGGCTCGCTCCTCATCCTGGTGGGCATGGCGCTGTTCATCGCGGCGGGCCTGGACCCCATCGTGAGCTGGCTGACCCGGCACCGGGTGCCCCGCTGGCTGGGCGTGGTTATCACACTGCTGGGCCTGCTCGGCATCCTGGCGGTGTTCCTGGCGCTGGCCATCCCGCGGATAACGGCGGAGGCGACCACGCTGGTCAACCAGCTGCCGCATTACGCGAAGGAATTGCAGAACCACAACTCCGAGCTCGGCAAGCTGAACGCCAAGTACAACGTCGAATCCAAGCTGTCCAAGCTGATCTCCAGTCACGGCACTTCGCTGGTCGGGGGAGTGCTCAGCGTCGGCGAAGTGGTCGTGAGCGCGGTCTCCTCCTTCCTCCTGGTGTTCGTGCTTACCGTGTACTTCCTGGGCGGCTTGCCCCGGATCAAGCTCTTCGCCTACCGGCTGGTGCCCGCCTCCCGGCGGCCCCGGACGATCCTGCTGACTGATGAGATCTTCAGCCGGGTCGGCGGATACGTCCTGGGCAACGCGCTGACCTCGCTCATCATCGGAATCGGCACTGCGGTGTGGATGCTGGCCTGGGGCATCCCGTACCCGTTCCTGCTGGCCATGTTCGTGGCGCTGATCGACCTCATCCCGGTCATCGGCTCCTACGTCGGCGGGGCGGCGGTGGTGCTGACTGCGCTGACCGTGTCGCTGCCGGTGGCCATCGCCACGCTCGCCTTCATGGTTCTGTACAAGCTCGCCGAGGATTACTTCATCGTGCCCAGGGTCATGGGCCGCACGGTGCAGGTGCCGGCCACGGTCACCCTGGTGGCCGTCCTGATCGGCGGCACCCTGCTAGGCATCATCGGCGCGCTGGTGGCCATCCCGGTCGCCGCCGCGGCCCGGCTGCTGCTGCAGGAGATCGCGTTCCGCCGCCTGGATGACAGCTGATCCGAAGGCGCCGCTGCCGGACCGTCCTGCGTGATCAGGGGAGTGATGTCTCAGTCGCAGCGATCCGATTCCCATTCACAGGACGAAGAACCATTCCCGCCTGGCTCCATCGTGAGGCAGGACCCGTGCGCCGCCACCATGCTCCTGATGGTCGGGCTCCCCGGAGCCGGGAAAACCGCCCGGGCCAAAGAACTCGCCGCAGCGAACCGAGCGCTGCGGCTGACCCCGGATCACTGGATGATCCCGTTGTTCGGCAATCCGATGGCCAGCGGCAAGCGGTTCGCACTGGAAGGGCGGCTCATCTCGGTTGCCCTGCAGGGGCTGCGGCTGGGGACCAGCGTCGTGCTCGACTTCGGGCTCTGGGGCCGTGATGAACGGTGGGCACTTCGGTGGCTGGCCCACTCAGCCGGGGCCTCCTGCCGGGTGATCTACCTGCCCGTGGACAAGGACGTCCAGCTCGCCCGGATCGCGCACCGCCAGGCCACGGCACCGCACCAGACATTCCCGATGAACGAGGCCGACGTGGACGCGTGGCGGGAGCAATTCCAGGTGCCTGACGCCGCCGAACTCGACGGCGGTGAGATCCCTGGCCCGCCGACGGGGTGGCCGGGCTGGCCGGAGTGGGCAGCAGACCACTGGCCCTCGTGCACCGACAGCTAAGAGGAAGGAAGAGCGGTACAGGATCCTCCGCCAAGTAGCGCCGATATCGCGGCGTTACTTGTCGCGATCCGTGGAGTCAGAAGGTCGATCGCCGCTGTCGTAGGCTTCCTGCGACGCTGACACCTCGCCGAGATGGGCGATCGACCATTCCTCCAGCGCGCGCAGCGGCTCGCGCAGGGTGCGGCCCGCCTCGGTGAGCGTGTACTCGACCCGGACCGGAACTTCGGGGTAGACGGTGCGGCGCACGAGCCCGTCCCGTTCGAGCCCGCGCAGAGTCTGGGTGAGCATCTTCTGCGAGACGCCCTCAATGCGCCGGCGCAACTCTGAGAAGCGGGCGGTGCCGTCCCACAGGGCGCCCACTATGAGCACCGTCCAGCGGTCGCCGATGCGATCCAGGATGCGGCGAGTCGGGCAGTCCGCGCGGTAGGGGCTGCCGCGGAGCACCGACCCGGCCTGGGTGGTTACCACAAAGTGCCTTCTTCCCATTGGAGAGCTGCACTCATACAGTAATCGCAGCGCGTCGTCCGACGCCACCCGTCCCGCAGAAAGGCATCTCGTGTCTCGCATCACCGTCATCGGCGGCACCGGCTATGCCGGTGCCGCCATCGTCGCGGAGGCCGCTGCTCGCGGTCACCAGGTCACCGCACTGAGCCGCTCGCTCCCCGGCGCGCCAATCAACGAGAGAATTTTGCAAGTCAACGAGCCGGCGATTCCAGGGCTACGCCTAACCAGATTTCGCGGATCCCCGAACGTGACCTATATCCAAGGCGACGCCACCGACGAAGCAACACTCATGGCAGCCATTGAGGGCGCGGACGTCGTCGTGGGCGCACTCGCCCCGCGCGGCCCGCTGGCCGGCACCTTCCGCGACGTCTACCGCACCATCGCCGGCCTGGCCGGTGCCGCAGGCGTACCGCTGTTCGTCGTCGGCGGCTACTCGTCGCTGCGCCCTGCGCCCGGGGCGGATCGCTTCGTCACCGATCTCAGTCACATCCCCGCAGAGCTCCACGACGAGATCCGCGCCGGGGCGGCGCTCATCATCGAGGACCTCCCGGCCACGCCTGCGGCACTCGACTGGGTCTTTGTGAGCCCGGCGCTCAGGTTCGGCGCACGCATGCCCGGCGAACGACTCGGCCGTTACCGGCTCGGCGACGACGTCGCGGTTCAGCCCGAGGACGGCGGCGCGATCTCCGCCGCGGACTACGCCCTCGGGTTCGTCGACCTGATCGAGAAAGGCGACCACCACAGGGCACAGGTCAACCTCGGTCACTAACTTGTCCGGTGGCATCGCTTGGGGCCAACTTAAGTGAGACTGGGACCAGATTCAGTGAGACAGGACAGAAGTAGAAGACCGGCTGGGCTCTGATCCTATCTACTTTACATAATGTGAATTATCGGCGTTTGAGCGGACCGAGTTAAATCCCGTGTGTCCCGTGTTGTTGTCCCGTCTCATGGAACATGTCGAATCTCAGTCATCACGTCGGAAGTTATGTCGGAGGGACGCCTGACACAACCCGAGCCTGAGGCGCACACACCCCATGTCATTCCTAATGGCCAGCCGGATGCAGCAGATGTCTCATGACACCCTACGAGGCGACGCCACGTCGTCGGTTCCGGAAACGACACGATGCTTGAAATGGTGGGGCTGAGTCAGCGGGCCTAGGGAGCAACGACGGCACGTTCACGCCAAAACAACACAACGTGATCAGGGCACGTTCGGTCCCGGATCGTGGCGGATCCTTGGACCAGTTCCCAACCCCGGTTGGCGACGATATCCAGACCATTACGGCGCAGGCCAGCCAGATACCCTCCCGCTGCACGAGCCCGAGCAACACGACAATCAGCGAATCGGCCAAGACCAGGATTCGGCTTTCTGCAGCGCGGCCAGCGCGAGCCGGGACGTAATCTCATGGAGCAGGCGGCGGACCCGCGTGGGCTATTGAACCCGGGGAAGAAGGCCAGGTGAAGCGGATCCCGCTCGGCGCACTCCAGGAACGCGAGTTTCGCCTGTTCTTCACGGGACAGCTGGTGTCGTTGCTCGGCGATGCTGTCACGCCGTTCGCGCTGGCCTGGGCGGTGATTGACCTGACGGGATCCGCACGGGACCTGGGCTTCGTGCTGGCCGCGAAGATCGCCCCGCTCGTAGTTTTCTTGCTCGTCGGCGGCGTCTTCGCTGACCGTCTGCCGCGGCGCGCCGTGATGCTCACCGCCGACGTTGCGCGCATGGCCGTCCAGGCGGCGACCGCGGCGCTGCTTCTCTCGCATACCGCGCGCATCTGGGAACTGATTGTGCTGCAGGCGCTCGCCGGAACCGGGACGGCGTTCTTCAACCCCGCATCGACCGGGCTCACCCCGATGACCGTGAGCGCAGGGCGGCTGCAGGAGGCCAACGCCCTGCGCGGGATGTCGATGGCGTCGACCCAGTTCGCCGGCCCGGCGCTCGCAGGCATTCTCATCGTCACCGTCGGGCCGGGGTACGCGCTTGCTATTGATGCGGCGAGTTTCGGGGTTAGCGCGTTCTACCTCGCGCGCCTGCACCTGCCGCCGCACGTCGCCCTGGCGCCGCAGTCGTTCGCGCGCGACCTGGTCGACGGCTGGCGCGAGTTCACCGCCCGTACCTGGGTCTGGCTGACCGTAGTCAGCGTGTCCCTCGCGAACATGATGGGCTCGGTCTGGCTGGTACTCGCCGCGGTGTGGATCAAGAACGGCCACGGTGGCGCCGGCGCGTGGACGGTGATCCTCGTCGTCTCGGCCATCGGCGCGCTCGCCGCCGGCGCGACAGCGCTTCGCCTCAAGCCGCGACGCCCGCTCCTCCTCGGGACCATCGCGGTGATTCCGAATGCGTCGCCGATCATTGTGCTCGCGCTGCAGTTGCCCTGGCAGATCCTCATTGTCACAGCGCTGGTCACAGGCTTCGGGAACATGCTCTTCAACACGCTCTGGGAGACGACGCTGCAGCAGCGCATCCCGCCGGCGTCACTCTCGCGAGTCAGCGCCTATGACTGGTTCGGCTCCCTGTTCTGCGATCCGATCGGACTCGCCCTCGCAGGAGTGGTGGCGGCCGCGATCGGGATGAGCCGCACGCTCTGGATCGCAGCCGCGGTCGTCCTGGTCACAATCGCTGCGATGCTCGCGGCGCCGAGCGTGCGGCACCTGCAGCGGCTCGACGAACCCCAGCCCAGGCAAGGCGCGCAGCAGTCCGTCGCCGACTGAGCCGACGACGCTGTCAAACGCCATAAGGACAGGCCCTAGACAGGATGGTCAGGTTAGCTGTCGGTGCATGTAGGCCAGTGGTCTGCCGCCCATTCCGTCCAGCCCGGCCATCCCGCTGGCGGACCCGGGATTTCGCCGCCTTCGAGTTCGGCGGTGTCGGGTACCTGGAACTGTTTTCGCCATTGGTCTATGTCGGCCTCGTTCATCGGGAACGTCTGATGCGGTGCCGTGGCCTGGCGGTGCGCGATCCGGGCGAGCTGGACGTCCTTGTCCACGGGCAGGTAGATCACCCGGCAGGAGGCCCCGGCTGAGTGGGCCAGCCAGCGCAGTGCCCACCGTTCATCACGGCCCCAGAGCCCGAAGTCGAGCACGACGCTGGTCCCCCGCCGCAGCGCCTGCAGGGCAACCGAGATGAGCCGCCCTTCCAGTGCGAACCGCTTGCCGTCGGCCATCGGATCGCCGAACAACGGGATCATCCAGTGATCCGGGGTCAGCCGCAGCGCCCGGTTCGCCCCGGCGAGCTCTTTGGCCAGGGTGGTTTTCCCGGCTCCTGGGAGCCCGACCATCAGGAGCATCGTGGCGGCGTGTGGGGCCTGCGCCGCGATGGAGCCACGCCGCATCTCGGCAGGTGCCGGCGGTGCCTGGCGAGGCTGACAGGCGGGCGGGCGCTCCTGCCGGGCGTGGCCGGGCTGGCCTTTCGTGACAGCGGGTACGGCTTCGGGCGGGTGCGGGAATGGTTCTTCGTACTGTGAATGTGAATCGGATCGCTGCGGCTGAGACATGACTCCCCTGATCACGCAGGACGGTCCGGCAGCGCAGGGGTGGGTACGCACGTGGCTGCGGGCGGGACGCTGATCCGGCGGTACGCCCTGGTACTGACCCCGGCAGGGGCAGGCCTTGTGAGGCCGCGGTTTGCAGCAGCCTCGGTACCGCCGCTAGGCGGCAGTACGGGTAGTCATGGCAGCGCAGCAGCACATGCCCCTCACCATAGTCCGCAGCGGCGGCGTACGGGCGGTATGCCGGGCCGCCGTCCTAGGCGGACCTTGATCCCGTGTTCCTCCTGGGCGTACCGCATGCCCAGCTGTCGTTACTGGCCGTTCCGTTGCTGCTCAAGCCCCGCAATGAGTTCCGCGTGGAACCGGGACCGGTGGGCAGGTAAGGCCTATGCCAATGCTGATCGGGACATCTGGCTGGCAGTACCGTGACTGGCGAGGCGGGCTGTACCCCGCGGGCGTGCCTCAGCGCCGGTGGCTCGAGCACTACGCCACCCACTACCGGACCGTGGAGAATAACAACAGCTTCTACCGGCTGCCCTCCCGGGAGACGTTCACCGCCTGGCGGGAGCGAACCACGGACGACTTCGTCATGGCGGTAAAGGCCAGCCGGTACCTGACCCACGTGCGTCGGTTGCGCGACCCGGCCGAACCGGTAGCCCGCCTGCTCGACGCGGCGGCGGGGCTCGGGCCCAAACTCGGACCGGTCCTGCTCCAGCTGCCGCCAACGCTGAAGGCCGACCCAGACACGCTGGACGCGTGCCTGAAGGAATTCCGGACGGCGGCTACCGCACTGGGAGACCATGGGCTCCGGCTCGCGGTGGAACCGCGCCACGAGACCTGGTGGACCGATGAGATACGCCAGATCATGGCCGCGCACAACGCCGCCCTGTGCTGGGCCGACCGGCGCGAGCGCCCGATCACACCGCTGTGGCGCACCGCGACGTGGGGTTATCTGCGCCTCCACGAGGGCGCGGCCCGGCCGTGGCCCAGCTACAGGCCGCAGGCGCTGAGGTCCTGGGTGGCAAGGTTGACCGAGACCTGGCCGGATGAGGCCAACGTCTACGTCTACTTCAACAACGACCCGGGAGGAGCGGCGGTGATCAACTCGGCCCGGTTCGCCGATCTGGCCCGCCAGGCTGGAAGGAGCGCGACCCGCACGCCCGAGGCCGGTCGGGTGACGGCGACCGTAGCCATCCCGACCGGGTGAGACGCCGAACTTACGAAGGCGCAGTGCCTGACCTTGCCGGGTCGAGTACGTCGGCCTCTCCCCCAAGTCACTGCGCTGACTATCACGCGGGCTGACACCACCCGAACTATGGCCACGATTCCGAATCGTTCGTCCATGCCCAGAGAAACTTCTGTAGCTTGCTCCCTTACCCGAGCTTTAGCTCCATATTTGCTGAGGAGTAACAGAGTGCACCGATCCCTGTCGGACGGCTGGCACGCAGCCGCAGCCGCCATCTGCGGTGCGGCGATTCTCGCGGGTACCGCCGCCTGCGGGGCTTCGAGTGCCTCCAGTTCGGGCACGTCGGTTCCGGCCACGCCGTCCGCTAGCCCGCTAGCGGGGCTGACCGCTGACCAGATCGCCAGCAAGGCCTTCGCCGATCTGGCATCGGTCTCGTCCGTCCATCTTGCCGACTCTGTGGTGCAGTCCGGCCAGGCTCTGGTCCTGGACCTGACCATCGGCACCGACTGTAGGGGCACGGTGGAGATGTCTGGGGAGGGCACGCTGAAACTGCTTCGGATCGGCAAGAACCTGTGGATCAAGCCCGACAGCAAATTCTGGAAGTCCGCTGGTGTCAGCGACTCCGCTCTCCTGAGTGCCGTGTCCGGAAAGTACATCCGACCCAGCGCCAAGGACTCAGACCTGCGTGGACTCCAGATGCTGTGCAATCCGAGCTGGTACGCCAGCGAGTTCGGGCAGAAGCTGACCGGGTTGGTCAAGGATGGAACGAGCACGGTCTCCGGCCAGCGTGCGCTGGGAATTAGGGAGCCTGGCGATCCGGGCATCGCCTATGTGACCTTCTCAGCCCGTCCCGAACCCTTGCGCCTGAATGCCGGCAGCAGCGGACTCCTGAACTTTACCGGCTACAACGCGCCTGTTCTGGTTTCCCCTCCGCCCTCCGGCGAGGTGCTCGACGGAACCAAATACGGCTTCTGACCCAGAACACCTGGTGGCTCGCCCAGAACGCCCCCAGGACTCCGGGTCGAGCCCGGCCTTCGGGTATCCGGCCAAGGTCAGCTACGGTTTCGGGCGCGGCGACTCGGCTCGGTACGGATTTTGACGGCCGGGTGGCGATTCGGGTTTCCTGGCTGAGTATGAGCGTGGTCACGGTCCAGCGAGCTGAACGGCGCCGACAGGCAATGGCCTGGGCACTGTACGCACTGCTCTTCACAGTTGGCGGCTTCGCTTTGTGGTACCGCGCCACTTACAACGTGTTTCCTGGTCAAAGTGCCGACGCGCGGGTGCACTGGTGCAATCGGGACTATGACAACTATGCTCCGGAGCTGAGCCTGCGGCAGGTCGAGTCTGGGGCGAGCTGGCCGGTCCGGGTGGTCGGGAATTACCCACCGCTGGCTCTCCACCGCGAGCAGCTGCTGGCGGAGGTATACCCGGGGCCGCACACAAACTCATGCGCGGTCGCGGTCTACCTGCGTACCGGGCCGGACCGGTACGCAGGCTACGAACTCTCCGGTGGGCCCTGACCTGGGCGGGATAGCGGCTGTGACCGATGCTGAACGACTCCCCTACTCCCCCGTCTTTGATGGCCGCGCCATCCGGGTTCTGCCATCTGAACGGCCGGCGAAGGTCTTTCCAGGCCCCCGCTTCTTGCTGTTATCATATGGCGAAAGCGCCGCGCTGGTCGAGTTGAGCGCCCGCCGATGACACCGAGGCTCACACGAGTGCGCCTATTCGAAACCTCGTCTCTACACTCGCACCAAGCCGATACAATAAGCGGTGTATCGCACTGGGTTTCGACCCAGCCAAGCATCATCGAAGTGTGCGAGTGAGTCATCCGAATGCCGAGGTGATCAGGTGTCAGATACTGCGAGTCAGCTTCAGTGGCTTAGGGAGGAGTCCAGCGCGGGCTGCGCGGAGCGGTCATTCGTGCTGTCCCGCCGCTCGGGTCCCGTACCTGGTGTGCTGTGGCCGGCCGTGACCGCCACTGCGCCTCCGACAGTGCTGCTCTGCCACGGCGGGAGCGGGCACAAGCGCAGCGAACGTCACCTGCGGATGGGACGCCAGCTCGCGGCGGCAGGTCTCGCCGTCGTCGCGATCGACGGGCCGTACCACGGCGACCGGGTGCCATCGCCGATGGCACCGTCCGTCTATCAGCAGCTGATCGTCGATGAAGGCATCGAGCGCGTCACGGCCCGGATGACCGAGGACTGGCTGGAGACCGTCTGCGCGCTCGCGGCCAGGGGTCTCGTGGACGGTGCTAACGTCAGCGTTTTCGGGATATCGATGGGTGCCCGGTTCGGGCTGCCAGTTGCGGCCGCGCTCGGCTCACGGTTGCGGTGCGCTGTGCTCGCCAAGTTCGGGATCCGCCAGAGCGAGCTGCTCCACCCCGGGCTCTGCGCTCCGGGCCTGATTGCGACAGCTGCGCGGTCCGTCTGCGCACCTGTGCTGTACCACGTGCAGTGGCACGACGAGCTCTTCCCCCGGGACGGGCAGTTCGAGCTGTTCGACGTACTGGCCTCCGTAGACAAGCACCTCATCGCCAGGCCGGGCGCGCACGCGGAGAATCATCCCCACGATGAGGCTTCCTGGCAGGAATTCCTCCGAACCAATGCACCAGCGTGCTGAGACATCGCGCTCGCTCGGAGGGCTACCATCGCTGGGCAATCCGTAGCCGTGCACGTCAGCGGGCGCGCCATGGGCCGCTCCCAGGCCTGGTCTGGCCGGTCAGACGGTGCTGTCGTCAAGCGCGGGCCGGTGCAGGCTCTCACCCGTCTTGACGGGCAGCAGCACGGCGAGGCCGACAAGCAGGACGGCGAGGATGCCCCACGACGTCTTCGCCGCCGTCGCCGTGTCGGGCGAGAGCGCGATCGCGATCGCGATCGCGATCGAGTAAAGCTAGGGCGAGATCCAGATCGCGGCGCGGCCCGTGGTCGCGTAGAGCCCGAACACCTCACCCTCGCGGCCCGGAGGGATGATACGCGCGAGGAAGGTCCGGCTCGCTGACTGCGCCGGGCCGACAAAGGAGCAGAGGATGAGGCCAAAGATCCAGAACACGATCGAGCCCTCGGCACGCGTGACGAACAGCAGGATCGTGCACACGCTCATGCCGATAAGCGAGGCGACGATCACGAGCTTAGGCCCGAGCCGGTCATCGAGGCCACCGGACGAGACCGTCGCGATGCCGGCGATGACGTTCGCCGCGATGCCGAACACGAGCACCTGCTTGGTCGACAGCCCGAAGGCCACGTGTCCGAGCACGCCGCCGAAGGTCAAGACCCCCGTGAGGCCGTCACGGAAGATCGCGCTGGCCAGCAGGAACCAGATGGTGTTCGGGCTTACCCGCCAAAGGTCGCGGATGTTGCGGAACAGCACGCCGTAGGCCGCGGTGAACCCGGTGCGTTCGGCCGCGAGCGTCGGCCGTCGGCGGCGGCACCTTGACCTTGAACAGCACCGGGATGCTGAAGCCCACCGCCCAGGCCGTGGCCACGAGCATCGCGAGCCGAACGTAGAGACCGCCCGCGTTGGGGATGTCCAGGAGGCCCGAGGTGGTGCTCGTGCCGCCCTCCACGAAGAAAACGAGGATGATGACGAGCAGCACGATGCTGCCGAAGTAGCCCATGCTCCAGCCGAAGGCGCTGATCTTACCGACCGTCTTCGGCGTCGATACGAGCGGTAGCAGCGAGTTGTAGAACACCGTCGCGAGCTCGTAGAACACTGTGCCGACCGCGATGCAGGCAAGGCCGAGCCAGAGGTATCCCGGCTCGTTCTTGACAAACACCGTGCCGAGCAGGCAGAGGGCGACGACGCCCGAGTTGATCGCGAGCCACCGCTTGCGGTGGCCAGATGTGTCGGTGCGCTGTCCCGCCACCGGCGCGATGATCGCAATCACGATGCCCGCGACGGCCGTGAAACCGCCGAGCAGCTCGGACTCGTGCGCCGGGTCGCCGAAGGCCGAACTCGACAGGTACGTGTTGAAGACGAAGGTCGTCGCCACGGCGTTGAAGGCCGAGAACGCCCAGTCCCAGAAGCCCCATGCGGCGACGGCGCCGCGGGTGGGCGAGGTTAGGCCGGTCACGCGACGCAGGTTAGCGCGTCCATGTCTCGAGCGAATATCCCCTGGTCTGCCGCTACGTACCATGCCCGCTACGCTCCCCCGCGGCCTGATGGCGTGGGTGTACCGTTCGTAGGGTGGATAGCGGTGAGCTGGCGCACCTACGCCGCGCGAGGGACCTCTTGGACCGTGAGTACGCGAAGCCGCTGAACGTTCCGCTGATGGCCCGCGCCGCTCTTATGTCGTCTTCGCACTTCTCACGGCAGTTCCGTGAGGCCTATGGCGAGACTCCGTACGGATACCTGCAAACCCGCCGTGTCGAGCGGGCGATGGCGCTGCTGCGCCACGGCGACCTGTCGGTCACGGACGTCTGCATGGCTGTGGGGTTCACCTCGCTCGGCTCGTTCAGCTCGACGTTCACAAGGCTTGTCGGAGAGCCGCCCAGCGCCTACCGGGCTCGCGATCATTCCAGGTTTACCTCGGTCCCCCCGTGCGTAGCGAAGGACTGGACCCGGCCGAGCAGGAATGGAGAAGCGCGCCGGGCGATCCCTGCATAGGGTCACTACATGACTCTTTCGATTACCCATACGCCCGTGTACTGCCTGGATCTTGACGAGTCCTTGGCGTTTTATACCGAACAGCTGGGCTTCGAGGTCCGCCAAGACGTCCCCATGGGCCCGGAGATGCGCTGGCTGACCGTCGCCGCCCCTGGCGATACCCACGAACTGCTCCTGGCCGCGGTCGACCACCACATTCCCCCAGTCGACCGGGACGCTATGCGTGAGCTCGTCGCCAAGGGCGATCTGGCAGTCTTTATCCAGGTAGACAACCTGGATAAAGTCTTCGAATCGCTGCGCGCCGCCGCCGTCGAGATCCTCCAAGAGCCCATCGACCAGCCTTACGGCGTCCGCGACGCCGGCGTCCGCGACCCCAGCGGCAATCACCTTCGCCTGAGCCAGCCGCTCGCCGCCCAGGCCTGATGCCACAGCGGCTTATGGCGGCTTGGAGCCGCGGCGCTTCTCTTGCTCGGCGACTTGCGCAAGGTCATCTAGCCTGGCCGCTCACCAATCTGCCTGGCCATTCACGGGTTGGTGGCGAAGCGGAGTATCTGGTCAGGCAGGCCACCTTACCTGCGCTCCGTCACGAGCTCGCGGTAGCGACGCCGACGTCTAGGTCCGGAGTCAGTTAGGGCCTAGCGTCGCGTTGCCCAGGACGCTTCCCTGGATGCGGACGCCAGGAGGCGTGGGAGGACTCTCCCCCGGGCTGGCCGCAACAGCGCTCCAACACGCGGACTGACGCCGGCTCCCCCGCCTGGCCACCAGTGTCCGCGTGGCCGGGCGGACGCCCAACCGCCCAGTGGTCACGACTCGAAGGTGGGCGCTCTGACGACCTCGCCGTCAGGCCCTAGGAAGATGCCACGATAGGGGTCATGAGCTCACAGCGTTTCCGCGCCGTCATCGCCGCCGATCCTGCGGGGCGCGCGCTCATCACGGTGCCGTTCGACCCGGATGAGGCGTGGGGGGCCAAGGCCAACCATCCCGTCGGCGGCACGATCGACGGCCGACGGTTCCGCGGCAGGCTATCGCCGCTTGCCGGCAGGTGGGTGCTGACGGTGCGGCTGCGCGACGGGGTCGCGATCGGCGATGAGGTCGCCGTAGAACTGGCCCCGGAAGGTCCGCAACGCGGCGATCTGGCCGACGATATCGCCGCGGCGCTCGCGGCCAATCCGGCCGCGGCCGCATTCTTCGATACCCTGGCGCAGTTTTACCGCAAGGCCTACCTCCGCTGGATCGATGCGACCACCCGCCGGCCGGATGCCCGCGCGGCCCGCATCGCTGAGGTGGTCGGCCTGCTCGCGGCCGGAATCAAAGAACGGCCGCGAGCATGAAACCGAGGCTACGCCGGGCAGGCCGCACCACCATCCGGGTCAGCGGGCGAGCTGGTGGAGCCAGTCGCGGAGGAGGGCGGTTTCGGGCGGGCGGAGCGGGAGGGTCGCCCCGTCCGCGGCGGTGAGGGCGGCGTCGAGGGCGAGGGCGCGGGAGGCGAGGCTGGAGTCCGTGGCCGGGGACCCGCCGGTGGTGAGGGAGTCGATGAGGGTGTCGCGCATTCTCGCGGAGATCTCCGGGTCGCGGTCCTCGGCGGGGGCGCCGATCAGCGACAGGGTGATGCCGGTGACGGCGGCCAAGAACAGGCGCGCGGCGAGGGCGGACGGGACCCGCAGGCAGCCGGCGGCGGCGGCGCGGTCGAGGAACTTTAGCAGGAGGTCCTTGGCCTCCTCGGCGGCCGGCGGGCGGCGGCCGGGGCGGTCGGTGCCGTACATCAGCAGATAGAAGGCGGGGTGGCGCAGGCCGAAGTCGACGTGGATGTCCCAGCCGCGGCGCATGTCCTCGACCGGGTCGCCGGTGTGCGCCAGATTGTGTTTCCCGGCCAGGTAGATGTCGAAGGCGTGGATGGCCAGGGCCGCGAGGAGGCCGTCCTTGTCGCCGAAAAGCTGGTAGAGGGAGGCGGCGCGGATGCCGGCCGCCGCGGCGACCGAGCGGGTGGAGACCGCCTGGGCGCCCTCCCGTTCCAGGATGCCGGCCGCCACCTCGAGGACCTGCTGCCGGGTACGGGTCTTCGCGTCGTCCACGGTTGCGATGCTGAGGATTCGCTCGGCGTGCTTGTCGAACTGCGTGACCAGGGGCTCATCCGCCGCATCGGCCTGTCAGGCGCATCGCCGGAGATGCTGGCCCGCACGCAGAAGATGACGCCGATCGCGGCCGTGCAGAACCGCTTCAACCTGCTCGACCGCAGCGGCGTTCAGGTCCTCGCTGACTGCGAGGCACAGGGCATCATGTTCGTCCCCTACTTCCCGCTGGCCTCCGGGCGGCTCAGCCGCCACGACGAGCTGACGAGCGCCGCGCAGCGTCTCGGCGCGACGCTGGCCTAGGTCGCGCTGGCCTGGCTGCTGCGCCGTTCCCCGCCGTGGTCGTCATCCCCGGCACGACGAACCCCGACCACCTGCGCGCCAACATCGCCGCGGCCGAGGTCGCCGAGAACCTGACCGACGCCGAAGTAGCCCGCCTAACCGGCCTCGTCGACGAGTCGAAGGCCGTCATCGACCAGCCGCACCAGTTCAGGCTCGACGCGCTCGGATCCGCGGCGGTGCCCATCGCTCGCGGGGGTGCTCATGGCCGCGGTGAAGGCTCCGGTGGCGGGACCGGCTGACCGGGTCCTGCGACTCGGACGGCGGCGCCTGGGCTGTCGGCGCTGGCGGCGAGTCGACGGGCCAGGGCGCGCACGTGATCGCGCAGAGCATCCGGGTACTCGATCACGAACGGGCGGTCCAGCGAGGCGAGCAGGGAGGGGATCCACTCCAACCGCTCGGCCTGCAGCCGGACCCGCACCCACCCGCCGCTCTCCCGCGCCTCGGAGACGGCCCGTGGCCCGGAGGGTTCTGCCAGGTCACGGGCTTCCTGCACGGCGGGTTCCTGCGTTGGGCCGGCTGAGATCTCCGCCACCGTGGCGATCCCGGCCGGGAGGCGGGCCCGGACCTGCTCGGCCGGGCCCAGGACCCGCAGCGACACCTCGTGCTGGTAGGGCACCTCGTTGAGCCCGGCTAGAACCCGGGTGGCCGGGTCGAACCCCGCGGGTAGGTCGAACGACCCCGGCAGCACCGTCGCGGTCTCGATCCGGTCCAGCCGGAACGTGCGCACCTCGCCGCTGGCCGAGTCCGCCCCGGTCAGGTACCAGCGCCCGGAGTGGACGACGATCCCGTACGGGTGCACGGTGCGTTCGCTGCTCCTCCCGTCCCGGGTCGTGTAGCGGACGGCGACCGGCCGGTGGTGCCGCGCGGCCTCCGCGAGCATCAGCAGCACGCCCGTCTCCTGGGTGACGGCAGGACGGGCCGCGGTGGTGAAGTCGGCGGTCGCCAGCAGCGCGTCCAGCCGGCGGCCGAGCGCTTCCGGCAGCACACGGCGGATCTTGGCGGCGGCGCTCTCCAGCGCGGTGGCGGACGTGGTCACCAGCCCCGCCCGCAAGCCGGCGACCAGCCCCAGCATGACGGCCAGGGCCTCGTCGTCGGTGAACATCAGGGGAGGCATCCGGTAACCGGGAGCGAGCCGGTAGCCCCCGTACCGGCCGCGCGTAGACCGGACTGGGATGTCCAGGTCGATCAGGTGATCGACGTAACGCCGGACGGTGCGCTCGTCTACCTCGAGCCGCGCGGCCAGGTCGGCGGTGGTGCGGGTGCCGCCCGCCTGGAGGATCTCCAGCAGGGCGAGCACCCGGGCGGTCGGCCGGGTCATGGGTAAAGTGTCCCACCAATACCGGACGGAAAGCGTCCTGTATCGGCGCCAGCAAGCTCACCGCTCCGAGGGTGCCGAAACGGAGGGCAGAGCTGCGAATGCGCGGATGCCCGATACGAAGATCAGGCCGCCGGCAACGATGAATATCAGGCTGACCGAGTTGAGGGGGATGCCGGCGAACGAGACGCGGAAGCTCCGCAGGACAGTGCTCATCAGCCAGCCGGAGACAACCACCGAGAGCATGGACGCGAACTGGTTGACCGGATTAAACACCGCCATCACCCGTCCCATGTATTCGCGCGGTGCCGCATCCAGGAGCAGCGGCGCTACTGCTGTGTTCAGCATGGCGATCGGAATGGCATAGATCGCCAGCATGATGAGGCCAGCGGCGAAGCTGCGCTGCAGCGCGTAGCCGGCCGCCAGGACGCCGGTGGCCAGCAGGCCAGACCAGGTGAGCGCGCGTGCGCCAATCCACCGCACCATGTAACCGGCCGCGAGCGCGCCGACGATGAAGCCAGCCCCCATCGCCGTCTCCGCGACGCCGAACAGCCAGGACGACGCGTGCAGATCGTGCGTTACGAAGAACACGTTCAGCGCGTTGATCGCCCCGGTGCCGAACTGGCAGATCACGGTGACCGTCAGGAGCGTCACGAGGAACCGGTTGCGTGCGAAGAGCCGCAACCCGACGGAGAACTCCGCATGCAGGCTGGTCTTGCCCGCTCCTCCAGAGCCTGGCGGGCCAGGCTCCGGCGTCAGCCGCAGGAAGCGAATGGCCAGATAGGACACGACGTAAGAGGCGGCGTTGGCGGCCAGCGCCCACCGCAGGCCGACCGTGAACAGCAACGGGGCCGCGATGGGCGGGCCGATGATCGCGGCCGCCGACGTGGTGACCTCGCCGAGGCCGACCGCCCGCGCCCGGTCTTCTTCGCCATGCACCACGTCGCCAGTCGTCGCGAACCTGGCGAGGCTGAAGAACTGGCCGGCCGCGTTCAGGATGAACACGACGAGGTACACGGCGGCGAGCCACAACCCGACGGGAAGGTCGCGGAGGGGGACGAACGACAGCCCGATGAGGCCCGCGACCATCGCCGCCCGGATCACCTCGGTCCGCATCATCGTCGACTTGCGACTCCACCGGTCCACGAAAACCCCGGCGAGCGGCCC